>Ga0310811_10003792_pt1 | contig 19061 bp, 22 predicted proteins | sample YCmetagenome_FD_207642 | JGI IMG/M metagenome (GOLD analysis project Ga0310811, IMG submission 207642) | Soil microbial communities from experimental microcosm in Duke University, North Carolina, United States - YC | ecosystem: Engineered > Artificial ecosystem > Soil microcosm > Unclassified ...
GAGCAGGACGCGGATGGCCGAGGCGTTGTAGTTCTTGCCGCACTTCTCGTTGACGTAGTCCGCGAGCCACGCGGAACCGAACGACGCGGTCTCGTCGGTGTCGGCGGCGGCCTTGCGGGCCTTCTTCGCCTTCGGCGCCGGCGCCTCCTCCTCGTCCTCGAGCTCCTCGTCCAGCTCGTCCTCGTCCTCGTCGTCCTCGTCGTCCTCGACCTCGACGACCGGCGCGGACTTCTTGCCCTTCTTGGCCTTCGGGGTCTCCTCGACCTCCTCGAGCTCGTCCAGCTCGTCGAGGTCGTCGTCCTCGACCGCGGCGGCCTTGGTCGAAGCCTTCTTGGTGTTGGCCTTCGCCATTGTGTCCTCCTGGGGATCACGATTGGGGTGGCGGTGCAGTGATTGACGAGGCCAACATTATCACAACGGCCGCATGTGTCAACTCAGAAACCCAAGGCGTGCTACGTGTGCATTCTCAGAAGCGCTGCTGCTATATGATTGTCACGTCGAACACCCACAGATGCCTCAGGAGTTCTTATGCCCTTCATTGCCGTCGTCTATCTCAAGGACGAAGAGGAAGCAGCGGCGTACATGGACGAGGACGCGATCGGTCGTCTCGTTGGCATGTATCGCTTTCCCAAGCGGGATGTCAAGTTATGTCGCGGCTTCACGGGCGGTTGCAGGCACCAATCATGGACCCGTCACAAGTGGGGGCACTGGGTTCACGCTTGCGGTTTGCGTACCCCTGATTGGTGGAAGAGAATCGGCATGTCCCTCATCGACTCCTTCGGGATCAACCTGCTCCGGCGTGACCACACCCCCCGCGTGTTTCAGAACCCCGAGCAGTGGCAGGGCCCGATCGACCTCGGCGCCTTCGGCACCATTCCCGAGTTCTTAAAAGCCGACTAAAAAAGGGCCCCGCCGGCAGGTTCACCGGCGAGGCCTTCTCTTTTCGTCAATCACTTCGCTCGCTTGTGTTGTTTATTTGTTATTACCAATGCACACCCTTAACAGTGTGCATTGTATGTAACAACAAAATCACAAATCACTGCGCTGCTACTTCCGCTGCGGCAGTCCGTGGAGCTCGTCGTCGATGTAGTCGCCGTCCTTGACGAGGGAGTTCCGCGCCATGTCCGCGATGGCCGTGTTCTTCAACAGGCCGAACCACGCCGCGACCGCGATCACGAAGTTGACTCCCGTGGCGACCAGTACCGCCCAGATGTTGAACGGCGCTCCCGACGCGAGGGCCATGACCCACGCCTCGAGAACCGTCTTCACCAGCGCGATGGCGAGCAGGATGACTCCCTTGACCTGTGGCGCCCATGACGGGCGGGTGAGCAGGCCGACGAGCAAGGGCAGACCGAAGTTCAGGATCAACCCCAGAACACCGAGCAGGCTCGGCTGTGCGAGCACAAGGCTCATGTGACACCCACTTCCGTTAAGGGCCCTGCAAGGGCCGTACAGACAACAGACGGTGCGATGCATAAAACGACGCACGACGCGCGTTTACGGTGCCGTACGTGTCTTCTGGGAGCCTCGTTCGAGGCCTGCAATCGCGTTTGTCACGACATGCCGGCGATATGATGCCAGTACGACCGGCTAAGGGCTTCTACCTCGACGCCGACCTTTCGTGTCTCGGCGAGTTTGGCTGCTGCTTGCCGCCGGCCCAGTCTCGCTTGCTCGATCTGGTGCTCCAGGCACTCCTCCGTCGTGGCGTCCCCGTAGTGCCTGAACTGAAGAGTACCCCATATCGACAAGCTGAGATACCTGATGTGCCAGCAGATCGTTTCTTTCATCAAGGAGGCGGTTCTCGTCCCGTAACTCCAGAATGAGCGCATCGCGGTCCGCAAGGCGTTTCTCCAACTGTGATATGAGTTCGTCCACCGTCGACTTGGGACGGAGCCACCCTTTGGCAAGGGCCACGACCAGACCAACAATCAGGCCTGACCAAGTGGCTAATTGAGCCCACGGTGGAAGAACGTCGGTGGCGTCAGAGCCCGAGGCGAGCCCGGGTCTTGGGACCGACGATTCCATCCACCACGAGCCCAGCACGGCGCTGGAACTCACGGACGACTCCATCTGTCTGTGGGCCGAAGATGCCATCGACATCGATGCCGCCGGCGTACGAACGGTAGTTGGTCTTCAGCTTCTGCTGCAGCCGCCGTACGTCGTCGCCGGTCATCCAGGGATCGTCCAGGAACAGGTCCCGAACAACCGGCGGAGGAGGCGGAGGTGTGGCCGAACCACCCGACAGAATGCGGTTCACCTCCGCCTGCACCGCGTCGTAGTTGTAGCCCGCGGCAGTGAGCCGGTCCCGGCGCTCCTGGCCGTTGCCCCAATCGCCGCGAAGGACTTCCTGCGCCAGCTGATTGACGGTCTTGCCAGCAACCCCGATCGATGCGAGCCACTGATCGTGCGACTCGCCGCGCATCATCGACACCCAGGCCTTGTGTGCCATGGGGTCGTTGACGTAGCGACGACGGACCTCGCCGTGGACGTGCCACTTGTGATCGGGCGAGGCGTAGCTCTTGCCGCCGGTGACGAAGTCCCAGCGAGTCGCGTCACCCGACCCGAGCCAGCCGTTAAAGCAGTTGAAGTACTTCCGACGAGTGTCGCCGGGGTTGCTCCACACTGCGACGATGCGCTGTGAGGCGAGGACCATGTCCGCGGCGTTCATCGACATATCGATGGCTGCCGCCAGGTCCCGCGGCCAGTTGCCGGGAGGCGCGGCGTCGTCCACACGAACGACCGAGTAGTTGTCCGAGGGCTGATCCTCGATGGAGATGTGGTAGCCGCCATTCAGGCGGTGAGCCGCATCGCCGACGATGCCTGAGAACACGGCCGAGCCGTAGATGTTCTCGAAGTCGGTTGCCGTGTCCTTCAGGTTCTGGGGGGCAAGCGTTGTCACGCCTTCACCTCCATGGCCGCAGTGTCGTAGGCCCGAACGTCGTAGGATCGCTCCTCCGCCGCACGGAATCGGTTGTGAGAAGCAGTGGGGTCCGAGACGAGCTCAGCACCTTCCTCCTCACGGACCACGAACTCGCCCTCGGCGAAGTCGTAGATCCAGCATCGGTTGTTGGCCTTGTCGACCAGCAAGAACCCCTTCGGGAAGCGGCTCTGCTGCTCGGTGCCGTCGAGAGGACCGCCTCGAGCGAATCCCTCGAACAGCTCCTCGTGTTCGTCCTGCATCTCTTCCTCTTTCTCCGTGGGGAGGACCCGATTATGGAAGCATCGTGGCCCTGATGAAAGTCTCTTTCAGAATGAACGTAGGTCCAGCGTCAGCTGTATTCTGCGCCCACTGAAAGTGAAGCGTGGCTGTCGTAGTGGCTTGATAAACGCCCCTAATGTGCATCGGGTTGTACTGCCCGAATCTCCCGAGTGTCTGCACGGCATTGTCAAACCGGTAGTCGAACGGGGGCTTAGTCGTATCGGCCAAGCTGGGGGCAACGAGTGTCCATCGCATGCCATTCCCAACGCCAGTGTTGACATCGAAACAACACTTGAAGTTGGCGACAGCCGTCGTGCTGTATGCGCCCCAGATCTCGATGTCCCAACGAGCGCCGGCGAAGGGTGGGGTAAAGAGCAGTACGGGATCATTGGTCAGCGTCGTGGTGTTGTTATTGACTTCTGTCGATATCCGGGCTGTGAAGCTCTTCCCGACGACACCCAGAACGATGACCCTACGACCCGAACGAGACGGGTTGTCATTCGTGACAAGCTGGACCCGTACGCGAGCCCCAACGGCAAGCCCGCTTTCGACACTCTCGGGTGTGAACGGAAGCGCGGTCGATTCCCCATCTAGCTTGATTCGCAAGGGATTGATCGCAGTAACTGTCGCCCACCGAGAAACGTCTTGCTCCGGAGTTGTTGGATCGGCGGCCAATAAACCCAGGTTGTCTAGCCGACGACGACGGCCGGTCACAGGTCCACCACCTCTCGAAGGTCACTCGTTGCTAGCGCAGTGCCGTCAAGAGTGATCGTGGTCCGAGTCACCGTGTGACGGGCATCGATCCCGGCAGGCACCCGACGGAATCGGACGGCATTGTTGACCGTCAATCCCGGCAGCGGTGAATGCGAGATCTGCACGCTCGAGGTTGGAGTAGTCAGCTCCACCAATCGCCGACGTGCGTAGGCATCCAGCGTCGCTTGGCTATCAGCCTCTACCCCCGTTTCACTGTATCCGATCACACGCCCGCGATTGGCGATCGAATAGGGCGAGTCCGCGTCCGTGTTGTCAATGCTCGAGGTCAACGCGGCAGTTGCGCCATCCCCTTGCCCGACAATGACTACGCGGTTGGGGATACGCCAGATGTCAACGTCCCGCGTGAAGTTCGGGTCATACACCGATGTCGGTCCATCGATCAGTTCGTAGAGAATTGGTCGACCCGCAGGCAGTGCGTAGGGCTCCCCAACCAAAGCGCCGTCGAAGTTGGCGTAGAGGGCAAAGTAGCCGATAGCTGCGAGCAGGTCATTCACGATCCGCAGCTTACTTGTACTGGGCTGCCAAGTCATTCCCCCGCTGAGCGTGGCTGAAGACGCGGTGATCGCGTAGTTGGTAATGCCTGCGCCCGTGATAATGGAAATGATTTCCGTTGTCACCACAGTGCCGGCGGCCACGGAGTAGGTCGTGGTGATGATGTCCTGGTCAAGAATCGTCGTCTTGTCCAGCAACTTCACCGCCCACGACCGTCCATTATCCCACCCGTCCGGCGCCTCCGACGCGAGGAACACCCCCAGCCTCTGTTCGGGCAGTCCTTCAATCACCATTACTGGGCGGACTCTAGCACTCAGCCAGTTGATTGCCTGACTCACGTCCCTGATGACGATATCGCCGGCGCCTTTGACCTGGCGATTGGCGATCCACTCGAGCTTTCCCGACAGCATGCCGTCAAGCCGAGTGACGAAGGAATCGTCGGCGGCAAGAAGGTCCAGGTAGTACCGCGTATTCCGGCTGCCCGTCAGGATCTCATCCTGGGTAAAGACCCGAACCGGAGTGATGTCGGTAGGCATGGGTTACGCCAAGTCTGCCAAGACAACCAGGCTCATGTACCCGTCACTTGGTGCAGTCACAATGGCTCCCCCGACGGTAACCTGCACCTCGAGCTTGTAACGGCCCGCGACCAAGCTTCCGTCCAGAGCCCACGTCACCACATTGCCAGCGATTGACGCAGGGAACTGTACCGCGGTCCCGCCGGCGGACGGGGTCACATTGACCACCACCGTTCCGCCAGCGAGAGCCGTAGGTGAGTTGCCGATGGTCAGCTGAACATTGTGGATGTCGCCTTCCTTGATTGTCAAGACGTCCATCGCAGGCTCACCTCATTTCCGCTCGAGTCCAGCTCCGTACCGTACGGTGTGGACAGCCTTGTGCGATAGGGAGTGGTCAGCGTGAGCTCTTTGAGGAGAGTCACTGTCGGTGGGGGCGGCGCGTGGTACACGTCCCCGTAGGACGAGAATCCCACGTATACACGAGTGACGATCGCTTGCTTCTTCTGCGCAATCGCCGACGTTGCAACACCAAGCGACGCAACGCCTGTACGAGCGCGAATGGTGCGCGCAGTTGCGACGCAGGACACTCCCAGAGACACGCTGGACGCCGAAGTTGCGTGTTTGACGTTCGTACCACGACCGGAAATCCCGATCGTCGTCACACCAGTCTCTGGGGCCGTCTTACGTGCTGTGCCCACACCCACCATGCCGACGACGCTTCGAGCGACGGGCGTGGATACCTTCACCACTGACGCGCGACCACTCAGGCCCATTACGCATCGACCCGATTGGACTCGCTGGCCCTGTGTTGGCCCGTAAGGCGTGAAGGCAACGGCAGCAACACCTGTGGCTACCGCCTTCTTGACCTCGATGCCAGAGCCCGAGAGCCCGACGGCAACAGAGGCCACGTTGGGAGCGACCTTTACCGCGACGCCTCGAGCCGACAGTCCTATTGCGACAGTCGAAGCCTGAGCCATGACCTTCTTGGCGACAGCCGCACCTGACAGTCCAACGGCGACGGTCGATGATTGAGCCTTGACCTTCGCCGCGATGGCCGATCCCGAAAGGCCGACGACAGCACGCCCGATTGGTGTGGCCACCTTCACAACCGTTGCTGCGCCGGAGAACCCGACGGTGACGACGCCTGTCTCGGGACTGACCTGACCACTGACGGTGACCTGACCACGATCCTGGATGGCCTGGATCAGACGCATCAAGATATGCGGGGGCAGTCGATCCACGCCAGGATAGGCATTCCCCGTCACTGACACGACAGGAAGGGGAGCAGGAACAATCTCCCACATCTTGATCGCCCAGTCCGGGGTGCCCGTCCCGGCCGCATCGAAATCAAGTGGAACTGTTGCGCCACCGGCCATCCGCTGAGAGGTCTCCCGGACGCTGATGCCGCTGATCAGACCCGAGACGTTGTAGCCCTTGCTCTGGTCGGCGCTTGTAGGCGTCCCAAGCGCGTTCCAGTCCAAGCCCGAACCGGCGATCCAGCCGCCAGCGTAGGTATTGGTAACGCTGGGCGTCGCATCATTGGTCGCTGAAGTCGTTGCTAGCTTTGAGACCGGAGGAGTAGCTGGGTCGGTACCAAGGTAGGTGGTGACCTTGACGGCCTTAGCGTTGTTGGTCTGGAAGTCAACATTCGCGGTGATGCCGGACTGCGCGCTCGTTGTGAACGCGGACCAGACTCGAACATAACCTCCGGAACCAGCCTGTTGGACCGTACCGATCTCAATCCAGGGAAGCGAGTTGCCTAGCGAGTCCCCGATCGTCCAGCCGCCCGGAGCGCCCCCGGTCCCGTCAACTTGCGCTTCGCAGACTATCAATGAGTTCGCGGAGCAACTAAACGACGGGCTGTTGAGTCCAACCGCGCTACCGCCTCCGGCCGTAGCCCAGGCCGTGTCGGCCTCTACCACAATGCCCATGTCGAAGCCGGGCGGGTCCGCGCTGGAGGCGGTCAGCTGTCGGAGAGTTTCGTTACCTCCTCCCTGTGTGAAGTCTCCGAACAGCGCGCCATTGGCGTACATCTTCTCTGGGAAACTCCAGCCAATCTTAGGAGCACCACCCCCAGCCGCATAGAGATTCCGGAGTATCTTGGTGCAGGCATCCTGGACTTGCTGGTCAGTCATGGCGTAGTTGAAGATCGCCAGGACAGCCATGTCGCCAGAGTCGAATCCCATGGCGTACACGGACCAGGTCGAGAACGCTACCACCGTAGCGCCGTCAGCATGGTTTGCCGAGGAGGCCGACTCACCATGTGACCAGGTCAGCGTTGCCAGATCCGCGTAGTGATAGCGGTAGTGCGCGGAGCCCGCAGGCTTGGTGATTACGTGCCAGCGCCAGACGTCGTCGTTGATACCATTGGAGTCCACTCCTGGGTCAGGGAAACCAGCGGTGAAGTCGTTAACGCTGAACAGACGACCACCGGTGTTATCCGAAACGAGCAGCCCGGCTTCCTCAGTCCCGCCAACGGAATCTGAATAGCCTCCGCCCATCCCCCAGTTAGCGGAAGACGTCTTCGCCAAACAGACGTGGGTATAGCCATTGGTGTAGACACTGCCAGCGGCGCCCACGCCGAAGTTGACGAGGGCGCCCGTGGTGTCGCCTGTGAAACTCTGGCCCTTGACGGACATTCTCCTGAGCCTCCTTGTCTTGCTAGTTCAGGAGCATGACCCGGAGATCGTCCACCTGCACCTGGTTGGAGGCCGAAGACGCGGAGAATGCCGCGCTCACACCAATAGCCCGCTCGATCGTCGTGTCGAACGTCGAGATGGTGCGAAGCGCCGCGGTGATTGGGATAGGCACGGGTGCAGCGAAGGTGGTCAATGCCGTACCGAGGTACAGCTTGCCCTGCCCCAGCAGCACACCAGCGACGTCGGCCTTGGTGCACAAGGCGTCCCACTCGAGGATCCACGGCCAGGCAGCGGCAGCAGAGCCTGTCGTGATCGCCGACGAGATGGCGAGGTCACCGGTCATAGACAACGCCCGCGTACCGAACCACAGACCCAGCGAGAGGGTCGGGGTGCCGGTGGTGCTGAAGTTGCCGGCGGCCCGGATCGACAGCTTGCTTCCCGCGCGCAGCTTACCCGCAGGGATCACGGGCACGTTCCCGAGCGTCGTGACGTTCTGCTTGGTGGTAAAGGTGTTGAACGCCGCAGAGGCCGCGATTGCGAACGGCCCTACGGGTTCAGCGAGGTAAATATCCATGGGTGTGTATCCTTACATCGCCGTCGCGTCGAGGACAAGAGCGCCGGGGGCGGCAGTGATCTGACCCTGCGCGCCGAAGGTTTCGATGACGAACTTCTGGAAGAACAGCTCGCCAACGGCCGTGATCGGAGCCGCCGAGCCACCCGAGGTGGTGGACAGCTTGAAGGCGTCCGTGGTCAGACCGGAAGCGAGGACGTAGTACAACGTGCCCTCGGTCAGACCGGCCGGCAGGCTCTCCGCGAAGACGTTGTAGACCATGACCCGGTCATCCGTCGTGAGGCCGTGGGCCGCACTCTGGATCAGGTCCGCCGTGACGCCAGCGGAGTCCACGGTGCCGTAGCCCTTGGTGGCGCCTCCGAAGGGCAGGTAGCCCATGAAGTTGCCGGCGGCGTTGCCCGAGACCGCATTGAAGAGACCGAATGCGAAGTAGCTTCCGGCCGGGACGTCGAACGTTAGCGCGCCCGAGTTGCTCTTCTGGCCGGAGGCAGCAGCACCCCAGGTCACGGCCTTGCGCGCGTACGCCGGGGATCCGCCGGTCGCTTCCGTGCCGGTGTACGTGGAGCCCGTGCCCGGGTCCGCGCTGGACTGGAAGACGCCGATGAATCCAACGCCTGCCGTGATGCCCTCGTCGAGACCGTCGAGGGCAACATTCTTGCCCGTGTCGTTGAGTGGCATTGCCTACTTCCTTTCAGCTCACGCTCATGCAGGACAGATATACCCAAACGTACCAGTCCGTGTCGGGACTGTTGTTCCTGATGCGAACGATGTATTCGTGAGCCAAAGGAACTGACTTCAAGATTTCGATCGTTCCGGGAGGCGCAATCCCGGTTGAGGTGTCAACATCCCAACCTCCCGACAGGAGATATCCGCTGTTGTCACAGGCCCAGTCGAAATCAATCGTGGAACCCATCCCAACTAGCCGGCGGCTAGCCTGCTCATGGAACGTAGATACTGCGCCGGAACTCGGCCCAGCCGGTCCTTGAGGTCCGACATCTCCTTGAGCGCCCGTCGCGCCAGTGGCTCCCGTGGCTCCCTGCGGGCCGGTCTGGTTCCAGGTGAACGCCGTCCAGCCGCTGGCGCAAGTCTGGCCGAGGTCGGTATCGATGACCCGAACCGAACCGTCCGTGTTCTTGCGGCAGGCGTGGATCAGGCCGTCGGACCCGGGAATGGAGGCGTAAGCCACGCCACTTACCAGGGCGAGAACCAACCCGACCATCGTGGCGATGATCGCAGTTCTCCTTCGATTCTTGAGCATTGCTTTCTCTCCTTATCCGACGTTCTCGTCGAAGGCCACCCTCGTCAAGTTGAACGAGGCGGGGAACTTGTTAGCCAAAGTGTTGTAGTCAATGACTACGTCACTCAGGCTTGCGAACACACGCCGTCCGGTGTGATCGCGCCACAGAATCGGGCCTGTGGTAACGCCTGCTGCCTCCAATTCTTCCGGCTCAGAGGATAGCCCGCCATTAGACGGGCCCATCAGCGTTGCCGACACCGCAAGCCCAAAGGTAACTTGCTCACCCGAGAGTTCCACGGGGTCTTCCCTGCCGGCGAAGTGGTAAGTGGCCTTTGCACGACCAACTGACGTGCGCATGGCCAATCGGGCCCGCATCTTGACGATGGTGGAGAAGTTGTTGCCGTACCCGAGGAACCCCCAGAGCTCGTCGTTTACGGGCATGTCGGCAGTGTTCGAGATCGCCGACGACGGGAGCGCCGAGTAGATCAGCGCTCGGTATTCGTTGTCACCGTTGGTGATTGGCGCCGAGTCGGTCACGTTCACTGTCAGGTCAATGGGCAATACGACACCTGCCGCCCACGTGACCCAGTCACCGCCGTTGATCCGTCGCTGAAGGTCGATGTGATCGATGGCCTCCAAGCCAGGGATGACAGTAGCGATGTTCGCGTTGCCCACCAACGTCCAGGTCCTACCCGGGGCATCACTGAATGACGTAGTTCCCGCGGCCTTAGTGGAGTAGATGGGGTAGGCGACAGTGGTGCCAGCAGAATTCTTCACGAGCGCTGAGAAGATGTTGCCATTGAGCGCAGCGCCAATTCCATCAGCACCAAGCAACAATGCCTGGCTGCCACTGAACATGGTTCCGGCCGCTGTTTGGGTCGTTCCCAGTTGCGTCCAGGTCGCCGTAGAGAGGTCGGTATCGGTCGACGTGTAAAACGTCACGGTCGATCCCACTCGGGTCACACGGACGCTGTGACGGGTCCCATCGGTGAACCCAGTCACCACTGATGATGTCGCTTCAACGATCGTGCCTGATGTTCCGTCAGTGGACAGCCGGAATCGCAGGTTGCCACCTGATGTAAGAACTAGGGCGTACGACCGCTGGTTCGCACCAGCGCCCCACTTCTCGACCAGACCTGCGCCCGTTGTCGGCGTCCAGTCATTCGCCTGAACATCAATGGACATATCAATGTCACCAGTGATGTCCAACACGGCAGTGTCGACCGTTGACCCCCAGTCCCCCGTACCGTCAAGCACGAGAGCCTGAATCGACGAGACAGGAGATGAACCGACCACTGTCACAATGGCTTTCCCGGTGTCATCCCCATACACAGCCGAGATCGTCGCACCAGCCGGCGGCTGGAAGGTGACCGTGAACGTCTGGAGCTCAGTACCTGCATCGACCGACGCAAGGCCCACAGCGCTCGTGACGTACACACGCACTGCATAGGTCAAGCCGTTGGAAAGGGGCGTGACAAAGCTCGTTCCCGACTCAGTCGTGCCCGTCTTTTCCTCGAGCGTGACGTATGTTGGACCCGCGTCAACACGGTACAGATACGCATGCCACGATGCCTGCGCACTGCTCTGAGCCTGGAAGTAAGCCCAGCTCGTCGTCAGCAAGGATTGAGTGTAGCTCGATGTCGGAACGGTGATCGTCGATGTCGGTCGGTCGCTAGTCGTGAAGACAGAGTCGGCCGAGTAAGCACCGATCGTGCCGTTCTGCCCCGCCGTTGCCACGTGCCAGGTGATCGTGTGGCCGTTGGTCAGCGTGGAGGCCGGCATCGTGTAGGACGACGTGCCCGAGCTAGTCGGACCGACAGTGACGAAGCTACCTGCGTCAATCTTGTACTGCAGCTGATACTTCGTCTGAGCGGTGCCGTCCGTTGGGTTGTGGGTCCACGTGAAGACGATGGCCTCTGTTGCGTCCTTGTAGACACCGGCGGGTGCCAAACCCGTTGGTGCTGCGGCGGTAGACAGCAGAGTGATGATGTTGGATACGTTGCTCGTCGCGTAGAGCGTCGTGCTCGGCGGGAACGTCGTGATCCGGTAGCGGTGTGTTACAGCCGTCGATGGGGCTACGTGAGTGTAGGTGATCGTTGCCCCGAAGACGGTCGTGACGTAGTTCCACGTCGTTCCGTCCGGCGAATCGTAGATGTCGTGCTGGAGTTCGGAGTTCCCCTTGTAGTTGGAGTTCACGATCCAGTCGAGCTTGATATCACCGGCCCCGACCTTTGTGGCTGTCAGGCCACTGTTAGCCGCCGGCGTCATCAGAACTGCAGCTGATGCCCCCGACTGCGCAGATTCTGCCGTGTTGGTGCCGACGGCGGAAACCTTGTAGAGGTACTTGTGGTTGGCCGATGTCGTCGTGTCCGAGTAGGACGTGACCACACCCAGTGTCGTGATGAGCGAGTAGGCGCCGTTGTCGACTGACCGGTAGACCTTGATGTTCGCATAGGGCGCAGTGCCCGTGCTGTTGTTGGTCCACGACAGTGACGCCTGAGTGTCGCTCGTGCGCGAGGCCGTCATGCCCGAAGGTGCGGCCGGATTCTGCGGGATATCCGGCAGCGCTACGTTGGTGTTAATGCTCGAGGTGTAACTACCATTGAACATGGCAGAAGCCTGCATGTTAATGGTCCCATGACCGTTGGAATCATGGGTAATCCGAACCACGCCGGAGTAGAAGTAATGAATCTGACCGCCGTAGCCAGGATCAGAGGTGTTGATGATCGTGGAATCAGACCCGCTCGTTGCATTTCCGGAGACGTAGGAAGCCGTGCCGGTCACTGCTGAGAAGCTGTAAGTCCGGTTCCGAATGTTGTTCCAGTAGTTCGGATCGCCGTAGTCGATACCGACCTGCCAGGAGACATCCGTGTAGTTGCCGAGGATGTTCTGCGAGTAGGAGTAGGTGATGATGACCCTGTGGCCATTGGCCCCAGAGCCACCACCCCCATTGTCATTTCCCCAGATGGACGTCACGCGGGCACCTCCTGACCTGTCCGACGGCTGTTACGAAGGTTGTCGATCCACTCCCACAGCTGCTCCAAGTCCTTGACGGACTGGATGTCGTCCAGGGAGACAGTGATGTGGACATCGCCGTTCATCACTGTGCTGGTGGTGCTTGAGTTCATCGCCGTTGGCGTCCCCGAGAGAGCCGACTGACTCGAGGCAACGGACGACGAGTGATCTGTCGGCAGCACTGCCGCGACACTCCCTAGGGCCTTCTGCGCACTGTTGACTGCGACGTCTTGGCGCGAGTCGATACCCTGAGCGAAGCCCTCGACGAGAGCCTGCCCGGAGTACAGAACCCAGCCCTTGCCGGAGAATGGGCCGTGCTTGGCGGGCGAGAATGGCCACAGGCCACGCAGCCAGCTCATGCCGTCCTCGACCCAGCTCGTCATGTTGTTCCAGATGGCCTTCATTCCATCCCAGAACCCCTGGATCAGAGCCTTGCCGGCGTTGAAGAGAGTAGAGCCGACATTGCCGAGTGCGTCTAGCACCTTTCCAGGAAGGCTCTTGACGAAGTCGACAATCTCCTGCAGCTTGCTGAGCGCCGCCTGCTTCGCCTGGTCGAAGTGATCGCGGAGTCGGGTGACAAACGCGGTGAATCCCTCGACCGCCTTGACAACTCGATCCCGCGCGTCGGTGAACAGCCCGACAATGATGTCCCAGACCAGCTTGACAATGGCCTTGGCCTCGTCCATCTTCTTGCCGATGAAGTCACTGATCGCGTTCCAAGCGTCAATGATCGGCTGGACGATCCATTCCCAGATGAAGCCCCAGATCGCCTTGAGAACGCCCCAGAAGACATTGGCGATATCGACTATGACGCCGAATGCCGCCTTCAAGAAGTCCCAGATTGCTGTGAACGCAGCGACAATGGGCTGGATCAGGAACGACCACACCAAGTCCCAGAGAGCCTTGATGACGATCCACCAGGCCTGGAAGATGGCCGAGATCACGTCGAACGCGACCCCGATAATAGCGGCGATCAGATCGAAGACCGCCTTGATCCCAGGCCACAGGAAGTTGAACACCGCCAGGAAGACATCGACGAAGGTCTTGACCACCTTCATCAAGGCCTCGAAGATGAACTTGCCCACCTGGTAGATCAGGTAGAACGGCGCGATGATCGCAATGCCGACCCACTTGCCGACGGTGATAATCACGTCGATGATCTTCTTGAACCACCCGATCAGCGTCGGGATAAAGCTGATGACGGCAGCGATAGCGTCGATGAGGAAGGTAAAGACCGGGCCCAAGATGTTGAGCAGCAACGGGACGAGGAAGCCCAGTGCCTTGCCCAAGATGTTGACGACTACCTTCGCCACCTCGAGCAGGAACTTACCGAGTTGGATGATGTAGGGCATCACTACAGCAATGGCTGCCTGCAGCTTCTGAATGCCCGGCACGACCCGGTTCTGGATGAACTCGCCAATCGCTTTGAACGCCGGCTGGAGGTTCTTAGCCAGCGTCTGCCCCATCTCCTTGACGGCGGGGATCAGGTCTTCCTTGAAGAACTTGGCGATGGGCAGGACAATGGACAGGATAAGCCCGAAGGCCGCCTTGAAGAAGTTGGCGAGAGACCCAATCAAGTCCCTGAATGCCTGCGAGTGGTCGTAAGCGAGCTTGATGGCGATAGCCAACGCCGTAACCGCCGCGACCACACCAATGATGATCGCCGCGATCTTAAGCGCAGCAAGGGAGGCGATCGCGCCGGCGACCACTGCAGCGATTGCTGCGATTGCCGCGACGACCCCCAGGAAGGCCGTTACAGCAACTGCCGCAAAGGCGATTGCCTTCTGCCACCGCTCGTCAAGAGCCAAGAACTTGTTGACCAGCAGCGTAACGAAGTCGGTGACCTTCTTGATGACGGGCAGAAGCGCGCTTCCGAACGCGATAGCCGCGGAATCCAGCGAGCCCTTCAGCTGCTCGAGGGAGCCCGCAACGTTGTCCATTCGCTTCTTGGCAACGTCAGCCGCGGTGACCTTCCCCATGGCCTCCGCGAGCTTATCGAAGCCAGCCGCGCCGTTGTCAGCAAGAATCGCGGCAGCGCGAATGGCGTCAGACCCGAAGAGAGTCTGTAGCGCCAACGACTTCTGCTCGGCCGTCAGTCCGGCGAGGTGTGTCTTCAGGATCTCGGAGATTGACGCCAGATCCTTGACGTTTCCAGCCGCGTCGAAGAATGCGTTGGACCCGTCCCTCGTGATGAGTCCGAGCTCCTTGGACAGCGCGATCTGCTTGTCCGTCGTCGGGATCAGGTTCTGGAGCATCGTCTTGAGCGATGTACCAGCGTCACTGCCCTTGATGCCCGCGTTACCCATCAGGGCGATGGCAACGGCCAAGTCCTTGAACTGCAACCCATTCAGATGTGCAACCGCGCCGGCCTGCTGCATGGCCAGACCGAACTGGCTCACATCGATGGCCGACGCATTGGCCGCGCCTGCGATGAGGTCTGCAACCTTCGGCAGATCCTTGGCAGCCAAGCCAAACTGGTTCATCGCGTTGGCCGCGATGTTCGCAGCCTCAGGCAGCGAGACCTCGCCGGCAGCGGCAAGCGCCACAGTCGCGTCAGCCGCGCCATTCATGATGTCCGCGACTGAAAGACCTGACTTCGCCAGCTCTTCCATCGCTTGGGCTGCGTCGGACGCGGAGAACACGGTGTCGGCGCCAAGCTGAAGAGCCTTCTTACGAAGCGTTTCCAGCTCGTCAGTCGTGGCGCCTGACACCGCGCCGATTGCGGAGATACGCTTCTCGAAGTCGATGGCCGCATTCACGGCGAATCCGATACCCGCCGCTAGCACACCAGCCGCGACGCCGGTCGTGGTCGCTACATCTCGGAAGTTGCCTTGGGCTGTCTTCGCCTTCTTCGAGAAAGTGTCGATGTCAGCAGAGGCCTCTTTGACACCCTTGCTGTCATACTTGATCCGGATGGTGCCCTCAGCATCCCCGAGGCTGTAACTTCCTGGCATGAACAATCACCCCCTGGGGACCGGTTAGAGGCCTCTAGAACGTCCGTACAGCGACTTTCAGTCGTCGCGCGTGTGATTACGACGACGGCGTGTCCCAATTGAACATGGTGGCCGGATCGGCGAACTTCTGTTGCTCCCCCGCGCCTAGCCACCGGTTGAGCACCATCTGCTTGGCCATCTGAATCGCAGCCTGTGACTTGCCCTTGCCTTTCGCTCCACCTTTGGACTGGCCGGCCCGTTCGAGTTCATTGTCCAGGGCAGTTCCGAACGTATAGACCGCACGATCGAGGTAGTAGGCGGTTACCTCATCCCCGATGTGCATGAGCTCGCTAGGCTTGGTCTTGTACGTTTTCGATTGCTGCCATACCGCCCAGAGCATGCGCGAATTCTTCACGAAATCGCTCCAGATCGGCGGACCCTCCAACGGCCCAAGTCATGAGGAACATCTTGTCCTCGAGAGCGATCCGACGGACCGGGATGCGGTCGCTTTCGTTCGCCTCTCGCTTGGCCCAGTCGGCGTCGGACTCGTCGGTCATCTGGTAATCGACCCACACCAACGGTTGCGTGACCACGTACGCGGTGAGGCGATCGACCATCTGGAATCCGGCGGCCATCTTCTGAGGATCGGCCATCAGGCCGGCAGCGGCTTTCTCAGCCTGTTCCCGAGAGATACGCGCGGCCTGCGCCATTCCCTGCGCAGTGTGCTTCTGGATGTGCTCGGTGTTCACGAGCGAAGTCAGAGAATCGAAGCTGTCGAGAATGCCAGCTCCGATCAGTCCCTGGACCCCCGGACGTTGTGCCTGGCACGTCGCGCCCGAGGGGAGCTCCAGGTCGAAGAGGTCACTGTCGGTCTCCACGGACTGACCGAGAGTGTAGCCGCCGGCGGCCTTCGTGGCCTTCTTCGGCGCGGCTTTCTTTGCCGCAGTAGCCTTCTTGGCAGCAGCGGCAGGGCGTGGCTTCGAGGTGGGCATCCTAGTGCTCCTTTTCGATGTGTGGATGGGTCAGGCCGGGAAGGGCCCGAGGATGTTCATGGTCACCGTGGTCAGGGTGCCGCCGTGGACGAGGTTGATCCGTCCGTTGGCGTCCATGAACCGCGAGCTGTTGGGGATGACGGCCTTGAGCTCGGTGTTGGCGAGCATCGATCCCGAGGCCTTGATGATGCCGTCCGCGAAGCCGGCGACGGCGCCCGATCCTGCGGGGATCGGAGTCGTCGGGTCGGTCACGGTGAAGGCACCCGACGCGGTCGCGGTGGCCCCGTTCTTGTAGTGGATCTCGTAGCGGGAGTTCGGCGTCGCGGTGAAGAAGTCCGTCGCGTTCGCGGCCACGTAGGTGGGCGCAACGCCGGTGATGCTGGGCTTCTGCACGTTGGCGGTCTGGTCAGCCATGCTGTTCGTCCTTTCAGGACAGTCCTATGAGGACAGAGGTTCTCAGGCCAGCCCTTACGGGATGGAGGTGATGGTCTCGTTCTGCGTGAACTCGTAGACCTTGCCGATGTCCGCGCCGGCGATGAGGCACTTCAGGCCCTGACCGCCCGCGCCGGTCAGGAAGAACGAACCGTCGGTGAACTCACCGGCGAAGTCGTCCGTCGCCTTGGCACGGAAGATGACGCAGTGGAGATCGCCGCCGGAGTCGGAGATGACCTGGCCCTCGATCTTGAAGTACGGACGCTGGTCCGTCTGCAGCTTGGCGAACTTCTTGATGCGGTTGGGGGTCGTGCCCGTCGAGGTGATCGTGCCGCCGTACATGGCCTGCACGGCCTCGAACGAGTAGCCACCGGCCTCGAGCGACCAGGTGACCTGCGGACCCGCGCCGTGAGTCGCCACGAGCGAGTCGTCACCGCGCAGCTCCTCGAACTCCTCGGCCTCGGCGAAGCTGAGGGTCCGCGAGTTGGGGAGCTGAATGCTCGAGGCAGCGAGCACAGTGGCGGTGGCATCGGTGTACGGCGTGATCTTCACCTGCCGCAGACCGAAGGGCAGAGCGATTGGCATGGTCATGCCGCTTGCACCCTCTTTCCTTCTCCAGAGACAACGGGGTCCCTGAATCGCTTGTCAGACAAGCGCTCCCCGGTGGAAGCGCTCCAGCGATGGATGACTACTTCGCCGGGGTTCCGGCAGAAGCGCGAGGAGCACTTGATCTCGAGGACTCCATCGTGCAGTTCAGCGTGCTTCTTATGGCCGCAGCGAAGCTCATCCATCAGAACTTCCCTACGACAGTGAAGTTGGCCACCTTGACGATCGTTCGGTGGCCATCGTCCTGTAGGTCGGGGGAGTCATTGATCCATTCAATTACCTGGACCTCTGAGCTCCCGTTCACACGCCCGACGATCGCTGGCAGGAGCACCCGCAGTCGAGCGAGAATGGCGTCGATCTTGGCGAAGTCCGCGGGTACATCGTGGACCCAGATTGCCAAGGTCGTGGTGATCGTCGTCTGATTCTTGAACGATGGCAGCGTCTGTCCCCACTTGAGGTTCAGAAACGGCCGTTGTTCCGGCGTATCAACGTCTCCCGACAGCGTACCCTCGGGAGTAACGCTCAGGTCGATGAGAGCCTGGTCTTGAATGATGGCACTACGCACAATTGCCCTCACGGTCCGCCTCCCATCAACTTGATAGCCCGACCGACAGATGCAGCGACCATTGCCATTACCTCTGGTCCCATTTTCTTGATGGTCGGAGCGATGATCGCGTAGCGGCCCGACCAACGTACCTCGAGCCAGATCCCATACGGCATGGTGTGGTACAGGATCAGTTCATGCTGGACGAAGGGCTCTTTGTTGTGCTGAGCTCTCAGGCCATTCCGCGCGTTGCCGGTGCGATCCGTCCATGGTGCATTCTCTCGCATATATGTCTCTGCTTGAGGAACGGCCGCATCGAGAGCGAGATCCACCCCCGCCTCAACGGCTGGAAGGTATTTCTCGAGGTGGGGGGTGAGGTTGTCGAAGTCGAAGAAGAAGCTCTGCTTCGCCATTACCTCACCGGCAGATGATGCTCTACCAACCCCTTCTTCTCATACCCGTGTCCGGGCGCCATCGCCACAACGAGGAATGTACCTTCATCGTTGGACCAGGTGTCCCACACCTCCAGGGCGCAGTCGTGCGCGCCGAGCAACGTGTAGGAGATGATTCGCTCCACGCCGTCGGCGGTCACGGTCGGCCGCTGATCGAACGTCATCGGGATGAGCTTGAAGTCCTGTGGCTCGCGCGGATCTTGCGCCACAAGCTTCTTGGACCCACTGAGTTGCACCTCGAGCTGCTGCGGAATCAGCGCGATAGTCGTGGGATCCTGCGCGATGAACTCGCGCGTCATTCGACGCTGGATGTCTTGCTGCACCGTCATGGCCGCTCGATTTCCACCGTGTAGGCGTAGCCGGTGAGGTCTTCCTCCGCATCTCCCTCAGCCAGCTTCTGGTAGTACTGCGACATCTCGAGCGCGCCTGTCCTCAGCTGAGAAAGCCGTCGGCCAGAGCCGCTCTCCGTGGTGTCGACCATCGAGGCGTAGTAGCCGGCTTTCTCCAGCCAGGCTTGCGACGCCGCCGCATTCAGAGATGTATTGGCGTCGATCAGGGCCGAGATGTAGGCGTCAGTCCACGGCTCGACGTCGGTCAGTTCGCCGATCATTCGACGGAACTGAGTGATCTGGTCCGACGTTGCCATGGACTACTCCTTGG
>Ga0310811_10003793_pt1 | contig 19060 bp, 19 predicted proteins | sample YCmetagenome_FD_207642 | JGI IMG/M metagenome (GOLD analysis project Ga0310811, IMG submission 207642) | Soil microbial communities from experimental microcosm in Duke University, North Carolina, United States - YC | ecosystem: Engineered > Artificial ecosystem > Soil microcosm > Unclassified ...
GCATTGCTCGGGAGCGCTTCACGCCCCGCGCCCAGACAGTGCAGTCCTAAACGCGCCCATGCTGACGAATCGGTCTGCTGCCGACTTGGCGAGCGCTCGGCTGATTGCCTGGTCAACTGCGAGCGGTACACTGCGTTCCGGCCGATTCGCAGACGGAATCGGCGCGCGGACGATGCGGGTGGCTAGCTCCATGAGGGACCGTCCGGTGTACGGCGGTTCGCCCGTCAGCATCTCATAGAGAATGCATCCGAGGCTGTACACATCCACCCGCTGGTCCAGATCATGCTCTCCGCGGAGCTGCTCCGGGCTTACGTAGAAGGCGGTCCCGACGATGAGGCCGGTCTGGGTCAGCCGCCGATAATCGGCCGCTCCGATTGCTCGCGCCAGCCCGAAGTCCGCGATTAGCGCACGGCCATCCGCGAGCAGGATGTTCTCCGGTTTCACATCGCGGTGCAGCACACCCCGACTGTGGGCGTACTCGAGAGCCGCAGCTACGTCGTGGGTGATCCGAAGCGCATCCTCTACCAAGAGCTGGCGCTCCCGTTGCAGGCGGTCAAAGAGGGATTCACCCTCGACATACCGCATGACGTAGTACAGCATGCCACCAGCGCTGCCGGACTCATAGAGCGGCACAATCAGCGGGTGTGCCATCGAACGAGCGATCTCGATTTCACGGCAGAACCGCTCGGCGCCGAGTGCATTGGCGACCTCCGGTCGCATGACCTTGATGGCCACCTGCCGGCGATTGTGCACGTCGTGAGCTAAATAGACGATCGCCATGCCGCCCCGCCCGAGCTCACGCTCGATGGAGTAACGCTCGCTCAGGACGTCTGCCAACTGGTGCGGGATGGTCGCTGGCTGAGGGGCCAACGTCATGGATCTGCCTGTGCCACGGGATACCGCAGTTGCGGCGCTTAGAAGGCGCTTTCGCCTCCTGCATTCACTACATTCTGTAAGCCAGGCTCTCGGTGCCATGCGCGCAATGGCACATTCGGCCGCAACGCACTTGGTTGGTTATTGATCGCAGTCTTGTGTACGTAGTTGCTCCCGATCAACCGAGGCTGGCGCGGCCTTCGGATCGAACACTTAAGTCCTCACCAATAACAGCTAGAACACCAGCTTTACACCCTTCCCCGTGGCCTCACCGCCGCCCTCGGCTGGCTTACCCGCGGTATCAAACTGGTTGTACTTGATCTTCGAAGTGAACGACTTGCGGTCCTCGGACAGCGTGATCCGTTCCACGAACACGCCGCGGCCCGCAGGACCCCACCCTCCGCCCTTGGCGATCTCATCGACTGCCGCGGGAGCCTTGGTAACGAAGAACTCGTACTTGGCCTCGAACTCCCGGATCCCGACCTTCCGCCAGATCCCGTATGCCGGCGGCACGGGCGGAGAAGCGTCGTAGTTCGATGACTCCGTCATGGTACCGCCCTGGTTGAACACGTACATGAACTCCAGGTCTTTAATCGAGGCGAACGCGCCACTGGTGAATTGCAGCTGAGCGCGCCACTCGCCGGCCAGCTCGGCCGCGGCGATGCGGCTCGCCGCCGGCGGGTTTGCTTGCGGACGACCGGCCGCGCCGAGCAGAAGAATCGATGCCAGTAACACAGTCGATGTCGTGCGCATCGGAACCCCCTCCCACTGTAATGTGAGTTGACGAGTCTCCGGGGGGATCGCTCGCGATCTTCAAAATGGCGCCGATATTCCGCCTGAAATGGCTTCTCGCCGCGACTACTTCAGCGTCAGAATCCACTTGACGACGGCGTGCAGGTTCGGGTCGGGCACCTGCGGGTTTGGAGGCATCGGAATCGGGCCCCAGACTCCGGATCCGCCATTCTTCACCTTCTCGACGAGCGTGGCCTCCGCATCCTTGCCCCGGTACTTGGCGGCGACATTCTCGAAGGACGGCCCGACAACCCTGTGGTCCACCGCGTGACACGCGGTGCAGCCGTACTTTGCCGGCATCTGGTCCGGCGCCACTGACGACTCGAATTGCGCGGCTGGTGCCGGAGAAGCCTTTTCCTCGGCCGTTGCGGTGCCACCGGGCAACCACGATGTGGTCGGAACCACCGGTGGAGGAGTTTGAGACTTTATGTATGCGACCAGCATCCATACCCCGTCGGTGCCGATGACTCCGCCGTAGGCCGGCATTCCCTTTGGTCGCCCGTAGTAGATCGAGGTGAATATTTCCTCGTTCGATCCGCCATAGCGCCAGCGGCCATCGACTAGACTGGGCCCGACCCATCCTATGGCGCCGCCGCCGTGACAGCCGTCGCAGTTCATCGAGCTGAACAGGTTGGCGCCGGCGTCCGGGCTGAGGTTGGCTGGACGCGGAGCGACGAGCGCGTTGGGGGCTGGGAGAACGCCGCCGGCGGCGATGCGGTCCTCGGCATTGACCCCCGGCTCGGTGCTCTGGACCTTGGTCTCTCGCCCCGCTTTGCAGGCAGCCGCCGCGACGACAGCGCCCGCGATCATCGCTAACACGCGTCTGGTGGTTGGCATGGCTTTCTTTCACTCCGTCAGAGGCCGAAGATCCAGACGATGCCGCCCTGGCTGGTATACCGTCCGATGTCCTTGTAGGGGTCGGACGGCGGGCGCACGTCCGCGGGATCGTCGGAACGGACGTCGCCCGCGAGCAGGAACCAGTCGCCCCCAATGCCAGCGTAGACCGCCACGTACTGTTTGCCATCAGGGCCACGAAAGGTGATCGGGTTGCCCACGATTCCGGAGCCGACCTTGAACTTGGAGAGGAGCTTGCCGGTCTTCGCATCCACCGCCTTGAACCAACCGTCGAGCGTTCCATAGAACGCCACGTCACCCGCCGTGACCAGCGCCCCGCTCCAATTCGGAAAGCGCTCCTTATTCTCCCACACCTTCTTTCCGGTGCTCGCATCCCAAGCGATGAACGCGCCGAGATGGCCTCCGGGCCCGGCCTGGTAGGGACTGCCCGCCCCGATGAAGGGCGTGCCGCGAATGTGCTGGGCCGGGACCGCCGCGAACTCCATGCACATGTTATTGGTCGAGGTGTAGAACAGTCCGGTCTTCGGCGAGTACGCCGCCGGAGAGGCCGGACTGACCCCGCCCTCGAGACTGGGACAGACACCCTTCACATTCCCCTTGGATGCTCCGGTCTGCTTGGTGGAATCCAGCACCGGGCGGCCGGTGTTTAGATCGATGCTTTTGGCCCAGGTCACCTGGACGTACGGTGTGGCGGCGAGCACTTCACCGGTAGCGCGGTCCAGCGTGTACTGGAAGCCGTTCTTGTTGAAGGTGACCAACGCCTTCCGCACCCGGCCGCGGACCTTGATGTCCGCCAGAATCATGGTGGAGACGGCGTCATAGTCCCAGTTGTCGTGGGGGGTGAACTGGTACGCCCAGATCAGCGACCCATCGCTAGGGCGGCGTGCGAGGACGCTCCCCGTCCATTTGTTGTCACCGGGCCGCTGTTCGGGATTGTAGGGCGACGGGTTCCCAACGCCGTAGTACACCAGGTCCAGCTGGGGGTCATAGGACATCCAACCCCACACCGGAGCACCTCCGATCTTGTAGGCCGTGTCCGGCCAGCTCGACTTCCCCAGCTCGGTGCCCTTGTCGTAAAACGGCTTGAAAGTGCCGGGCTTGGCGAGGACCTCGGCGTCCGGGCCGAGGTTCTGCCCGGTCCAGACTACCTTGCCGGTCTTGAGATCGAGTCCTTTCACCCAGCCATAGATGCCGAACTCGCCGCCGGAGGCGCCGACGATGACCCGATCCTTGACGACGAAGGGCGCCATCGGCGTCGTTTCGCCCTCCCCGACGTCAGCGATCGTGGTCTTCCACACCTCCTTCCCCGACTCTGCGTCCACGGCGACCGTGTGCCCGTCAAGGAGGTTGTAGATGATTTTTCCGTCGGCGTAGAACGCGCCTCGGTTGATTACGTCGCAGCACGCAACCCCGATCGCATTCGGGCTCACGTCGGGACGGTATTTCCACTTGAGTGGATAGCCCTCCTGCGTGAGGTCGAACGCGTAGAGCACGTTGGGCCACGGAGTGACCACGTACATCGTGTTCCTGACCACTAACGGCTGCCCCTGGTGGCCCGCCAGGACGCCAGTGGAGAATGTCCACACGGGGCGCAGCCGCGTCGCGTTGGCCGACGTGATTTGAGTGAGGTTGCTGAAGCGGGTCGAGGAGTAGTCCTTTGCGGGCATGGTCCACTCGCCGTCGGCCCCGGCCTGCGCCAGGGCCGGCCCAGCTGCCAGGGTGGAAAGGCATCCCAGCGTAGCGAGGATGCCCGCGGCGCAGCGCCGTCGAGACCGGGGACAATGTGGTGGGCGAACGTCCACGCTCGAAGCCGCTGCCCCCGCAGGCCCGGCGGCGGATACGCGGCCTGCGCATACGTTCTTTATCGTGATGGTAGGCATTGGGCCTCCTCGCGGCCTACGCCTGGCGTGGACTACAGAGCGGCAGAGATCGGTACGACCAACCTCGTGTCAAGAGCTTCTGCTGTCGCGGCAGGTGCCGGAGCGTCACACGTCGGCTCGTGGCAGCCCAGCGATCAGGCCGTTCTATCTTCGAGCAATCCGGATCTATCATAGTCGACGGGCGGGGAGGTCGTCGCTAGGGCCATGGACACACTGGAGCGGTACAAGCTGACCGAGGCCGCGCGCGAGGATTACCTCCTCTCGTACGAGGGCGAGCGTTTCGCCGAGTCGATGCGCTACGTGCAGACGTACCCGACGGACCTGCCCTTACTGCGGGATCTGCTGGCGACCATCCAGACGCCGGTCCAGATCATCGCCGGCCGGCGGGACCCAGTCGTGCCGCTGGTCAACGCGGAGTTCCTCCACGAGCGGCTACCCCTGAGCCAGCTCGCCATCATCGAGAGGGGACACTTCCTGTGGGAGGACGCCGCCGACGAGTACGCGGCGCTCGTCAGGGCCTGGTGGGACGGGGGCTACGCGGCCGTTGACCGCCGAGCCGGCACCTAACCCGGCGGCCTGATGATCGCTGATCTATGGCCGTCCTAGCTAGCTTGAAAAACGGAGGGTCCTTCGGCTCGTTTGCAATACGCCCAGCCGTAAGCCAAGAGGGTATGTCACTCGTTGGAGATGTCTAGGCCACACGAAGCACAATCTTGCCGTGTGACCTGCGTCTTGCCGCTCCCGGCCCACTAGGCGAGAGGTTCCCGGAGATGTCCTTCCAGGCCTGGGCCGCATCCTGGAGCGCGTACACGGTCGCGACGTCTGGTCGTATCGTCCCCTCTTCCAGCAGTCGCGCGATTCTGCCGAGCCCGTCCGCTGACGGCGCGAGCCTCATCATCGCGCCCGACACACGGTGCCTCGCGGTCTCTTCCTGCGATACGGGCTGGGTGGCAGCGACGAGATGGCCGCCTTCCTTCAAGACGAGGAACGACCGCTTCTGTGTATCGCCACCGATCAAGTCGAAGACCACATCGACCTTCTCTCGCAGAGCCTTCTCGAACTGCGCCTTTCGATAATCGATAACCCGGCTGGCTCTGATGGAGTTGAGGTACGCCTCATCCTCGCCGCTTGCTGTGGCAATGACGGTGGCACCGGCATGCGATGCCAATTGCACCGCATAGGCGCCCACAGCGCCGGCACCACCATGGATCAGGATCGTTTGTCCCTTTTCCAGGTGACCGTGGGTGAAGATTCCCTGCCACGCAGTTTGGGAGGCCACCGGCACTGATGCCGCCTCCTCAAAGGAGAGGTTGGATGGTTTCCTTGCGATGGCCGCCGGCTTGACAGCCAGATACTCCGCGTACGCGCCCATTCCGCTGGTACCGAACACGGCATCACCTGGCGCACATGCCGCAACGTCACTGCCAATTTGTTCGACGACTCCTGAAAACTCATGACCAGGTATCCACGGCAGGTCGATCGGGAGTATCTGTCTTGCCGTTCCGGAGGCCTCAACAAGATCCAGATGATTGACGGCGGTACTCTTGACCTTCACCAAGATCTCGTCGCGTGCGATCGTCGGCGTCGGTACATCGTTGAACACCAACTGCCCACCGTATTCCAACAATCTGACAGCTTTCATGCGAGCTCTCCTTGAGTCTGCCCAGTGGGCGCCACGCGCGCGGGCACCTCAGAATTCAGAACATGCCGTTCGTATTGGCGGCAGGGATGTTCGGGGCGAACCATGGGACGGCGTTGTTCGGGCCGCCGACCACCTGCAACACGTCTCAGTGCACGTACCGGTGGCGAATCCGATCGCGTGATCGTTGGCGTAGTCAGCCGTCGCGCAACCACGGAACCCGTGCGCCCGATCGAACAACGATGTAGTCGTAGCTGGATTTGAGATCTTTCTGCCGCGCGGCCTGATTTTCTGCGATTGCGAGGACCTTATCTGCGACCGCGGCCGCCTCGGAGGTCCCGGCGCCGAGCGGGCATGCGCGGTCAAGGAATGCCGAGCGGCTGATCTCGCCGGCCAGCAACTGCCCTTGCAGCAGCGCGAAACTCACACCGTGTGACGTAAGGTCGACCATGGGTTCTCTCGTTTCAGCGCCCATTTGGTCGCGCGTGGCGGGGTGCCCAGTCGGGGAGCTTCGTGAGCGCGCGGCCGAACTCGCGTTCCAGGCCAGCTATGTCGGCGCTGTAGCCGACGCGCTCGAACCATTGCAGCATCAACGCCGTATCCTCGCTGTACTGCCGGACCTGTTCGATTGGCGTCTGCGCGAACGCAATCGGCCGACCCAGCGCCTCCGTCAGGATCTCCGCCGACTCCGGCATCGTTCGTACGTCACCGGCGAGATCGATCTCGCGGCGGTTCAAGGCGGCAGCGTCGGTGAACGCGCGCGCGCCGAACCAGCCGATGTCGTCCACCGCAATCATCTGTAGCTTCGTGCCTGGCCCGAGCGCCGAGGCCAGCGTGGGGCCCTGGAGACTGTAGGGCGCTAGCAGGTTCTCCATGAAGAACACCGGACGCAGGATCACATGCGAGGGGAAGCGGAGGCCGCGCACGGTTTCCTCGATGCGCCACTTGTTGTCGAAGTGCGGGATGCCCGTCCGCTCGTGCGCCGATCCCACGGATGTGTAGACGTAGTGTTCGACGCCGGCCTCGCGCGCCAGCGTCGCAAGACGCTTGCCCTGCGCCTCTTCCCCCTCGACGCCCGCCTCCAACGTGTTCTGCACGCCGAAGACGCCCCACGCTCCGGCCAACGCACGGCGCAGCGTCGCCTCGTCATCGAGATCGCCCTTGACGACGTCGACGCCGTGGTGCGCCAGCGCCGCCGCCCGCTCGCTCTCCGGCTTGCGCGTCAGGCCGCGCAGACGGAACCCGCTGCTCTGCAGCGCCTGCGCGACCGCGCCGCCCTGATTGCCTGTCACTCCGGTGATGAGAATCGTTCGATCGCTCGTCATGGCTGAAACCCCATCAAATCGTGGCGTAAGTCCGGTGACGCGTGTGCGTGCCTGTCCGCTCTTTTTGCCTGCTTGAGCTCGTCGGTGCATTCTTCGCAGAAATTCGTGACGAGAAATACGCCATATGCCCCTTGAAATGCAGCTTTGAGGGTTTCGGGGCGGTCCAAATCTGCTTCGACGACTTCGTCGGCGAGTTCGCGATGCTGGCCTGGATTGCGGTCAGAGCGCGCACCTTGAATTGTCTGCCGGCTTGCAGGGCACCTACCACTGCGCCTCCCTGCTGGCCGGATGCACCGATCACTGCGATCAGTCTTTCATTGTTGGACGACATTTCTATGCGCTCTTGGGTAAGGTGGAAGCGGCTGCGGGTCCTTGGCTCAGGGCGGGCGCAACGCGAGTGCCGATCGCTTCGATGGCGCGCATGAGCTTCTGGTGCGGCAACGACGCGGTGTTCATCATAAAGGTGATGCGGGAGATGCCCCCCAGCGCCTCGTTGTATCGACCGATCTTCTCGATCACTTCTTCGGCATTACCGACCAGCAGGGCGCCATCCGGCTTGAGCTGAGCGTCGAACTGGGCCCGGGTGACGGGCGACCATCCCCGCTCTTTTCCGACCGTGGTAAAGGCACGGGCGTAGCCGGGAAAGAAGTCGTCGGCCGCCTCGCGCGAGGTCGCGGCGACATAGCCCAGGGCGTGTACGCCGACCTTCAATCGATCGAGAGAGTACCCCGATCGCAGCCCGGTCTCCCGGTAGAGATCGACGAGTGGCCGGAAGCGCCGGAACTCACCACCGATGATGGCGACCATCAAAGGAAGTCCGAGCGCCCCGGCGCGAGCGAACGATGTCGGGGTTCCGCCCACCCCCAGCCAAATCGGCAACGGATTCTGCACCGGCCTAGGGTAGACGGCCTGGCCTGTCAGGGGTGCCCGATGCTTGCCGGACCAGTGGACCTGCTCGTTCTCACGGATCTTCAGCAGGAGATCGAGCTTCTCAGCAAAGAGCGAGTCGTAATCCTCCAGTCGCAGGCCGAACAGCGGAAAAGCCTCGATGAACGAACCCCGGCCCACGACCATCTCCGCCCGGCCTTGCGACAGAAGATCGAGGGTGGCGAACTCCTGAAACACCCGCACCGGGTCGGCCGCGCTCAGGACCGTGACTGCACTCGTGAGACGTATGCGGTGGGTCCGTGCCGCGGCCGCCCCGAGAATGACCGGAGGAGCGGAGTCGAGGAACTCCCGGCGGTGGTGTTCGCCGACTCCAAATGAATCCAGACCAACCTGGTCCGCGTGTTCGATCTGCTCGACCAGGTTGCGCAGGCGTTCCGACGCACTAACCGCAAGGCTGGTATCGTCGAACGCCGCTGCGAAGCTATCGATGCCAATTTGCATCTGGGGCCTCGCCCAATCCTTTACGCGGTGGCTGCCACGGCCGCGGACCGGCGGGCCAGCAGGTTCAGCACCCCACCCACCGCACCGACCGCGAGGGCGGCCACTTTGAGCGCGGGCGTCCAGATGTGGTCGATCCCCAGCACCGAGTCGAGCGAGAACAGCCCGTACCCGGTGAACGCGAGCACGACAGCGCCGGTGGCGTACAGCAGCGGCACCTCGATGCCGTTCGTCGCCGCAAAGAGCCCGCCCTTCCAGTGCACGCTAACCGCGGCCACGATCATGACCGGCAGCAGCAGTGCCGGCCCCACCGGGCCGAACAGGCCCAGCGCGATCAGGATGCCGCTTACCACCTCGGAGAGGGACGCGGTAAGGACAAACAGCCGGCCGGGGCGGAAGCCCAGCTGCTCAAAGAACCCGGCGGTGCCTGCGAGCCCGTAGCCGCCGAGCCAGCCAAACAGCTTCTGGCCGCCGTGCGCCACCATGAGCACTCCGAAGATCAGCCGCCCGAGCAGCAGGCCCGTGCCCAGGGTAGCGGCGTCAGTGACATAGGATGTGGTCGACATAGTAAGCCTCAGGTTAAAGAGCAGAACTCCCGTCGATGCGTGTCATAACACAGATGTTATAACATATGTTCCGGCCGAACAAGTCACAGCGCGGCGCGGATGTCCGCCAGCCCGTCGATCACCTGCTGCAGCCGCTCGGCGTCGAGATGGCCGAAACGCTCTCGGTCGAATGCTTCGAGCTTGGAGCTGGTCTCATCCAGCACCCGCAGGCCCCTTGGGGTGATGCGGGCTGTGACGTGCCGGCGATCGGCGGCATCGCGCTCCCGACGGAGGAGCCGGATGCCCTCCATGCGGTCCAACAAGCGCGACACGTCGGGAACCTTGGATACCAGCCGCTCCGCGATCTCGCGCCCACACCACCCTTTGCGGCCGGCGCCCCGGAGGATCCGCAACACGTTGTACTGCAGCTCGGTGATCCCAAAGGGCCGGAGGGCTTCATTGAGCTGATGCTCGAGCAGCGCCGCCGTCCGCAGCACGCTCAACACCGCCTCGCTGCTCCGGCTCGGGAACGGCTTAGTCTGCTTGATCTCGGCTTGGAGTCGGGATGACATGACGGAGATTACATGTCATAACATGCATTGTCAATGGCTCTCGGAGGTACCCATGGCCGAGCCAACCGTCGTGGCGCCAGCAGCGAAGGTGAGGTCGATGTGCACCAGGATCTTGTCGTCCATCTTGAGCATGCCCGCCAGCTTGGAAAGCCCCCCGATCCGGTAGTCCTTGAGGTTGAGGGGTGTCGCCCCGCGCACGCGGATCGCGCCAGGTTGGCTGATCACGGTCGCTGGTATCGAGGCCTCGTGAGTGACGCCATGAATGGTGAGTCGCCCCTGAAGGATCACCTCCGCGCTATCCCCCTCCCCAGCCGTGGGCGCCACGCCGGTCAGCTCGAACCGGATCGTGGGATAGATCTCCGACTGCATGGATTTGTTCAGGTCTCTGTCCCGGTGGCCGTTGCCGGTGACCAGGGTCGATACCGGCGCGTCCACCCAGCCCCGCACCTCCGACAGGCTTCTCCCGCCGCTCATTTCACCCCGCACGGTGCGCGTGGTTCCGGTGAAGGCGCCGGTCGTAGCGCGACCGTCGAAGCTCAACGTGCCCTCGCGCACAACCCCGTTGGGAATGGGCCGCGGCATCTGAGCGTGCAGCTCGCCCGCACCGAGCATGGTGAGCGCCGCAAGCAGGAAACCCAGGTTCATCAGCCAGATCCTCCACGGTCGTCCAAGATGGGTGCTCCCGTCAGTTGGGCCCGATCGCCGTCCGGACCACTGGCGAGCTCGCGCCAATCGCCATCGTGCCGCGGGCCTGGCGGCGTCACCAGGCCCGGCAGTCGTTCGGTGGGACACCGATCATCGATTGTCGAAGTCGTCCGGCCCAAGACGGTGACTCAAGAATCGGTCAACCACAAAATCGGCGACCTCGCGGCCCAGCCGCTGACCCGCCGCGAGGTCGAACCGGAAGTGCTGTCCAGCGAAAATCCGGCTCAACGTCGCCTCCTGCGCGGCATCGCCGAACGTGCTGAACGAACGCGCCACTCCGGGGAGGACCTCAGACGTAACGCTGAAGTTGGAATGATCCTCCCCGAAGAAGGCCGTCAGCACACCGGCTCCAGCAGCGCTGAGGACGGCATGCGCGCCTGGATAGGAGGGGTCCGGCGCGGTCTTCCCGGCCTGCGGAAGCCAGTTCGGATCGGCGACCGTCTCCGGGTTCTCGTCCGTATCAGCCGCCCGGATCGCGGTCACCGGCCGCCAGAAGTTGTAGGTGTACTTCGCATCGTAGAAGGCGATTACGCCATCCGCGAGCGCCAGGTTCAGCAGGGCGAATAGGCGAGCGCCCTGTGCCGTCGTCAGGTGGTGAGCCAGCGACGCCGTCTGGGCGATCTCATTCCAATAGTTCTGAATGGCCCCGTTCCAGAAGCGGCCGGTCAGCGCCTGATCGGCGGAGGCCGTGGCACTGTTCACGATTCCCAGTGATTTGATCTCATTGAGCCCATCGCTGTACCCATTACTGGTCAGCGCCGGAGGGGGGCCGGGACGAAACTGATTCGCGCGCTCCAGCGCGAATGGGGTAACGTGCGACCAATGGGTGAATTGAGGTTGCGGGGGAAAATTCGGCGGTGTCGACTGATAGCCCCCGGGGGCGTTTCCGAAGACAAATGGAATGGGTTGAGCAGCGGACCCGTCATTGCTTCGCCGAGCCAAGATGCTATCAGCGACATCATGTCCGATGCGGATACCGTCAGTCTTCTCTACTCCGTCGGGAACCTGCGCTAACGACTCTTGCAGTTGGCCATCGAGCTGGGCGCCGAATAGCGGGTACAAGGTAACGAGGACCTCGTGCCCCGCGGCTGCGGCCGCCGCATCTTGCGAAGCGGTTCGTGATACACCCGACAGGCGAACCAAGTAAGGCTGGTGGGTCCGGTCGATAGCGTTGACCGCGTCATAGATCGCGGCATGAAGGATCGCGAAGCTTCGGGTGGGGTGAACCGTCGCTGGTTGGGCGCCCGCCGTGCGAACGATTTGCAGTAGTGTTCTGTTCCACTGCACAACCGGGCTCACCCCCGAAGCGGTAGCCGCGGACGCCGGGAGTTGACGCTCATTCCCCCCGGGGACCCCGCTGGTGGGAGGGCCGAATCATGCCGGGCGGCATTGGTGCCGCACTGCGGCGCCATCACAGAGGAGACCGCATCGGTGGCCCTGATATTCCCGCCGAATACGAAGGCGCGACCGAAGGCAAGCTCCGATCGCGCTTCTAGGTTGCGACTCCGGCATTCGTTTACTAGCGAGCGGCCTCGAGGACGCTGAGGGGGGACAGGGTCGGTATGACCCTCGTCATTCTGAGACCGGCAGCATCAAACAGCGGCGTGTTCGAGGCTCGGAAACGCGCACGCCGGCCCAGCCTGGTGTACTGCGGCGACGACGCGGAGGCCAAGGAGGTGGCCGCGGCGCTGATACGCGACGTGGGGTTCGATCCGGTAGACGCCGGCACTCTCCAGGTCGCCCGGTACTCTGAGCCGTTCGCGCTGCTCATGGCGCGGCTCGCGTACGAGGGAGAGGGCGGCCCCGAGCTGGCGTACCGCTTCGAGCGGTTTGGGGCGTAGCCTCTCCCTACGTCTCGACGGGACTCAAGGGGATCGGAACCTAACCACAGCGCTTTCCGGTGCCGCGTGCCGATACTTGTGTGGCTCCCACACGGCGGCGCAAATTGGCCAGTGGTTCCATCTGGCTCCGACATGGACCGTGTTCAGGGCGACGTCGGCGAAGTCACCCGCCTGTTGCGGGCCGCGCACGAGGGGGACTCTGCTGCGCTCGACCGGCTCGTTCCCCTCGTGTACGACGACTTGCGTCGGCTCGCGCAGCGGCAGCTCGAACATGAATATGGCGAGCGCACGCTGAGCGCCACTGCCCTCGTGCACGAGGCCTACCTCAAGCTCGGCGGAAGAGCCATGGCCGCCGGGAACCGGGCTCACTTCCTCGCTCTCGCCGCCCGGGCCATGCGACAGGTGCTGGTGGATCACGCCCGTGACCGCAAGGCTGCCAAACGCGGCGGGGGATTGTGGGAACGAACAACTCTGACCGACGGCGTCTGGGTAGGAGAGTTCGACCCCGACGGCATGCTCGCGCTGGACGAAGCCCTCAGCGAGCTGGTGCCGCGCCAACGCCAAGTTGTCGAGTGCCGGTTCTTCGGCGGCATGGAAGAGCAGGAGATCGCAACAGCCATGGGCATTTCGGAGCGCACTGTGCACCGCGACTGGGTGAAAGCTCGTGCGTGGCTCTACCGCTACTTCCACCCGGAGGCCACAGGGTGAGCCCGCTCCTCGAGCAGCAGATCCGGTTCTGCACCTCGAGCGACGGCGTGCGGGTCGCTCACGCGACCGTCGGACGTGGGCCACCGCTGGTCAAGGCCGCCAATTGGCTCAGCCATCTCGAGTTCGACAGCCACAGTCCGGTCTGGCGCCATTGGATCCGGGAGCTGTCCCGCGACCACACGCTGGTCCGCTATGACGAGCGCGGTTGCGGACTCTCCGACTGGGCGGTCGACGAGTTCTCCCTGGACGCATGGGTTCGAGACCTCGAGGCGGTGGTGGACGCGCTGGAGTTGGAACGCTTCCCGCTACTCGGGATCTCGCAGGGTGGCCCCATCGCGATCGCCTACGCGGCGCGCCACCCCGAGCGGGTAAGCCGGCTCATCCTCTACGGGACTTATGCGCGGGGCCGCATGCTCCGGAACCTGTCCGAGCGCGAGCGCGAGGAGGCGGACGTGATGCTCGGGATGATCCGGGTCGGCTGGGGCCAGGACCACGCTGCGTTTCGCCAGGTGTTCACCAGCCTCTTCATCCCGGACGGCAGTCCCGAGCAAGCCCAGTGGTTCAACGAGCTCCAGCGCGTCTCCGCCACGCCGGAAAACGCCGCTCAGATGGTCGGCACGTTCCACTCGCTCGACGTCCGAGCGTTCGCGCCGCGGCTCGACATGCCGACGCTCGTCCTGCACGCCACCGGCGACCTGCGGGTGCCGTTCGAAGAGGGTCGGCTCCTCGCCTCGCTCATCCCGGGCGCGCGGTTCGTGCCACTCGACGGTCGTAATCACATTCTGATCGAAGAGGAGCCGGCGTGGCCGCGCTTCATACGCGAGGTCAGAGAGTTCCTTGGAGTCAACGAGGCTCGAGGAGCCACCTCGCTCCGGCAACGAGTCGAGGCGGTGTTCGACGAGGCCATCGAGCTTGCCCCACCCGATCGCCCTGCGTTCCTTGACCGCGCGTGTGCTGAGGATGCCGAATGCCGGCGGGAAGTCGAGCTGATGTTGCAGCTCGCCGAGCAAAGCGGCCTCACCGCGAAGCTCGCGGGAGTCGTGGTCAAGTCGGGAGCGTCCCCGCCCCCCGTGACCCGCGGCCGGACATTCTCCCAGTATGAGATCCTCGAACAGCTGGGCGGGGGCGGGATGGGTGTCGTTTACAAGGCGCAGGACCAGCGGCTCCACCGGTTCGTGGCGCTGAAGTTTCTGCCGCCCTACCTCTGCATGGACAAGGAGCTCAAGCTCCGCTTCCTGCAGGAAGCCAAGTCGATCGCCTCCCTCGACCACCCGAACGTCTGCGCGGTACTCGAGGTCGAGGAGCTGGAGGACGGGCAGCTCTTCATGGTGATGCCCTGCTACGAGGGCGAGACCCTCAGGCAGAAAATCGCGCGCGGACCTCTCGGCGTCGAGCAGGCGCTGGACTACGCATCCCAGATCGCCGCCGGACTCGCCCACGCCCATGCCGCGGGCGTGGTGCACCGAGACATCAAGCCGGCCAACCTCCTGGTGACGGCTGACGAGCGCGTCAAGATCCTGGATTTCGGCGCAGCCAAAGTTGCCGACCTGAATCTGACCCGAACCGGCGCAGTTCTGGGAACACCGTTCTACATGAGCCCCGAACAGGCGGAGGGCGATCCGGTTGACCACCGGACGGATCTTTGGGCGCTCGGCGCGGTGCTCTATGAGATGCTCACGGGCCGGCCGCCGTTCGAGGCCGGCACTCCAGAAGCGCTGTACATGGCCATCCGTCACCGGGATCCATCGCGCGTCAGGACCCGACGGCCGGAGGTTCCACCGGCGCTCGAGGCGATTGTGCATCGTCTGCTGGAGAAGCAACCGCTCCGCCGGTACGGTAGCGCCCAAGAAGTGGCGACCGAGCTGGGGTGCGTGGGCGTCAGCGGAGCATCATCATCGATCGCCGGCGAGGCGGTCGCGACCGGCGCCGAGCCGGCTCCGGTCGTCGTGCATGGGGACCATCTCGCGCGGGGAAGGGCTGCCTTCGCACGCACGGCATGGCGCGAGGCCTACGACGACCTGAGCACGGCGGATGCCACCGCAAAGTTGGAGGCGGAAGACCTGGAGCGCCTCGCGGAGGCCGCCTGGTGGGTGTCCAACGGGACCGCATGCGTACGGGCGCGGGAGCGGGCGTACCGGCGTTACCTCCAACGCGGTGAGCCCCGCCCGGCGGCGGCGGTTGCGCTCGCCCTGGCGGAGGACCATTTCCATCGACTGGCCCGGTCCGTCGGACAGGGATGGCTGCGCCGTGCTGAGCGCCACCTGGAGGGCTTTCCTGATGAATCCGAACGCGGATGGCTATACCGGCTCAGGCTCGTGATTGCGCTAGAAACAGAACGACGGCCGGAAGAAGCAATGAAATATGGGGATCACGCCCTCGAGATCGCTCGGCGGGTAGGCGATACGGATCTCGAGGCGTTGGTGCTTCAGGACCAAGGCCGAGTTCTGGTCGCGCTTGGGCGGGTGAAGGAAGGAATGGCGCTCATCGACGAGGCGATGACCGCCGCTACCGCGGGCGAGCTGACGCCGCGTACGGCGGGGCGTGCCTACTGCAACATGATGAGTATCTGCGAGCGGGTGGGAGATTTCGGCCGGGCGGCGGAGTGGTACGACGCGGCACACAGCTGGTCTGAGCCGCACGCCGACTCGGCATATCCCGGCATCTGCCGGGTTCACCGAGCCGGCATTCTTCGGCTGCGGGGCGCGCTGACGGAAGCGGAACACGAGGCCCGGCGCGCTGCCGGGGAACTGGCCGATTTCCTGGTCGATGTCGCTGGTGAAGCTCTTTACGAGCTCGGTGAGATCCGCCGGTGCAAAGGCGACCTCCCCGGTGCCGAGGAGATGTTCAGCCAGGCGCATTCCCGAGGTCGGGATCCACAGCCCGGCCTGGCATTGCTGCGATTGGCGGAGGGGAGGTCCGATGCGGCACGCGCGATGATCGAGCGAGCCCTGATCGAGCCGGGGCTCACGGCGCTTGAGCGCGCTAAACTGCTGCCGGCTCTCGTCGAGATCGGACTCGCCTGCGGTGAAATCGCCCCGGCTGCGGAGGGAGCATCGGAGCTGGAAACTATCACAACGACCTACACGTCACCTGCACTCGTGGCTTCGGCCGCGCTCTCCCGGGGCAGGGTTGAGCTCGCAGATGGACGGGCCGAGCAGGCTGTGGTACACCTCCGGCGCGCCTGCCGGATCTGGGCGGAAATCGACCTGCCGTTCGAGCTTGCCCAAAGCAGGTTCCTCCTCTCGCAAGCGTATTCGTCCCTGGGTAATACCGACGAGGCGGAGCTGGAGGAGCGTACGGCCCGGGCCGCGCTGGATCGCATTGGAGCCACGGTGTCCCGACGCCCGCCGCGTTCGACTCATTGAGCAGGGCGGTCTCCGAGCTGCCCCCTCAGCCCTCCGCTTGACCCAGCCGTCCGGGCGGGATGTCTGCCGGGAGCCCGGTTCTACGCAGATACCTGGTGAAGACCCATTACGGATCTCAACCAGGAGCTACGCATGGCACGCCTGCGTCCCGACCCATCGTTCTATGCCTCCCCGAAACTGGCCACGGAGGCTCCGCCGGAGGAGTTGGCCTATGTCGCGCTGCTCGCCCCTGGTGGCAACGGCCAGCGCGACGCCCTCGGCGTGGTGGACACGAATCCTGCCAGCCCCACCTACGGTCGGTTGGTGGGCCGCACGGATTTCCCGCATGGAGGAAACGAGCTGCACCATTTCGGCTGGAATGCTTGCAGCTCGCATCTCTGCCCCTACGCGCCCAACGCCCACGTCGAGCGACGCTATCTCGTCGTTCCGGGTACGCATTCGTCACGCATCCACATCCTCGACACGAAGCCCAATCCTCGGCAACCCGCGCTGGTGAAGGTGATCGAGGGTATGGAGGTGATCGCGAAGACTGGGTATGCCGCGCCGCATACGGTGCACTGCGGGCCCGACGGGATCTACCTGAACGCCCTGGGGGCGCCGGACGGCAACGGACCCGGTGGCATCTTCACGCTCGACCACGAGACCTTCGAGGTGAAAGGCCGGTGGGAAAAGGACCGCGGCCCCCAGTATCTGGCCTACGACTTTTTCTGGCACCTGGGGCACGACGTCATGATCACCAGCGAGTGGGGCACGCCCAACATGGTGAAGGACGGCGTGAACCCAGAGCTGCTGCTGGGCGGCAAGTACGGTCACAAGCTGCACGTGTGGGACATGCGCAAGCGTACCCACCTCCAGGAGCTCGACCTCGGCGCCGAGCAGCAGATGGTGCTCGAGCTTAGGCCAGCCCACAACCCGACTCGTGCCTACGGCTTCGTCGGCGTGGTCGTCTCGCTGACTGATCTGTCGAGCTCGATCTTCCTCTGGTACCTCGACAACTCGAACGGGAACGGGAAGGGGGAGTGGAAGACCAAGAAGGTCATCACAGTCCCTGCCGTGCCGGCGGATGAGGCTGATCTGCCGCCGCTGCTCAAGGGCTTCAAGGCCGTGCCGCCGTTTGTGACGGACATCAACCTGTCGGTGGACGACCGCTTTCTCTACGTGTCGTGCTGGGGGACCGGCGAGCTGCGGCAGTACGACGTGAGCGACCCCTTCAATCCGGTCTTCACGGGCAGTGTCAAGCTCGGCGGGATCGTGGCCCGCAGCGCCCACCCGTCGGACCCGGGCAAGCGCCTCAACGGCGGTCCGCAAATGGTCGAGGTAAGCCGCGACGGTCGGCGGGTCTATGTCACCAACTCGCTCTATTCGCCTTGGGACGCGCAGGTCTATCCCGACGGCATTCGCGGGTGGATGGCAAAGATCGACGCGGCTCCGGGCGGTGGCTTGTCGACGGATCAGCGCTTCCTGGTCGAATTCGAGGACGGCCTTCGCCCGCACCAAGTGCGGCTGGAGGGTGGTGACGCCTCGTCCGACTCCTTCTGCTACGCCTGAAAGGGGGAGACGGGCGATGACCTGGTCGTGGCTGACGCTGGCGGCGCTGGGCGCGGGTCACGGGCTGAATCCCGGGATGGGCTGGCTGTTCGCCGTCGCGCTCGGAATGCAGGAAGGGCGCGTCCGCGCCGTGTGGCGTGCTCTATCTCCGCTGGCACTGGGTCATGCGCTGGCAGTCGGCGCCGCCGTCCTCGCTGCGGCGGCGCTGGGGCGGCTCATGCCGGCCGCCGCGCTCCGGTGGATCATCGGCGGCTTGCTCCTTGGGCTCGGGGCACTGCGGCTCGTGCGACATCGGCATCCGCGGTACGGTGGGATGCGCGTCGGCTTCCGCGAGTTGACGACCTGGTCGTTCCTGATGGCGACCGCGCACGGGGCCGGGCTTATGGTGCTGCCATTCCTTGTCGGCCGTTCGCATGTGGCGAACGGTCCCGGGATGTCCGGCATGCATGCTATGCACATCGCCCGGGCGTCCGTGGTGCCGCTCTCCGGCCCTGTCGCCACCGGTCTCTGGGCAACGGCGCTGCACAGCGCCGGCTACCTGCTGGTCACCGGGCTCATTGCGGTGATCGTTTACCGGAAGCTCGGCCTTCGAATGCTTCGAACGATGTGGATCAATCTGGACCTGATCTGGGGAGGAGCGTTGGTCGTCACGGGAGGAGTAGCGCTCTGCTTGGGCTAGGTGCACTTGCTTGCACGATGCCAAGGCATGAGGGTTGCCAATCACCCCCGCGGTGGAGTGCAAGTTGAGCCACCAGCAACAGTTCAAGGCAGCAGAGTCTCGCTTCCTGCAAGACGTCTGGTTGCCTGACACGGACAGCACCCCACAGCCGGGAGACCCTCATGCGGCGCATTCTGCTTCTCGCGACGGCCCTTTCCTTCTACCTGAGTACCCAAGCCAAGGCGCAGGCCTGTGCTGGCATGCCCTCGTTCTCCAGCGGCCGGATGCAGGTTGCCGGTGGCGGGCAGTTCGCTAATGGAGCGAACACCTTCGACGGAACATTCGGATACGGCGTCCCTAAGGGCCTG
>Ga0310811_10003794_pt1 | contig 19059 bp, 20 predicted proteins | sample YCmetagenome_FD_207642 | JGI IMG/M metagenome (GOLD analysis project Ga0310811, IMG submission 207642) | Soil microbial communities from experimental microcosm in Duke University, North Carolina, United States - YC | ecosystem: Engineered > Artificial ecosystem > Soil microcosm > Unclassified ...
GCGGCGCGCGCGGGGGGCCGGCCCCCCCCACCCCCCGCCCCCCCCCCCCGCCGGCGTTTCGGCTGGGTGAGTCAGTGCCCCAGGGCGCGACGCAGGTCGGCCAGCTCGGCCCGCAGATCGCGGACCTCGGCCCGCAACGACAGGATGTGGCCGAAGAAGTCGTCCTCCTGCTCGAGCGGGGCCGGGCGGCCACCGAGGCCCAGCTTGGAGTTCAGGTTGCGGTCGAGCGTCCAGAGGAACATCGCCAGCGTGAGCCGCTCGTTCTGGCTGTTGCCGAAGCGCTTGGTCTCCCATCCACCGGTCTCACTGCCGGGGAAGGGGTTCTCGACGGTGGCGATCTCGCCACATACCTGCTGGATGAGGATCTCGATACCACGCTCGATGCGCTGCTGCTGGTCCATGACGGTTCCTCCGGAGGGTCTCGAAGACGGGTTCACGGCGCGACTGTGGGCCGTTCGGAGCAGCCTGAGAGGGCTCAGTAAACGGCTCCGGCGGCGGAGCGTATCGGTTCGTCGCGTCCGGCTCGTGCCTGGTCGGGTGAACGCCCCGGGGCCGCGTGATGATCGATGACCGGTCGCGCCGGCCCCGCCGGATGCTCATTAGCCTGGTGTGGTGGGTGAGCGGGAAGTACACGTGCGGCGCGTCGAGGTGGCCGACCTGCCCGAGGTCGTCGCCATGGTTCGGGAGCTGGCCGATTACGAGCACGCCCTCGATCAGTGTGAGCTGACGGTGGACGTGCTGCGGGCGGCGCTGTTCGCCCCCGTCCCGGTGGTGTTCGGCCACGTCGCGGTGCTCGGGGACGGCGGCACGGTGGGGATCGCGTTGTGGTTCCTGAACTACTCGACCTGGACCGGGGTGCCCGGCATCTACCTGGAGGACCTGTACGTACGGCCCGAGCACCGAGGTGACGGCGCCGGCCGGGCGCTTCTGGCGGCCCTGGCGGCCGAGTGCGTCAGCAAGGGCTACCGGCGCCTCCAATGGTCGGTGTTGGACTGGAACACCCCGTCGATCGAGTTCTACAAGCGGCTGGGAGCCGAGCTGACGCCTGAATGGGTCGGCTGCCGGATGACCGGGGACGCGCTGGCCGCGTTGGCGTCCGAGCGGCGCTGAACGCCGGCCGATCGATGTGTCCCCCTTCTCAAAGGTAAGGCTCACCTATTCGTGTCTACATAGGTTAGGCTGCCCTGAGCTAGCGAGACCCTGCGCTAGCGAGACGGCGACGAATGGCGGGGGCGGATGAAGATCGAGCTGTTGGTGACGACGTCGGTGGTGATGGTCGCGGTGGCCGGCGGCGGCATGGCCGCGGTCGCGTTCAGCTCAGGCTCCGACTCGGACGGGCCGGCGGCCATGCTCGCCGGTCGTGACGCCTCGGTTCAGAATCTCGGCCCCGGTTCTATTGTGGCGGCCGACCTCATGCCGGCCAGGCAGCCCGATGCTCCGAGGGCGTTGTCCGTGGCATCGGACCTGGTGGCCGGCGGGATCGTCCCGAGCGCCGCTCCGGCGGCTCCCGCGCCACCGGTCGCCCCCGCGGTAGCGACCGCGACCGCCACGGCCACCGCCGCGGCAACCCCCACCGTGACCACAACGATCACCCCGGTCACCACGACGGTCACCGTCGAACCGAAGGTCAAGAAGGACAAGAAGAAGGACAAGGACAAGGACTCCGGGAGTTCTGAGGGCTCCCCGAGTTCGGGCGGTTCGTCGGGCGGAGCCGGCGTTTCAGGATCCTCCGGGAGTTCCGGGGGATCGAGCGGCTCGAGCGGCTCCGGATCGGGCGGCTCCGGATCGAGCGGTTCGGGCGGCTCCGGCTCCAGCGGCTCCGGATCGGACGGATCGGGCGGCTCCGGCTCCAGCGGCTCCGGTGACTCGGACACGTCGAAGAGCGGCGATTCGAAGGGTGGTGAGCCGAAGACCGGCGATTCGAAGAGCGCTGGTTCGAAGAGCTCCGGCTCGGGTGGCTCGAAGGCAAGTGAGCCCAAGGGCTGAGGCGGTCAGCGGGTTGAGGTGGTCAGCAGGCTCGGCCGCAGAAGTTGAGCAGCCGGGTCTGATCGTCCGCGCCGGGTTGCGGAGCGATCTTGTCCGCGAACCCGCCGGGGCGGCGCATGCCCTCGTCGTAGTTGCTCAGCAGCTCCATCGCCCTGTTCACCGCGGTGGCGTCGAGCTGTTCGTCCTGGCCGGTCGCCCGGGCCAGGTCCCAGGTGTGGATCAGGCGGCGACCAGATCCTCACCGGGTTCGGCCTCGGGCGGCGGCTCGCCGGCCAGTCCGGCGGTGGCCATTCGATGCACCGAGACGACGTGCTCGAGAAGCTGCCGGGCGTCCCACTCCGCACACGGGGTCTGAGCGTTCCACTGTTCGCTACGAATGCCGTCCACCCTGGCGGTGAACGCCTCGGCGATCGTGCGGTAACGGCCGGAGATCTCGGACATGCCGCAGACCGTATCCGAGTGGACCGCGCTCCTGCAGCCCGTTCGGGCACATACGGATCGAGGCCTGACCCGGCGAACGGGTCAGGCCTCGAATCCGTGGTGGGAGCAGGCGCTCGTGACGAACAGCCGACCGGAGGACTAGTGGACCTGGGTCGGCACCTCGAAGTAGCGGCTCAGCGTGGTGTGCCACGGGTTCGCCGGGACCTCCGGGTGCAGGGCCGCGATGCCCACGCAGTACTTGCTGACCGAGATCGGACGCACCCCGAGCCGGCGAAGCATCTGGTCGGCCTCGCTGGACCCGTTGGCCGACTTGCTCTCCACCAGCACGTGGGTGCCGCGGTCCTGCATGCTGGCCCGCTCGGTGTGGCAGCTCAGCGCCACGTCGCAGGTCAACCGGGCCCCCTCGACCGGAGAGGCGAACGTGGTGCGCCGGTAGAGGTTGATCAGCATCGGCTGCAGACCGGGCGGCGTGGGCTGGCCGTAGGCGTTGTACAGGGTCTGCCCCAGGAAAGCCCGGGCCGGATCGGTCAGGACCGCGCGGTCCTGCACGGAGTGCTTGATCCGGTCCTTCACGGTCGCCCCGCGCGCGCCCACCGTCTTGACCTCGAACATGCACAGCCCGCTGTCGAGGTAGGTGCGGGTACGGGCCTTGAACCGCCGCCTCCGCCGCTGCAGGTGCGCCCGGTAGGTGAGCAGGTCAGGAGTGTCGAAGTAGACCGACTCGTAGTCGAAGGTCCGCTGGCCGTCGATCTCCAGGACCCTGAACGTGCAGCCCAGCTCGGCGATCAGCAGCCGGAAGGTCTTCGCGGGTACGAAGTACTTGCGGTCGACCCGGGTCTGCAGATCAGCCGACTCGACCAGATCGTCGAGCGCGATGGGCCGCAGGGCCCACGCCGAGTCCCGGATCGAGTCCTCGGAGCTGTAGTCCTCGTACTCCGAATGGGCGAGGGTGGTTGCGCCGCGGGCGGCTAACCTGTCCGCGGGACCGTCGCCCGAACCGATTCGGGCACCATCCCGCTGCCCGGCGCCGGGGCGTGGAAGAACAACGGCGCGCTGGTCCATGGGTACTCGCTCCAATCGTGAGCCCAGAGCCGCAGTCGATTCTCGCACGGCTCGGACGGTCTGCAGTCCTCTGTATGTCGCTCTTCGTTCACCTCTTGTTACCCCTTCTGGAACAATTGTCACGGTTCAGATAGTCCGTGTAGGTCACCGTGATGCTCCACACGCGAAATTCAGGTGCCCCCCACGGCCGACTTGTGCTTACGGGTGAGTAGGCGCCGCGCCGGCGCCCAGGCCAGCAACCCGAGCACGGCCAGCTCGGTCAGCAGGCTGAGCAGTGCCTGCGGTGCGGGGTCGAATCCCTTCTCGATGAACCCGAAGACGCCGACGGTCCGTGAGAGCACGAAGCCGATCAGTGCGCCGGCGGACAGGCCCACCGCGCCGAGCCGCAGCACCAGGGGTGCGGCGAACAGCAGCAGCAGGCCCACCGCCAGGGCGCCCGAGCCCTGGAGCAGGAACGTCGGCCCGATCACCGGGATGGCGCGGTAGCCGTGCACGTACAGCTGGGCGTGTATGAAACCGGTGCCGGCCAGGCAGATCGCGCCGGCGATCCGGGCCGGGGTGGACGGCGGGGCGCTCAGCGCGGACAACAGGTCGCGGATGTTCATGTCAGCTTCCGATCCCGGACGGCCAGCAGGTCCTGGCCTTGCTTGTAGGAGACCTCGCGGATTCCGAGGGCGGCGGCGAGCTGGCCGGCGGGCAGGGTCTGCGGCGTCGGCGCGGCGGCCTGCCCGGGGCGGGGCAGCGGGTAGGCGGTGGTGGTGGCGCTGTGGAAGGTCACGTTGCCCTCGGTCTTGGTGAACAGCTGGTGGACGTGCCCGTTGAGGCAGGTCACCGAGGAGAACCGCTTCAGGTAGGACAGCGCCCGCACCGAGTCGTCGGTGCCCCAGCCCCACTGCGGGTACATGGCGAACAGCGGGATGTGGCTGAACACGACGATCGGGGTGTCGCTGGAGAGCCCGGCGACGTCCTTCTCGATGAACTCCAGCTGCTCGTTTCCCAGGTGACCGAGCTTCTCCAGCGCGAGCGTGTTCACCAGTGAGATGAAGTGGACCCCCTTGGCGTCGAAGCTGTACCAGCCGTCCCCCTTGCTGCCGGCCCCGAACTTGGCCCGGTACTTCTCGCCGTGGTCGTCGACGGAGTCGTGCTCTCCGGGGACGGTGAACACGTGGGTGGTGTTCAGCTGGCTCATCATCTGCCCGACCTGGTCGAACTGCTCCGGCGTGGACAGATGGGTCAGGTCGCCGGTGTGCATCACGAAGTCCGGGCGGAATCCCAGTTTGTTGACGTCATCGATGGCCTTGGAGAACGAGCCGGTGACGTCGGTGTTCGCGGTGCCCCTGAACCCGATGTGGCTGTCGGAGAGCTGGACGAACTTCAGCGCGTTCGGGTCGTTGAATGCCGAGTCCGCGGCCGCGCTGTGGCCCCCGATGTGGCTGATCACCTCGCCGCCGACGACGGTCAGCGCGACGGCCGCGCCGAACCACGCTCCGTGGCGCAGCAGCTGGCGGCGGCTCATGCCCTCCGGGCCGGGCACCTCCTCGGGCTCGTTCGCGCCGTTCTTCCCCGCGGCGCTCACGGGGTCACCACGACGGTGGCCGTCATGAACGGGTGGATGGTGCACAGGTACTCGAACCTGCCCGGTGTGGTGAACGTGTACTTGAACGTGTCGCCCTGCTGCATCGTCGGGGACTTGATCGGCCCGTTGTCCATCGAGGTGACGGTGTGCGGGTCGGTGTCGTCGTTGGTCCAGGTGACGGTGGTTCCGACCTTGACGGTCGCGACGGTCGGGCTGAACGCGAAGTTCTCGATCTTGATGGTGTCGGTGGCGACCGGGGTGTCGTCGACGGCTCCGGCGGGCGCGGCCGGCATCGACATCCCGGGCATGCCCGGCATCGAGGTCGAGTCGGCGGCCGGTGCGGAGCCGCCGGACGGGTTGCCGCAGCCGGCGAGCAGCAGGGCGGCGGTCGCCGTCACTGCGACACCGGCGGAGCGGAGTAGCTGGGTGCGGTTCATCTCGGGTTACCCCTCGGGTCTGGCTCGGTGGGCGAGCCGTGGTGGTCGACCCGCTTGATCGCGGATCTCACCAAGGGATAGAGAAGGGGGTTACACAGGCTTTGAGCTGCGGTTATTCGGAAAGCACGAAAATCTTGCCGGCTCCCCGTCGAGATCGACCACACGCAGGTCATCTCAAGATCGAATATGCGTCATGTCGAGTTGACCACGGCATGCGTGGTCGCGGGGACATGGGCAGGCGACCGAGCTCGATGATGAGGCGAGTTCGGTCGCACCTGTCGGTTCAGCGTGGGATCAGGCCTCGGGCGGGGCGAAAACCTGGACCGTCCCGTTCTCCTCGCGGACGTGGAACTTCGGCAGCGGCGGCGGTGCGATCGGAAGCTGGTGGCGCAGCAGCTGCCCGCCGAGCGCGAAGCTGGTGTTGTGGCAGGGGCAGTCCAGCCGCTGGGCGGGCCTGTTCAGTGCGAGCTTGCACCCCAGGTGCGTGCACATGGCCGACACCGCCTCCACCGAACCGTTCTGGCGGGCCACGAATCCGGCCACGGTGCCCAGGTCGAACCCGGCGGCCCCGCCTTCGGGCAGGTCGGCGCTGGCCGCGACGGTGCGCCACTGCCCGACGTTGGGCTCCAGCGTCTGCTCGGGGCCGGATCCGGCCAGTGGCGGCTCGGGTGCGGGACCGTCGATCAGGTGTTCGGCACCGGCGCCGACTATCGCCGCGGCCCCCGCCGCGATCCCGGTGGTGGCGACCATCCGGCGCCGGGACAGCTCCCCGGGACGGCGGAAGGGGATCGGCTGCGCGAGCTCGGGCCCGGCTGCGTCCGGACCGGCTTCGTCCTGGCTCGCGACGTGTTCGGCCAGCCGACGGCGCAGGTCGGTGACGAACTCCTCGCGTGGGGTCCCGGCGCCCGGACGGGCCGCGCGCAGGGTGATCGCGGCACGCATCTCGGCGGCCTCGGGATCCTCCACACGGAACCGCTTGGGGCGCCGCCCCCGCAGCAGGTCGGACACGAACCGGTTCACTCTGCGCTCGCTCACGGGGCCACCTCCTCCATCAGTTGTGCCGCTCGTCGCAGCGCCCGATGCTGCAGCACCTTGGCATTGCTGACGCTGATCCCCAAAGCGGCCGCGGTGTCACGTACCGAGTAGCCCTGCAGGAACCGCAGCCGCAGGACCTGGCCGTACTTCTCGGGAAGCCCCGACAGCAGTTCGGCCGCCTCGGCCGCGGCGGCGGCACCGGCGGGGACGGGCGGGTCCCCGTCAACATCATCGTCCGGCACCGGTGCCGGCACCTCGGGCAGCTCGGCCAGCATGGTGATCTCGCGTCCGTAGTGACGTCTCCAGTGGCCGGCCAGCACGGTCCTCGCGGTGGCCGACAGGTACGCCCGGACCTCGCCGACGGTCGCCGAGACCCGCAACGGCCCCAGCGCGGCCAGGAACACCTCGGCGGTCAGATCCTCGGCGTCCGCGCGGTTGCCGACCTTGGCGAACATCATCCCGTACACGCGGTCGACGTTGTCCTGGTAGACGGCTTCCCAGTCGGGATAGGCGTCGTCCCCCACGAGCCGGAGCCTAGTGTGCGGCACCGGAGGCCTCTCGGCTCCTTGCCCGCTGCGCGAACCGCGTCGCAATCGGCTTACCACCGGACTTCCCTCCGCCGCGACAATCCTGCCAGTTGTCCATAGGCGTGGGGGTTACACCGGCCCGGTGCCGCTCGCCCGGTCCTTGACAGGTGCATGCGAACGGTCTAAAACATACTCAGGGTACGTAACAGCACTCCCGGAGGGTGACAACGCCGTGACCGAGACCGCGAGCACTGAGCAGGTAGGTGCCGAGTTCGTGTACGACCCGTTCGCGCCGGGATACGCGGAGAACCCGTATCCGACGTATGCCCACATGAGGGCCGCCGGGCGGGTGAACCTGCACCCCCTCGGCTTCTACACGCTGACGCACTACAACGACGTCGCCGAGCTGCTGCGCTCGAAGAACTCGGTCGAGGACCGGAACATGGGGCCCAGCGTGTTCCGGGACCTCATCGAGTCGACCTACGGCGACCAGCCCGGACGTGCGCTCGGGCTCTCGATGCTCGACCGCGATCCGCCCGACCACACCCGGCTGCGCAAGCTCGTGACCAAGGTGTTCACCGTGCGTGCGGTGTCGGCGCTCGAACCGAGGGTGGTCGAGCTGGTGGACGCCGCGCTCGACCGCCTCGAGCAGGCCGGCGGCGGTGACCTCATCGAGGTGCTGGCCTACCCGCTGCCGTTCACGGTGATCTGCGAGCTGCTCGGGATGCCCGAGACCGACCACGCCGCGCTGCGCGAGCTGGCCGGGATCCTGGTCGGCTCCCTGGAGCCGGTGGTCGACCCGGCCAGGCTGGCCGAGATCGACCGGGCGGGCAAGGAGATCGCCGAGCGGATCGGCGCCGCCATCGCCGCCAAGCGCCGCCAGCCGGGCGACGACCTGCTCACCGCGCTGATCAACGCCGAGGAGGAGGGCGACAAGCTCACCGACGAGGAGCTGGTCGCCCAGGTCACGCTGCTGTACGTGGCCGGCCACGAGACGACCGTGAACCTCATCGCCAACGGCACCCTCGCCCTGCTGCGCAACCCCGACCAGGCGCAGCTCCTGCGCGACCGGACGGACATCGACGTCAACGCCGTCGACGAGCTGCTGCGCTACGACAGCCCGGTGCAGATGAGCCGCCGGATCATGCTCGCGCCCTACGAGATCGCCGACCAGACCATCCCGACCGGGTCGTTCGTGCAGGCCGGGCTGGCGGCGGCCAACCGGGACGAGGACTTCTGGGGCCCGGACGCCGGTGAGCTGCACCTGGACCGGGCCAACGCCAAGGCCCACCTGTCCTTCGGCGGCGGCCCGCACCACTGCCTGGGCGCCGCGCTGGCCCGCTTGGAGGGGCGGGTGGCGATCACCCGGCTGATCCGGCGATTCCCGACCCTGGAGCTCGACGGTGAGGTGGCCTGGAACGGCCGGCTGAACCTGCGGGGTCCGTCGGCGCTCAACGTGCGGATCGCCTAGCGCACCGGGACGTTGTCAGGCGACCTGCGAGTCTCCGTCCGGCCAGAGCGGGAGGTCGGTCAGGCCGGCGGGACGGTCGCCCACGCCGAACCGCGTGTCCTGCCACCACCGGTGACTGCACGAGGGGCACTGCAGGAAGAGGTGGCGTCCCTCGGCGTGCAGCAGGAACCGCCAGTGCAGCTCGCAGCTTCGCCCGGCGCCGCAGTCGCCGCACCCGGAGTCGTCGGTGCACCGCTCGCAGCTGACCCACGCCCGGCGGCCCAGCGACGCCTGCGGGTCACGCACCGAGGACTCCGGCCTCCACGAGCATCCGGTGGATGGCCTGCTGCTCTTCGTCGAGGTCCGACATCAGCAGCCGGTAGGCCGCGCTCTCCATGCGCAGCGAACCGTCGGGATCCCAGTCCGGCATTCCCTCGAGCGTGGCCGACAGCCGGCGCAGCTCGTGGGCCGTCAGATCCCAGCTGAAGGAACCCTGCCCGCCCGGCTCGGGTACGAGCGTGTCCGCCGCCCAGCCGTCCTCGATGTTCCCGGCGGGTGCGCCGCCGGTGTGCTCGTCGCCCATGGTCGCTCCCACGAACATCGGTAGGTGTGTTTCACACCTAGTGTGCGGGAGATGTTTCTTGATCCTGTGACGGGTTCGTCACAGTCCGTCGCCGGACGGCGTGGGATCGGTCACGGGACTAGGGACTTTCCCTGGGGGCGTTGATCACCCGTTCGTGCACCCTTTCCGGGACGTTCGGGGGAACGTCCGAAGGGGGACGGTGGGTGTGGCGCACTCGAGTCGGTTGATGGTCGCGGTGGTCGGAGCGGGGGCGGTGATGCTCGGGTCCGCCGGAGCGCCGGTTCCCGACGGGCATGGCGTGACCGTCGTCCCCAGCGCGTACGTCACCGCCGACGGGGACGGCTCCAGTGGCTCCAGTGGCTCAGGTCCGTCGGACCCCGGACACGACCTGACCTGGTCGATCTTCCGATTCGGCGGCGCCCCCGGGGGCGGGAGCTTCGGTGCGACCGGATCGACTCCGCAACAGACGCTGCTCGACTTCCTGCGCAGGCTCTTCGGCGGTGCTGGTGGCGGGGGTGCTGGCAACCCGCCACCTCCACCCGGGAGCACCGTCGAGTCGGACGCGAGCAGCACGGCCGTCAACCTGGACAGCGGGACGGGTAACAGCCTGCAGGCGTCCGCGCACGACTCCGGCACCGCGGTAAACGCCGACGCCGGCAGCGGGAACTCCGACAAGGCGCAGGCCACGGGCGGGGGTACCGCCTTCAACGACGTCACCGCCGGCAGCGGCGACAGGTCGACCGCGGTCGCCACCGGGGCGGCCACGATCGCCGGGAACCAGGTCGGGGGCAGCGGGAACACGACGTCAGCCACCGCCACCGGTGTCGGAGACTCGGTCAACGCCGCCACCGGGACCCGAGGCGGCGCGGTCAACGCCGTCGACGGGGACGGCAACACCACCCGGAGCGCCGCCGAGGGTGTGGCCGCGACGGCGGGCAGTGCGGTGACCGGCGACCGCAACACCACCACCGCGACCGCCTCCGGCGCGGGCACGGTGGCCGGCAACCTGGTCACCGGCAACGGCAACACGACGAGCTCGGTCGCCTCCGGCGCCGGCAGCATCGCCACCAGCCAGGTGACCGGTGACGGCAACCGGGTGGACACCAGGGCCGGCGGCGGGGCCACCTCGTCGTCCAGCGCGAACGGTACGAACACCACGGTCAGCAGCGTCGCCTCCGGAGCGGGCAGCGCGGCGAGCGCGACCGCCACCGGCACGCGGGGCAACGCGTCGGCCAACGCCTCCGGAGGCGCGACCGCCACCGCGACCTCGGCGGGCGGCATCGCCAGGGCGATGGCCGACGGCGCGAACAACGCGGCCAGCGCCACCTCCACGAACGGCTCGCTGAACTACGCCTTTGTGGTCGGGGGGCAACCCGTCGCGCTGTGCGTGGGCGGCGGCAGCGCGAGTGCCACGGCCAACGGGGTCACCCGCAGCTGTGGTGGATCGGGCGGTGGCTCGCCCGGCGGGACCACCCCGGGGACGAACCCGCTGATCGGGAGCGGCGGCCTCCTGTTCGGCAACGGTGCGCAGGGCGGCCGGACCGACGGCGGCACACTCATCGGCGACGGCGCCGACGGGCTGACCGGTGGCGCGGGCCAGGCGGGCGGGGCTGGTGGCCACGGCGGTCTGGTCGGCAACGGCGGCAATGGCGGTGCGGGCGGCTTCGGGGCGGCCGGCGGAGCGGGCGGTAATGCGGGTGTGCTCGGTGACGGTGGCGACGGCGGGGCGGGCGGTACGGGCGCGGACGGGCCCAACGGGGTCAACCCGGTGCCGGGCGGCGGACCCGCGGCGGCGGCCGGCACGAACGGGACCGACGTGAACAGCAACGGCAACGCCACCGGCAACAACGGGGCACCCGGGGCCGCCGGAGCGCCTGGACAGGCCGGCGGACGCGGCGGCAACGGCGGAGCCGGGAACGCCGGCGGCGCGATCGGCGGGGCGGGCAGCGGCACGTTCGGCAACGGGGTCGGCGGCAACGGCGGCAGCGGTGGCAACGGCGGACCGGGCGCCAACGGGGGCAACGGCGGTAACGGGGGCGCGGGTAACGGCAACAGCAACGTCGCCGGCCAGAAGGGCGCCGGCACCGGCGGGAACGGCGGCAACGGTGGCAACGGCGGTGCGGGCGGCGGCAACGGCGGGAACGGCGGCGACGGCAACTTCGGCAACGGTGGCTCGTCGGTCGGGGTCGGCGGGTTCGGGCCCCTCAGCGGCGGCAACGGCGGCAACGGGGGCAACGGGGGCGTGGGCACACCCGGTGGCAACGGCGGGGCGGGTGCCGACGGCGGAGCGGGCGGGGCCGGCGGCAAGCTGTTCGGGAACGGCGGCTCCGGTGGGAGCGGCGGCAACGGCGGCAAGGGTGGCGACGGGGCCAAGGGTGGCGACGGCGGTCACGGCGGCAAGGGTGTGCGTGGCAGCGGCTTCGGCGGCACGAACGGCAAGGCCGGCACCGGTGGCCTCGGCGGCGCCGGTGGTGCGGGCGGCTCGGGTGGCTCCGGTGGCAAGGGCGGCTCCGGCGGCAAGGGCGGCGCGGTGAGCGGCAACAGCGGCGGCAGCGGCTCCGACGGGGCGAAGGGTGGCAACGGCAAGGCCGGCGCCACCGGTGCCCGCGGCTGATCGGTGCCCGCGGCTGATCGGTGCCCGCGGCTGACCGGTGCCCGCGGCTGACCGGGGACCCGGGTCGATCCGGGTGGATCCGGCCGATCAGCGCAGGCGGCCGGTGTCAGTCGCCGAGGCCGCCCTCGACCAGGGCGAAGGCCTCGGCGACCGCGGTCTGGACGTCGGTGCCGGGTACCGCGTAGGCCATCAGGACCGACCGCACCGCCGCCACCGCGACGCCGGCCCGCACCTGGCTGTCCAGGTCGGTGCTCGGGTCGGCGCCGCGCTCGACGGCGAAGAACTCCGCGAGCACACCCTCCCACTGGTGGTTGATGTCCAGGTAGCGGCTGCGCAGCGCGGGATGGCTGAACCAGAGTGCGATGCAGGATCGGGGGATCGCACCCTCCCCGGTCATGTACTGCACGAACCGTCCGATGCCGATGTCCTTGGCGGTGCGCCAGGGGTCGGGGCACGGGTGCGCCCGGGACAGTTCCTCGCGGACCTCGGCGAGCAGCACGTACACGTCGCCGAACAGAATGTCCTCTTTGTTGCCGAAATAACGGAACAGGGTGCTCCGTGAGCACTCGGCGACCTCGGCGATGTCGTCGGCGGTGGTGGCGTCGAAGCCACGCTCGGTGAACAGCGCGACGGCGGCCTCGACGATCCGCGTCGAGGTCTGCTGGCGCTTGCGCTCCTTGAGCGGTAGCCGCCCGGTCACGGTGACCATCAGTGCATCATCCCCGCCATCGCCTTCCTGTCGGGCTCAACGGCCCCCGGCTTCCCGTCGGCCGTGGGACGTTCACCGGCACCGGCGTTCTGGTCGGCCTTCGGGATCTTCAACCATATTCCCGTGAGTGCGCCCAGAGCGGTAGCTATGGCCGTCACGAGGAATACGTTTCCGTAGGCGTCGGTCAGTGCCTCGAGCTGGAGCTGTCGCCACATGCCGTACATCTGCGTCAGGCCCGCCGGTTCGACCTGGCCGAGGGTCATGTGGTGCTCCCCGGCCAGCCCCGAACGGTCGGCGGTGAGCTGCGCCTGGGTGTTGGTCTGCAGGGCCACGACCAGGGCGAGGCCCAGCGCGGAGGCCACCCGCTGCGCGACGTTGTTGATGGCGCCACCGTTGCTGACCAGGTGCGGGGGCAGGATCGCCAGGCCGGCCGCGAAGATGCACATCATCGCCAGCCCGTTGCCGGCCGCCCGCACGCAGGTCCACAGGATGATCTGGCTGTGCGGGGTGTCGGGTGTGATGCCACCCATCAGGTAGGCACCGTAGGCGGCGACGAGAAGCCCGATCGTGGTCGGCCAGCGCGGCCCGATCTTGTCGTAGAGGATGCCGGAGATCGGCGTGAGCACGGCCATCACGATCGCCTCGGGCAGCAGGATCAGGCCCGCGTCGAACGGTTGCACGTTCTGCCCGGCCTGCAGGAACTGCGGGATGTAGAACAGCACCGCGAACAGGCCCACGAACAGCGTCACGAGCAGGATCAGGGAGTTGGTGAACGGCCAGACCAGGAACAGCCGCACGTCGAGCAGCGGCTGGTCCACCTCCAGCTCGATGACGGTGAACAGGGCCAGGCTCAGCACACCGACGGTGAGCAGGATCAGGATCGAGTACGAGGTCCAGCCCCAGTCGGGCCCCTTGGTCAGGGCCAGCAGCAGCACGGCCAGACCCGTGGCGATGGTGACGAAGCCCCAGAAGTCGAACGAGCGGCGCGGCGGAATGGGGAACTCCTTGAGCACGAACGCGGCGGCGATGGCGCCGACGACGCACACCGGTCCGTTGATGAAGAAGATCCACCGCCAGTCGAGGTGCTCCACCAGCCAGCCGCCCAGCGACGGACCGGCGGCCGGGGCGAACACCACCCCCAGCCCGTAGATGCCCATCGCCGTGCCGATCTCGCGTGGCGGTACCAGCTGGTAGAGCATGGTCAGCACCACGACGGGCAGCACACCGCCCGGGATCGCCTGCAGGACCCGGAAGATGATCTCGCTCTCCAGGTTCCAGGCCAGACCGCACATCGTGGAGGTGACGGCGAACAGGATCAGCGAGGCCAGGTAGATCTTGCGCAGCCCGATGCGGTCTCCGAGCCATCCGCTCGCGGGTACCAGGACTCCGAGGGTCAGCGAGTAGGCGGTGGTGATCCACTGGATGTCCTCGGTGCTGACACCGAAGTCCTTCTCCATGTCCGGGATCGCGATGTTCACGATGCTGACGTCGAGCACCGACACGAAGTTCCCGACGATCAGTACCAGCAGCGGCGCCAGCCAGACCGGCAGACGTCCCGCCATTCGCACGCCCTTCTGAATATCCAAACGCTGTTCTATAATGAACCGAGGTTGAGACTGAGTGTCCCGTGAGACTCAGTGTCATTCTATGCAGGCGCCGGGTCAAGGGGGTAGTCGGGTGCGAGCGACCGCGTCGGCGCAGGACGTCGTCACCGACAAGTGGATGCGCCCCATCGCGGTCGTCGCCGTCGGGATGTTCATGTCGCTGCTGGACGTGACGATCGTGAACGTCGCGGTCCCGGCCATCCAGAAGGACTTCGGCGGCTCGCTGGAGGACGTGCTCTGGATCGCCACCGGGTACACCCTGACCCTCGGTGTGGTGGTGCCGCTGACCAGCTGGCTCGGTGACCGGTTCGGACTGACCCGCCTCTACCTGGGCGCCATCATCGGCTTCGCCCTGGGATCGGCGCTCTGCGGGCTGGCCTGGAACCTCGGATTCCTGGTCGCGGCCCGTGTCCTGCAGGCGGTGCCCGGCGGCATCCTGCCGGTGGTCTGCGTGGCGATCGTGTACCGGATCGTGCCCAAGGACAAGATCAGCGGGGCGATGGGGATCCTCGGCCTGGCCTTCGTGGCCGCCCCGGCGGCCGGCCCCGTGGTCGGGGGTTACCTGGTCGAGCACCTCGACTGGCGGCTGGTCTTCTACATCAACCTGCCGATCGGCTTCCTCACCGCGATCGCCAGCCTCCTGTGGGTGCCCAAGGTCCCCACCGCCCCGGGGGCCCGGTTCGACATCGCGGGGTTCCTCGCCATCGCCGTCAGCCTCACGGCCATCCTGCTCGCGGCATCGAAGGGCGAGGACTGGGGCTGGGGCTCCTACAGCATCCTGATCCTGATCAGCGTCGGTGTGCTCAGCATGGCGTTGTTCGTGGTGATCGAGCTGCAGGTGGCCGAACCGCTGATCGAGCTGCGGTTGTTCCGGAACCTGCACTTCACCATCGGGGTCGGGCTGATGGCGATGCTCTCGATCAACCTCCTCTTCAGCGCCTTCTACCTGCCGGTGTTCCTGCAGCAGGGGCAGGGCATGCAGGCCTTCGACGCGGGGCTGCGGGTCTTCCCGCAGGCGATCGCGATGTGCTTCGCGTCGATCATCGCCGGGCAGTACTACGACCGGATCGGCCCCCGGGTCCTGTGCACCTTCGGCTGCTGGTCGGCGACCGTGGGGAACCTCCTACTGGCCCAGCTCAACCCGGACACCACCGACTTCCAGATCGTGCTCTGGTCCAGCATCCGCGGATTCGGGATGAGCCTGTGCGCGGTGTCGGCCATCACGGCCGCCGTGAACTGCGTCCGGCCCGCCGACACCAACCAGGCCAGCGCGATCGAGAACCTTCTGCAGCAGATCTTCGGAGCGTTCGGGCTGGCCATCCTCGGCACCCTGATCAGCAGTCAGCAGGCTCAGCTGACCGCCGACCGGGGCGCGATGATCGGGCCCGACTCGAAGCTCGCGCAGGTTGCCGGCCCGGTCATCGCGCAGACCACCTCGATGACCGTCGAGACCTTCGCCATGGTCTACCGGACGGCCTCGCAGCTGATGGTCAGCGTGCTGTCGACGGCGCTCGCCAACATGTTCTGGTTGCTGGCGTTCACCACGGTCGTGGGCCTCGCGGTGTCGTTCCTGCTGCCGATGCGGTTGCTCCCCGTCGAGGAACCCGAGGAAGTCGACGAACCCGAGGAACCGGGGGAGCTCGGGGAGCTCGGAGAACCCGGGGAACACGAGCCCGGGTCGACCCCGGAACGGGAGGCGGGAGCGGCGCACGACCGTCCCGAACCGGCACGGGCCGGCCGGACACCCCAGCCCGACCAGCGATCTGAGGCCGGCCAGCGTCCCGAGCCCGACCAGCATCCCGAGCCCGCACTGCGCTTCTGACCCTCGCGTCGCGCCTTCCCCATCCGATGATCGGCGCGGTCACCACCAGATGATCGTTGGTGCGTGGGCTCACCGTGTTTGCGGTGTCGCGGGGCGCCTCGACCTGGCACGCTGCAGAGCACGTCGCCGCGGCCGATGAGCCGCGACCCGTTCTGGAGGCAAGGCATGTCCGTCCATTCGCGGGCCGGGACGCCGGCCCGCCCCGAGGACCTCGTCGATCTCACCGCCCTGCTGGCGGCCTACCGGGACCTGCATCCCGACCCGGGCGTCGTGACGCAGCGGGTCGCCTTCGGCACCTCGGGCCATCGCGGCTCGTCGCTGAACGCGGCCTTCAACGACGACCACATCGCCGCGACCAGCCAGGCCATCTGCGAGTACCGGTCGGCGGCCGGCACCCGGGGCCCGCTGTTCCTGGGCCGTGACACCCACGCGCTCTCCGAGCCCGCCTGGGTCACCGCCGTCGAGGTGTTCTCGGCCAACGACGTCACCGTGCTGGTCGACAGCCGCGACGGCTACACCCCGACACCGGCGGTCTCGCACGCCATCCTGCGGCACAACGCGGGAGCAGGCGAACGGGCCGACGGGGTGGTGGTGACGCCGTCACACAACCCGCCCCCCGACGGCGGGTTCAAGTACAACCCGCCGCACGGGGGCCCGGCCGACACCGACGCCACGAAGTGGATCGCTGACCGGGCCAACGACCTGCTCACCTCGGGTCTGCGTGAAGTGCGCCGGAACCCGATCGAGCGCCTGACGCCGGAGCGCTACGACTTCCTCGGCCATTACGTCGACGACCTGGGTTCGGTGCTGGACCTGGCCGCGATCCGGGACGCGGACGTGCCCATCGGCGTCGACCCCCTCGGTGGGGCGGCGGTCGGCTACTGGGGCGAGATCGCCGAGCGTTACGGGCTGAACCTGACGGTGGTGAACCCCGAGGTGGACCCCCGTTTCGGGTTCATGACGCTGGACTGGGACGGCAAGATCCGGATGGACTGCTCGTCGCCGTACGCGATGGCCTCGCTGGTCTCCCGCATGCAGGCCGGTGACCAGGCCGGCGGGTCGGCTTTCCGCATCGCCACCGGCAACGATGCCGACGCCGACCGGCACGGCATCGTCACCGCCGACGGCGGGCTGATGAACCCCAACCACTTCCTCGCGGTGGCCATCGACTACCTGTACGCGCACCGCCCGGGCTGGCCGTCCGGAGCGGCCGTGGGCAAGACCGCCGTCAGCTCGTCGATGATCGACCGGGTGGCCGAGGGACTGGACCGTCGGCTGCTGGAGGTGCCCGTCGGGTTCAAATGGTTCGTACCCGGGCTGCTCGAGGGCTCCATCGGGTTCGGCGGGGAGGAGAGCGCGGGCGCGTCGTTCCTGCGTACCGACGGTGGCGTGTGGACCACCGACAAGGACGGCCTGATCATGTCGCTGCTGGCCTCCGAGATCACCGCGATCACGTCGAAGACACCCAGCGAGCGCTACCGCGAGCTGACACGGCGATACGGGGAACCGGCGTACGCCCGCATCGACGTGGCCACCACCCGAGAGGCCAAGGCCCGGCTGGGCGAGTTGTCCCCGGACGACGTCACCGCCGACGAACTGGCCGGGGAGAAGATCACCGCGAAGCTGACGACCGCACCCGGTAACGGCGCGCCGCTGGGCGGGCTGAAGGTCGTCACGGCGTCGGGCTGGTTCGCCGCCCGACCCTCGGGCACCGAGGACGTCTACAAGATCTACGCGGAGAGCTTCTCCGGGCCGGAGCACCTGGCCCTGATCCAGGCAGAGGCGCAGCGACTGGTCGACGCGGTGCTGGGTGGTGCCGCTTGATGCGGGTCGGTCTCCTGACGAGGGAGTATCCGCCGAGCGTGTACGGCGGCGCCGGGGTGCACGTCGACTTCCTGGCCCGTGAGCTGCGCTCGCTGGTCGATCTCACCGTCCAGTGCTGGGGCGCCGACCGCCCGGACTCCGAGATCCCCGCGCACGGGCACTCACCGGCGCCCGTGCTGGCCGGTGCGAACCCGGCGCTGGCCACACTGTCGATCGACCTGTCGATGGCCGCCGCCGTGGCCGACCGCGACCTCGTGCACAGCCACACCTGGTACGCCAACATGGCGGGCCACCTGGCCAAGCTGCTCTACGACATCCCGCACGTGGTCACCACCCACTCGCTGGAGCCACTGCGGCCATGGAAGGTTGAGCAGCTCGGCGGCGGCTACGAGGTGTCGCGCTGGGCCGAGCGCACCGCGCTGGAGGCCGCCGACGCGATCATCGCGGTCAGCTACGGCATGCGGGCCGACGTGCTCTCCTGTTATCCCGTGGTGGACCCGGCGAAGGTGCGGGTGGTGCCCAACGGCATCGACACCAACCTCTACGCCCGCACCGACGACCGTTCCGTCTGGCACGAGCGAGGGATAGATCCCGACCGGCCCACGGTGCTGTTCGTCGGCCGCGTGACCAGGCAGAAGGGCGTGCCGCACCTGGTCCGGGCGGCCACCCGCTTCGACCCGAGGGCGCAGGTGGTGCTCTGCGCGGGCGAGGCCGACACCCCCGCGCTCGACCTGGAGTTCCGGGCGCTGGTCGACGAGCTTCGGGCGAGCAGGGACGGCGTGTTCTGGATCCCCGAGATGCTGCCGCGCACCGAGCTGGTCCAGTTGCTGTCCGGGGCCACGGTGTTCGCCTGCCCGTCGGTGTACGAGCCCCAGGGCATCGTGAACCTGGAGGCGATGGGCTGTGAGACGGCGGTGGTGGCCAGCGACGTCGGCGGCATCCCCGATGTGGTCGTGGACGGTGTGACCGGGCTGCTGGTGCCCTACCAGGACAGCGACCCGCACGGCTTCGAGGACGGTCTGGCGGAGCGGGTCAACGAGCTGCTGGGCAACCCCTCACGGGCCACCGCGATGGGGCTGGCCGGGCGCGAACGAGCGATCCGCGAGTTCGGGTGGGACGCTATCGCTGCCCGGACGGTCGCGGTGTACGAGAGCGTGGGAGGTGGCTGGGGATGAGCCGCAAAGGACAGTCGCGTGTCGACCGTGGATTCGGGATCGACATCGGCGGCAGCGGGATCAAAGGCGCCCCGGTGGACCTCGTGGCCGGCAAGCTCGCCGACGAGCGGCTGCGGATCGACACCCCCCAGCCGTCCACCCCGGAGGCGGTGGCGGCGTGTGTGCGCAAGGTTCTGGACCACTTCGACTGGGTCGGCGAGTTCGGGTGCACCTT
>Ga0310811_10003795_pt1 | contig 19056 bp, 17 predicted proteins | sample YCmetagenome_FD_207642 | JGI IMG/M metagenome (GOLD analysis project Ga0310811, IMG submission 207642) | Soil microbial communities from experimental microcosm in Duke University, North Carolina, United States - YC | ecosystem: Engineered > Artificial ecosystem > Soil microcosm > Unclassified ...
CGGGCTTGACCTTCTCCCCGTTGACCCGCACGTGCCCGCCCTTGCACGCCTCGGAGGCCTGCGAGCGGGTCTTGGCCAGGCGCACCGACCAGATCCACACGTCCAGGCGCACGCTCCCGGACTGCGCGCCCGGCTGCGTCTCGTTCTCGGCCATGCCACCGACGTTAGCGGACCGAAGTCGATCTCGGCACACCGCTGCGGGGTGAGGGCGCGCGACCGGCACCGGGTGCGCGGAAAAAGCCCTCGTCGCCGTCCCGCAGGCCTTCCTAGGATCCCCGGCATGGACTGGAAGAGCTGGCACGAAAAGTACGACGATCCGAACGGCGATTTCGCCCGCCGCCTCGAGACCGTGCGCGCGTTCACCCGCGCCGCCCTCGACGCCGCCCCGGCCGGGCCGCTGCGCGCGCTCAGCGTGTGCGCCGGGCAGGGCAGGGACCTGATACCCGTGCTGGCCGGGCACCCGCGCGGGCGCGACGTGCGCGCCCGCCTGGTCGAGCTCGACCCCGGCAACACCGAGCGCGCCCGCGAGCTGGCGGCGCAGGCGGGGCTGGAGAACGTCGAGGTCGTCACCGGCGACGCCTCGCTCACCGACCACTACCTCGACCTGGCGCCCGCCGACCTGGTGCTGGTGTGCGGCGTGTACGGCAACCTGCGCCCGGCCGACATCCGGAACACGGTCGCGACCTGCGCCGCGCTGTGCGCCACCGACGGCACCGTCATCTGGACGCGCGGCCGCAGGCCAGATCCGGCCGTCGCCCCGCAGATCGCCGCCTGGCACGAGCAGTACGGCTTCGAGAAGATCTGGCTGCAGGAGCCCGAGTTCCAGATGTGCGTCGGCGCCTACCGGTACACCGCGGCCCCGAAGCCCCTCGAACCGGGCGTGAGCATGTTCGAGTTCGTCGGCTACGACGTTCTCCACCCCCGCCCGGCCTGACCGGGCCGGCCGGCCTGGCTCAGCTGCCGGATCCGGACGTCGCGCCGCGGTCGGCGAGCCACTGCTCGTGCGCCGCGACGACCCGGTCCCACAGCTTCGCGCGCTCGGCCGCGTCCACGTCCGGCAGGTGCAGGCCGTAGACGTCGGCGAGCAGCTCGTACCAGGCGGACCGCGACTCGATGAGCTCCTTCGTCGTCCCGCCGCCGTCTATCCGGTACAGCACCCGGCCGCGCAGCACGTCGGCGCCGCGCGCGTGCCGGCGCCCGGCGACCGCCGCGCGCACGAAATCCGAGTCCGGCGAGGTGGACAGCCGCAGGTGGGCCTCGGCGAACGCGCCCGGCCCGACCGGCTCGGGCGCGAAGACCATCGAGGTGAACGACTCCTGTGCCGGATCGTGCAGGAACCGCCACCCGCCCGGGCGCCCTGCCCACGGCTCCAGTCCGTAGCCGAACGGGCCCTGCGCGACGAGCACGCCGGCCTCCAGCCGCATCGGCTCGTACGGCGCGTCGCCGAGCCCGGCGTCGACGAACCAGCTCCCGCCCTCGCACTCGACGGTCAGCACCTGGTGGTTGATCGTCAGATCGGTGCCGGCCTGGTCGTCGTTCGGGCCGCGCACCTCGCCGAGATGCCGCGTCACGTCGAACCCGAGCGTCGCCAGCAGCGTGCCGAGCGCGCCGTTGAGATGGAAGCAGTACCCGCCGCGCCCGCGCGCGATCCGGCCGATGGACTCGGCCGGATCGACCGTGGTCGTGCGCCCGAGCTGGATCTCCAGGTTCTCGTACGGGATCCGCTCCATGTGCGCGCGCTGCGCGGCGAACAGCCAATCCGTGCTCGGCCGCGCGGGCCGTTCCAGTCCGAGCCTGGCCAGGTACCCGTCGATGTCGGCCGCGGGATCCGGCGGTACCGCGCCGCTGCGAGGAATCACACGGTCGAGCTTAACAACGGCACCGGATGCGAAGATCCGGATCTGCTCGGCGCGGGACTCGGCACGGGCGGGCTCGACGGACTGCGGCCGGCGGTCGGATTCGCGACGGCAGACGTACTCGTGCCGGTCGGCGGGGCCGGCGCGTTCGTCGCCGTCACCCTCGCCGACGCCGTGGCGGTCGCGCTCGCGGTCGTGCTCGGGGTGGTCGACGGCGTGGCGGTGGATGTCGGCGTCCGCGTGGCCGTGGGTGTGGGGCCGGCGGTCGTGGTCGGGGACGCGGTGGGCGACGGTGTCCCGGTCGGGGACGGCGACGGGGAGCCGGTGCCGTTCGGGTCGACGTGCACCGAGAACGCGCTCGTCGCCAGGCCGACCCCGCCCTGCCAGAGCTCGAACCCGGCTTCGACGGAGACCAGGTAGCAGGAGTCGGAGATGTAGCCGCGGCTGACCGCGTCGCGCGTGATCGGGTAGAGGTCGAGGTTCGAGACCGATGTCGCAGGGGTCGTCATCTCGTAGCTGATCGTCGGCTCGGTGGTCTGCACGCCCTCCCACACCGTGTAGTTCGCGCCGCCGACGTCCACGTTCGTCGCCACGGCCGTGCCGTACGGCCGCACAGAGCCCTGGTGGCCGAGCCAGACCATCACCTCCGCGCAGTCCGGGGCGTGGTTGGTCGTCGCGGCCCTGTTGTACCAGATGTCGTACGCGACGTCGTACATGTTGCCGTCGCCGGTCGGCTGCGCGGTCGCCCAGCTCGTGGTCACCTCACCCGGCGTCATGTCCGCCGCCTCGACCGGGTTCGCGGCCAGCCCGCCGGACGTGCACGAGCCCCAGTGGCAGCCCTGGTAGATCGACGGATAGCCGCCGGGCGCGCCGGGCGGGGTCGTCATGTCGTTGGCCGCGACCGTGAAGTCGGCGTTGCCGTCGGTGGTCACGCACTCGTTCGCGTTCGAGTTCCACTCGTTGTTCTGCACGACGTACTCGCCGGCCGCGACCGACACGTGCTGCCCGCCGCACAGCGTCGTCGGGTCGGCGCTCGCGCCCTGCGAGGGAAGCACCAGCATCGAGGCGGCCACGATCGCGAGCGCACCGAAGACGGCCGCCACTCCGGCGACCTGCGGTTGCCGCGCTCGCCACTGGGTTCTCATGTGCCGCCGCCTCGTCTGTTGGATCACCGACTCTATGATCGGGACGGTAACCGCGGGGGCGGCACAATAAAACGCAGATCCGGCGCGTCACGCTCACACGTCACCCGAAGGACGGATGGCGGGCTGCGCAAACGGTACCTACACGTCGGCGTATCGCGGGCCTGTTCCGGTTGGGCTGCGTCGGTGACGTGGTTTCACGCCGCCAGGGCGGCTACGGCGACCGAGGCCGCGGCTACGTCCAGGGCGGCGTGCCCGGTCGACTTGAAGACCGTCAGCTCGGCGTTCGAGGCGCCGAGCGCGCCGCGGCCGGGGTGGGTGCCGTCGAGGACCGCGCCCAGCAGCGTCACCCGGCCGGGGTCGACACCCTGGAGTTCGTGGGCGCCGGCCGGCGGCGCGGCGGCCACGGCGCCGTCCCACTCGGCGAACAGCGCCGCTTCCGCGATCGTGGCGGCGTCCAGTTCCGGGCCCTGCGAGCCGCCGACCGAGGAGACGTGCGTTCCGGGGGCCAGCCATTCGCGGCGCACGACGGGACCGTGGGCACCCGTGCAGCACAGGACGGCGTCGGCGGCCCGCACGGCCGACTCGATCGAAGCGGCGGCGGCGAGGCCGAGCCGCCCGGACAGCGCCCTGACACGTTCCCGGTCTCGGCCCGCGACGGTGACCGACAGGTCCGGGTCGGCGGTGAGCTGGGCGAGGTGCGCGGCGGCGAGGGTGCCCGTGCCGATGACCGCAACCCGCCGCGCGTCCGGGCGTGCGAGCGCACGGAAGGCGAGGATGGAGGTCGCGGCCGTGCGTATCGCGGTCAGCGGCTCGGCATCGAGCACGGCCAGCGGGCGGCCGTCGCGCTCGTCGAACGCGACGAGCACGCCCTGATGCGTCGAGCGGCCGGGACGCGCCGGGTCCGCGAACACCGTGATCAGCTTGGCCGCCAGGCCGAGACCAGGCACGTACCCCGGCATCGCGCCGAGCAGGCCGGCCGTCGCGCGGGCCGCGATCCGCGGCGGGACCGATGCCTCGCCTCGTGCGACCGCGATCAGTGCCCGGGACAGCGCGGCGGTCAGTGCCGCGGAGTCGGACAAGGCCCTTCGGGTCGCGGCGGCGTCGAGCACGCGCACTGCGCCGGCCGGCGTCGCGGCGTCTGAAAGATCCTCAGCGGGCATCCTCGCCCCTCGCTTCCCGGTCACCGTTGATCGCGCCGCGGAGCACGTCGCCCGCGAGCCTGTCGCACGCCCCGGCCAGGGCGCCTCGCAGCACCGTGAGGCGCGCGTCGTCGAATTCGTCGACGGGACCTACCAGCGTGAGCGCGCAGACCGGGGCGCCGCCGGGCTGGATCGCCACCGCGCGGCTCACGGACGCGATCATCCGCTCGGCCCGGCCGCGCTGGACCGCGAACCCCTCCTCCGCGGCGTGCGCCAACGCGGCGAACAGGCCGTTCGGGCCCTCCAGTTCGGCCCCGTCCGCCTCCGCGACCCGCAGGTACGGCGCCCTGGCCGCCTCGCCCAGGGCAGCGACCAGCGCCAGCGGGCCGGCGAAGCGGTGCACCGGCAGCAGTTCGCCGCGCAGGTCGCTGATCATCGCCAGCCGCTTCGGGCGCACCACGTCCGCCACCCGCGACCGGTCCGCGGTCAGCACCTGCAGGTTCACCATCATGCCGGTCTGCGCCGACAGTTCCTCGAGCACAGGACGGCACAAACCCGCCAGCGAGTGCTCGGCCGCCGAGACCGAGACCCGCACGAGCACGGGGCCGGGCAGGTAGCGTTCGCCCGCCCGCGTCACCCAGCCGCGCTCGACCAGGTCGGCCAGCACGCGGTACGCCGTCGCCCGGTGCAGGTCAGCGCCCGCAGCGGCCTCGGACAGCCGCACCGGGCCGGACGCGCTCGCCACGTGCTCGATCAAGGCCAGCGCCTTGCCGACGGCGGAACTCGCGGAAGCGGGCACGGTGCGATCCTCCAGGGTCGTCCCGGCGTGCACCGGACGGATGAGCTAGGGTGTCCGGCACACCGAGTGTTGCATGTATTGAAGCAGATGTTACGCAGGTTGCAACACTACGGATCGAGAACGAGACACTCCGACCACCGCGGACCGCCCCGCCCGGCGCGGCCGGCGGCTGAAGGGAAGGCACCCGTGATCGCGGCCTACCGCGGCGCCACGCTGCTCGACGGCACCGGCGCCCCCGCCCGACCCGCCACCACGATCCTCGTCGACGGCGAGCGCATCCGCCTCGTCGCCCCGGACGCCGACGTGCCCGCCGCGCTGCTCGAACTCGCCGAGACCGTCGTCGACCTCGACGGGCGCCACGTGATCCCCGGCCTGATCGACTCGCACCAGCACATCGCGACCCCGCCGGACCGGCCCACCGCAGAGGCCACCCTCGCGCGCGACCTCTACGGCGGGGTCACCGCCACCCGCGACATGGCCGACGACCTGCGCCAGGTCTCCGACATCGCCCGCGCCTCCCTCGTCGGCGAGATCCCCGCGCCCGACATCCACTACGCCGCGCTCATGGCCGGCCCCGGGTTCTTCGACGACCCGCGCACCTGGCAGGTCTCGCAGGGCGCGACGCCCGGCCAGGTCCCGTGGATGCAGGCCGTCGACGCGGGCACGGACCTGCCGCTCGCGGTCGCGATGGCCCGCGGCACCTTCGCCACCGCCATCAAGGTCTACGCCGACCTGACCGGCGAGACCGTCGCCGCGATCACCGCCGAGGCCCACCGGCAGAACATCGCCGTCTGGGCGCACGCCGCCGTCTTCCCCGCCACCCCCGCCCAGGTCGTGACCGCCGGCGTCGACTCCGTCTCCCACGCCCACCTGCTCGCCTACCAGACGACGGCCGACGAGCTGACCGCGTACCGGAGCAAGCCGCGCCTGGACGCCGACCGCGTCCTCGCCGGAGACCCGGCCATCCTCGAACTGCTCGCCGAGATGCGCCGCCGCGGCACCGTCCTGGACGCCACCGCCGGCCTCTGGGCGCGCATCGCCGCCGAGGCCGGCGAGCCCGAGGCCAAGGAGCGCGCCACCGCGAACGACGCGATCTCCGCCGCGCTCACCCGGCAGGCCATCGACGCCGGGGTCACCGTCAGCGCGGGCACCGACCGCGACCCGGACCTCACCGACCCCTGGCCCCCGCTCTACGACGAACTCGACTACCTCGTCGGACGCTGCGGCATGACCCCCGCCGAAGCCCTGCGCGCCGCCAGTTACGCCGGGGCGCTCAGCATCGGCGCCCTCGCCGACATGGGCACCGTCGAGCCCGGCAAGCTCGCGAACTTCGCAGTCCTCGACGCCGACCCCGCGCAGGACCTCGCCGCCCTGCGCACCGTCACCGCCGTCGTCAAGCGCGGCCGGCACCACGCGCGCGCCGACTACCGCCACCCGGAGCCCGCGGCGGACCCCGCCGCCGCGCCGGCCGACCCGCAGCCCGAGAACGGAACCCCCCGCGCATGACCCGCACCGGCTACCCGATCGTCAACGCCCTCGGCGCGCTGGAGAACCCCAACGCCGCCGCCGACACCGCCGGAAGCCTGCTCCAGAGCAGCGACGACATGGTCGTCGACGCACGCGCCATCGCCGACGCGAAGGCATCCGGCATGACCGCGGTGAACATCACCCTCGGCTACACCCTCGGCGACCTGCCCCCCTACGAGCACACCCTGCACGAACTCGACGTCTGGGACGCCCACCTCGCCGCCCACCCCGAGGACCTGCTGCACGTGCGCACGGCCGCGGACATCCGCACAGCGCACGAGCAGGACCGCGTCGGCATCATCTACGGCTTCCAGAACGCCGTCGCCGTCGGCACCGACCCCCGCGGTCTCGCCGGGCGGACCGCGCTGTTCGCCGAGCGCGGCGTGCGCATCATCCAGCTGACGTACAACCAGGCCAACCACCTCGGCGACGGCTCCATGGCCGCCGAGAACCGCGGCCTGACCGACTTCGGGCGGCAGGCCGTCGAAGCCCTCAACGAGCACCGCATCATGGTCGACCTGTCCCACAGCGGCGAGAACACCTGCCTGCAGGCCACGCGCACGTCCATCGCGCCGGTCTCCGTCAACCACACCGGCTGCCGCGCGCTGACCGACCTGCCGCGCAACAAGACCGACGAGGAACTGCGCCTGGTCGCCGAACGCGGCGGGTTCGTCGGCATCTACTTCATGCCGTTCCTCAACCCCACCGGGCACGCCACCGCCGACGACGTCGTCGCGCACATCCGGCACGCAGTGAACGTGTGCGGCGAGGACTCCGTCGGCATCGGCACCGACGGCTCGGCCACGCCCATCGACGACCTCGACGCCTACCGCGAGAAGCTCGCCGAGCACGTCGCCGAGCGCGCCAGGGCGGGCGTCGGCGCGGCCGGCGAGCGCGCCGACACCTACCCGTTCGTCGAAGACCTCCGCGGCGTCGAGCAGTTCCGCAAACTCATCGGCCTGCTCGAAGCCTCCGGCTACCGCGAGGAGCGCATCGCGAAGATCATGGGCGGCAACTTCCTCGCCTACGCGCAGCGCATCTGGGGCTGATCCGGTCACGGAAGTGAACAGCTAACATGCGCACTTCCCGCCCAGCCCTGGGCCGCGAATCGAACCGGCTGCCATGATGCCGCACGTGTTGCTGGCTTTCATGGGATCGATTCCCGATTCTTCGCCATGGAGGGTTCATGAAGAGGCTGACGCGTGTCCTGATGGCCGTCGCGACGGCGGTACCGCTGCTGACGGCCGGAGCCGCCATCGGTGCTCCGGCCGCCCAGGCGGCCACCGCCTATCCGCCCGGAGGGCCTGATCAGAGGCCTGTCATGGGCTGGAGCGGCTGGAGCTTCCTGCGGCTGGGCGCGACCGCGGCCCAGGTCGAAGGCGAGGCCCGGGCCCTGCTGAGCACGGGCCTGGCCGGCGCCGGATACGACTACGTCGATATCGACGACGGCTGGTACCAATGCCCTGGATCTCAGGGCCCGAACGTCGATGAATACGGCCGGTGGGTTGTCAACGCCGGCACCTATCCGAACGTCGGCTCGGAGAACGGCATCAAGGCCCTGGCCGACTACCTGCACAGCCGCGGCCTGAAGTTCGGCATCTACGAGACCGCGGGCATCTCGAGCCAGGCCGTCTCCGCGAACACCCCGATCCTGGGCAGCACCGAGACCGCCGACGACATCGCCACCACGACGCCGCAGAACAACTACAACTGCGGCGGCATGATGGCCCTCGACTACAGCGCCAAGGGCTCCCAGGCCTACGTCGACTCCGTCGTCGACCAGCTCGCCTCCTGGGGCGTGGACTACATCAAGCTCGACGGCATCACCGACGACAACGGCCCCGACGTCAAGGCCTGGCAGGCCGCCATCCAGACGTCCGGCCGCCCGATGGTGCTGGACGCGACCGAGGGCAGCTTCACCACCAAGCTCGCCCCGACGCTCGTCAAGTACGCGAACCAGTGGGAGTTCTCCCCCGACATCGAGCTCAACGGCCCCGACGAGGGCCTCGCGGACTCCTGCAACACCCCGCCGTACACGGGCTGCACGAGCGTCTTCCCGCTCACCAGCTACGCCGACTGGTCCGACCGGTTCGACGCCGTCGCCCGCTGGCAGCCCTACGGCGGCCCCGGCGGATTCAACGACTACGACTCGATCGAGGTCGGCAACGGAAGCGCCGACTCCGGCATGTCGCTCGCAGCATCCGAATCCCAGCTCAGCCTGTGGTCGCTCGGCTCCGCCCCGATCATCCTGGGCGGCGACCTGTCGAGCTCGGTGGCGAACGCCTACGGCAGCAGCGCGGGCCTGACCGCCACCGATCTCAAACTGCTCAAGAACGCCGACGTCATCAAGGTCGACCAGGATTCGATCGACGCCTCGCGCATCGCGATCGAGGGCACGCCGGGCAGCCACGCCGGCGACCAGGTGTTCGCCAAACTCGAACGCGGCGGCGACGCCGTCGTCGGCCTGTTCAACACCACGACCATGACGAGCTCGAAGCCGGCCACCATCTCCACGACCGCGGCGGCGCTCGGCCTGCCCGCCGACGCCAAGGGCTACGCCGTCCAAGACCTGTGGGGCGAGCAGTCCGTGGCCGTCGGCGGCAAGACCTCATACGACACCTCCTCCGCCGGACGGATCACCGCGACCGTTCCGGCAGAGGGCGTCGCCCTGTTCAAGGTGACGCCGCTGCAGTGACCTGAACGCGCACTACGTGATGTGTACGCGCACGCCGGCGCTGCGGATGCGATCGAGCTCCGCAGGGTCGGCGTGCGTGTCGGTGACCAGGTCGTGCACCTCGGCGAGGTTGGCGAGCGGGGCGTGGGTGACGCGGCCGATCTTCGAGGCGTCGGCGACGACGATCACGCGGTGCGCGTGCATGACCATGGCGCGGTTGGCGCGTGCCTCGGTCGCGTCGTGGGTGGTCACACCTTCCACGGCGCTCACGCCGTCGGCGCCGAGAATCGCCGTGGCGACGGTGAAGGCGTTGAAGGCGGCCTCGGACAGGGGGCCGACGGCTTCGAGGGAGTGTGCGCGCACCAGCCCTCCGGTCATGATCACCCTGATGTCCGACCACGCGGCGGCCTCGGCGGCGAGCGGCAGCGCGTTGGTGATCACGGTGAGGTCCGCGCGGCGGCGCAGGGCGCGGATGACCTCGGTGGTGGTGGTGCCGCCGCAAACGGCCAGGGCGTGCGGGGCGCCGGGCGGGATCAGGCGGGCGGCCGCCCGGCCGATCGCCTGCTTGGCGAGGCTGGACTGAGCGGTGCGCAGGCGCACCGGTATCTCCAGGGCGCCGATCTCCGTGGCGCGCGCACCGCCGTGGGTGCGCACGACCAGGCGTTCGTCCTCCAGCGCGGCCAGGTCGCGGCGCAGTGTCGCTTTCGAGACCCCGAGTTCGGCGACGAGTTCGTCGAGCGTGAGGGGCGGGCCGTCCGGCGGGCGGGTGCCGAGCAGGGCGAGCAGGCGGCGCAGCCGTTCGATGCGCTTGCGCCGCACGACGTGCGGCGCGGTGTCGGTGCCGGATGCCGCCACAGGTGCCTCTCCTCTCTCACGGCTCCCGCTGGTGCCCTCGTTCGCCGCGGCTACCAGCGTAGACGCCCTGCGCGCGTCCGCCGTCCCGACGGGGACGGCGGACGCGCGCAGGGCGCACAGCGGATTGCGGCGGGCGCAGGCGCGGATGCTCAGCCGACCGGCTCGGGCACCGCGTTCTGCTCGTCGAGGAACTGCTCGCGGATGTCCTTGGGCCCGAACGGCCAGGCATGCTCCCGGCGGGCCCACACCAGGAACGCGGCGCAGCCGAGCGCCACCCACGCGAGGGACCATTCGATCGGGTGCACGCCGGGGTTGGACTTGTCCTCGAACAGGTAGATCGTCAGCCAGCCGGCTCCCGCGACGATGCACGGCAGCGGATACAGGAAGATCTTGTAGGGGCGGGAGAGGTTCGGCTGCCGCTTGCGCAGGACGGCGACGGCGGCGATCTGCGCCATCGACTGCACGATGATCATCACCGTGGTCAGCAGCGAGATCAGCACCGTGAGCGGGGGGTGGCTCGCGGAGCTGCCGATGTGCCGGGCGAACAGGAAGCTCAGCGCCGTCATCGCGCCCATCACCAGCAGGCCCACGGTCGGGAACTCATGCCTGCGGTGAAGGCGGCCGAAGGAGCGGAAGAACATCCCGTCGCGCGCGGCGTCGAACGGCACCCGGGAACCGCCGAGCAGCCCGGTGAACACCGACGCGAACGCCGTGATCACGACGAGCACGGTGACGGCCTGGGCCGCGCCCTTGCCCCAGGTCCGCTGCAGCACGGCCGAGCCGATGGAGGTGTAGTCGATGCTGTTCGTGTTCAACATGTCCTGCCACGGCACGACGCCGAGCACGCCGATCTGCATCACCAGGTAGATCCCCGCGATCGCCGAGATCGAGAAGATGATCGAGCGCGGCATGACCCGGCCCGGCTGCTTGATCTCGGCGCCGAGGTAGGCGGTGGTGTTGTAGCCGAGGTAGTCGAAGATGCCGACGGTCAGCCCGGCGGCGAACCCGAGCCAGAAGGAGCCGTGCAGCGGCTCGATCGCGCCCGCGGGCCAGGTGAAGGCCTGCGAGGCGTGGAAGTGGGTGAAGGAGGCGAGGATCACCACGCACACGCACACGATCATCACGGTCCACATGCCGACCGTGATCTTGCCGATGTTCTCCACGCGGCGCCACAGCAGCAGCGTCAGCAGCGCGGTCAGCCCGAGCCCGACGACGTCGCCCTGCCCGGTGGTCATCGACGGCCACAGGTAGGCGAGGTACTGCACCATGCCCTGGATGCCGGTGGACATGGTCAGCGGGATGAACAGGATCGCCGTCCAGATGAACAGGAATGGCATCAGCCGGCCCGACCGGTACTGGAACGCCTCGCGCAGGTAGACGTAGGTGCCGCCGGAGCCGGGCAGCGAGGCGCCGAGCTCGGCCCAGATCAGGCCGTCGGCCAGCGCGAGGATCGCGCCCGCGACCCAGCCGACGACCGCCTGCGGGCCGCCGAACGCCGCGACCATCAGCGGGATCGTCACGAACGGCCCGATCCCGCACATCTGGGCCATATTGATGGTCACGGCCTGGAACAGGCCTATCTTGCGGTGCAGCCGCGGAACCTCCGCGGCCGATGGGGTCGGCACGTCAGCCATCGTATGGGTCTCCTTCGGGGCGCGGATCGGTCTCGTGCGGGAGCTCGACGCCGTGCAGCCTCATGGCGTGCAGCGCCGAGCCGACTGCGGGGCCGTGCAGCGGGGCGCGGAGCCGGAAGTCCCCGCCTGCGGCCTCAAGGGTGCGGGTGAAGGTCGCGAGGAAGGAGGGCGCGGAGAACATCCCGCCCGAGTAGGAGACCTCGACCGGCTCGCCGTCCGGATAGCCGAGCCCGGCCCGGCACGCCTCGACGAGCGCGACCAGCTCCCGGCCGGCCTGCTCCAGGATCGCGGCGGCGTGTTCGTCGCCGGCGTCAGCGGCCTCGACCACCACGCGGGACAGGGCCGCGATCTCGGTACGGTGCCCGGCCAGGCGGTCCAGGATCAGCCCGAACAGCTCGAAGTCGGCGGCGAGTCCGAGCCGCTGCGGCAGCAGCGCGTGCAGCGGGCCGCGCGGCAGGCGCCCGTCGCTCATCCGGCTGAAGAGGTTGAGCCCCTGCAGCGCGACCCAGTGGGCGGAACCCTCGTCGCCGATCAGCTCGCCCCAGCCGCCGGTCCGTTGCGCGCGGCCCAGGCGCTCGCCGTACGCGATCGAACCGGTGCCGGCCACGACGTTGATCCCGTCGCGCCCGCCGAGCGCCCCGGCCCAGCCGGCGACCATGTCGTTGTCGCAGGCGAACCGATCGTGCCCGACCAGGCCGCGGACGATCTCGTGCAGCTTCGGCACGTCCTCGCCGATCTCGCCGTACCCGGGCAGCCCGAAGAACGCGAAGTCGAGCTCGGATGCGGTGATCCCGGCCGCCTCGGTCACCGCGGCCAGGCCCTCGCCGAGCACGCGCTCGGCGAGCCCGATCCCGTCGGCGAAGTAGTAGCAGCTCGGGCCGCGGGTCTCCGCGACGGTCCGGCCCGCGCCGTCCAGGATGATGTACGCGGTCTTGGTCCCGCCGCCGTCGACGCCGAGGTATCTGCCTTCTCCGCTCATGCGCCCGGCTCCGCTCCGTGCGCGGTGGCGGCTGGGGCGGCTCCGGCAGCCGCGGCAAGAGCGAGCGGATGGATCGTCACGCCCTGCACGACGCGGTTGACGTTCCCGTCCGGGAACGGGTTGTCCGGCGTGAGTTCGAGCGCCGCGGAGCAGTAGAGCGCGTAGATCTGCGCGAACACGACGTACGCCACCGCGAGGTAGACGTCGTCGAGCGCGTCGAGCCCGGTCAGCACCCAGTCGGCCGGGCCGCTGCGCGCCACCATCCCTGCCGAAACCGTCAGTACCCGCTCTTCGCCGAGTAGTGCGCGCAGCTCCCTGACGATGTCCTCGTCGTACGCGGTGCTGTACGGGTCGGCGGAGCGGAAGACGACGGCGAGGGACTGCCCGTCGAGCACCGCCTTGGGTCCGTGCCGGAACCCGAGCGGGGAATCGGAGTAGGCGACGACGTGCCCGGCGGTCAGCTCGAGCAGCTTCAGCGCCGCCTCGCGCGCCAGGCCGGCCAGCGGACCCCCGCCGAGGTAGACCACGCGTTGCGGAACCGGCGAGGTGAGCGCCGCGATGCGTGCTTCACCCGCGAGCAGCTGCTCGGCGCCCGCGGCGAGCGCCTCGACGGCGGCCTGGTCCTCATCCTCCTTCCCGCCGTGGAAGGCGAGCAGCACGGACAGCAGCATCGCGGAGAAGCTGGAGGTCATCGCGAAGCCGTCGTCGAGGGAGCGCTCCGGCATGAGCAGCACGAACGAGCCGGGCCGCGTCGCGTGCGCGCGGCCGAGCGCGCCGTCGGGGTTGCAGGTGACGATCAGGTGGCTGACGTCGCCGAGCAGCCGGTCGGCGATCTCGGCGGCGGCGGCCGACTCGGGCGAGTCGCCGGAGCGGGCGAAGGAGACGAGCAGCGTCGGCACGTCCTGCGGGAGGTAGGCGCCCGGGTGGGAGACGAGGTCGGTGGTGGCCACGGCATCGACCCGGCGGCCGAGCCGTGCGCCGAGGCCCGGCGCGGCGATCTGCCCGATGAACGCGGAGGTTCCGGCGCCGGTCAGCACGATCCTCAGGTCCTCGCGGGCGAGCAGCGGCGCGAGGAACGCGTCGAGCTCGGCGCGGCACCCGGCGAGGATCCGCGCGGTCTCGCGCCACACGTCGGGCTGCTGCAGGATTTCCCGGTGGGTGGCCGTCGCGGCGAGCGCGGAGCGCAGTGACGTCGTGTCAGACACGGACCGCTCCCTTCGCGGCGTTGCCGTCGGCCGGCGCACCGGCCGCCACCCCGGGATCCGCACCGGCGTCCGCCGGGATCGTCGCGGACGCGTACGCGCGCAGCACGTCCCGCACCCGGTCGACCGCGAGTTCGTGCGGATCGGCGGCCAGGCGGCCGTCGCGCACCCGGGCGTACTGCTCGGGCAGGAACTGGCTGAGCAGTGGCGGCGGTATCGCGATGGCGGAGAGGTTGGCGATGAGCCGGGCGACCGCGGCGTCGATCTCCGGGACGGGCCAGTAGTAGCGCAGCCGGTCGCTGTAGCTGTAGCGGCGCGCGAGGCGCTGCTCGGCCGGGTCGCCCGGGTAGTAGCCCTCCCAGTATTCGGGGCGGGCGAGCATCACCCGGTCGACGACCTCGGCGAGGTTCGAGCGCTCGCCTTCCGGCAGCAGTTCGTCCTCGATGCGGGCGAGCGCGAACAGCGCCTCGCGCAGCGCGAACGTCAGACCGGGTCCGACCTTCAGGATCGCCCAGTGGTCCTCGACGAGCTCGGCGAGGTGCGTGGCGCTCTGGTAGTCGGTGGAATGCGCCTCGAAGACGAGGTGCGGCTCGTCTTCGAGGACGGTGCGCAGCTCGCGGGTGCAGTCGCGGTCGTAGTCGATGACCTGGAGGTGGTCGAACTCGACGGCGGGCTGCACGACGAGCGCGGCCACGCGCGGCCAGACGTCGGAGAGCCCTGCGTCGGCGAACGCGGCACGGTGGCACTCGAGCGTGTGCCGAGCGGCGGCCGCGGGCGTGGCGGTCAGCTGGCCGAGGGTCTCGTGCGCGCCGCCGGGGACGGGCACCTCGGTCCCGATGACGTAGGACACCGACTCCGTCGTGCCCGTACGCGCCGCGGTCTTCTCGGCGACGGCCAGCAGCCGGGCCGCGCGCGCGGCCACCAGCTCGTCCCCCGGGGGCACCGGATCGCCGGCGCACGACATGCTGCAGTCCAGGTGGATCTTCGTGTACCCCGCTTCGACATACGCCGCGACCAGATCTTCAGCGAGCGCGAGCGCCTCCTCGGCCGGCCGGTCGCGCCAGCGGTTCGGCCCGAGGTGGTCACCCCCGAGCACGACCCTGCCGCGCTCGAGCCCGAGCCGGTCCGCGAGCTCCAGCACCAGGTCGCGGAAGTCGCCCGGCGTCATCCCGGTGTACCCGCCGAACTGGTCCACCTGGTTCGAGGTGGCCTCGACCAGCAGGAACGCGCCGTCGTCGGCCAGTGTCTGGCGGATCGAGGCCTCCAGCACCAGTGGATGCGCGGAGCACACCGAGTACACGCCCGCCGCCGCGCCGGCCTTGTGCCGGGCGATCGTCTCGCGAAGTAGGTTCACCATGGTTCGGTTCGTTTCTCTCTCACCTGTCGGTCCGATCCCGCCCGCCGCCGCACGCGCCCGGCGCAGGCAGATTGCGCCGGTGCTTCCGTGACGGGGGTGGGTTCATCTTGTGGGCGAGCAGAGGGGCCCTCAAGCAATCGCCCGCAAGTGAGCAGGAATCTTGCGCGCTTTCCCCGCCCCCGAGCCCGCCCCCCGACCCCGGTTCCATGCGATCCCCTGCGCGGCACGCGGTGGAGCCAGGGCCCCTGTCGGTCACGCGGGGCGGCCGAACCCATCGCGGATACCGCCGCTGACGGCGCGCCCGGGCCGCTCGCTCACGCGGACCCGCGGCGCAGGAACGGCCTCCGGGAACCGCGTGCAACATAACCGGGATTATGTTGACTGCCTCTCGTGAGGGTTGTCGGCACTCGTTTCCCGGCATTGTCGCATTTGCATTATCGGTAATGCGGTAATACCGGGCAGGGGTGCGCGGGATGGGTGGGAGTGGGAGTCCTGGGGGTGCGGGGGCACTGGCCGGGTTCGGCGGCCGGGTGGAGGGTGGGGGCATGACGACGACATTGATCACCGGGGCGAACAAGGGCATCGGGCTCGAGACGGCGCGGCAGTTGATCGCGGCGGGGCACGAGGTGTGGGTCGGGAGCCGGGACGAGGCTCGGGGACGGGAGGCGGTTTCCGCGCTGGGGGCGGGCGCGCGGCTGGTGGTGCTGGATGTGACGGACGAGGCGTCCGTGGCGGCGGCGGCGAAGACGATCGAGGCGGCCGGCGGGCTGGACGTGCTGGTCAACAATGCGGGGGTGGAGGGGCGCGGGCCGGGCAACGCCGTGATCGGGGCAGCGGAGGTGACCGCGGAGCAGATGGAGTACGTGTTCGCGACGAACGTGTTCGGCACGGTGCGGGTCACGCACGCGTTCCTGCCGCTGCTGCAGCGCTCCGCGTCGCCGGTGATCGTGAACGTCAGCAGCGGGCTCGCCTCGCTGGCCTCGCTCAGCGACCCGCAGAGCCCGACGCACTTCTACCCGGGCGTGGCCTACCCGGCCTCGAAGACTGCGGTGAACATGATCACGATCCAGACGGCGAAGGCGTTTCCCGAGATGCGGATCAACGCGGTCGAGCCGGGGTTCACGAAGACCGACCTGAACGGCAACACCGGCACGCAGACCGTCGAGCAGGGCGCGCGGATCATCGTGCGGATGGCGCGGCTCGGGCAGGACGGGCCGACCGGCGGGTACTTCAGCGCGGACGGTCCGCTCCCCTGGTGAGTCCGATCGACGATTCCGGGTCGGGCCGGACGGGTTCGCAGCAGCGGGCGATCCCGCCTGGCACGTTGAGTCCGTGGGCCCCGCCCGGCATGTCGGGGCTGGTCAGGCGGCCTCGAGCCGGGTGGATGCGGTGGGCCGCGCGCGCGTCGGTGGGCGCGGTTAGCATCGAAGGCACGGGGCCCCGCCCACCTCGGCCGGGCAGGGCCGGGCTGCGTGAGGAGCGGGCATGGCGGCGCATCGGAGCGGCGAGGTCACGTTGCGGATCATCGGAACCGACCTGCCCGGGCTCAGCTGCCCGCCCGGCGGCGACTTCCCCGGATACGCGAACATCCACGTGGCCGTCCAGCGCAAGGACGCGCCGACCGAACTGCTCGACCTGCAGCGCGGTGACGCCGAGCGGGTCTCCTGGTCGCTGCCGTGCACGGCGTCGACCAGCGAGGCGGAGGGCCTGGTGCTCAACGGGCCGTACATCCAGAACCGGCTCGGCGGCCGCTTCGTCTACTTGTCCTGGGTGGACGTCGACGCCGAGGGACGGCCGACGATGTTCCGCCGCGGCAAGCTGCTGCTGAGCGCGGTCACCCCGCACATGCTGGCCGAGGCGGTCGAGCGCGGGCAGCTGCGGGCCCGGCTGACGATGACGGACGAGAAGGGGCACCCGGTCTGCGCCCGGCTGATCCCGCCGCGCGTGCAGTGGAACGCGGAGAGCAGCGGGTGAAGGACGTGCGCAGACCGGTTGTCGCTCGGATGGATGCCGGCGCGAAGCAGGTCGAGACAGGTGGCATGGCGACGGACGAGCTGGTTTGACCAGGTCGGAGACGCGGTCTCGGGGCGAGCCGTCCGGTGCGGTCGAACGGGATCGACCGCACCGGTGAGAGGCGGGCGTCAGGCGGGTTCGGGGATGGCGGCGGTGGCGGCCGTGGCCAGGGCGGTGATCGCGAACAGGGCGATCGCCAGCGCGTGCACGACGGTGCACCACAGGCAGATCGCGTCGATCTCGAACAGTTCCGCGTAGACGAGCCGGGCGACGAAGCACACCCCGAGCACGGCGAGCCCGAGGCGCGCGGTGCGCACCAGCGGGGAGCGGGAGCGCCAGGAGGCGGGCAGGCCGAGGGCGGCGAACGCGGCGAAGAACAGCAGGCCCAGGACCGCGACGGGGATGCCGAGCAGCAGCGATTCGGGGCTGGTGGTGACCTTCTCGCAGTTGATCGCGCCGGTCGCGGGGCAGGCGAGGGTGACCGACTGCGTGTAGTGGGCGACCGTCAGGTACGCGGACACGGCCAGGCCGGCGGCCGTGGTGATAAGGCTGGCGGGGGCGATCCAGCCGGGGACTGCGGAACCGGTCGGGGTGACCGGGGCCGCGGGACTACGCTGCGTGCGCGGCTGCGGCTTCGACTGCGGTTGTGGCTGCCGGTGCGGGGGGCGCGGGGTGGCGGCGGCGGTCATGAGGCGGACTCCAGGGCGCGGACTTCGGTGGCTTGGCAGACGGCGGCGGGCTGGTCGTGCGTCAGGTCGCACAGCCGGCCGGTGATGCGGTTCGCGGTGCCGACGATCGCCTTCGTACTCGGGCTGCCGGCGTTCGCCAGGGCGGCGGCGATCTCGGTCCAGGTCATGCCGGAGAGGACCTGCGGGTTGTAGCCGGAGCTGCGCAGCATGGTGGTGCCGCCGAGGTCGATGAACGGGATGCCGCCCTGGCCGGCGTTCTGCAGCAGCTGCTGCTCGGCGGCGGTCGGGGTCTGCAGAGGCTGGTCGTTGCGGTCGTAGAGCTCGACCGACCGGAACGACAGATAGCTGCTGGTGTAGGTGGCGTGCAGGAAGGTGAAGGTATTCGTGCTCGGGTAGACGTCGCTCGAACTGGACTCGGTCAGCGCGAGTCCGGTGAATGTGCCGAAGCGGCTGAGCGCGAGTACGAGCGGCCAGCGTTCGGCGGCGCAGTACGGGCAGTACTCGGCGCCGAGATAGAGGACTTCGGGCTTCGCGTCGAGGGTCATGGCCGTGCCGCCGGGGACGGCCTCGGCCTGGGCGGTGGTGCCCCCGGTGCCGACCGCGGCGTATACGGCGGCGGGGACGGAGGTGGCCTTGGCGGCGACATCGGCGGCAGTGGCCGCACTGGTCGTGGTCGCGGCCTGGCCGCCGGAGGACGGGTGGTCGGCGGCCTTGGCGATGACGAGGCCTGCGAACAGGGCGATCACGACGGCGATGCTCGCGAGGGCGGTACGGCGCTGGCGCTGCTGCTTGGCGGCGAGGGCCTGCTCGTGCACGATGCGGCGGCGTGCCGCGGAACCCGGTCCGGAGCCGCGCCGGGGCGCGGCGGGGTGCGAGGTGCTCACGGGGGAAACTCCTGACTGCGCGTGGAGTACGGCATGGGTTTGTCGATGGGCGGTCAGGTCGCCCGGTCACGGCACGGCTCGATCGCGGCTGCGTACGTCGTCAGCCGAGTGAGCGTGCTGAGGGTGGTGCGGGGGCCGGGGACCTAACCGAGCGCGGTGCAGCAGGTCCCGGGTGGGCCGCGGCGCACGACGGCGTGCCGCAGGTCCAGGCGCTTCGGGCGGATCCGGCAGGCTGCTCGCGGCGCGGGCGCGGGCCGCTGCGGGCCGGCGGGCGCGGCGGGGCGGGTGAGCGCGAGGGCGAGC
>Ga0310811_10003797_pt1 | contig 19050 bp, 13 predicted proteins | sample YCmetagenome_FD_207642 | JGI IMG/M metagenome (GOLD analysis project Ga0310811, IMG submission 207642) | Soil microbial communities from experimental microcosm in Duke University, North Carolina, United States - YC | ecosystem: Engineered > Artificial ecosystem > Soil microcosm > Unclassified ...
AGATCTACAGCACCAACAGCGCCGTGGCGCCAAAGGATAAGACGCCGACGCTGAAGGTGTACAGCAAGGAAGGCCTGCCGCTCGGGCTCGGCATTTCGGTGCGGTATCAGCTCGATCCACGCCGGCTACCGTACATGGAGAGCAGCCTTCCCCGGCCGATCGAGAGCGAATTGCTTCCGACGGTCGTTGCCAATGCGTTTCGGCAGACGATCTCCGGCTACATGGTGCGCGACGTCTTCTCGAGCAGGCGGGAAGAGGTCCGCCGCGCGGCCGCGGACACCATCAGCCGGCGCCTGGCGTCGGACGGCATTGTCGTGAAGGAGGTGATGCTGCGAGATGTCGATCTTCCGCAGGAATATGCCAAGGGGCTCGAGGGTCTGCTGGTCAAGGCGCAGGAAAACGATCGCTTGTCGATCGAGGTGGAGATGAAGCAGAAGATGGTACGCGCGGCAGAACTCGAGGCCGAGGCCGATAAGGTTCGTCAACTAAAGCAATCGGAGGCGAGAGCCCAGTCGACGGTGCTCGAAGCGAAGGCGCAGGCCGATGCGATGCAGTACACACTGCCACTGAAGGAGAAACAGATCCAACAAAGCCGCCTCGAGGCGGAAGCGCGTAAGGAAGCAACGGTGAAAGGCGCCGAGGCCGCGGCGCAGGCGAAGGTGATCGACAGCAAGGCGGAGCTCGAGAAGCGCAACCTGATGTCCGAAGCCGACGCGCAGCGCGTGCGGCTGCTCGCCGTCGCCGACGCCGCGCGTATGAAGTCCGAAGCGGAGGTGCTGAAGGACAATCCGCTCCTCATCCAGAAGATCATCGCGGAGCGTCTTTCGGACAAGGTGCAGATCATGATGGTGCCGATGGACGGGAAGAACTTCTTCGCCAACGACGTGCTGAAAGCCGCCACTGGAGGCGGCGGCATCTCGATGATGTCGCCCAACAGCCGGTGAAAAGCGGGATGCTAAAATTCGCGGCCGTGGGTCTCCACGGCCGCGTCCTTTTTCTGCTCGTGGCCGCGACGGCTGCCTCTGCACAGCCTCCGTCAACATTTGACGATTTGATCCCTGAGCTCGTCGGCAAGATCGCGTCGGCTGTTCCCTCAGGTGCGCAGATCGCTCTCACCGTCACCACCGACAATGACCCGGACCAGGCCCCGACGCTGCAGATGCGCTTGACTGCACAACTCGCTGCACGCGGTCTCCGGGCAGGCGATGCAACTGCCTCCGCGACGATCGCGGTGGGATGCGGACGCAACCTGCGGGAGCGCGTGTGTGTCGCTCAGATTCACGGTGGCGACCGGCAGCAGGTGGCAACGGTGGCACGTCCTCTTGACGCGGCATCATCCGCATCACGAGGCACCCCTCTCGCGCTGGGCCTCCGGCCGCTCCTGTCACAACAAGTGCAGATGCTCGACGTGGCCGCCGTCGGCGATCGCCTGCTCGTACTCGATGTCACCGGCGTGACCTCGTTCGAGCAGAAGGATGGGGAGTGGCGCGTCGCGCAGTCGCGGGCGCTAGCCGGTTCGCGCACGTGGCCGCGCGACCCGCGCGGACGCATCCGGGTCGAAAGCGGCCGCCTCGATATCTATCTTCCCGGAGGCAGCTGCACCGGGCGCAGCGATTCGCTCGACATCACCTGCACCGATCGCCAACAGGCGTGGCCGATCGGCGTGGACAATCGTGGCCTCGAACCGGGTCGCAACTATTTCCGGGGTGCGGATGGCAGCGTGTTCTACAACGCAGCTCCTCTTGGTGCCGCCGCCAACGATGATGCCATTGAGCTGACGACGACGTGCGCGCCGGGAACATTTGTGGTCGCCGTTTCACGCAACGGCTCGGACGGCCGCGACCTTCTCCAACTCTCACGGCTCGCCGACGGCCGCCTCGTTCAGGCGACGTCACCGGTTGTTCTGCCGGGTGTGCTCACCGCGTTGTGGCCGCAAGCCGATAAGACTTCCGCGGTAGTCATTACGCACGATGTCGCCGCGGGCCGATATGACGCTTTTCACGCGGGCATTTCCTGTAGCCGTTAGCGTCTGCCTCGCCGGCGGGGTGCTGAGCGCCGCGCGGCCGCACTACGGCGGCACGCTGCGCATCGAGACGGGCAGCATCATGCGCCACGTCAATGCGCTCGCCTATGAAACGCTGGTGGCGATCGATGCCGCTGGCGGAGTGCGGCCGGTCCTTGCCAGGTCGTGGACCGGCGACGCGCGGGGGCGGCGATGGACCTTTCACCTGCGGCCAGACGTAGTGCTGCACGACGGTTCGATACTTCAGCCAGCACAGGTTGCGGCAGCGCTGCAGGCGCTGCACGCCGACTGGCAAATCACTCCCGATGCTGATGCCGTCGCCATCGATCTTGGGCATGATGCGCCTGGCCTGCCGTGGGAGCTCGCCGACAGCAGCAACGCCATCGGCATTCGTTTGTCGGCCGGGGCGCAGATCGGTTCTGGGCCGTTTCGCGTAGAACGTGTCGATGCAGGGACGATCGTGCTGCGCGCGCACGACGACTACTGGGATAGTCGCCCGTTTCTTGATGCGATAGAGCTGCGAATGCGCGCGGCAACGGATCAACTCACGGATCTCGAGACCGGACGAGCCGACATGGTGCCTATTCAGCCAACGGACGTTCGCCGAGTCGAACAGCGCCAAATGCGCATCGAGGCGTCGCGTCCGCTGCAGCTCGTCGTGCTCGCCTTCGAAGCGCCGTTCGCCTCACCCGCGAACGATGCGATTCGTCGGACGTTTGCCACGGCGATCGATCGCGGCGCGATTGCACGCGTCGTGCTGCAGGGGCGCGCCGAACCTGCCGATGGGCTGCTGCCTGAGTGGATCAGCGGATACGCACCATTCGTCCTCGTTCGAACGGCGTCTTCCATGCGGCCGCCCGCAATCGCCGCGCTTGCCGCGGATCGACGCACGCTGGCTTTACGAGTGGGCCCCGCCGATCCCATGGCACAGGCAATCGCACAGCGCATTGCGGTCAATGCGCGCGATGCCGGCTTCACCGTCAACGTGCAGGCCCCGGCTGGTCTCGGTCCACGGTTTGATGTTCGCCTGCTGCGCGTACCATTCCGCGCCGCTACACCCGCCGACGCCTTGACCGACGTCATGACCGGCATTGGCGCGCGGACCATCACACTAGTGGGGCGAGTGGACACCCCTGATGGCGGAGCGCCGGTCGAGACAGTCCTCGCGACCGAACGTGCGCTGGTCGCGCGCGACATTGTCGTTCCCATCGTTCACGTGCCGGAGCTGTACGCATTGAGTGGGCGTGTCCAGTCGTGGAATGGTCCCGTAGTTCTTCCCGACGGCGCGTGGAATCTCGCGAACGTGTGGGTGAGCCCGCCATGAGCCTGCGAACGAGGCTGTTCTCGCTGATCAGCGCGCTTGTTTTTATCACTGTCGTGCTCGTGACGTGGACGGTATCCTCGAGCGCCCGCCAGTCGTTCGCCCGTCTCGACGCCGAGCGAACCGCCGCGCTTGTCACGCAGTTCCGACGGGAGTTTGCGAGTCAGGGCGAGCAGGTCGCCGAGCGTGTCGCGCTGGTTGCACAAAGTGAAGCCGTTTCGCGGCTGGCGTCAGCGGCTGCTGCTTCCCGCGATTTCGCGCCATACGTCAACGACGCCTCGGTCGTCGCCGCCGCACAGGGACTCGACGTGCTCGACTTCGTCGCATCGGATGGGACGATCGTCTCCTCGGCGGAATGGCCGGCGCGGTTTGGCTATCGTCATGCGTGGGCAACCGGTGCGAGGCGTGGGCCATCGCCCGCACGTCCCTTCCTGCAGGCCGTCGAATTGCCCGATCAGACGACGCTGGCGGTCGTTGCGGTCCGCGCGCAGCCTGCAGCAGGCGGCGACGTATATATCGCCGGCGGACGACGCCTAGACCGTAAATTTCTGCAGTCGCTCGTCCTCGCTCCCGGTATGCGCGTGCTGCTATATCAAAACCTTCAGGCCGAAATTTCCGGCCGTCAACTGATCTCCGGGGACGAGAATCTACCGGAGGCGGCACCGCTCGAACCTCTCATCGCGCGTGTGATCCACGATCGGCAGGGAGCGAAGGAAGTCGTCGCGTGGCCGGACGGTCCTGAAACGATCGATGCGCTGCCGCTGACCGGACCTGACGGGTCGGTCCTCGGCGTGCTGCTCATTGGCAGCTCGGGCCGCGAGCTGGCCGCGCTCGTCCGCAGCATCCGGTGGAGTGGCGTCGCCTACGGTGCGGTTGCGATCGCCCTGGGTTTCGCTGTCAGCTTTCTGGTGTCGGCGCGGGTGACGCGACCCGTGGAACGGCTTGCCGCTGCGGCCCGCGTCGTGGCCGCGGGCGATTGGGACGTGCGTGTGGATGATGTGCGGACGACGGGAGAAATCAAGGTGCTCGCGGACGGTTTCGACACGATGACGCGGCAGCTGGTGGACCAGCGCGATCGCCTCGTGCAGGCGGAACGCGTTGCGGCGTGGCGCGAGCTGGCGCGTCGCCTGGCCCACGAGCTGAAGAATCCGCTGTTTCCGTTGAGAATCACCATTGACAATCTGCGTCGCGCGAAATCGCTGTCGCAGTTGGAGTTCGACGAAGTGTTCGAGGAGAGCCTCACGACGCTGCAAACGGGGCTCGGCAACCTGAACACGGTCATCGGGCGATTCAGCGATTTCGCGAAGATGCCGGCGCCCCAGTTCTCACAGGTCTCTATGAACGACATCGTCGAGCAGAGCGTGGCGTTGTTTCGCGCGCCGCTCGAGGCGCCGGGCCATCCGCCAATCAAGGTGGCCATCGATCTCGATGCCTCTCTCGGGACGATCAGAGCCGACGCCGAGCAACTGCGGCGCGTCGTCCAGAATCTGTTGTTGAATGCGATCGACGCGATGCCCAACGGCGGCGAGCTGCGGATAACGACCCGGCGAATCAATGGGATCGTGCGTCTCGACGTTGCGGACACCGGTCAGGGATTAAACGAAGAGGAGCGCAGCCGCCTGTTCACGCCGTATTACACGACCAAGCAGCACGGCACCGGTCTTGGGCTGGCGATCGTGCAGTCCGTTGTCGCCGACCACTCCGGCAAGATCTGGGTCGACAGCGAGCCCGGACGCGGCGCGACCTTCCACATCGAGCTGCCCGCATGACGCGACTGCTCATTGTCGACGACGATCAGTCAACGCTCGCATCGCTGTCGCGTGCGTTTCGGATGGCGGGGTACGAGGCCGTCGTCTGCGATAACGCAAACCGCGCGATCGCGCTGCTCAAGGGCGAACGCTTCGACCTGGTCTTCTCGGATGTGGTGATGCCCGGCAAGGACGGCCTCGCCATGCTGGCCGAGGTACGCGAGCTCGGCATCACCACGCCGATCATCATGATCTCCGGACAGGCGACCGTCGATATGGCGGTGCGCGCCACGCGGCTCGGCGCCGTCGACTTTCTCGAGAAGCCGATCTCATCCGACAAGCTGCTCATCACGGTCGAGAACGCACTGAAGATCGCGCGGCTCGAGGAGGAGAACCGCCAGTTGCGGCGGCGCGTCGGCCGCCACGATCTGTTGTGGAAGAGCGAAGCCATGCGGCGCGTCATGGCGCAGGTCGATCGCGTGGCCAACAGCGAATCGCGCGTGGCGATCCTCGGCGAGACCGGCACCGGCAAGGAGCTGGTCGCCCGCGCTGTGCACGAGCGCAGTCCCCGACGCGAGAAGCCGTTTGTGACGCTGAACTGCGCCGCGGTGCCATCAGAGCTGATCGAATCCGAATTGTTCGGCCACGAAAAGGGATCGTTCACCGGCGCCGCCACGCGTCATCTCGGAAAGTTCGAGCAGGCGCACGGCGGCACGCTGTTCCTCGACGAGATCGGCGATATGCCGCAGGCGATGCAGGCGAAGCTGCTGCGTCTGCTGCAGGAAGGCGAGCTCGAACGCATCGGCGGCGAGCGGCCCATCGTCGTCAACACACGCGTCATCGTTGCCACGCATCGCGATCTCGAAGCGCTGGTGCGCAAGGGCATCTTCCGTGAGGATCTCTACCATCGCATCTTCGTCTTTCCCATTACGCTTCCACCGCTGCGAGAGCGCACGGACGACATTCCGATTCTCGCGGAGCACTTCGCCGCGATCGTCGCGGAGCAGAACGGCTGGAAGGCGCGCACGTTCAGTCCGGAGGCATTCGATCTGCTGACGCACTACTCATGGCCGGGCAACGTGCGCGAGCTGCGCAACGTCGTCGAGCGCCTGCTGCTGCTGACTGACGATGTTGTCGACGGCGCGGCAGTGCGTCAGATCCTGGCTGGTCACCAGGCGTCACACACAGGAACTACCGGAGGGGGTCCGCTCGCCGATCGTGTGACGGCGTTCGAACGTGAGGTGGTGCTAGCCGAGCTGCAGGCGCATGGGTATAACGTCGCCGAAACCGCACGCGCGCTCGGTCTCGAGCGGAGTCACTTCTACAAGAAGTGTCAGCAGCTTGGGATCGACGTGAAAGCCGAACGCCTGCAGGCTTGAACCAGAATCACGCGCGGCGGGCGTCAGTGCCCGGGCGGGACGTACTTAATCGACTTCTTCGTCGCCGCGTCGATCTCCTCGGGGGCGATCAGCACTGTCAGCTTTCCCATAACGGCGCCGCTGGCCGAGAGCGCCAGTGACGACGCGGCCGCGGAAGCGGCGTCCGGGAAATCCACGATGGCGAATACGTCCGTATCGCCGAAGGCGAAATAGAACGCCTCCAGACGTCCTCCGAGGCTCTCGATGGACGCCTGCGCGGCCGCGCGCCGCTTCGTGCCGCCGTCCTTCATGACACCTTTCGCGCCCTCGGCCGTGTACGAGCCCTGCAGGAGAAACTTAGGCATCGTGTCCTCCGATCCCGGGACCGTCAGGTCCGCTGGTAATTGGGGGACGAGCTTACTCGATCATGGTCAGGCCAGGAGGTATTTCTGGATCTCCGGGTCTTTGAAGCGCCAGAGAACGTTGTCGATGAAGTAGTGGTGGATGTTGATGAACAGCATCGCGGCGGTGAAGAAGAAGAACATCTGCCACGCGTTGAACGTGCCGAGCGCAGTGTCGACCTCGTTGGGAATGAATTCGAATGCGAGCCAACCGGTCAGCACGAGGCCGAAGGCGACGATGGTGCCGCGCACTTCCGGATGCCTCAGCCCGCGGATGCGTGTGTCCTCCATCTTGTAGACGAAGGCCAGATACTGCAGTGAGTGGAAGAATGGCGTCAGCAGGAAATAGAACTCGTACTGCCGCGTGATCGGCAACCACCACACGTACAGCGCTACGAATGGGACCACCATATTGATTCCAGGCGTCTGCCCGCGTTCCTTGTAGTTCTTCCAGAACACCTCATAGGCGACCAGCGCGAATCCGGCGTAGACGATGAACGTGGTGATCGGAACCAGAAGGTCCGGCAGATCGAAAGAGTAGTACTTGAACTGAGAGAAGTTGCTCTGCGCACCGGCGACGTTGGACGACACGAAATTGAGCCACCAGATGCTGAGCAGCGCGTACTTCGTCAGCGTCCGCTGCGCCGGCGTGAACTTGTACTTGTCGAAGTAGGCGTACACCATCATGCAGCCGAATACCTGCTTGGTGTAATGCCAGCCGACCGTGAAGATCATCACGTTGAACGTGAGCCCGAACAACAAATCGCCGAGACGTGGTCCGGAGAAGACGCGTGCGTTGGTGCCGAGCGGCGCGAGGTCGCGTGAGAGCAACGATACGACCGGCAGCTGCGAAACCGGGACGGCATAATAGGCGTAGGCGTACGCGAACGTTCCAATGAGCAAAGCGGGGACGGCGACTAGCTGCCACCAGTGAGCGGTGACGAACGCGCGGCCGCGGCCGTAGGCGAGCTTGTACGACACGAGGAAGTGCGGGTAGTTGACCAGCAGCGACAGCGACGCGGTGGTCACCGTCAGGTTCTTGAAGTGCTGATCGATCGCCCAGGCGGCACGGAAACCCTGCGTGGCGAACATGACCAGCCAGACGAGCAGACTGGCGCCGCCGAGGAGCCAGAAATCAGCGAAGCGAGTGGTGAGCGCGCGCGGAGATGATTCGGCAGTGCCAACGCCGGTCGAGAGGCCAGGGCGCGAATCGCGCCCCAGCCCTGAAATCTGGTCCGGGTGAACTGTCGAGGTGGTCGCCAGGCTCACCTGAACACTTTACGCCACGACACCAAATCGCGGCGCGGTTTACCACGCCGACTTTACGGAACGACGCAGCCTGCGCCCGGGTAGATGTTGCCGTCTCCGTTCGAGTATTCCGGCTGCACCCAGAAGCCGCCGTCTGCCATCTGATACAGGTGGTGCCAGGCGCACTTGTCGTCGGCTTCGTAGCCGCTGCTGTCGTACCACGCGTTCAACTGTGGGTCGGTGACAGCTTCGCGGATCTCGTGGCTCGCGACGATGGTCATCATGTCGGCAACCGACAATCCCGACAGGCTGCATGCGTTGCAATTCAGGTAGGGGAACACCGCGTAGCGGATGTCCACCCCCCCGTAGTTGAAGTGCCCGTGGTAGCCGCAGAAGGTCGAGCATGACGCGCCGCCGCTCATCGTGACCTTCATACCCGGAGGCAGATACACGCCGTAGATGGTGTTGCTGCTTGCCGCAACAGCGCGGCTATTGAACAAACCGGTAATAAAGCTGCGGATGCCGGAGTCCGAGATACTGGACTTCGTTCGCTCGGACGCGACCTTGAAGCCCCACAGCGGCACAGTGCTGGTAATCGTGGAGTCGTATTGCTGAACGATGGGGAAATCGCCTTTTGACTGGCTGTACGGCGCGTCGTTTCCAAAGCTGGCAACGAACGCATTCATCTGGTCAAGCAATGACGTATATCCAAGCGAGGTCTGCGTGGAATTCGCGACCGCGCTGTTCCAATACAAAGCGTAGAACGCAGCACCGCTGATGACCGGGCCGCCATGGTACGCGAGATTTCCGCTGCCGTAGCTTGCGGGAAAGACGCTGACGCCGCTGCTTACAGGCGCCATCGTCGGCTGGGTATCGTGGGGCGAATGGACAGCCGCCGGCGTCGGCAGCACGTGAACGATTTCTCCCGTGTCGGCGTGCTCAACGAATGGAGTGCGACTCTGTGCCGAGCCGTGCCGGACGGCAGCCAGCATCAACACGGCGGTCAAGGCAGCGACAGTTTTTGTCATCAAGTTTTTATCTCTCCCGAGTTGGATAACTACTGGTCCGCAGGCGAAAATTGTCGGCGTAGGCCGAGAAATGCAGAAAACCGCAGACGGCACCGCCGTGCGATTCGGCGTTCGGCGCGCGCAGATTTCCGGCAGGAAACATGAAATATGGTCCCGCGATGTTGAAGATCGACCTTCATACCCATACAGCCGAGGATCCGGCTGATCGAATTTCGTACCAAACGCATGAGCTGATCGACCGGGCTGCGAGCCTGGGGTTCGACGCTCTGGCGATCACCCTCCATGACCGCCAGCTTGATGTCGACGCCTACCGCGATTACGCCGCCGGGCGCGGCATCATCCTGATTCCGGGGATTGAACGCACCATTGATGGTCGTCACGTGCTGTTGCTCAATTTCACTCGCTCCGGCGCGGAAGCTGTCGCGTCGTTTGAGGACTTAGCGCGCCTGAGAGCCCGCGAGCATGGGCTCGTCATCGCACCGCACCCGTTCTTCCCGGCGCGCAGCGCACTTCGCGGTTTTCTGAACAAGCATGCAGATCTGTTCGACGCGGTCGAGTGGAACGCGATGTTCACCCCGCGCGTCAACTTCAACCTGTTCGCAAAGCGGTGGGCGCGCCGTCATGGGAAGCCGATGGTCGGAAACGGGGATGTGCACCGACTCGAGCAGCTCGGAACGACATATTCGCTCGTAGATGCCGAGCCGAACGCCGCGGCGATCTGCGAAGCCATTGCCGCCGGCCGCATCCAGGTGGTCGCCACGCCGCATACGCTGGTCAATGCCGGGTGGCTGATGACGAAGCTTGTGGCAAGCACGTTCCTGCCGCGCGCGAGGCGCCGGTCGTCCCCGGATCCCGGATCCCAGATCCCCGATCCCGCGTATTAGACTTGGCGGGTTGAACCCCTCGCTCACCACTCTTCTCCACAACATCCTCACGAGCCGCGTCTACGATGTGGCTCGTGAGACGCCCCTCGATCCGGCTCCAAGTCTGTCGCGGCGCGTGGGAAACACCGTTCTCCTCAAGCGCGAAGACCTTCAACCCGTATTCAGCTTCAAGCTGCGCGGCGCATACAACCGGATTGCGCACCTGACGCTTGAGGAACGGGCGCGCGGAATCATCACCGCGAGCGCGGGGAATCACGCCCAGGGGGTTGCGTTCTCCGCGCGGAAGGTGGGCCTGCGTGCAGCGATCGTCATGCCGCAGACGACGCCGCGCATCAAGGTGGACGCGGTGAGCGCGATGGGCGCGGAGGTCGTGCTATCCGGCGACACCTACGGCGAGGCGAAGGCGTATTGCGACACGCTGGCTGCGCAGACCGGCATGACGTTTATTCACCCGTACGACGATCCGCTGGTGATCGCGGGCCAGGGGACGATCGGCGCGGAGATTCTGCGCCACAGCCAGGATCATCTGTCCGCGGTATTCGTACCAGTCGGCGGCGGTGGACTGATTGCCGGAATCGCCGGCTACATCAAGGCGCTTCGTCCGGATGTGAAGGTCATCGGCGTCGAGCCGGTAGATGCCGACGCGATGTATCAGTCACTGAAAGCAGGAAAGCGCGTGCACCTCGAGCACGTCGGGCTGTTTGCCGACGGCGTCGCGGTGCGCGACGTTGGCGAGCTGACTTTTGCGATCGCACGTGAAACGGTTGACGAAGTGGTCCGCGTCAGTAACGACGAGGTGTGCGCCGCCATCAAGGACATCTTCGACGACACGCGGTCGATCATGGAGCCGGCGGGCGCGCTTGCAGCCGCAGGCTTGAAGACCTGGGCGGAGCGCGAGCAGGCGAAAGGCGAAGTACTGGTTGCGGTGCTCTCGGGCGCCAACATGAATTTCGACCGCCTGCGCTTCGTGGCGGAGCGCGCGGAGCTTGGTGAAGCGCGCGAATCGCTGATCGCGGTCACCATCCCGGAGCGTAAAGGGGCGTTCCGCGAGTTCTGCGGCGCCATCGGCCGACGTGTCGTGACGGAGTTCAACTACCGGTTATCGGGCCGGCAGCAGGCGCATATCTTCGTCGGCTTTGCCACGCAGTCACGGCAGGATGCGGATGCGCTCATCGCGCAACTGCGCAAGAGTGGCTACGAGACCGTCGATCTTACGGACAACGAAATGGCGAAGCTGCATGTCCGCCACATGGTCGGCGGGCACGCTCCCGAGGTGCAGAACGAGCGGTTGTGCCGATTCGAATTTCCCGAGCGGCCTGGCGCGCTCGGCAACTTTCTCGACGCGCTTGCGGGCCGTTGGAACATCAGCCTGTTTCACTACCGGAACCACGGCTCCGACTTCGGCCGTGTGCTCGCGGGCCTGGAAGTGGAAGAGAGCGACCTGCCCGCTTTTCGATCCTTCCTCGAGAGCCTCGGCTACGAGTACGCCATCGAAGCCGACAACCCGGCGTACAACTTTTTTCTGGGCTGACGTGATCTAAACCAGATCACGCGTGTTCAACGCCAGGCGCAACGCAGCACACGACTGGTGCGCCATCATTGAACACGCGCCAGGCGCCACGCGAAATCTCACGAAAAACCAACCTGATCGTGTCGTCCACGGATAGGCCTGTCCGTTGCAGTCCTTCCGACGTTCGATCTGTCTCAATGCGACGCCCGGTGGCGCGCCTAACAGGAAAAGGTATGCAGTTTCGAAAACTGATTGTTCCGGTCACGGTGTGCGTCGCGGCGATCGCGGTTGCGTCGATTCATCGCGATGCGTCCACAGTCCGCCGCCACGCATCGCTCTCTACAGATCTGGAGGCGTTCCAGGCCGCACATTCAACGAAATCTGTGCGCGTCATCGCACACGGCAGCGACGCGGATCTGGCGGCCGTAGCGGCGCGACACGGCGTTCCACTGGTACGGGTGCTCGATCACGCGGCCGTTCTCGAGGCGACCGCGGCCCAGATCGATGCGCTCAGCGCAGACCCCGCCGTCGAGCATCTCTCGGGCGACCTTGAGGTCGGCGACTTCATGACGGTGTCGAACCAGGCGACGCTCGCTGACAAGACGCGCGCCGGCCAGAGCGGAGGTTTGCTTGGCCTCGGCAGCATTTCGCCGGTGACTGGTCAGGGCGTCGTTGTTGCGGTGCTCGACTCGGGCATCTACGCGCACAAGGCGCTCAACGGAAAGATTCTCGCCAGCGTCAGCATGATCGCCGGCGAGACCGCGAACGATGACTACGGCCACGGCACGCACGTGGCGGGCATCATCACCGGCACGGGTTACTACGCGGCCGGCGTGACGTCGCAATACGCCGGCGGCATCGCGCCTGGCGCGCAGCTCGTGAACGTCCGCGTCCTCGGCGACGATGGCGTCGGGAAGACGAGCGATGTCATCGCGGGCATCGATTGGGTGATCGCCAACAAATCGAAATACAACATCAAGCTCATGAACCTGTCGCTCGGCCACGCGGTGACCGAGCCGGCCGCGTTCGATCCGCTGTGCGCGGCGGTGAAGCGTGCCTACGATGCGGGCATCATCGTGATTGCGGCGGCCGGCAACGCCGGCAAGATGCCGGACGGCACGCCGGTGCTCGGCGGCATTGCCTCGCCCGGCAATTCGCCGTACGCGATTACCGTCGGCGCCACCAACACGTGGGGCACCGCCTTACGCGGCGACGACACCGTGACGACGTACTCGTCGCGCGGGCCGACGAAGTGGGACAACTACGCGAAGCCCGATCTCGCGGCGCCCGGCAACAAGATCATTTCGCTCGAGGCGAACAACTCCTATATCGTCAATCACTATCCGTCCGAGCACGTCGCCGGTTCCGGCAGCAACGGCTATCTGCGCCTGAGCGGCACGAGCATGTCGGCGCCGATGGTGACCGGCGCGGCCGCGCTGCTGCTGCAGGCGCAGCCATCGCTGCGCGAAGAGCAAGTCAAGTTCCTGCTGCAGTCCGGATCGACATATATGCGAGACGCGGGCGTGTTCGCCGCCGGCGCTGGCAACGCGAACTTCTGGACGTCGCGCCAGACGCAGGCTGATGCGAACCTCCTCACATCGCTGACGAATCTGCTGCTCGATCGCAGCGGCGGCGTTTCCTTCTTCGACAACGCCGGCAAGCTGCAGGACAACCTGTACAACGGCACCGGCATCCGGCTTCTCAGTCTGCTCGAGCTGCCGGGCATCATTCTCAATCCGCTGCAGCTGCAGCAGGGCAAGCTGAACCTGATTGGCCTGACGAATCCGCTCAGCCTGCTTCCGGCCAAACAGCTCCTCTTCGGCGACGTCGCCTTCTGGACGACCGACGATCACATCGTCTGGGGTGATGACATCACGTCTCCGGAAGGGCAGCACATCGTGTGGGGTGACAACGACCTGACCGACGACTATCACATCGTTTGGGGTGACTCCACGTCTGGCGATCCCAGCAGTCGTCGATGAGCACACCTTCGGTTGTAGTACGGCGCCCGGCGATTCGCGGCCTCGACATTCATGTCGGGGCCGTGATCGTTTTAGGGATGATTGCGATCGGGTTCTCGCTGCATGCGGCCGTTACCGATCCGCCGCCGCTCAACGCGCTGCTGTTCGCGGGGCTCGGTCTCCTCGCCGGCGCCTGCGCCGTGAAGATTCCCGGACTCAGCGCGCTGGTTTCCGCTTCCGACACATTCTTCATCGCGTCGGCGATGCTGGCCGGCCCGGGCCCGGCGATGATCGCCATGGCGATAGACAGCACCGGCCTGGCGCTGCGCCGGAAATCCGGCATCGGGTTGCGTCGCCTGCTGTTCAACGCCACCGCCCCGCCGCTGTCCCTGTGGGCGGGCGCCGGCGTGTTTCACCTGCTCGGCGGACACGCCTACGCAACCAGTGCGTCCACAGAAACGACAGCTGTCATCCTGCCGCTGATCGCGCTGACGGCGGTCTACTTCGGCCTCAACTCGGGGCTGACCGCGCAGGCCATTTCGCTCGATACCGGCGCCCCGTTCCTCACGGTCTGGCGCCGCCTGTGGCCGCTGGCGGTGAATCACGTCGCCGCAGCATCGGCTGCTTTCTGCTTCGTCATCGTCATGCGTTCGGCCGGGTTATGGGCGGCGTCGGCCGTCGCGCCGCTGGTGGTGGTGCTGCACCTGACGCTGCGGTCGATTCTGGGCCGCCTCGCCGATGCCGAAATGCACGTGCAGAAAATCGATCGGCTGTATCTCTCGACGATCGAGACGCTGGCCACGGCGATCGAGGCCAAAGACGGCGTCACATCCGATCACATTCGTCGCGTGCAGAAGTTCGCGCTTGGTCTGGCGAAGGCGCTTGGCGTCGCCGACGAGCTGACGATCAAAGCCATCAAGGCGGCCGCGCTGCTTCACGACACGGGCAAGCTGGCGGTGCCGGAGCACATCCTGAACAAGCCGGGCAAGCTGACGGCCGCCGAATTCGAGCAGATGAAGCTGCACGTGGATGTCGGAGCCGACATCCTCTCGTCGATCGATTTTCCGTATCCGGTCGTACCGATTGTCCGCGCGCACCACGAGAACTGGGACGGCAGCGGCTACCCGCGCGGTCTAAGGGGCGACGAAATTCCAATCGGCGCCCGCATTCTGTCGGTCGTGGACTGCTACGACGCGCTGACCTCGGATCGTCCGTATCGCCCGGCGCTGAGCGACGGTGAGGCGATGAAGATCGTGCTCGAACGCCGGGGAAAGATGTACGACCCGGAAGTTGTCGACACCTTTGTCCGTGTCTATAAGGACATCGCAGCCGAGGTGATGGAACCTGTCGCTCACCAGGAGGCGTTATCCAAGATCGGCAGATCGATCTCCGCCAGTGCGCCGCCTAAGCCTGCCACGGCGTCGACGGAAATCCGCGCCGACGCGCCAGACGACATGCTTGCGATCGTCAGCCTCTCACGCGTCATCGGCGGCGACGCGACGTTCGGCGACGCAGCCGCCTTGGCGACCGCACACCTGTCGCGCATCCTCCCCGAGACAACGTGTGTGTTCTACATCCATGACGGCGCGTCGGATTATCTGGTTGCGCGGCACGCCACCGGCGCGCATGCGGCGGCGTTGAAGGGAATGTCCATTGCGGTGGGTGAGCGGCTCAGCGGCTGGGTCGCCGCCTGCCGCCAGACGATCTCGAACTCAGACGCTGCACTCGACCTGCACGATCGCGGCGTCAAGCTCGGAAGCGCGCTAAGCACGCCGTTGATGGACGGCGAGCGCGTCGTCGGCGTGTTCACCGCATACGCGGAAGCGCCGCAGGCGTTCGCCGAGGATCAGAGCCGCCTCGTCGAAATGATGGCACCGCACCTGGGCCGCATCGTGAACGCCGCACTGCGCACCGAGCAGCGGACGCGCGATCAGCAGGAGCCGCGCTCTACGACCGGCACTCGCGACCTGCGCGTCGTCTTCAGCCGCTAGCCTAACTGGCCTTCTTCCCGCGCGTCAGTGAGAACACTCTTTCTCGACGATGCTCTGCCTCCAGCGTGCGAGTACGGCCCGCAAGCAAGTCCGACAATCCGATCATTCCAATAAGCTTCCGCTCCGGTCCGCGCTCGACAACGGGAAATCGCGTCAGGCCGGTGGATGCCATGCGGTGCACGACCGCCCGCAGCGGCTCATCAGGGTAGGCGACGACGGGGAGCGTCTGCGCAATGTCGCCAATCCGCATCGAAGACGGAGCGTTCTGGATGGAATGTTCAAGATGACCGCGCGCGACCACGCCGAGGAGACGTTGATCGGTGTCGACGACAGGATAGAGACGCTGCCGGCGGCGCGGGCGCGGCGATTCGCCGATGACCGCGCGCGTGTGATCGAGCGTCATCGATGCGGAGAGCGCCACAACGTTGGTGCGGACGACCTCCCGCACGAAGAGAATCTCGAGCGGATCGATCGAATATTCGCGCGTGAGGTGATAGCCGCGCCGGCTCACTTTCTCCGTGAGGATCGATCGCCGCAGCGTCAACACCGTGAATGCGTGTGCGATGGTCACGGCGACCACCAGCGGCAGCATCATGTTCAGATCGTGCGTCAGCTCGATGGCGAAGACGATGCCCGTGAATGGCGAGCGCATGGTGCCGCCGAGGATCGCGCCCATGCTGACGAGCGGCCAGAAGCCGGGACCGAGATTCGGCAAAAACGCGCCTTCGACGCCGCCAAGCGCGCCGCCCATCATCAGCAGCGGTGCCAGCACGCCGCCCGACGTTCCCGAGCCGAGCGCGAACGCCCAAATCGACGACTTGACTAGCAGGATGCCGAGCAGCGTCGTGCGCGGCACGTCGCCCTGCAGCAGCGATCCGATAGTGTCGTAGCCGACGCCCAGGGCCTGGGGAAACAGCAGACCGCCGAGACCGATGCCGAGGCCGCCGATAGCCGGCCACCACATCCAGTGAATGGGCATGCGCTTCTGGAACAGGTCTTCGCACGCGTACACGGCGAGCGTCATGAGCGCGGACAGCGCGCCTGCACCCAGGCCGACGACGACGCAGCCGGCAAGTCCGCTTGGTCCGATGAAGAGCGGATGCTGGTGCACGGGGAACAGAGGTCCGAGGCCAAGCAGGTAGCGCCGCGCGGCTGCGGCGGTCGCGCTCGCCATCGCCACCGGCACGAAGCTGCGCGGCTTCCACTCGAAGAGCAGCAGTTCGACGGCGAGCAGCACCGAGGCGAGCGGCGCCGCGAAGGTCGCGGACATGCCGGCCGCCGCGCCGGCGACGAGCAGCGTCTTGCGCTCGGCGCTGGACAGATGAAGGAACTGCGCGATAAGCGATCCGAACGCGCCGCCGGTCATGATGATCGGTCCTTCGGCGCCGAACGGGCCGCCGGATCCGATCGAGATCGCTGATGAGAGGGGTTTCAGGACCGCGAGCTTCGGTTCGACGCGGCTGCCGTTGATAAGGATTGATTCGATCGCTTCGGGGATGCCATGCCCCCGGATCCGCTCCGACCCATAACGAGCCATGAAGCCGATGATGAGCCCGCCGACGATCGGCGCGAGCACGACCCATGGCCCGAGCGTATGCATCGCCGGGGACGCTGCTGCGAAACTGAAGCGATGGAAAAAAAAGACGTTGGTGAAAAATGAAATCAGGGCCAGGAGCGCCACTGCGACGTAGGCGCTGATGATCCCGATCGGTATGGCCACGAGCGAGAGCAGAAGGAGGCGGGCATTGGCGGTGAAATCACCGAGCGCATGCAGGGCGCTCTCGTCGTCCTGCGCTGCGCGCGCCCCGGGTGTGAACATCTCTCTTGACTATAACAACCACGGTACCGTCCTTACTGTAGGGTCAGGACTGTAGTACCGTCGCGGCATGTCGCGCGAGGCGTTCATGGACGCGGCGCTCGAGCAGGCGCGTCTCGCGCTGTCGGCGGGTGAGGTGCCGATCGGCGCGGTGCTGGTGATCGACGGTGAGATCGTCGCGCGCGGCTACAACCAGCCGATCTCTGCGTGCGATCCCACGGCCCACGCAGAAGTGCTGGTCCTGCGCGACGCCGCGCGGCACGTCGGCAATTATCGGCTGCCGAATGCGGAGGTCTATGTCACGCTCGAGCCGTGCCTCATGTGCGTCGGCGCGCTCATCCATGCGCGCGTCCGTGAGGTGATTTACGGCGCGCTCGAACCAAAGACCGGAGCGCTGATCTCCACAGTGCGGGCCATGGAGATTCCCGGCCTCAATCACCGGTTCGCGGCGAACGGCGGGGTAAGGGAGGGAGCCGCGCGAGAGCTCGTCCAGGAGTTCTTCCGCGAAAAGCGCCGGTTATAATGTTGTGTTCGCCGTATCGACGTCCACCGGAGAGGTACCGAAGTGGTCGTAACGGGGGCGCCTCGAAAGCGTCTTGTCGGGTAACCGGCACGTGGGTTCGAATCCCACCCTCTCCGCCAAACTCAATCCATTGTTTTCAATAACTCAGTTGGCGTCGTGGGTTCTCAGCAGGCGATCAGTATTTTCGTCGCCCCGTGTTCGGCCTCTAACTCGTTGAAAATTGCGCCCGCGTTGGCCACGTGGGTGCCATTTCCACCCTCCCGCCCCTCGCACACTGGGCGGCCACCAACCTGAGTGAACCCAAATCTGCTGCGAAGGAACTCGCGGCATTCCGCGTGCTTATGCCGTGCGGATTACGCGCGGCTACTTCTGCGTGTCGACAACCACTCGCCCGGCATCATTCAGGTACCCGCGCACGGCAATGCGTTTGCCGCCGACGATGAACGCTCAAAAGGATCTGACGGCCATGATCGCGCTCTAGGCGTCCCCCGCAATGCGCTGCGCGTCTTCGATGCTGGCCAGCGCCATCCCTACTCGTGCGACCTCATCGTTTCGGCCGACCGCCCAGCAGAGCGACCATCAAGCCGGCAGCGATTCCAAGAACCAGCTTCGCCTTCACTAACGCGAACGCTGCGCCGTCGCTGTTCATTACCGCACATGGCGATCTCGGGCATTCGGGTAGCGGATGGTTGTGCGAAACAGAACAGGCGGCACGCCTGGTTCGCGTCACCATGGGGGATGACCACTCGAGCGCAGCAGATCTCGCATGCCATCGCCGTGATGGTCTCGTGCGCGTCCGTAGTCTATGCTCAGGCGCCGACGATACACGACCGGCCGGACAACGCGGTGTTCAGGGTGCAGGCGTGGGGTGTCATCGCGGCTGACTTCAGCGAACGCGTTTCGAATTATGTCGAACTTCGGAGCAGCCTCGAGAAGGGATTGCCTGTCCTAACCGTGACAGACCATCCAGGAGAGATCTTGATGGCGCAGCGCGCGTTGGCGAAAAGGATTCGTGTTGCGCGCACCGGAGCCAGACAAGGCGACATTTTTACATCGACCATCAGTGCGGAGTTCCGGAACGTCCTGCTCGTTGAGACGAGCCCCGCCACGATGGCGGCCATCATGAACGACAATCCGGGAGACGTGTCGCGTCGCATTAACCGCGCCTACCCGACAGGGAAACCGCTGGCCAGCATGCCGGCTGGCATCCTCGCTGTCCTACCGAGGCTTCCTGATGA
>Ga0310811_10003798_pt1 | contig 19049 bp, 13 predicted proteins | sample YCmetagenome_FD_207642 | JGI IMG/M metagenome (GOLD analysis project Ga0310811, IMG submission 207642) | Soil microbial communities from experimental microcosm in Duke University, North Carolina, United States - YC | ecosystem: Engineered > Artificial ecosystem > Soil microcosm > Unclassified ...
CCGCTGGCGCTGTCCTCCGGACAGCTCGTCGGGGAAACGGTCGCCCAGATCCGCGAGACCGATCTCGTCGAGCGTGGCGAGTGCCTCCTTCCGCGCCCTCCCCGTACGGACCCCGTCCAGCTCCCTCGGCAACATCACGTTCTCCACCGCCGTCAGCGACGGAATGAGGTTGAGGTCCTGGAAGACATAACCCACACGCCGCCTGCGCAGGGCGGCCAGCCGCGACGGCGACAGCAGGTCGAGAGGCTCCCCCTCCACCACGACCCGTCCCGACGTCGCCCGATCAAGACCGCCCACGATGTTGAGCAAGGTGGACTTCCCCGACCCCGACGGCCCCATCACCGCGATGAGCTCACCCGCCACGATCTCCAGACTGACCTCTTTCAAAGCGTGAACGGCCTGCGTCCCCTCTTCATGGACGCGGCCGACGTCGAGCAACTCCACAACAAGATCACGACCCGGATCTTCCTCGGCGACAGGTGGGATGGGGGACGGATCACGATCGATCATGACTGTTCCTGAGGGTGCTGGAGGGATCTGCGGGAGAGGACGGCCTCGCAGTGGTCGAGCCAGCGCAGCTCGGCCTCGGCCTGGAAGATCTTGGAATCGAGGATCAGCGTCTGTGCGGTGTCGAGTGGAGAGTCCAGACCGCGCTTGCTCCGGGTGAGCTCCTGCAGGGTCCGCATGGTGGCGGTCCGTTGCGCCTGGACGACCCCGGCCACATCGACATCCTGGGTGGTGACCGCCATGGCGAGCTTGATGGCGAGCTCGTCACGCGGCCGCTCGGTCTGCGTGATGGGGGTGGCGAACCACCGCCCGACCTCCGTCGCTCCGCCCGGAGTGATCGAGTAGACGATCCGGCCCTGCTCGTCCTGCTCACCGGGCGCGACGAGACCGTCCCGCTCCATGCGCGCCAGCGTCGTGTAGACCTGGCCGATGTTCAGCGGCCAGGTCGCCCCCGTCGACGCCTCGAACTCGGCGCGCAACTGGTAGCCGTGACGCGACCCCTGGCTGAGCAGAGCGAGCAGTCCGTGCCGGATCGACATGAATACTGAGTATGCATACTCAGTATTCATCCGGCAACCCGCCAGTGAGATAGGTCACCCTTCGCGTGCTCCACGGCCACGCGTACAACCCCTGGAGAAAACGTTCCAGGGGCTATCAGAAGGCTGCGTCGGGAGTGGCTCGTGTGATCTCTGAGGCGACCCAACTTGGGCGATATTTCAGAGAGACGAGTGATTTAGCAGGACAAACGTCATCCGAGCGCCCCATAATGGCGATTTGCATCCAGCGTCGAACCCCCACTGGAGAAAGATCGTGAAGAGAGCGCTCGGAGCGATCCTGTGCGTCGGAAGTCTCGCGGCCTGCGGAGGCCAGGCGGCTTCCACCCCCACCACGGCGCCCGTCGCCAACGCGCAGGCCGAGGTCTCCGCCACCCCCACACCGACGCCGTCCCCGTCCCCCTCCCCCAGCCCGACGGCGGGGAAGAACTGCCGGGTCTTCGCGGGAGTGCCGTCCCGTGCTTCTGACGGGAAGGTCCGTGCGGCGGGCTCGCGCGCCGGCTGTGTCGACAAGGCGACCTTCCAGGTCCGCGTGTGGAAGGTCCAGCCGGGGAACGACCGGCTGGCGAAGATCGGTTCGAAGAGCGTCGTGAACGCGCGGGTGACGATCGCCCTTCCCTGCGCGAACGGCCTGTTCTACACGACCGTCTCCGACCAGAAGGGGCACACCGGCACCTCGAAGCAGATCCGCGTGACCTGCCCCGCGCCTCCCGCGACCAGCGGCTCGACTCCCTCGGGCGGGACCTCCGGGGGCGCCTCGGGCTCGGGTGGAACCTCGACGGGCGGATCCTCAGGCGGATCGTCTTCGTCGGGCGTCGGCACGGCCGTGGAGCAGGAGGTCGTGCGCCTCACCAACGTCGAGCGCGCGAAGGCCGGCTGCCGCCCGCTCAAGGCCAACGCGAAGCTCCGCGCCGCGGCGTTCGGCCATTCGGCCGACATGTCCGCGAAGAACTACTTCGACCACGACTCCAAGGACGGCAGGACGTTCGTCGACCGCATCAAGGCGGCCGGTTACTCGTTCTCCGCGGCCGCCGAGAACATCGCCAAGGGCTACAGCAGCGCCGCCGCCGTCGTGGACGGCTGGATGAACAGCTCCGGGCATCGGGCGAACATTCTGAACTGCACCTATACGGAGATCGGCGTCGGCTACGCCAAGGCCGGCGGGCCGTACTGGACCCAGGACTTCGGCAAGCCCTGACCAAACAGTGGATAACAGCGCCCCAAAAAGGAGAGAATGCAGGGATCTTCTGGACACTCCGCGCGCATGCGTCGGATACTCCAGTCATGAGTTCTCCCCCGGTCCGCGCCTCCGACGGGGATCGCGAGCGCGCGCTCAGCGAGCTTCGCGACCGCGCCGCCGAGGGACGCCTGTCCATGGAGACCTTCGTCGGCCGAGTCGACATGGCGTTGCGGGCACGGAGCCGCGGCGAGTTGGACGAGCTGATCGCCGACCTGCCTCACCGCGGCCGCTGGCGCAGACGCATCACCGAGGCCGTCGGCTCGGTGTCGGATTTCACCCACCGGGTCGAGGCCGCCTGGCGACGGCCCCGCCTTCCTCGCCTGGCCCTGCCTGTGGACAACCGCGCCCGGTACGTCGTGGGCAGGGGAACGACCTGCGATCTCGTGCTGACCGACCTGACGGTCTCCCGGGTCCACGCCGAGTTGCGCAAGGACACCGACGATTCCTGGATGCTGGTCGACCTGGGTTCCATGAACGGGACCAGGCTGAACGGCTGGCGGCTGGCCGGGCCTGCCAGGGTTCGGACGGGCGACGAGATAGCCTTCGGTGACTGCGCCTTCCTGGTGGCCGCACAGGCCTGATCACGCCTTATCCGGGAACAGATACGCATATTTCCGTATTGAGGCGCCGTCGAGAATTCTCAATGATCGCGAAAGGCCTATCATTGGGGGTTGATTGTGCGGTCATCACGACGAATTTCGATCGTGCTCGCGGGCGCGGTTCTCGTGACGGGGGTCGCGGGTTCCGGCATTCCGGCGAGCGCTCTCGATCCGGCGCCCGGGGTCAGCGACCTGACGCATGACATCGACCAGATCCTCAGCGACCCGCGACTCACGGTCGCTCAGGCCGGGGTGGTCGTGAAGAGCGCGGAGACGGGCGAGGACCTCTACTCGCTGCACTCGGGCAAGCTGTTCATCCCGGCGTCCAACACGAAGCTGGTCACCTCGTCCGCCGCGGTCGAGACGCTCGGCCTGGACTACCGGTTCAGCACCAGGGTCCTCTCGACATCGAAGCCGGGGCGCTCGATCAAGGGCGACCTCGTGCTCAAGGGAACGGGCGACCCCACCATGCTGGCCGCCGACTACGACGCGCTCGCCGCGAAGGTCGCCAGGTCGGGGGTCAAGGAGGTCACCGGCCGTCTGATCGCCGACGACACCTGGTTCGACGACGTACGGCTCGGCACCGACTGGACCTGGGACGACGAGCCGTACTACTACGCGGGCCAGATCTCGGCGCTGACCACCTCGCCCGACACCGACTACGACGCCGGATCGGTGATCGTCTCGGCGGATCCGGGCAGCGCGCCGGGCAAGCCCGCCAAGATCTCCACCACACCCCCCACCGACTACCTGAAGATCGTCAACAAGGCGGTCACCGGGACGACCACCGACGCGAACATCGTCCGTGAGCACGGCACCAACACCGTCGTGATCACCGGCACCGTGGCCGACCGGTACGAGGACTGGATCTCGGTGTGGGACCCCACGCTCTACACGGCGTCGCTGTTCCGGGCCGCCCTCGCCGAGCACGGAGTGCGCGTCCACGGTCCCACCGTTCGCGGGGCCGCCCCCAGCGGTGCGACGACCATGGCCGACCATGAATCGATGCCGCTCAGCAAGCTCCTCGTCCCGTTCATGAAGCTGAGCAACAACATGCACGCGGAGATCCTGACCAAGGCGATGGGCCGGAAGGTGTCCGGCCAGGGCACCTGGTCGGCCGGACTCGCGGTCACCTCGGCGTTCGCGCAGGCCAACGGGGTCCCCACGGCACGGCTCCGCGACGGCTCAGGCCTGTCCAGGATCGACGGCCTCACGCCGTCGGGCATCGCCTCGCTGCTCGTGACCCTCAAGGGCAAGCCCTGGTTCCAGACCTGGTACGACGCGCTGCCCGTCGCGGGTGAAAGCGAGCGGTTCGTCGGCGGGACGCTCAGCAGCAGGATGGCGGGCACTCCCGCGGCGGGGAACGTGCATGCGAAGACCGGCTCGCTGACCAGCGTCTCGGCGTTGTCGGGCTACGTGACCAGCGCCGACGGCGAGCCCCTCGTCTTCTCCGTGATCTCCAACGGCTACCTCTCCGGGTCGCCCAAGGATCTGGAGGACAAAATCGCCATCCGGCTGGCCGAGTTCAAGCGGTCGACCGCGGTCGACGGGGCCTCGGTCCTCCGGGTGAACCCGCCCGCGGGCGGCGACCTGGAGTGTTCGTGGCTCAAGCCCGTCCAGTGCTGAGCCGTACCGGCACGGGGTGAGTGAACGCGCGACGCGGCGCCGCCGAGGTCGGCGGCGCCGCGTCGCACTGTGTCACGCCGTGTCACGCTGCCGGCGCGAGCGCCGGCGCTCCGGGCTACTCGCCCTTCAGCCAGCTCATCATCGGGCGCAGCTTGGCACCGGTCTGCTCGATCGGGTGCCCGGCGAGCTCCTCGCGGTACTTGTTGAAGTTGCCCTGGCCGGAGTCGAACTCCTCGACCAGTTCGCGGGCGAAGCGGCCGTCCTGGACCTCGTCGAGGATGCGGCGCATCTCCTTCTTGGTCTCCGGGTTGACCACGCGCGGGCCCCGCGTGTAGCCGCCGTACTCGGCGGTGTCGGAGACCGACCAGTACATCTTGGACAGGCCGCCCTCGTACATCAGGTCCACGATCAGCTTCATCTCGTGAAGGCACTCGAAGTAGGCGACCTCGGGCTGGTAGCCCGCCTCGATCAGCGTCTCGAACCCGGCCTTGATGAGCTCGGACACGCCGCCGCAGAGCACGGCCTGCTCGCCGAACAGGTCGGTCTCCGTCTCCTCGGTGAAGGTCGTCTTCAGCGCGCCCGCGCGGGTGCCGCCGATGCCCTTGGCGTACGACAGGACCAGCGGCCACGCGTTGCCGGTGGCGTCGCGCTCGACGGCGACGAGGACCGGAACGCCGCGGCCGGCCGCGTACTGCCGGCGGACGAGGTGGCCCGGGCCCTTGGGCGCGACCATGGCGACGTCGACGCCCTCCGGCGCCTCGATGAGGCCGTACCGGATGTTGAGGCCGTGCCCGAAGAACAGGGCGTCACCCTCGACCAGGTTCGGGGCGACGTGCTCGGCGTACAGGTGCCGCTGAATGTGGTCCGGCGCGAGGATCATCGTGAGGTCGGCCTCCTCGACCGCCTCGGAGGGCGTGAGCACGCGCAGGCCGTCGGCCTCCGCCTTCTCCCGGCTCTTCGAGCCCTCGAGCAGCCCCACCCGGACGTCCACACCGGAGTCGCGCAGGCTCAGCGCGTGGGCGTGACCCTGGCTTCCGTATCCGAGGACGGCGACGTGGCGGTCCTGAATGATCGACAGGTCGGCGTCGTCGTCATAGTAGATCTCAGTCACTTGCTTGCCTTTCGGAATCGGATGGTCGCGCTCGCTCGGCACGGGCCCGACCACGTGCGTACGGCTGTGCGGCGCGTACGGCTATGCGATGCGGTCGAGCGCCCGCAGCGAACGATCGGTGATGGAACGGGCACCCCGGCCGACGGCCACCATGCCCGACTGCACAAGCTCCTTGATGCCGTACGGCTCGAGGACCTTGACGAACGCGGCCAGCTTGTCGGTCGTACCCGTGACCTCGATCGTCACCGCGTCCGGGGCCACGTCGACGCAGCGGGCGCGGAACAGGTTCACCAGCTCCAGGACGTGGGACCGGCTCTCCGAGTCGGTCCTGACCTTGATCAGCATCAGCTCGCGCTGCACCGACTGGACGTTGTCCAATTCAACGATCTTGAGGACGTTGACCAGCTTGTTGAGCTGCTTGGTGACCTGCTCGAGAGGGAGGTCCTCCACGTTGACCACGATGGTCATCCGCGAGATGTCGTGGTGCTCGGTCGGGCCGACGGCTAGGGAGTCGATGTTGAACCCGCGGCGGCTGAACAGCGCGGCGACCCGCGCCAGGACTCCCGGCTTGTTCTCGACCAGCACGGACAGCGTGTGACGGCTCATGCCACCCTCCTCATGGCGCCTTCGGCGCAGGCCCCGTTGCCCCGCTCGCTCATTCTTCGCTCTCCCACTTCGGCGCCATGTCACGGGCGTACTTGATGTCGTCGTTGCTGGTGCCGGCCGCGACCATCGGCCAGACCATCGCGTCCTGATGGACGACGAAGTCGATCACCACAGGCACGTCGTTGATCTCCATGGCCTTGCGGATGGTGGCGTCGACGTCCTCCGGCCGCTCGCAGCGCAGACCGACGCATCCGTATGCCTCGGCCAGCTTCACGAAGTCCGGAATCCTCTTGACCCTCTGCAGGTCGGTGTTGGAGTAACGCTGCTCGTAGAACAGCGTCTGCCACTGCCTGACCATGCCGAGGTTACCGTTGTTGATGAGTGCGATCTTGACCGGCACACCCTCGATCGCGCAGGTGGCGAGCTCCTGGTTGGTCATCTGGAAGCACCCGTCGCCGTCCACGGCCCACACCGTGGCGTCCGGCCGGCCCATCTTGGCGCCCATGGCGGCGGGGACGGCGAAGCCCATCGTGCCCGCGCCGCCCGAGTTGATGAACGACCCCGGGTTCTCGTATCCGATGAACTGCGCGGCCCACATCTGGTGCTGGCCGACGCCCGCCACGTAGAACGCGTCCGGGCCGACGATGGCGCTCAGCCGCTCCATGACGTACTGCGGAGCGAGGGATCCGTCGGCGAACTCCTCATAACCGAGGGGGTAGGTCTTCTTGTAGTCGTTGAGCAGCTTCCACCATTCGGAGTAGTCGCCCCTGCGGCCCTCGTTGTGCTCGTTGCGCATGGTCGTGACCAGGTCGCCGATCACCTCGCGGCAGTCGCCCACGATCGGCACGTCCGCGTGACGGTTCTTCGAGATCTCCGCCGGGTCGATGTCGGCGTGGATGACCTTGGCGTGCGGCGCGAAGCTGGACAGCTGGCCGGTCACCCGGTCGTCGAACCGCGTGCCCAGCGCGATCAGCAGGTCGGAGCGCTGCAGGGCGCCGACCGCGGAGACGCTGCCGTGCATGCCCGGCATGCCCATGTGCTGGGGGTGGCTGTCGGGGAACGTCCCCCGGGCCATCAGCGTGGTGACGACGGGAATGCCGGTCAGCTCGGCGAGCTCGATCAGCTCGGCCGACGCCCCCGCACGGTGCACGCCGCCGCCGACGTACAGGACCGGGCGCTTGGCCTCGATCATCAGCTTCGCGGCCTCACGGATCTGCTTGGAGTGCGGCCGGGTGACGGGACGGTAGCCCGGAAGCTGCATGACCGGCGGCCACGAGAACTCCATCATGTCCTGCAGCGCGTCCTTGGCGATGTCCACCAGCACCGGCCCCGGACGGCCGGTCGACGCGATGTGGAACGCCTCCGCGATGGTCCTGGGGATGTCCGCGGCCTCGGTGACGAGGAAGTTGTGCTTGGTGATCGGCATGGTGATGCCGGAGATGTCCGCCTCCTGGAAGGCGTCGGTCCCGATCAGCTGGGACGCCACCTGGCCCGTGATCGCGACGATCGGCACCGAGTCCATGTAGGCGTCGGCGATCGGGGTGACCAGGTTGGTGGCCCCCGGACCACTGGTCGCCATGCAGACCCCCACCTTGCCGGTGGCCTGGGCATATCCCTCAGCAGCGTGGCCGGCGCCCTGCTCGTGCCGTACAAGCACGTGCCGGACCTTGACCGAGTCGTAGAGGGGATCGTAGGCGGGGAGTACCGCGCCGCCCGGGATCCCGAACACCGTGTCGACCCCAACGTGCTCCAGGGCTCTCACGAGGGCCTGGGCACCTGTCATCTGTTCGGTCATCGGCTCGTTCCTTGTGACTGAGCTTGTCTGCTGGGATTGCGCTGGCATAAAAAACGCCCCAATCCGCTGAGCGGAGCTGGGGCGCGCGCAGGACCGAGACTTCGTCAGGCTGCGCGCCTGCGAAGTACTACGAGGATCCCATCGCGATGCATGGCTACACCATGTCCGATCCCCGGCCCTCACGTCAAATCATCTGGGACGGATATCTCAGCATCCGGGATGGTGCCACCTCTTGCCTCGCCTCCGGCGAGGCAAGAGGTCACGCGGTGTTCTGCAGGGATGTGCGCATGAGGGAGTCGACGCCGCGGGCGGCCATGGGACGTCCGACCAGGTAACCCTGACCACGGGTGCAGCCCATCTCGCGCAGCAGTTCGAGCTGCTCGGGGCGCTCGATTCCCTCCGCGACGACGATCAGGCCGAGATCGTGGCCGAGCCGTACGATCGTTCGGGTCAGCAGGGTGAGGGTCTCGTCCCGCCCGAGGCCGGACACGAACGACGGATCGATCTTGATCATGTCCACGGGCAGCTGGCGGAGGAACGCCAGCGACGCGTAGCCGGTGCCGAAGTCGTCGATGGCCAGCCGTACACCGAGAGCCCGCAACTGCGACAGCTTGTTGATCGTGTCCTCGGCGTCCTCGACGAGCATCTCCTCGATGACTTCGAGGGTCAGCGCGCTCGCGGGAAGGCCGCTCTCCGCGAGCGCCTGGGAGACGGTCTCGACGAACCGGGGAGCGGTGATCTGGCGTAGGGACAGGTTGAGCGACAGGCCGATGTCGAGCGACGAGGCCCGCCAGGCGGCCACTTCGTTGCACGCCTCGCGGAGGATCCATTCGCTCAGCGGAACGATGAGGCCGGTGTCCTCGGCCGGCCCGAGGAACTGCTCGGGCGGGACGAACGTGCTTCCCCGCCACCACCGGACCAGCGCCTCGACCGCCGTGACGCGGGAGGTCGCCAGATCGACGACGGGCTGGTATTCGATGGCGAACTGGTTGTCGAGCAGGGCCCTTTGGAGGTCGGCCGCGATCTCCAGCCGGCGTACGACGTCGGCGTGCATGTGGGCGGCGAACACCTCGACCCGCCGGCCGCCCAGTTCCTTCGCGCGGGACATCGCGACGTCAGCGTTGCGGAGGAGGTCGCCCGCGGACAGGCCGTCCTCGGCGAAAGCGACGCCCACGCTGGCGGTGAGGGCCATGTCGCGGTCGGCCACCCGGAAGGGCTCGGACGACACCGCGCGCACCAGACGTTCCGCGAGGTCGATCGCGGTCTGGGCGTCCGAGCCGGTGGAGACGCCGCCTTCCAGCAACACCGCGAACTCGTCGCCGCCCCAGCGGGCCAGCGTGTCGTCGGCCCGTACGGCGGAGCGGAGCCTGCGCGCGGCCTGGCCGAGCAGGTAGTCGCCGCTCGCGTGGCCGACCGAGTCATTGACCCCGGTGAAGCCGTCGAGGTCCAGGAAGATCACAGCGGTACGGCCGGAGCCGCGGCGGGCGAGGACCTCCCGGGCGCGTTCCTCGAAGTAGGCCCGGTTGGGCAGGCCCGTGACACCGTCGTGGAAGGTCAGGTGGGTGACCTGGTTCCGCAGGGCCACCTGATCGCTCATGTCCCGGACGCTGACGAGGATCTGGTCCTCGTTCCTGACGTCTCGCGTGGCGACCGACTCGGTCGGCCGCCAGGTGCCGTCCGCCGCCCGGACCCGGCAGGCGATCCGGCAGGTCCCGGGCCCCTCGGGCCCGACCTCTTCGGCGGCCATGCGCCGCAGCAGCGCCTGGATGCCGGGCACGTCCTCGGGATGGATGTAGTCGAACATCGGGCGGCCGGCGAGATCGTCGGGGCAGTAGCCATAAGTCTCCTGGACGGCCGCGCCGATCTCCCTGATGACGCCGTCGTGATCGCACACGAGAACGAGGTCGCCCGTGTTCTCCGCCAGTTGGCGCAGTTGCCGCTCGCCGACGTCGACGAGGCGGCGCATCCCCGCGGTCTCCACCAAAAGCACGAACAGCCGCCCGAGCAGGACGAGGACGACGGAGGCGGCGATGGCGGACAGGGCCGCGTCCCGGTTGCCGCTGATCGCCTGGACGGCGACCGCGACGGTGGCGACGGCCACGAGCACGAGCGGCGTGGCCGCCGTGAGCGCGATCGGCAGAGGCCGGCGAAGGCGCCGCTGGTCGAGCCACGGCGCGACGGCGAGCACGAGGAACGCGGCCGGCGCGATGAGGACCGTCGCCAGAGGCGGGTCGTCTCCGCTGAGCCGGGCGAGGGCGGTGCTCACCTCGGCCACGGTGATCGCGCCGAGCACGATCACACCGGCGAGACCCACGACGCGGCCTCCCGAGCGGGCGGCGGCCACGGCGGGCGCCACCGCGCAGGCCGCGAACAGGCAGACGATCGGCAGCGCCAGCGTGGAGAAGAACGCTCCGGGCTCCTCCGCCTTCTGGAAGGCGGGGCCGAGGAGGAGGACCCAGCCCACGGTGAAGATCGACGCGGCGCCGAGATAGGCGTCGGCGGCCTGCCGGACCGCGCCCCTGCTGTAGGCGGAGGGAGTCACGGCGACCCCGCAACCGATCGCCATCAACACGGATCCGACGAGAAGCAGCAGGTCGGCGAAGGTGAGAACGAAAGGGGTGCCGTCGGCCGCCGGGCGCAGGCCGATGCCGACGAGCCAGGTCAGCGTCCCCACGGCCAGCCAGCGCCAGGCGGCGGGCCGCGGCCGTTGCCCCGGCTGGGAGCGGAGGGCGGCCAGGAACAGCGAGAAGGCGGCGAGAAGGCCGGCGGCGACGCCGGCCACGGCGGCGATGACGGACGAGGAGCCTCCGCCGATCAACGCAGCGGCGAGCCCCACCGCGCCGAGCCCGGCCGCGGCGGTGAGCGAACCCCTCGGGTTGCGCCTGCCGTCCACGCGAATCGCCCCTGTGTCCCTTGTCTCTGCAGCCGTCTGTGTAGCCGTCTGCGCAACTGTCTGCGCGGCCGTCGCCGCGTGGCCCGGTTCGGCGGCGTCGGACACCACCGCGTCCGCTTCCGCCGTCCCCGGTGGCTCCGTGTCCGGTGCCGGTGCCTCCGAAGCCGGTACGTCCGGCGCCGTCGTCTCCGGAGATGGAGCCGCGTCGGCATCGTCGCGCCCGGCGGGGTGTGATGTCACTGCCCCTCCCGTCCTCGACCCGGCTTTACTCTCCATGTCACATGGCCAGTCTGCGCACAGCCGCCTGATCCGTAAGGCGACAACCCGCGAGTCGTCACCGATCTGATAACCGGCCACGCGCGACGAGGTTCACCGTACGCACTACAGGTCACGGAGCAGCCACGTTCCGGATTCCTTAATGGACCAGTCAGGACCGCCAGTCAAGTCCCTGGTCGCTCGTGTCGTCTCGACGGCGAGCGCTCAGTAATGATCCGTGATCATGTTAGCGAGTCTCTCGCCGGTCACGTATCTGATGACCTGAGCGCGCACGAGTTCTCGTGTCCGCCGTACGGATGCGGGGGTGCTGCCGGCGACATGCGGCGTGATGAAGGCTCCGGGCGCGGTCCACAGGGGATGGTCCGGGGGCAGCGGCTCGGGTGAGGTGACGTCGAGGGCGGCGCGCAGGCGCCCGCTCTCGAGTTCGGCGACCAGAGCGTCGGTGTCGACGACGGTGCCCCGCGCCGCGTTCACGAGCACGGCCCCGTCCCGCATCCGTGCGAGGAAGCGGGCGTCCACCATGCCCACGGTGCCGGCCGTCACGGGGACGAGCAGGACAACAACGTCGGCCGAGGGCAGCAGAGCGGGAAGTTCGTCCTCCCCGTGGACGTTCTCGCGCGCGGTCCTGGCCACGCGGACGACGTCGACCTCGAACCCGGCGAGCCGGCGTTCCACGGCCTCACCGATCGAGCCGTACCCGACGATGAGAACGGTGGCGCCGTCGAGGACGCCGGTGTGGTGGTAGGTCCACTCGCGCCGAGCCTGGGCCGCGGCGAAACCGGGGAACTCCCGGAGCACGGCGATCGCCGCGCCGACGATCCACTCGGCGGTTCCCGCGTCGTGGACGCCACGGGCGTTGCAGAGCATCGCGTGCTCCGGGACATGCGGAAGGTACGCCTCGACGCCCGCGGTCACGGTCTGCAGCAGGCGCAGTCCGGTCATCCGGCCGAGCAACCCGGGGGTGTCGGGCACCGGGATGAGCGGCGGCACCCAGATCTCCACCTCCTCGGGCGGGCCGGGCAGCGCTCCCCTGCCGTCATAGACGGCGCACTCGATCTCCGGAGGATCGTCCGGCGACTCCTTGGGCAGATCGGACAGCACGTCGGCGAGGTCCTGCGAGGCGACCCAGATCTTCACAAGAACAAACCTAGGGAACCTCTGCGGCGAAACGCGAGTATGGAAGGGACGAGGGAGGTCACGAACCATGGTGAATACGGGCCGATTCGCACGATGGGCGTCGCCGGTGGCGCTGGCCGTGGCGATCACGGCGGTGACGGCGGTGACGGCATGCTCGGCTGCGCCGGAGCAGCCTGGCGGGACCGCGCCGGGTCAGGGCACGACGCCGGGACACGCGGGCGGGGCCCTGACGCCCGGCCCGCTGGCCGGATCGGCGCCGGCGCAGGTCTCCGGAGCACCGCGCACGCTGGTGACGGATCTCGCCGTGCCCTGGGCCATCGCGTTCCTGCCGGGCGGCGACGCGCTCGTGACGGAGCGGGACTCTGCCAAGGTCGTCCGGGTCACCCCGAAGGGGCAGGTCACGGACGTCGGCGTGATCGACGGAGTATCCCCGAGCGGGGAGGGCGGCCTCCTCGGCGTGGCCGTGTCCCCGGGCTTCGCGACCGATCACTACGTCTTCGTCTACTTCTCGGCCGACGGTGACAACCGGGTGGTCAGGTACCGGTACGACGGCGGCCTGTCCGACCCCGTCCCGCTCGTCACGGGCATCCCGAGGGGGTCGATCCACAACGGGGGGCGCCTGGCCTTCGGCCCCGACGGCTACCTCTACGCGTCGACCGGCGAGACCGGCGAGCGCGGGCTCTCCCAGGACAGGAACTCCCTGGCCGGCAAGATCCTGCGGATGACGGTGGACGGCAAGCCGGCGCCCGGCAACCCCTTCGGCAGCCTGGTCTGGTCGTACGGCCATCGCAACGTCCAGGGGCTGGCCTGGGACTCCAGTGGTCACATGTACGCCACGGAGTTCGGCCAGAACACCTACGACGAGGTCAACCTGATCGAAAAGGGCCACAACTACGGCTGGCCCGATGTCGAGGGCATGGGCGGAGGCGCGGACGGCAAGTACACCGACCCGCTACTCACCTGGTCGACCGACGAGGCCTCGCCGTCGGGGCTCGCCTACGCCGACGGCTCCCTGTGGGCGGCGGCCCTGCGCGGCCAGCGGCTGTGGCGGATCCCGCTGAGCGCGGACGGCAAGGCCGGACGGCCGGAAGCCCTCTACACCGGGGAGTACGGCCGGCTGCGCGCGGTGACCACCGCTCCGGACGGGACCTTGTGGGTCGGGACCAGCAACAAGGACGGCCGCGGGTCTCCCCGCCGGGGCGACGACCGCATTCTCGTGGTGCCGACCGGGAAGTCGGCTGGCTGATCACGCACGGGTGCCCTGGGGGGCGGGCGCCTGTGCATGATCACGGTCGGTATAGGTGCAGGTCGGGCGCGATGATCGCGAACTTGCGCATGATCACGAATTGGATCGGCGCAGGTCAAGTGGGCCACACCCGAACCTGTGCATGATCACGGCAGGTGTCGGTGCAGGTCAGGCGGGATGTTTCCGAAGGTGTGCATGATCACGCGGGAGGGGCGGGGCAGGTGATCTCGGCTTGGGGGCGGTAGACGGTCGTGAACGACTGGCGGTCGTCGGCCTTCCCCTCCCGCTTGATGACCCGCGTGACCTCTGCCGTGAAGCCCGGCTGCTCGGGAACCGGCACGCAGTCCGGTCCCGCTCCCTCGACCGGCGCGGCGTGGAGGAACCGGGACTTGACCGGCTCACTGATCTGCACGTCGTACCGCTGGGTGCTCCAGAGGGAAATGGTCAACGATGTGTCGCTCGCCGACGCCTGGATCAGCACGCCGTACGGCGAGTCGTTCGTCCACTTCAGGTCCGGCTCCGGGTAGGACACCGTGGCGTCCATCCCGGCCGGATACTGCGGCATGTACACATCAGGGGCCGTGCGCTCGACGTCCGCCATCCCGGCGCGCATCACGGCGTTGAGCATCGTGGTGGCGACCTGGGTCATGCCCGCGACGTCCGAGCCGGCCTTCCCTCGGATCGAGGTGGGCAGGGCGGCTCCGCTGAACCCGCCGGCGGCGTCCCGCCTCCCGACGAACTCGTTGAACGAGAACGTCTCCCCCGGCTTGACCAGATGGGTGTTCAGCACGCGCGCGGCGGCCTGGATGTCGGCCACCCGTGGCTGGCAGCAGGCATAGGAGGTCGTGAACTCGCCGACCTTCTCCTTGACGCCCATCTTCGCCGCGTCGTCGTCCGTCACGACCGGCGGCGCGCTGACCAGCGTCACCGGCACGGTACGGCTCCCGCCCTCCATCGCCGCGATCACGTCGACGCCGAGCCGTCCGGTGTCCACCCTCTTGCCCGCCCGGGCGTGCACCAGGACCGGCTTGCCGTCCTCGATCGTGAACGTCGCGTTCCTGGCTCCCGCCTCTGCGGCGACCAACCGGTGTTCGAAGCCGACGGCGGCGGCCGCGGCGTCGAACCGCGGCTTCAGGGAGTGTCCCTCCGGCACGAAGGACAGGTGCCCGGCCAGGGTGGCCGGGGGAAGCTGGACGGACTTCGCGCCGACGGTCAGTGTGATCGGCTCGGAGACCGCGCGCTTCGCCCAGGTCACGGCCCGCTGCACGGCGGCCCGGTCGACCTGGGGGTCGTCCTTCACCGCCGCGGCCATGACCGTGACGTTCGGGCTGAGGTAGGCCCGCTGGATGTCCCGGGCCACGACCGTCTTGTCGATCCCGTTGCCCGGGTGCGGGTAGACCGGGACGGGAGTCGTCCCCTTGAACGTGACGTCGCCCTCTTGGGCCGGGTCCTCGAGGGAGGCGCCGATGTCCTTGGCCACGGCGGCCTCCAGCTTGACCTGGTCGACCGAGACGACCGGCGCGAGATCACGGCCTCCGAAGATCGACCCCAGGACCTGCGCGGGGGTGGGGAAACCCGTCGGCGCCTGCCGTACGGTCGCTTCGGCGTCGAACTGGAGACCCGCCTCGTTGGGGTCCACGGGAATGCGATGGGTGCCCTGCCGGACGACGATGGGCGAGCGGGTCTGGGTGTACAGCTTCTCCTGCAGGCTCAGCACCGCGTCGGACGTGCTCTGCCCGCCGATGTCGACGCCGAGGACCAGGGTGCCGGGCAGGATCCGGCTGGACATGGAGATCGCGGGGATCAGGTAGGCGAGCAGCAGCAGGACGACCAGGCCGACGATCGTGTAGCGCAGCGTCCGCCGCTTCGGCTCGGGTTCCGGCTCCAGCGCGACGGGTTCCTCGATGACCGTCGTGTCGACCACGGGCCACAACTCGACCGGGGACGCGGGCGGAGGGAGGCTGCTGCCCTGCTTGGAGGCCGACGGCCCGGGCGTGGGGTGCGCCGACCTCTCACCGAAGATGTCGGCGGAGACTCCGGGAGGCAGCGAGGACGCGTTCGACCGGACCGGATGCTTCTTGGGCGGATCGGAGGCGGGCACGGCCGACAGCGGATCTGTCGGCGGATCGATGGACGCTCCGGCGTTCCGCACGCCTCGGTCTCCTCCTGCTCAAGGGCCACTCCGTTCAGCCAACCCTAAAGCCTGCCTTTGAGATATGTCATGAAACAACAACGTTCTGTGTGCCAGAAACTCGCGGGCACAACAGCGTTCCCGAACGCCACACGCGCTTCTCGCCGGCACATCTCTCATTCGGGCATGAAAGCCCCGCCGGAGCGGGCTTCCCGCCGCGCGCCGCCCGCCGTCAGGCGAGCCGCGCGCGGCGAGTGCGGAACTATCCCTCGACCCCGAGCTTCTCGAGGATGAGCTCGCGGGCCCGGCCGGCGTCGGCCTTGCCGCGGCTGGCCTTCATGACTCCGCCGACCAGGGCACCCACGGCCGCGATCTTGCCCGATCGCACCTTGTCCGCCGCGTCGGCGTTGCCCGCCAGCACCTGGTCGATGATCGCGGACAGCTCGCCCTCGTCGTTGACGATCCGCAGGCCCCGCTTCTCGACGACGGCCTCCGGAGTGCCCTCTCCGGCCAGCACGCCTTCGAGCACCTGGCGGGCCAGCTTGTCGTTCAACGCCCCCGAGGCCACCAGTTCGGTCACCTTGGCGACGTCGCCGGGCGTGATAGGCAGGTCCGCGAGAGCCGTACCGGACTCGTTGGCCCGGCGGGCCAGCTCGCCCATCCACCACTTGCGCGCGTCGGCGGCCGGAGCCCCGGCCGCGACCGTCGCCTCCACCAGCCCGATGGCGCCGGCGTTGTGCATGGCCGCCATGTCGAGATCGGAGACTCCCCACTCCTCCTGGATGCGCGCCCGCCGTACGGACGGCAGCTCGGGCAGCTCGGCCTTCAGCGTCGCCACCCACGCGGGGTCGGGCGCGATCGGCACCAGGTCGGGCTCGGGGAAGTAGCGGTAGTCCTGCGCCTCCTCCTTGGACCGGCCGGACGTGGTGGCCCCGGTGTCCTCGTGGAAGTGGCGGGTCTCCTGGATGATCCGCCCGCCGTCCGCCAGGATCGCCGCCTGGCGCTCGATCTCACCCCGGACGGACCGCTCGACGCTGCGCAACGAGTTGACGTTCTTGGTCTCGGTGCGGGTGCCCCACGTCGAGGACCCGCGCGGCATCAGGGACACGTTGACGTCGCAGCGCAGCGAGCCCTCCTCCATCCGGACGTCGGACACGCCGAGAGAGCGCAGGAGCTCACGCAGCTCCGTGACGTAGGCCTTGGCGACCTCGGGAGCGAGCCTGTCGGTTCCCTCGACGGGCTTGGTGACGATCTCGACGAGCGGGATCCCCGCCCGGTTGTAGTCGACGATCGAGTAGTCGGCGCCCTGGATGCGGCCGGTGGCGCCGCCGACGTGGGTGGATTTGCCGGTGTCCTCCTCGAGGTGGACCCGCTCGATCTCCACCCGGACGGTCTTGCCCTCGACCTGGACGTCCAGGTAGCCGTCCGTGCACAGCGGCTCGTCGTACTGACTGATCTGGTAGTTCTTCGGCATGTCCGGATAGAAGTAGTTCTTCCGGGCGAACCTGCACCACTCCGCGATCGAGCAGTTCAGCGCGAGGCCGATCCTGATGGTCGACTCGATCGCCTTGACGTTGGCCACCGGCAGCGAACCGGGCAGCGCCAGGCAGATCGGGCACACGTGCGTGTTGGGCGGCGCGCCGAACGTCGTCGAGCAACCGCAGAACATCTTCGACACGGTGCCGAGCTCGACGTGCGTCTCCAGCCCCAGCACCGGCTCGAAGCGCTCCAGCGCCTCGTCGTACGGCATGAGCGTCTCAGTGCTGCTCACAGGTAAGCCCGTCCCTTCAATGCGTTCCTCGCATCGGCGATCCGGTCCGCGCACACGGGGGCCGGAACCGCGAGATCGATGTGGTTGACCATGCGTCGTCCCTCCCCTCTAGAGCGCGGGCGCCTTGGACAGCAGGGGCCCGCCCCAGCGGTCGGTGAACGCCTTCTCCACCGCCGCGCCGACGCGGTAGCACCGGTCGTCGCCGAGCACCGGAGCCATGATCTGCAGGCCGACCGGCAGGCCGTCCTCGTCGGCGAGACCGCACGGCACCGAGATCGCGGCGTTGCCCGCGAGGTTGCTCGGGATCGTGCACAGGTCCGCCAGGTACATCGCCATCGGGTCGTCGGCCCGCTCTCCGATCGGGAAGGCGGTCGTCGGCGTGGTCGGCGAGATCAGCACGTCGACCTGGTGGAACGCCGCCTCGAAGTCCCGGGAGATCAGCGTGCGGACCTTCTGCGCCTGGCCGTAGTAGGCGTCGTAGTAGCCCGACGACAGGGCGTAGGTGCCGAGCATGATCCGCCGCTTGACCTCGGGCCCGAATCCGGCGGCCCGGGTGAGCGCCATGACCTCCTCGGCGCTGCGGGTGCCGTCGTCCCCGACGCGCAGGCCGTACCGCATGGCGTCGAAACGGGCGAGGTTGGACGAGCACTCCGAGGGCGCGATCAGGTAGTACGCCGGGAGGGCGTAACCGAACGTCGGGCAGGAGACCTCGACCACCTTGGCCCCGAGGGACTCCAGCAGGTCGACCGTCTCGTGGAACCGGGCGAGGACGCCGGGCTGGTACCCCTCGCCGCCGAACTCCTTGACCACGCCGATGCGCAGCCCGGCGACGTCCCCCTGCCTTGCGGCCTCGACCACCGGCGGGACCGGTGCGTCGATCGAGGTCGAGTCGAACTCGTCGTGACCCGAGAACGCCTCCTGGAGCAGCGCCGCGTCGAGCACGTTGCGGGCGAACGGGCCCGGCGTGTCGAGCGACGACGCGAACGCGATGAGGCCGTATCGGGACGACCCCCCGTAGGTCGGCTTCATTCCGACGATGCCGGTGACGGCAGCGGGCTGACGGATCGAGCCGCCCGTGTCGGTGCCGGTCGACAGCGGCGCCTGGAAGGAGGCGACGGCCGCGGACGAGCCGCCCGACGAGCCACCCGGGATCCGGGACAGGTCCCACGGGTTGTGCGAGGGCCCGTACGCCGAGTTCTCCGTGGAGGAGCCCATCGCGAACTCGTCGAGGTTGGTCTTGCCGAGGATGATCAGGCCGGCCTCGCGGAGGCGGCGGGTCACCGTCGCGTCGTACGGCGGGCGCCAGCCTTCGAGGATCTTCGACCCGGCGGTCGTCGGCATGTCGTCGGTGGTGAAGATGTCCTTGTGGGCGATGGGCACGCCCGCCAGCGGGCCGAGCCTGTCGCCCTTGGCGATCCGCTCGTCCACCGTGCGCGCCTGCTCGAGCGCCCGCTCCGCGTCCACGTGCAGGAACGCGGAGACCTTGGAGTCGACCTCGGCGATCCGGTCGAGATGGGCCTGCGTGACCTCGACGGCGGAGGCCTCCCGGGAGGCGAC
>Ga0310811_10003799_pt1 | contig 19048 bp, 13 predicted proteins | sample YCmetagenome_FD_207642 | JGI IMG/M metagenome (GOLD analysis project Ga0310811, IMG submission 207642) | Soil microbial communities from experimental microcosm in Duke University, North Carolina, United States - YC | ecosystem: Engineered > Artificial ecosystem > Soil microcosm > Unclassified ...
AAGATGTAATCGCGGAGTCGTTTGATCTGGGTTTTGCGGTCCAGGCCCTTGATGACGGAGTTCGTCGGGATGCGGAGGGAGCTCAGGGTGCTGTCCGTCTTTTGAAGGGTGCTGTCGGTGCGCATGCTGTCGAGGGCATTGACGATATTCTTCGAGCGGACGGCGAAGACCATTCCTTCGGCGTTTGCCTGGCTGGAGGTCACGATACCGATCACTTCCCCGTCGCTGTTGAGAACGGGGGTACCACTGTTGCCGGGGTTGGCGGCGATGGTCAGCTGGAAGGCGGTGGTGTCGCCCTGGAAGCCTGTTTCCGCGCTGAGGTATCCTTTTCCATAAACGATCGTGGGGCGGGGATAGCCGAGGGTGAAGAGATCATCCCCGAGGTCGGCGCCTGTCCTGCTGATGCCATAAGGCAGGCCGTTAAAGGCATGATAGGTCGTGTCCTCGATCTTCAGCAGGGCGAGGTCGGACTGGCGGTCGACCTGGATGATGCGGGCCTGGTATTCGCCGAGGGTGTTTTGCACCGCGACGACTGTGGCGTTCTTTACGACATGGGCGTTTGTGAGGAGGTAGCCTTTGCCGTCGACGAGGAAGCCTGTGCCGCCGCGGTTGAAGATGGCGGCGGAGTGGGTGGCTGCGGCGGAATTCACCTGGCTTGCAACGGAGTTCAGTTTTGCGGCTGTGACGTTCAGCTGACGGCTCAGGAGGTCGATCTTTGCCTGGCTGACCTTCGGCGTCACCAGCGAGATGACCCCGCTGATAAAGAGCGCTGTAATGCCTGCGATGGAGGCAGCGACAAAAACGGTGCGTTTGTATTTATTCCACAGCGTAATGACCTTAGCGATCCCGGCCGGCTGTTCGATCTCGCCGTCGCGGACGAGTTGCTCATATACGTCCGAAAGCTGGTTCTTCAACCGGCGGGTCTCGCCAAATTGGTCGAGCTGGTTGAGAAACGCGGCATGTTCGACCACCCGTTGGTCGACTTCCGGGTTTGTTTTCCGGACATGTTCGAAGAACAGCTTTTCTTCGGGGAGCATTTCCCCGCGGAGGTAGCGTTCGATGGCGTCTAATAGGGCAGTGTCTTGCATCTTACTCACTTTATTTTTATTCTATCTAGTCTTTTTTATTGTTAAATATCTTTTTTAATCGCATCAGGCACTTGTACTTCTGGTTCTTGGCGTTGTCGGCGTTGGTGTAGCCAAAATCGGCGGCTATATCCACCATGCTTTTCTTTTCGAGGTAGTACGCCTCGAGCAAGCTTTTGCAGGGTTCTCCGAGGCTTTTCAGGGATTGTTCCATCACCAGGAAGTCCTTGTTGCGCTGTTCGTGCCGCTCGACATCTTCTTCTACGGGTACGGTCTCTTCGAGATTGTCCACTTCGGGCGAGAATCTCTGCTGCTGGTTGAGGCGTTTGAGCCAGAGCCGGCGGCATACGGAATAAAGGTAGGTCTTCAGCTGACTGTTCAGCTCGAAGGAGCCGGACCTGGCTTTTTCATACAGTACGATCATGGCTTCCTGGAAGATGTCGCGGGCATCGTCGGGAAAGCCGTTGTTGTTGAGGATCAGGGACTGCACCATATTAAAGTGCTGTTTGTAGATCGCTTCGATTGCCTTGCGGTCGTTGTGTGCCAGTCCTTCGAGTAATTTCTGTTCGTTGGTCTCTGTCCTCACGCTTGTGCTATGTTTAATACCCAAATTAACCATTCGTAACCCAAAGGAATGGGAAAAAATTCAAAAAAAGCATTTTTGTCGCTCAAAAGACAGTGACTACGCATATTGAAAATAAATATGCAAAAAACGTTGATTATTGCGGGTTACTTTTCGTTTGTACGGGTATTAACCCCGAAACCATTCAATTAACGCAAAATCAAAAAATCAAATGAAAAAGTTCTTTTTTGTAGCCGCTATCGCCGCTTTCGCCGCTTGTAACAACTCCGGTGCTGATTCCAAACCCACTGATTCCACTGCGAAGATGGGAGCCGACAGCACCAAGATGGCTGCTGATTCTTCCAAGATGGCAACTGACAGCACCAAGATGTCTGCTGACAGCACCAAGATGGCTGCCGATACGACCAAGAAGAAGTAAATCTTTATATGGCAAGCAATCGTTAGAGGCCGCCCTGGTTCCAGGGTGGCCTTGACGTTTTTTGGGGCCTGATCACTGACCGTGATCAGGCTTTTTTCGTATTGGGTAGGAATCCGGTGAGGAGTCCGAGCAGGGGCAGGAAGGAGCAGAGGTGGAAGACATAGTGGATGCTGGTGCGGTCGGCGAGGCGGCCGAGGACGGCGGCGCCGATGCCGCCCATGCCGAAAGCGAGGCCGAAGAACAGGCCGGCGATGAGGCCTACCTTGCCCGGAACCAGCTCCTGGGCATAGACAAGAATGGCGGAGAAGGCCGATGCGAGGATGAGGCCAATGAAGACAGAGAGCACGGCGGTCCAGAAGAGGCTGGCATAGGGTAGCAGGAGGGTGAAGGGGGCGACGCCGAGGATCGAGAACCAGATGACGTATTTGCGGCCGATGCGATCCCCGATGGGGCCGCCGATCAGCGTGCCTGCAGCTACGGCAAAGAGGAAGACGAAGAGCAGGATCTGTGCGTGCTGGTCGGAGATGTGGAACTTGTCAATGAGGAAGAACATATAATAGCTGCTCATGCTGGCCATGTAGAAATATTTGGAGAAGATGAGCACCAGCAGGATGCTAAGTGAGAAGGCCACCCGTGCTTTGGAAAGGCCGGGGTCGGATTCGTAGATGATGGAAACGGCTTTTTTCCGTTGCCTGTTCAGGTTGCGGCGGTACCAGCCGCCGGTCTTCAGGAGCACGCCGATGGCGATGAGAGCGAAGAACCCGAACCAGATGATATTCGACTGGCCATAGGGGGAGACGATGCGGGCTGCCAGCAGGGGGCCGAGGGAGGCGCCGGCGTTGCCGCCCAGCTGGAAGATGGATTGGGCCAGGCCGCGTTTTCCGCCGGAGGCCAGGTAGGCCAGCCGGGAGGCTTCGGGGTGGAAGATCGAGCTGCCGACGCCGACAAGAGAAACGGACACGAGCACGAGGGGGAAGCTGCCGGCCCGTGAGAGCAGGACCAGGCCTGCGAGGGTGAAGCACATGCCTGCGGCGAGGGAATAGGGCTGTGGCCGTTTGTCCGTATAGAGTCCGACAAAAGGTTGCAGGAGGGAGGCGGTGAGCTGGAAGCAGAAGGTGATCAGGCCGAGCTGGCCGAAGTTCAGGCCAAGCGAGCGTTTGAGCAACGGATAGGTGGAGGGGATCAGCGACTGCATGGTGTCGTTCAGCAGATGCGAGAAGCTGATCGCGAGGAGGATCGAGAATACGGTCTTTTGCACGACGGCGTTGGCGTGTGCGTTGGCATCGGCGGCGGCCGACGAGGGAGATGAGGTCAATGTGTTGGACATGATGTGTACATTAATGCGTGGCGATCTTTTCCGCGTATTGCCAGGCTTTTTTGGGGTCCTGGTCAATAATGGCTTGCAGCAGCTGTTCGTGGAGCTGTTGGGATTCGATAAATTTTTGGGTCGTCCCGTGGGTCTGATGAAAATGGCGGGTCATCTGTTCGGCTACGGAGCGGTACAGATCGGCGAGAATGTCATTTCGGGAGGCTACGGCGATGGCGATGTGGAACTGGATATCGCTGCGGATGGCCCCTTCGATATCGCGGGCAAGCGCTGCGGAATTCCGTTCGTCCAGCAGGGCCTTCATTTTTGTGATGTCCTTGCGGGTGCGGAGGAGGGCGGCTTTCTCGGCGATCTTTATTTCGAGGAGCTGTCTTACCTCGTCGAGATCGGCTGCGGCGGCGCGGCGGAGCCGCTGCGGGAGAGGTTCTGCGATGCCTCGTTGCGCTTCCACCCTCGTTCCCGATCCCTGTCGTACGGTGACCATCCCGGTATTGGCCAGGATGCGCACGGCTTCGCGGATCGTGCTGCGGCCCACACCGAATTCGGCCATCAGCTCCGGTTCGGAGGGCAGCTTCTCCCCGGGTTTATATACACCAAGGGAAAGCTGCTGCTGAAGCCGGCCGACGACAGCGTCGGCGAGGGAGTGCCGTGGAAGAGGAGTGTTTTGTTTCATCCTATCATCTGATGACTTTACAAAATTAGGAATTTCTAGCGATAATCATAGTACAATGTCCGGAAAATGCCGGAGAGATAGGGCTGGCCTGCGGTGAGATGCAGGAAGGCAATACGGATCTCGTCCGCGGATTCATACTTATGTACATAAGCATCGATGCCGATCGCGGACATCTTTTCGATGATCGACGGATCGTAGGTGTTGGAATAGATCATGAGGCGGCTGGACGGAAATTTCGCCTTTAGTTCTGCGGCGGGGAGGAGGAAGCCGCCCGGTTGGGCTCCCGCGTCGAGGTCCAGTACGATGAGGTACCAGGGAACTGTTTCGAAGGCGGATGCCGAAAGCGCTGTGTAGACGCTGCTGGTGTGCTCCAGCCGGGTGTCGGGATGGATCGTCCGGAACACTTGCTGGAGTCCGATGGAGAGGAGAGGGATCTCGTCGATGACGAGGATATGGGCCGGATATGGGATCGACATATACAAATGTCGAAAAAAAAGCCCGAAGCTTCGGTATGTGTTTACCTGTATATTTGTGACATGCATGTTGCTATAAATGGAATGGGGCGGATCGGGCGATTGCTGGCCCGGAAGCTGTTGCCGCTCGAGGGTATCGAGCTGGTTGCCGTCAATGACATCATGGAGCCGGAAAATCTTGCTTATCTGTTGCGATATGATTCGATTTACGGAACTTTACCGGAGCGGGTATCCTATGCCGATGGGCGGCTTTCCTTTGGAAGCAGGACGGTTGCGGCGTTCCGGATAGACGATCCGTTGAAGCTGCCGTGGGCGGCGTTGGGGGTGGATGTTGTGCTGGAGTGTTCGGGCCGGTTCACGAAAAGCGAGGCGGCGGCGATGCATCTGACAGCGGGAGCGAAGAGGGTCCTGTTGTCGACGACGGGCTCGCCGGATATACCGCTGCTGATCTATGGATTCAACCAGCATGCGTTGACGGCGGGAGACACGATCATTTCGCCGGGCGGTTGTATGACGAATTGTTCGACGCATATCCTGTACCTGTTGAATTCTATCGGGATCGAATCGGCGCAGGTGAATATCCTGCATTCTTATACTTCGAGGCAGGAGCTGGTGGACGCCCCGCACAAGCAATTCCGGCGGGGCCGGGCGGCGGCCGAGTCCATTATACCGGTGGAGATCGATCTGGCCCAGTCGCTGGAACGGCTGATGCCTGTGCTGAAGGACAGGATCGCAACGGTGTCGACGCGGGTGCCTGTGGCCAATGGCGCCATGGCCGACTTTACGGTGCAGCTAACAACGACCGTAACGGCGGGCGAGATCAATGCCCTTTTTGCCAATGCGGCGCAGCAGGGATACAAGGGGATACTGGATTATACGGAGGAGCCGGTTGTGTCCCTGGATATCAAGGGCGATACGCATTCCTGCGTGGTGGACGGCACCCTTACTTCCATTGTGGGACGGCAGCTGAAGCTGATCGCCTGGTTTGACAACGAGTATGGCTATTCGAGCCGCATGATCGACTGGATCTACTATTGGAAAAGACTGCTATGACAAAAATAACCCGCCGCCTTGCTTCCATCGACGCCTTCCGGGCGATAACGATGTTGCTGATGATCTTTGTGAACGACCTGGAATTGGACTTTAAAGTGCCGGTGTGGCTGGAGCATGCCAAGGAGGGGGAGGACCGGCTGGGTCTTGCCGATACCGTTTTTCCCGCTTTTCTTTTTATTGTCGGGTTGTCGATCCCGCTGGCGATAAAGGCCGGGCATGAGCGGGGGGCATCGAGAATGGAGACCTTCTGGCATATCCTGCGCCGGAGCTTTGCGTTGCTGGTGATGGGTTTTTTCCTGGTCAATTATGAGGAGTTCACGAAGGGGCCCGCTTTGGTGTCGAGGTTCGGTTTTCTGCTCATCATTACGGTGGCCTTCTTTTTTGTCTGGCTTGTCTATCCCCGGGAATGGTCCGCGGCGAAGAAATGGTTGTTCCGCGGGATCGGAATTGCGGCCTTGGTGTTTATGGCGGTGATCTATAAGGGTGGCACCCCGGATCATCCCATGGGATTACAAATGTATTGGTGGGGTATCCTCGGATTGATCGGCTGGTGCTATCTTACCTGTGCCCTGCTCTATTTCTTTATCGGGGACCGGATCGCGCTGCTGTCGATCGTTTTCCTGTATTTCCTGGGATATTCGATCCTTGCCCATACTACCGGCGGTTCGATACTGCATTATATGTCGCTTGGCGGCAGCGGCGGTCTTTCTGCCTTTACGATGGCGGGTGTGATGACGACTGTGTACTACCAGCGGATGACGCAAAAGGGAATGGCGCCGGAGGGGCTGGCGATGCTGGCCGCGCTGGTCCCGGTGCTGATCGTAGCCGGATTTGTTGTAAGGCCGATCGGCGGGATCGCGAAGCTGGGGGTTACCCCTTCGTGGATACTCATCTGTACGGGGATCAGCATCGGCTGCGTGGCGATATTGGGCTATATCGTCGATTGGAGGGACCGGCAAAGCTGGTACCGGTTGATCCGTCCCGCGGGTATGATCACGCTCACCTGTTATCTTCTCCCCGATATCCATTTTGCGATCATCAAGCTGTTGGGTGAGAATGCGCAGCTGCCCGAGGTCATGCGTAGCGGTTGGATCGGAGTGGGCAAATCGCTGGTCTTTGCCTTCCTGATCGTGCTGTTGACCGGGGTGCTGGAAAAGAAGAAGATCCGGCTTTCCGTTTGATCGCGGTTTTCCGTGCTAGCGCACGTTGAATGTCGCACTAAGCTTTTCGTCACGGGAGTGGCTTCCCAGGATCAGTTTATAGTTGCCTTTATATAGCTTCCATTTACCGGTGGCCAGGTCCCATTTCTGCAATTCGCTCATGGGGATGGCGAGGGAGAGCGTTTTTGCGCCTCCGGCCGGTATTGTTATCCTGCGGAAGGCTTTCAGTTCTCTTGTCGGCATCCGGTCGCCGTTCGGATATTGAATATAGGCCTGTACGACCTCATCGCCGTCGTACTTACCGGTATTGCTGACTGTGAGAGAGCAATCCACCGAATCTTTTATCGTGTAGGTATTTTTTGGCTGCTGCTGCCAGGCGTAGGAAAAGCTGGTATAGCTGAGTCCGAAGCCGAAGGGATATTGGACGGGACCGTCGTAATAGCGATAGGTGCGGCCTTTGAGGCTATAATCCTTATAGTCGGGCAGATCGGTGAGGGACCGGTAGAAAGTGACCGGCAGGTGGCCGGAGGGAGAGGCCTTTCCGAAGATGATATCGGCTAAGGCGTTGCCGCCCTGTTCGCCGGGATACCAGGCCAACAGGACAGCGTCGGAATAGGGGAGGATCGGGGTGAGATCGACGGCGCTGCCGGCTGTCACGACAACGATCAGCGGTTTGTCATGAATCGCTTTCCGTAGCGCTTTTATATAGGCGATATGGGCAGCGGGCAGGCTGAGGTCCGTGCGGTCGCCGCCATGGGGCGCCAGAAATGCGTCGCCTTCTTCTCCTTCCATGACGGGGGTGAGGCCGATAACGGCGATGGTCGCCTGGCAATTCGATGCCGCCCAGGTGCCGCCGAAATGGATACTGTCCTTATAGTCGCAGCCCTGATCGTATTCCACATGTGCCGCGGGGCCGGCCGCGGTGGTCAGTCCTTCGAGGAAAGTGATCATCGGAGCGGAGACCCCGTGGTAGTTGCCGGCAAGGGCATCAAAGGAGAACGCGTTGGGGCCGACGATCATCAGGGAGGCGAGGGAGTCCTTGCGGAAGGGCAGGACACAGTGGTCGTTCTTCAGCAGGACCATGCCTTCGGCAGCAAGCCGGCGGGCCAGGGCGATATGCCCGGCGGTGTGGACGCTGTCGGCGCCAAAGCTGCTGTAGGGAACGGCGGCCTTGTCATCGAAGAAGCCGAGCTTCAGCTGCGTGCGGATCAGGGGCGCCAGGGCCGAGTCCACCTGTTGTTTTGTGAGAAGACCGGCATCCACTGCCTTTATAACGTCCTGTTGGAGGACGCTGGAGCAGTCCAGGTCGACGCCGGCCTTTATTGCTGCTGCGGCCGTTTCGACGGGGCCGGGAAGTACTTTGTGCCGTGCGAAGATGTCGTCGAGGGCTCCGCAGTCGGTGACCACATGGCCCTGGAAATGCCATTCTTCGCGCAGGATGTGATGGAGTAGCGTCGGCCCGGTGCAGCAGGGTTCCCCGTTGACTCGGTTGTAAGCGCACATAATGGATTCGACGCCGGAATCTACGAGTCTTTTAAATGAGTAGAGGTAGGTTTCCCGGAGATCTTTCTGGTCAACGATCGCGTCGAAGGTGTGGCGATTGGCTTCGGGGCCGCTGTGGACGGCGAAATGTTTTGCGCAGGCCGAGGCTTTTAAATAACGGGCGTCATCGCCCTGGATGCCTTTTATAAAAGCGGTGCCCATGGTGGCCGTCAGGTAGGGGTCTTCGCCATAGGTCTCCTGGCCGCGGCCCCAGCGCGGGTCGCGGAAGATGTTGATATTGGGTGACCAGAAGGTAAGGCCCATGTATTGTTCCCGTCTGCCGGCGGCGGTGGAGAGATTGTATTTTGCCCGGGCTTCGGTGGAGATGGTTCCCGCCGCTTCGCGCAGGAGGCGATCGTCGAAGGTCGCCGCCATGCCGATGGCCTGGGGGAAGACTGTGGCTTCGCCGGCGCGGGCGACCCCATGGAGAGCTTCGTTCCACCAGTTGTAAGCCGGGATCGCCAGGCGGTCGACGGCCTTGCTGCGATAACCTAAAAGGGATACTTTCTCCTCGAGCGTAAGCCGGGACAGAAGGTCGTTCACGCGTTCGGCCTGCGGAAGCGACGCATTGCGAAAAGGAAGTGTTTGGGAGAAGGCGCCGGTGGAAAGGAAAAGGGATACGAGGAGGATGCGGGTGCTGATGGGCATGACGATATTATTGATTAGCGGTCCATTTATTGTTCGAGGCGTCGGCATCGACATAGATACCGTTGTCGACCTGGATCGATCGGAGGGATCTGCCGGCATTGGGCAGTATGATCGTCGTCTTTGATTGGTCGGCGCGCCAGACGGCAGGAGTCTGATGCACGCGTGTGGTGGTTCCGTCAGCATAGGTGATAACGAGATCGAAGGGGATCGCGAATCCGCCGATGTTGCGGATGAGGACGTTGTTGGTTTCGACCTTTTCGACGGCAAGATCGAGATAGTTGTAGCTGAAGAACCAGTTGTTCCAGAACCAATTCAGATCCTGGCCGGAGGCGTCGTTGAAGGAATAGAAGAAGTCCCAGGGGATGGGGTGTTTTCCGTGCCAGTGATCCATGTAGGTATGCAGGCATTTCTTGAACAATTCGTCGCCGAGGAGGTCTTTTACGGCGAGATAGGCGAGGGAGGGTTTGCCATAGGCGTTGTTGCCGTAGGCGCTGCCGGTCAGCGCGTCGGTGGGTGTGATGATGGGCAGATCTTCGGTGAAGGACGGATCGTAAGTGTAGCCGTTGACCCGAAACTGTTTGTAGAAACCTTCCGCTCTCTCCTTGCCGAGATCCGACCGGCCGATGAGCAGCTCGAAGGTGGTGGCCCAGCCTTCGTCCATATAAGCGAACCGGGATTCATTGATGCCCATATAGAAGGGGAACCAGCTGTGTGCGATCTCGTGTTCGGCTACGAAGCGGGAGAAGACGGTATCCGGGGTGGTGTTGTCGTTCACCATCATGGGATATTCCATGTCGGCGAAGCCCTGGACGATGGTCGTCTTTGGGAAGGGGTAAGGGACGCCGGGATAGTTATGGGAAAGCCAGTCGAGGGCATGACGGCCAAACTCCACCATATAATGAAAGTCCTTTGCCTTTTCATTATAGGCCGACTGAACGCTGGATCGCCGGCCGGTGGCGTCGTCCACGACGACACTGGAAGCGTCCCAGGCAAAATGGTCGCTGAGGGCGCAGGCGACGTCCGTGATATCGCCGGCTTTCCAGATCCAGGTGTTGGAGGTGTTTTGGCGGGTCACTTTCCCGGCGGCGATTTCATTTGGTGTTGCGATGGAGATGATCTTGTCGCTGGTCATGGAGCCGGCCAGCCGTTTCGCGTAGGATGGGGTCAGGACCTCGTCGGGATTTTGGAGATCGCCGGTGGCCCAGACGATGTAGTTGGCTGGTACCTTGACGTTCAGGGTATAGTCGTTGAAGTCGTTGTAAAACTCCTGCATGTCGTTGAAGTCGATATGATCCCAGCCGGCGTAGTCGTCATATACTGCCACGCGGGGATAGGCATATGCGAGAAAATAGGTGGTGGAGTCGAGCATCCCTTCGCGGCCGCTCTCAAGGGAGATCTCATAGTGCCAGTCGATATTGAGCCGCACCGAGTCGTGGGGGAGGAGAGGGGCGTCCAGGCGGTTCTGTCTCCAGGTGCGATCGGCCTGGGGGTTGCGCCAGGTCTTAGCCTGGCCGTTCTCGGCGTACCTGTCGATGATAACGCCGGCGCTGAGATACTCGGGACTTGCCGCGCCCATGCGAACGGCGCCCGGCCGGTGAACATTGACCGTCAGCCGGAAGGTCAGCGCCTTTAGCGTATCGGGGCTGTTGTTGGTGTAGACGATGGTCTCCGTGCCGCGGATCGTCCGGTCGGGTGGGTTTGCGGTGAGGGTGATGTCATAGCGGCCTTTGTTCTGCCAATAATGGCTGCCGGGGCGGCCATCGGGGGAGCGGGTACCCTTTCTATAGGCTTCTTTTATGTCCCGGGGGGTATAGAGCGGTTGGCTTTGCAGCGTATTGAACCCAAGTACGGCAAGCAGAAAACAAAGCAGGGGTCGTTGCATACAGCGTATGATTTTGCGACCCGAAGGTAGGGAAAACAGGGCAATAGAAACACTAATGCCGTGACAAGCAATCGTTTTGAATGGTTATGAGCGGTGACGCAAGGAATCTTCAATAAATATAGGGAAAAGAATTTAATTCCGCGCTAGTTGAGTTTTGGTGATTCGGGCGGACCGAGATAGGATCGTTTTTCGCCGCCGGCGTCGATGACCAGCTTTTGAAGAACGGGGCCGGGGTTGACGAAGAAGAATTTCAAGGTGTGTTCGCCACGGCGGGTGAGCGTATGCGTGGAAGTTGCGATCCGGATATTATCCGCGACCATTTTGTCCCAGGTGCCACGGGCTTCGTTGCCGGTGGTGCAGTCGATGATCTGGGGTTGCTCGTCGTCGAAGGCGACGGCGTAATGGATGGGTTTGCGATTGAATTCGAGGATGGGCGAAAGGTATATGTTGACCTTTACCGTACCCGTATCGGTGAGCCATACGTTATATTCAAGGTGAGGGCTATTGCCGCCGGGGTCGATCGACTTAGCGGTGACAGGCGTAGCCTGGACGGCGGAGCCTGTGCGGCCGAGGTCGGGAATCGTCAGCCATTTGATGGTTTTGCTGTCGACTGCCTTGCTGTAATGATCGGCGGCGACGGACACGCAGCCGCCCGTCTCGATAAATCCTTTGAAATCGCCGGGGGGGCGAATCCCTGTGCTCTCGAGGAGGATCGGCATTTTGACGACCGCGCCGGCGGGACCGGTGATGGTGATGCTGCTTTGTTTGACCCCTGCGGGGACTTGTGGCCAGTCGATGCCGATCCAGACGCGTTGTTCGTCGGTGACCATATGGTTGGCCTTGCCGACCTTTATCCAGGGATCGGCGGCGGTGAGGGTGTAGGTGAAGGGTTGGGGGGTGCGGTTATAGATATCCAGATAATGATTACGACGATCATAGGGGTTGAAGACGGAGTCCTCGACGGCGACGGCCCAGGGTGATCCCGTCATGGCGGTGGGATCGATCGTCGTGGTGGCGGGCATATTATTGTAGCGGGGTTCCTGCCAGATGGTGTAGCCGATATGTGTTTGATCCATCATGTGGGACCATTTTCCGGCGGCGATGTTGCGGTTGTAGGTCGACGAGAGGATCGAGTCCCTTAGGAATAGCGCTTTTGCCTGGGTGACCAGGTCGTTGGTTCCAATGCGACCCTGGGCGGCATAGAGCCGGTTGCGGGCCACGGCATAATAGAGTTCATTCAGATTGGCGCTCGCCTGGACGGGATAGAGTACCAGCTCGAAATAGGCATCCTGGTAATCTAATGGCAGCTGCCGGCCGAGGACGGCGGCTTTTTCTGCCAGGAGCTTGTAGTCGGTGACCGCGGTCTCCGCTTCGCGGTAGTCGAACAGGCTATAGGTGTCGGGGGACAGCAGCTCGGGTTTGCGGCGGCCGTTGAACTTCGCGTATTGGGAGAGGATGTCGGCGATCTCGCCGGCGTGGGCAGGGCCGAACTGCGCGGCTGCCCATTGCCGGGTGTAGGTGGCGATCCCGGCGGCGGGGATGGCGCCGGGGTCCCAGGCATAGTCGAGGAAGAAGGTGATCGGGAGCTCCAGGGGTTTTATATCACCGACGTTGACGATCCAGATGCGGTCATCGCCGTAGGCTTTTGCCAGGTTCAGCTGTTCCCATACACGGGGCAGGGGGTTGGTGTTGATCCATTTGTAGTTTCGCGGACCGCCGACATAGTCGAAGTGATAATAGAGGCCATAGCCGCCAGTCCTCGGCTTTTCACCGAGGGTAGGGAGCTTGCGGACATTGCCCCAGTTGTCGTCGCAGAGCAGGAGCGTGATATCATCGGGCACCCGCATTCCTTTGTCGTAATAGTCCTGTACCTCTTTGTACAGCGCCCAGGATTGGGGGGTGGCTTCGGGAGCCTTGCCGGTAATCTTTTGGATGATATTGCGTTGGTCGCCGACGATCTTTTCGAGGAGGGCGATGTTGCTGCCCTGCGTCATCGGCAGATCGCCGTCGCCACGCATGCCGACGGTGACGATGCTTTCATGGTGGTCCATGTGTTCGATGCCTTTTGTCCAGAAGCTGTCGAGGATGGGGGCGTTCTTTGTGTAGTCCCAGGGGCCGGAGCCATAGCGTTTCCATTCCTGTTGGGCGCGCAGCATGGGTTCGTGGTGGCTGGTGCCCATGACGATGCCGTATTGAGAGGCCAGGACGGGGTTGAGGGTATCGTCGGCGTTAAAGGCATTGCCCCACATAGCGGGCCAGAGGTAGTTGGCCTTTAGGCGGAGCAGCAGCTCGAAGACATGGTCGTAGAAAAAGTGGTTGAGGCCGCCGAATTTCTCGCGTGCCCAGCCGCTGAGCGCGGGAGCCTCGTCGTTGATGAAGAAACCGCGATATTTCACCGACGGCCCATCGCTTGTAGTGATACCGCGGGGATAGTAGAGCTCGTTATGCTTTGGGACGGGTACGTCCGCCCAGTAGTACCAGGGGGACACACCCAGGAGGCGAGAGAGATCGACGACGCCGTAGGCCGTACCTCTGCGGTCGCTGCCGGCGATGACCAGCGCCTCGCCGATGTTGGGGGTAGGGTTGCGAAGGGTTGTCCGCGTGTAGGCCTCCCATTTGCCGGTTTGTTTGGATGAGAGCCGGTTCTGTTTCAGCAGTTGTTGGATGAGGACCGAATGGTCCCTGCTGCCGATGATCACGAGGCGGGCGATGGGGGTGGCCGGCAGGGTAGTCAGGATGGGAGGCTTGACGCCGGTGAGGCGTTCGATATCGTCTTGCAGGAGCTCGGCGGATTTTTTAACCAGCCAGTGGTCCTGCGCGTCGACGTAGATGGGCGTGATGCCCTGTTCCTGGGAGACGAGGGGAAAATCTTGCGCTGCGGCCATTTGGATAACGATCACTGATAGCAGGGATAGGAAGGTTCGTTGCATACACATCGTTTTTAGAAGCCGATCGAATTACCGCCATCGATGGGCAGTACGACGCCGGTGATATATTTAGCCTGGGCGGAGGCCAGGAAGAGCGCGGCATCGCCGATGTCGCCGGGTTCGCCGAGGCGGCCCAGGGGGGTACGAGCGAAGACCTTTTCCTTTCTTTCCTTGTCACCGTTCAGGGCTTTTGCCGACATGTCGGTCGCGATGAAACCCGGGGCGATGCAGTTGACGAGGATGCCCATGGGGGAGAGCTCGACCGCCATGGCCTTTGTCATTCCTTCGATTGCCGATTTCGAGGCCGTGTAGGCGATGACCTTTGGGATGCCGTATTGGGCAGCCATGGAGCTGATGTTGATGATATTTCCCTGTCCCTGCGGGATCATGACGCGGACAGCTTCGCGGCTGACTGCGAATACCGAGCGGAGGTTGGTATGTAAAATGCGTTCGAACTCCTCGTCGGATACCTCGGTGAATTCCTTTTTCATGTTGATACCGGCATTGTTCACGAGAATATCGATGCGGCCGTATTGAGCGGCGATGCGGCCGATGAGAGCGGGGATGGCTGCGAGGTCGTTGAGGTCCTGGGAGATCGCGTGGCAGCGGGGGCCGAGCTGTTCTTTGGCGCGCCTTAGCTTTTCTTCGTCGCGGCCGATGATGACGGTTTGGATACCGGCCTGAACGAATTTTTCGGCAATGGCCAGGCCGATGCCGGAGGCGCCGCCGGTGACGATCGCGATGCGTTGTCCGGGATTACTGATTTGTTCCTGGGGCATAGTAGATGATATGTTGCTTGTAATATTCAAGGGTATGATCGGGTCGTTCCGCTGCTTCGGGCAGGGGTTGACGGGAGAAAGTCTGGAAGTAGAGGAGGCAGGCGTTGCGCCATTCTACAGCGTTCTTCTCCTGGATAGCCAGGCGCATGTTCACCTGCTGCCATCTTTCCGGGTCGATGGCCGGCCGGAGGGCGGTCCAGCACCGTTGCATCCAGCGGACTGAGTCAACGCCGGCGTAGTACTTCCGGCAGAGCTCTGCCCAAAGGGTGCGGCCGGTGTGCATCCGATGGTTCCACGACACATGGTGCCACCAGAGCAGCCATTGGTCCGGGCAGGAATCGGCGTTGGCCCATTGGGCGCGGGCGCCGGGGGCGTATTGTTCCAGGGCGTTGCTGCCCGTTGTTGTGCGATCGAAGCCGATACCTGCCGTGTCCGCTTTATGATAATAGACCGGATTCCAATCTGCCCGAGTGGCGTTTGCGAGCCAGGGGCCGGGCCCATAGTGGTGCTCATAGGCCATGATATGGTGGAGGCCTAGTGGCGTCATATAGTCGACGGTTATTTCTCTTGACGCCATCATCATTTGTTTTATACTATCGATCACGGACGGTTTGTTGGTAAAGGTTTGTTTTATCCATTCGGTGGCGATGGCCGCGGAGTAGGGGGCGGCTGCGCCGCCGGATTCCCAGGCAAGGCGGCCAAAGGCGTACCAGTTGGCCTGGGCAAAGATATGGCCACACCAGTTACGGTCGTTGCCGATGTTGGCGACGCCGGCGATACCCTGTATTGTTTGAGATACGGTGCCGTTGAGGTGCGTGTCTGCGTCGAGGCATTCTTCGAACAGCGGCGCGAGGTAGACCAGGTGGCTGGAGAAGCCGAGATATTCCTGGGTGAGCTGTACTTCGAGCAGGAGGGGGGTATGGGGCATTGCGCCGAAGAGAGGATGGAAGGGTTCGCGGGGCTGGAAGTCGATCGGGCCGTTCTTTACCTGTACGAGAACATTCTTGTGGAACTGTCCGTCGAGGGGTTTGAACTCCGTATAGGCCTGCCGGGCGCGGTCTTCGGGGGTTTCGTTGCTATAGACGAAAGCCCGCCAGATGACGATCCCCTGGTGTGGGTCGAGGGCCTCGGCGAGCATATTGGCGCCGTCGGCGTGGGTGCGGCCGTAGTTCTGCGGGCCTGGCTGGCCTTCGGAGTTGGCTTTGACGAGGAAACCGCCGAAGTCAGGGATGAGGCGATAGATCTCGTCCGCTTTCTTTCGCCACCATTCGCGGACGGCAGGATCGAGAGGGTCGGCGGTTTTGAGGCCGCCGATGTCGATAGGGCTGCTGAAGCGGACGGAAAGATAGACCCGGATGCCATAGGGGCGGAAGATGTCCGCGAGGGAGGCCGCTTTTTCGAGCCAGTCGGGAGTGAGGATATAGGGGCTGGCGTTGACGTTGTTCAGGACCGTTCCGTTTATGCCAATGGAGGCATTGGCGCGGGCATAGTCTGTATAGCGTTGATCCTTGTACGTTGGCAGGGTGAACCAGTCCCAGAGGGAGAGGCCGGCATAACCGCGTTCGACGCGGCGATTGAGATTATCCCAGTGATCGAGAATGCGGTAGGGGAGGGAGGGGGTGCTGGTGATGTCGAGGCGATTGATGGGCTCCTGCATTTGCAGCAGGCGGAGGAAGCGGAAGACGCCGTAGAGGATGCCTTTGTCGGTGGAGGCGGTGAGGAGGATGTTTTTTTGACTGGTCGTGCGAATGGCAAAACCTTCGGAACCGAGGAGGGGGTCATCCTGGAGACGGACGATCAGGGTGCTGTTGGTCCCGGAAGACCGGGGTGTCACGCCCAGCAGTCCCCGGAGACCCGTGAGCAGCTCCTGCCTGGCGGCCGCGAGCATGGGGGTTGTGGCGGGGAAAATCACTGCGGTGAGGGTGCTGCGATATTGTTGCAGCAGCGCTTTGTTGCCGATGAGGTCGTAGCGAAGCCAAAGGCGGTAGCCGTCCTCGGCCTGCAGGGCGTTGAGTGAAAGGAGGAAGAGCCCGAGGAAGACGGTTCGTTTCATTAGGCGTGGGGTTTCCTGCCGATGGAGGAATCGCGGATGACGAGCTCCGAGCGTAATATAATGGTATTGGTGGACTGGCTGCCGGCGGAGCCGTTGAGGCTGGCGATCAGGTTGCGTGCGGCCACCTGGCCCATTTCATAGCCGGGATAATTTATTGTGGTAAGGTTGGGCTCGATGACGGTGGAGACGGGGTCGTTGTTGAAGCCGACGAAGGCTATGTCTTCTGGGATGCGAATACCCATTTGCTTCAGCGCGATCATGCAGCCTACGGCGCAGTTGTCGTTGGCGACAAATACGGCATCGGGCAGAGGCTTTATCTGCCGGATCTGGGCGGCGGCTTCGGCGCCTGCTTCCTGGCTGAGGTTGCCGACGATGATATGATCTTCGCGAAAGGGGATATGCTGGTCCGCGAGGGCCTGTTTGTACCCCTGAAGGCGATCGACATAGACATTTCGTTTCTGGGAGGCCGTGATATGGACGATGCGGCGGCGGCCCTGGCTGATCAGGTGGGTCGTGGCTTCATACGCTGCCTTTGTATTATTGATCTGTACGCAGATGCTGTCGGGCTGGTCTGCGGTACGGTCGAAGAATACGACGGGGATCTTCTTCCTTATAAAGGCCTCGAAATGGGCCATGGATTCGGTGTCGTAGGCAAGAGAGACGAGCAAGCCATCCACCCGGTTGTTAAAGAGGGTGGCGGCATTGGCCTTTTCTTTTTCCTGTGATTCGGAAGACTGGCTGATAATGAGGTTATAGCCTTCGCTGGTAGCAATGTTCTCCATCCCTGCGATGACGGCAGACATAAAATTACTATTGATACGGGGGATGATGACACCGATGGTATTGGTACGTTGGGTCCGCAGGTTGCGGGCAAAGTTGTTGGACCGATAGCCCATTTCCTGGGCCAGATCGGCGATCCTTTTTTTCGTCTTTTTGCTGACTACCGGATCATCCTTCAAGGCGCGGCTGACCGTGGCGATAGAGATATTCAGCTTACGGGCAAGATCGTATATGGTGACTTCTTTCTCTCTACTCATACAATCGTTTACATGCTGGTTACGTGGATAAAAATAAGATTTTTTTTGAAAAAAAATTGTAATCGGTTACATTTTGTCGAAAATTGCTTTACTTTAGCATTGACAAACGATTGCCATGCCACCAAAACCAACTATGCCAAGGCCCTACCTAAAGGGCGTCCTCTTCAAGATACTTCGGGCAAAGCCCCCATCTTTTCATTGATCATTCTTCATTTTTGACAGGTCCTCCTGGCCGGCGGCCTGCCGGCTGTCAACCAAAACACACAATCATTCAAAAATTGACCAAGTATGAGAGTTGCATTCTGTCTTCTAGCAGCTTTTCTGTTTGCTCTAACCGCCGGGGCGCAGAATCGTATACATATTAAAGGACGGGTCACCGGAGACAACGGGCAGCCGCTGGCCAAGGCTACCGTGATGGTAAAGGGCTCATCAGCCGGGGTGAGCAGTGACGATAATGGGGTGTTCGATGTCGAGGCCCCTTCCAATGGCACTATTACTGTTTCCTCTGTCGGTTTTACGGCGTCCACTCTTAAGATAGGAGGGCGCACGCAGATCGATGTCGTGTTGCAACCGTCCAACAGTTCGCTGGACCAGGTGATCGTGGTCGGATACGGCTCGCAGAAGCGGTCGGATGTTACCGGGTCGGTGGCCCGGGTTTCTTCGGCGACGTTACAGGAGGTGCCAACGGCGAATTTTATCAGTGAGCTAAAGGGCCGGACCGCGGGGGTAGATATCATCAGCAATAGCTCTACCCCGGGAGGCGGCGGTCAGATCCGTATCCGGGGGAACCGGAGCATGGCGTTGACGCAAACCCAGAGTGACGGGTTGGATCAGCCGTTGGTGGTGGTTGACGGCATACCGTTCGGCGGGAGCGTCAACGATATCGATCCGGACAATATCGTCAGCCTGGATATCCTGAAAGATGCCTCAGCCACGGCGATCTATGGATCGCGGGGTTCCGGGGGGGTTATCCTGATCACGACGCGGCGGGGCAGGCAGGGAAAGCCGCAGATGAGCTATAACGGTTATTATGGTATTTCGAGCGTGCTGGGGGAAATGAAAACTTACAATGGGAAAGAATATGCGCAGCTCAAGGCGGATGCGGCGACCTATAACAGCCAGGCGGGACAGGCGGGCACGACCTCCTATCCGCTGACGGCTGCCGAGCAAGCCGGCCTGGCCAACGGGACGAATACCGACTGGCAGAAGCTGATCTACCGGAATGCGATGACGACCAGCAATAGCCTTAGTCTGTCGGGCGGCAATGAGATGACCCAGTATTCGCTGGGTGGGCAGTATTATGACGAGCAGGGGATCATTCCCAACCAGAACTTCGAACGGTTCCAACTGCGGACCACGATCGACCATAATATCAGCAAGCGTTTAAGGATCGGCATCAACACGATCG
>Ga0310811_10003801_pt1 | contig 19033 bp, 19 predicted proteins | sample YCmetagenome_FD_207642 | JGI IMG/M metagenome (GOLD analysis project Ga0310811, IMG submission 207642) | Soil microbial communities from experimental microcosm in Duke University, North Carolina, United States - YC | ecosystem: Engineered > Artificial ecosystem > Soil microcosm > Unclassified ...
CGTCAAGCTCGGCCCGCGTCGCGGCGACAACGCCCCGATGGCGATCATCGAGCTCGTCGAGCCGCTGACGGTCGCTCAGGAGGCCACCCGCGAGGCCGAGGCCGCGACGAAGCGCGCGGTCAAGGAGGCCGAGGCCAAGACCGAGACCCCCGTGGTCGAGGACGAGGCGCCGGCCGCGGACGAGGCCACTGAGGTCGAGACCGAGGCCGCCGTCGAGGTCGAGGACGCCAAGCCGGAGTCCGAAGAGGCCTGAGGCACGTAGGTAGTCGGAGGGCGCCGCCCGGGGAGACCCGAGCGGCGCCCTTCGTCCATGGAGAGGGTGGGCATGATCCGGGTACGACTGGACCTGGCGTACGACGGCACCGAATTCGCGGGCTGGGCGCGGCAGCGCAGCGGCGTGCGCACCGTGCAGCAGGTGCTGGAGGAGGCGCTCACCGCGATCCTGCGGGTGGCCGAGCCGGTGCAGCTGACCGTGGCGGGCCGCACCGACTCCGGGGTGCACGCGAGCGGGCAGGTGGCGCATTTCGACCTGCCCGAGGGCGTGTGGCACGCGCACCGGGAGAAGCTGCTGCGGCGGCTGGCCGGAAAGCTGCCGATGGACGTGCGGGTCTACCGGGCCGAGCAGGCGCCCGAGGGCTTCGACGCGCGCTTCGCCGCCACCTCGCGGCGCTACGTCTACCGGGTCTGCGACTCCCGCGAGGGCACGCTGCCCACCCGCCGGGGCTTCGTGCTCTGGCACAACCGTGAGCTGGACGTGGACCTGCTCAACGAGGCGTCCCGGCTGATGCTCGGCGAACACGACTTCGCGGCGTACTGCAAGAAGCGCGAGGGCGCCACGACCATCCGCCGGCTGCTCGACGTGCACTGGGACCGCACCCGGCCGGACGAGGTCGAGGCGACGGTGGAGGCGGACGCGTTCTGCCACTCGATGGTCCGCGCGCTGGTCGCCGCGCTGCTGATGGCGGGGGACGGCCGCTGCGCCCCGGACTTCCCCGCGCAGGTGCTGGCCGGCAAGGAGCGGCACCCCTCGGTGAACGTGCTCCCGCCGCACGGGCTGACCCTGGAGGAGGTGCGCTACCCGTCCGAGACGGAGCTCGCCGCGCGGGTCACGGAAACGCGCCGGGTGCGCACGCTCGGTTGCTGACCTGTATCAGAGTTCGTAGGGGGTTGCTCTCAGGGTCCTGTGCCCGATAGTGTCCGCACCCTGCGGTTCACACTGACTCGGGGAGGGTCCTGGTGGGCAAGGGCGCCCGGTGGATCACGCGGTGCTCGACGGCGCTCGTCCTGGTGGGGACGGTCTCGTCGGCGGCGAGCACGGCGTTCGCTTATTCGTCCGGCGGTGTCAACGTGCCGGACGCGACGTTCCGGCAGGGCACCGGGACGCAACAGGTCTCGATCTCGGTCGGGGCGCCGCTGGTCGGCACCGACCAGGCCCTGGTGGTCTGGCCGTTCTACTTCTCCGACTACCACTGGCTGGTCGGCGTGGAGGCGGACCCGGACACCGGGGCCACCTGCGCCTACGACGTGGGCCAGTGGCAGTGCACCCCCGGCCGCTCCGGCTGGCACGCAGGCGACCTGCGGGTGCTGGTGAGCACGGCCAAGGCGATGGACTGCGGGCTGCACGCGGGCGTGTGCCAGACCGACGAGATCAACATCCAGGGACTGCCGGACGCGCCGGACCACAGCGGACTGCCGGACGGCAAGCCTTTCTCGGTGCTCGGGAACGTGCTGATCATGCCGGAGACGGTGCCCTGGCACGGCCCGACCCCGAGCACGCAGCCGGTCTACCGGCCGCTCACGGCGACCACGGCCCCGGCCGCGCAGTCCGTCACCGCGACCACGGCCCCGGCCGGCCCGGACACCGCATCCGCGGACCCGACGACCAGCGTGGACGCCGTGAACACCTCGCTGAGCGGCGGCTCGCACGGTTCGCCGGTCGGCCTGGTCCTGCTGGTGGCGCTCCCGGTGGTGGGCGGCGTCGGCGGGTTCACCGGCTACCGGATGCGCCGGCGGCGGCGTCCGGCCGGGGGCGAGTGACCTGCGGCCGGGGCCGTTTTGACCGATCCGACCCCGGCCGGGTACCTTGGTTCACGTTGTGTTTTCCGCGCGATTGTCATGCGCGCCCGGACTTCTCTCCGCCGCCCTCGGGCCGGGGACAAGAAACCGGGGGGCTCGGTGCCTGATGCCGTAGGTGTCTGACGCTGTCCGCCTGCGGAATCACTGTCCAAATCCACGTGCTTCGTGGATACCGACACGAGTGAAGGCATACGACCCGTGCGTACGTACAGCCCCAAGCCCGGCGAGGTCGAGCGCAAGTGGTACGTCATCGACGCCACTGACATCGTCCTCGGCCGGCTCGCCAGCCAGACGGCAATCCTGCTGCGCGGCAAGCACAAGCCGCAGTTCGCTCCGCACGTGGACACCGGTGACTTCGTCATCATCGTCAACGCGGAGAAGGTCCACCTGTCCGGGAACAAGCGCGAGGACAAGCTCGCCTACCGGCACTCCGGTTACCCGGGCGGTCTGCGCTCCGTCAAGTACGGCGACCTGATCGACAAGGACCCGCGCAAGGCTCTGGAGAAGGCCGTGCGCGGCATGCTCCCGCACAACAGCCTCGGCCGCGACATGCTGAAGAAGCTCAAGGTCTACGGCGGACCGAACCACCCGCACGCCGCCCAGCAGCCCGTTCCGTTCGAGCTGTCTCAAGTCGCTCAGTAATCGATCAAGGAGTTTGCGGCAGTGTCTGAACTGACGACGGCCGACGTCGAGACCTTCGACGACGAAGAGGTCCCCGAGACCTACACCACCGAGACCGCTCCGGCCGCCGACGCCCCGGTGCGTCGCGCCGCCAACCTGGTCCCGGCCGGCGGCACCGGTCGCCGCAAGGAGGCCGTGGCCCGGGTGCGGATCATCCCCGGCACCGGCAAGTGGAAGATCAACGGTCGTACCCTCGACGCGTACTTCCCGAACAAGGTGCACCAGCAGGAGGTCAACGAGCCGTTCCACGTGCTCGAGCTGGACGACCAGTACGACGTGATCGCCCGCATCAACGGCGGCGGCATCTCCGGCCAGGCCGGTGCGCTGCGCCTGGGCATCGCCCGCGCGCTGAACGAGGCCGACGTCGAGGCCAACCGCCCGACCCTGAAGAAGGCCGGCTTCCTGACCCGGGACGCGCGCGCGACCGAGCGCAAGAAGGCCGGTCTCAAGAAGGCCCGTAAGGCCCCGCAGTACTCGAAGCGTTAGTCTCCGAACACGCTTGTATTGGGCTTTGCCGTTTATCGGCAAGTCAGACAGCCCCATCGTCCGTCTCGCGGCGTACGGTGGGGTTGTCTCTTTCGCATGAGCCTTCCCACCACAACAGCTAAGGGGTCCGCTTCCATGGCCCGACTTTTCGGAACCGACGGAGTGCGCGGGCTGGCGAACCGCGAGGTCACCGCGGAGCTCGCGCTCGACCTGTCGGTCGCCGCGGCGCACGTCCTGGCCGAGCGCGGCGAGTTCGCGGGCCACCGGCCCAGGGCGGTCATCGGGCGCGACCCGCGGGCCTCGGGCGAGTTCCTCGAGGCGGCGGTGGCGGCGGGCCTGGCCTCGGCCGGGGTGGACGTGGTGCGCCTCGGCGTGCTGCCCACGCCCGCGGTGGCCTACCTGACCATCGCGTTGGAGGCGGACTTCGGGGTGATGCTCTCGGCCAGCCACAACCCGGCCGAGGACAACGGGATCAAGTTCTTCGCGCGCGGCGGCCTGAAGCTGCCGGACGAGATCGAGGACGCGATCGAGCGGCGGCTGAAGGAGCCCTGGGAGCGGCCGATCGGGGACGCCATCGGCCGGATCACCGACCTCGAGGACGGGGTCGAGCGCTACGTGGACTACCTGGTCGGCACGGTGCCGAACCGGCTGGACGGGCTCAAGGTCGTGCTGGACGCGGCGCACGGCGCGGCCGCGGTCGCCGCCCCCGCCGCGCTGCGCCGGCTCGGCGCCGAGGTCGTGACCATCGGCGACGCCCCGGACGGGCTGAACATCAACGCCGGCTGCGGCTCCACCCACCTGGACCTGCTGCGCGCGAAGGTGGTCGAGCACGGCGCGGACCTCGGCGTGGCGCACGACGGGGACGCGGACCGGATGCTGGCCGTGGACGCGGCGGGCGAGGTCGTGGACGGCGACCAGGTGATGGCGATCCTGGCATTGGCCCTGCGCGAGCGCGGCGGTCTGGCCGAGGACACCGTGGTGGCCACGGTGATGGCGAACCTGGGCTTCAAGATCGCGATGGAGCGCGCGGGCCTGAAGGTGATCCAGACGGCGGTCGGCGACCGCTACGTGCTGGAGGCGATGCGCGAGGGCGGCTTCGTGCTCGGCGGCGAGCAGTCCGGCCACATCATCATGCAGGAGTACGCCACCACCGGCGACGGCATCCTGGCCGGGCTGCACCTGCTGGCGCGGGTCGCCGAGAGCGGCAAGCCGCTGGCCGAGCTCGCCGCCGTGATGCGCAAGCTGCCGCAGGTGATGGTGAACGTGCGCGGCGTGGACAAGTCGCGGGTCGGTTCGAGCACCGAGCTGGCCGACGCGGTCAGCGCCGCCGAGGTGGAGCTCGGCGAGCGCGGCCGGGTGCTGCTGCGTCCGTCCGGCACCGAGCCGCTGGTGCGGGTCATGGTCGAGGCGGAGAGCCAGGAGCAGGCCGACCTGATCGCGAACCGGCTGGCCGGGGTGGTCAGCAGCGAGCTGGGCTGACGCTCAGTCAGCGGCGGCGGCCAACGGCAGGTCGGCGGTCACCAGCCAGCGGTCGCCGACCGGGCCCGCCTCGAGCGTGCCGCGCAGCAGTCTGAGACGCTCGCGCATGCCGGTCAGGCCGTAGCCGCCGTCGACGGTCTCCAGGATCGGGCCGGCGCTCGGCACCGCGCCGTCGGCCGGGAGCTTGTTGGCGATGGCCATCGTGAGCCCGTCGGCCGCGTAGCTCAGCCGTACCTCGACCTCTGCTTCGGGGGCGTGCTTCGCCGCGTTCACCAGCGCCTCCTGGGCCGTCCTGAGCAGCGCGACGGTCGCGTCCGGGGGCACCGGGCGCGGCTCGCCGTCGAGGTCGCAGTGCACGAGGACGTGGCGTCGCTCGGCGTGCTCGGCGGCCAGGCGGGCCAGTTCGTCGTGCAGCGGCAGGGTGTCGGAACGCAGGGCGTGTACGGCGCGCCGCGTCTCGACCAGGCCCTCGGAGGCCATCCGCTGCGCCTTCTCCAGCGCGACGAGCGCCGCCTCGGTGTCCCCGCGGTCGGTGATCAGGGCGCGGGCCATCTGGATCTGGATGCCGAGCGCGCCGAGCGAGTGCGCGAGCACGTCGTGGATCTCGCGGGCCAGCCGGGCGCGCTCGTCGAGCACGTCGGCGCGGCGCTGCTCGGCCCGCAGCTGCTCGTGCTGGGCGAGCAGGGCGGCCGCCTGCTCCGCACGGATCCGGTAGTCGGCCCGGCTGCGGCCGAGCGTTATGCCGATGAACAGCAGCACCGGGTAGCCGACGAACGTGCCGATGCCCTGGTCGAAGGCGATCCCGCCGATCTCGCTGACCAGCATGCCGAGCGCGGCGATCGACAGCGCGCTGACCAGCGGCAGGTCGGCCATCGCGGACTGGATCGCACTGATCGAGAAGACGATCATGTACGTGCCGTCGCCCGAGGCCGTGGCACCGAGGCACGCGGTCACGACGACCAGCCCGAGTGCCGCGGGGCGCAGCCAGCGGACCGTCGCCGCGGGCAGCAGTTCCGACTCGACCAGCATCAGGGCGAACTGGCCGAGGCAGAGCACGACGAAGGCGGACTGCTGGGTGGCGGCGCCGCCCGGGGTCGCGACCGGGTGCAGGAAGACCAGCGTGCCGACGATGACGAGCCCGAGCAGGCGCGTCGTCCAGATGGAAGCTCGCAGCAGCATGCGCCCAGTATTCCGGGCGGGCCCGCGGGGTGGAACGAACCGTGGGTGGAGACGGTGGTGGAGGGCCTGGTACCAGCGTGGTGCCGGCGGGTTCATACCGGGACCAGAACCGCGGGTTGATCCGGCGCGCGGCGTTCGGCGGGAGAGTCGGTGGCGTCACCGAAACCCGACGAACGAGGGGGAAACCCATGCTCAGCACCCTGACCCAGGCCGAACTCGTCAACGCCGCCGTGCTCACCGTCACCCTGCACAGCGACCTCGGCCACAAGAAGATCGGCGCCTTCCGGCTGCTGCGTCCGGCCGTGATGTGCGCGGCGATCGTGCCGCTGTTCGTCTCCGCGCCGGTCACCCGGGGCGACGGGCTCGCGGTCGAGCTCGCCGGGGCCGCCGCCGGACTGCTGGTCGGCCTGCTCGGGCTCACGCTGATGCGCGTCTACCGCAGCCCGGAGACCGGCCTGCCGACCAGCGCGGCGGCCTGGCCGTACGCGCTGATGTGGACCGTCATCGTCGGCGCGCGGGCCTTCTTCTCGTACGGCGCCGAGCACCTGTTCTCGAAGCAGCTCGCCGACTGGTGCATCGCGCACCAGGTCACGCAGGCGGCCATCACCGACGGTCTGATCTTCATGGCCGTGGTCATGGTGCTCACGCGCACGGCCGGCCTCGCGACCCGGGCCGCGCTGCTGCCCGGGTCGCGCCGGACTCAGCCCGCGACGGCGAACTCGTAACCCGGGAAGTCGACCCGCGGCCGATAGCCCATGGTCCGGTTGACCGCGAGCATCCAGTGGTTCTCGTTGTTGTTGTACGTGCGGATCATCCGGGTGCTCGGCCGGTCCTCCAGCAGCCACAGGTTCGCGGCCGCCTTGACCCGCAGCCCGAGCCCGTGGCCGCGGTGGCCGCGGACCACGCCGGTGTCCCAGATCTCGCTGCTCGTCGGCTCGTCCGGGTACGTGCCGATCATGTTGAAGGCGGCCACGTTCCCATCCGGATCCAGCGCCGCCTGCACGTACCGGCGCGCGCCGAGCCGGTCTATCTCCGCCTCGTTCCAGCGCAGCCGGTCGACCGAGTACTTGTCGAAGGTGTACTCGAACTCGCCGAGCGGCTGGTCGGCCATCGCGTCCATCGCCGAGCAGAAGGACTCCGCGAGCTCGTCCGGACAGCGCCCGGTCCAGCCGACCAGCGTGTACTGCTCGTTCTTCGCGGACGGCTCGGCCCATGCCTCGAACTGCGCGCGGTCGATCGTGTCGAGGTCCAGCGTGGACATGATCGCGGTGTCGGTCAGCCGGCCGTCGTACTCCTCCACGAACGGCGCCGGGACCATCGTCTGCGGCATGCCTATCGCCAGCCGCTTGCGGCCGAGCTCGAGGTTCAGCCGCAGCAGCGCCTCGAACAGCGCGGTCTCGGCGCCGAGTTCCCGCCCCTCGGCCGTGACGTTGACGTCAGCCCAGGTGAGGTCGAGGTTGTTCTTCGTCGAGTAGCCGCAGACGGACATGCCGTAGGCCTCGGTCGCCTGCTCGTCGGCGAAGACACCGAACACGACCACCTCGCCGGTGTAGCCGGCCGTGCACCAATGCCGCAGCCTGATCTCCCCGCCCGGGGGGAGATCAGGCATGTAGTCGCGGCGCCACTGCCGCAGCGCGGGTTGTACCGCCGCGGCATCCCGCGGGTTCTCCGCCGGGTTGAGTCGTCTGATCTGCATTCAGTCAGGACAGCATCCGCCCGGCGGAGAGCGCCACCGAATTTCAGTCGGCGCGCACGGTGAAGGCGCTCAGCCGCTGTGTGGCGTACCACGTGGTCAGCACGACCGCGATGACCGCCAGCACGATCGAGGGGGTGAACGTCAGGTGCGAGTCCAGGTCGCCGTTGTTCGAGATGCTGTGCGCGAGGCCGAGCGACCACTGCTCGATCGACAGGTACTTCGCGCCGCCGACGAGCGTGGCGATCAGCTGCTCCCAGAGCGCCACGTACGCCAGCGAGTAGATCACCGGGTGCCGCATGGCCGCGGAGATCAGCACGAACAGGCAGGAGTACACGATCGAGCCGAGGACGCCGCCGATGAAGCAGCCGAAGGCCAGCTTGTGCGGGCCCTGCGCGATGATCCCGGCGATCAGCACCGGAACCGCCGCGAACAGCGTCGTGGTCAGCGCGGAGACGGCGATCTTCGACACGATCACGTCGCGCCTACGCACCGGCGTGGCCAGCAGGTGCAGCACCGAGTTGTCGTCGATCTCCGAGCCCAGCACCGAGGTGCCCACGAGCAGCGCGGTCAGCGGCACGACCGCGCCGACGCCGACCCGGCCGAGGACCAGCGCGGGCCAGTCGGACACGGTGCCGTGCGCGCCCTTGAGCGCGAGGGTGATGACCACCAGCACGATCGCCGGGAGCACGAAGAGCAGGGCCCGTCTGCGCCCGAACAGCGCCCGGAAGGTGATCCAGGCGACGGTGGGGTTGTACATATCCGGCTCCTTAGGATCCGACGAGGTAGGCGAACACGGATTCCAGCGACTCGTCCGAGGGGACGACCTCGCGCAGGCCGATCCCGGCGGCGCGGCTGACCTTCGCCAGTTCGCGGGTGAAGGTGCCGTGGTCGCTCGCGTGCACCTCCAGGCCGTCCTTGGTCAGCTCCACCCCCTGCACGGCGTCGCTCGCGATCAGCACCCCGGCCAGCGCGCGGTCGTCCGTGCTGCGCAGCACGAACACGTGCGGCCGGTTCGTCATCAGGCGGCGGATGGTGCGGTAGTCGCCCGAGGCGGCGAGCCGGCCGGCCACCACGACCTGCACGGTGTCGGCGAGCTTCTCCACCTCCTCCAGGATGTGCGAGGAGAACAGGATCGTCCGGCCGCTCGCGCCGAGCCCGCGCAGCAGGTCCATCATGTGCATCCGCTGCCGCGGGTCCATGCCGTTGAAGGGCTCGTCCAGCAGCAGCACCTTCGGGTCGTGCACCAGCGCGGCGGCCACCTTGGCCCGCTGCCGCATGCCCTTGGAGTACGTGGAGATCGGCCGGTCCGCGGCCTGCTGCATCTCGACGAGATCCAGCGCGCGCTCGGCCGCGGCCTTCGGGTCGGGCAGCCGGTGCAGCTTCGCCGAGGCCGTGACGAACTCACGGGCCGTCAGGAAGGCGTACACCGAGTCGCGCTCCGGGACCAGGCCGACCGTGCGGAACACGTCCGGGTGCCGCCAGGGGCTGACGCCGTCGATGGTGACCGCGCCGCGCGAGGGGGACAGGAAGCCGGACAGCAGGTGCAGGATCGTCGACTTGCCCGCGCCGTTCGGACCGAGAAGCCCCGTGACTCCCGGGCCGAGTTCGAGCGAGATGTCGTTGACCGCGACCACGTTGCCGTACCAGTGGGTCACGTGGTCGAAGCGCACGGTCACCGGGCCGTCCTGGTCGGCCGCCGCGACGGGCACGGCCGCTTGTTCGAGGGCGCTCACGAGACGCTCACCTTCCGGTATCGCAGGATCAGGCCGCCGGACGCCGCGGCCGCGAGGACGAGCAGCTCCGCGCCGTAGACCGGGCCGAGCGGGGAGGGGTTCGGGATCTGGCCGTCGGTCGCCCGGAAGAGCCAGATCCGGCTGCCCTCGACGATGTCGGCCGGGTTGAACATGCCGCCGACCTTGGCGATCGTGGAGTAGACCGGGACCTGGTACTGGATGGTCAGGTCGGCGTAGCCCGGCTTGTTCGGATCCTTCACGCCGCTGATGTCGATGTTGTCGTGCCGCAGGTCCACGCCCGGGCACAGCTGGTTGACCGCCGCGGTGGGCGGCCCGTTCCCGTTGTCCGGACCGACGCCGAAGATGTCGCCCTGCGCCGTGTTCGGGTTCACCAGCGGCACCACGCAGCTGGTCGTGCGCGGCGAGTACGTCGTGCCGAGCGCGTCCGAGAAGACGTGCCCGATCGCCGTCGTGACCAGGAAGAAGATCGCGATCGCGCCGGTGGCGATGACGCGGCGTCCGGTGGTCGAGGCCATCAGCAGGCTGATCGCGCTGAACAGCACCGCCTGGAACACCGCGACGAACAGCGCGGGGAACGCGTCACGGGTGTCGAGCCAGATCTCGTGGCCGGACTTCGCCGAGGCCACCTGGCCCAGGAAGCTGACCAGCACCGGCAGGAACTCCACCGCGAACAGCGACGTGCACAGCGCCAGCAGCTTCGCGGCCGGGTAGTCGGCGCGGCGCAGCGGCCGGGAGAAGTACAGCGGCAGCGTGTGGTGCCGCAGGTCCCGGGAGACCAGTTCGGGTGCCGCGACCGCCACGAAGAGCACGAAGAAGAGCATCAGGTTGTAGCCCATGTCCGCGTACGCCATCACCGGCGCGTGGTTGATCGACGCGGCGTAGACGTTGAGCGCGGCCGGGATCATGGTGACCGCGATGACGAACCAGGGCACGATCTTCGCTTTGGGCCCGCGGCCGAGGCCGAAGACGCTGCGCACACTGTGCACGTAGAGCGCGCGTACGATCTGCGCGCGGCCCAGGCGTGGACCTGTGTACGGCTTGTATCCGATGTCGTGGATGACGCTGGTCGGCGCGGTGCTCACAGCGATACCTCCTCGGCGGTCTCCGGCATTGCCTCGGCGAACAGTTCCTCCACGTGGTGCCGCCGGTGTTCCAGCCGGGTCAGCGGGAGCTCCAGGTCGGCGACGGTGTCGCGCACGGTGTCGAACACCGGGTCGCCGTCCAGCCGGACCAGCAGTTGACGCCGCGTCGGCTGCGGGCTGACGGTCAGTCCGAGCTCGGCCAGCCGGGCGGCGAGCAGGTCGGTGCCCTCGTCCACCTCGACCGCGAGCCAGGGCAGCGCCTGCGTCATCGAGTCCAGCGACGCCGCGCGCAGCAGCCTGCCGCCCTCGATGGCGACGAGGTGGTCGCAGATCCGCTCGATCTCGCTGAGCAGGTGCGAGGCGACCAGCACGGCGATGCCGAACTCGTTGCCGATCCGGTGGATCAGCGCCAGCATCGCGTCCCGGCCCGCCGGGTCGAGGCCGTTCGTCGGCTCGTCGAGCAGCAGCAGCCCCGGGTCGCCGACCAGCGCCTGGGCCAGCTTGACCCGCTGCTTCATGCCGGTGGAGAAGGTGCCGATCTGCCGGTAGCGCTCCTCGTGCAGGCCGACGTGCCGCAGCGCCTCGGCCGCCTGCTCCTTCGCGGCCGTGGCCGGCAGCCCGGACATCCGGCCGAGGTGCGTGACGAACTCGGTCGCGGTCACGTCGGCGGGCAGGCAGTCGTGCTCGGGCATGTATCCCACCCGCGCGCGGATCAACTCGCCCTGCTCCCGCGCGTCCAGGCCCAGCACGCGCACCCGGCCCGAGGTCGGAGTGAGCAGGCCGAGCAGGATCTTGATGAGGGTGGACTTGCCGGCGCCGTTCGCGCCGACCAGGCCGGTGATCCCCGGCCGCACCGATAGCGTGAGGTCATTGAGCGCAGTGGTGACGCCTCGATAGCGCATCGTGAGCGCCGTCGCCTCGATGATCGATTGCTCGTTATCTGACACGACTCGACGGTAGGGCGGCGTGGCGCGCGTCACATCAGGCAGAAGTCCTATTCATGAGTACACCCTGAGGATGGCATTTCCCCGGGTGGGCCTACGGGATTATCCCGGAGGGGGACACTGGTCTATACCTCTACCTGCGGTTTTGCCCGCTGCGGCTAGAGTGTGGGGCGACATCGCGGAGAGGAAACGGTTTTACGGTGTGCGGAATCGTCGGATACGTGGGTGACAAGTCGGCGCTCGACGTCGTGCTCGAGGGGCTGCGGCGGCTCGAGTACCGGGGCTACGACTCGGCGGGCGTCGCGGTGGTCGCCGAGGGCGCGCTGACCGGGCGCAAGAAGGCCGGGAAGCTGGCCAACCTGGAGAAGGAGCTGGCCGAGAACCCGCTGCCGGAGTCCGGCCTCGGCCTCGGGCACACCCGGTGGGCCACGCACGGCGGCCCGACCGACGCCAACGCGCACCCGCACTTCGACGCGGACGGCCGGGTCGCGGTCGTGCACAACGGCATCATCGAGAACTTCGCCCAGCTGCGGCACGAGCTGCGCGAGGCGGGCGTGGAGCTGCGCAGCGAGACCGACACCGAGGTCGTCGCGCACCTGATCGGCCGTGAGTTCCCGGACTGCGCCGGCGACCTGGCCGAGGCCATGCGCCGGGTCTGCCGCCGGCTGGACGGCGCGTTCACCCTGGTCGCCGTGCACGCGGACGTCCCCGGCGTGGTCGTCGGCGCCCGGCTCAACTCCCCGCTGGTGGTCGGCGTCGGCGCGAACGAGGCCTTCCTGTGCTCGGACGTCGCCGGCTTCATCGGGCACACCCGGGACGCCATCGAGCTCGGCCAGGGCCAGGTCGTCGAGGTGCGCAAGACCGGCGTGACGATCACCTCCTTCGACGGCGCGGCCGCCGAGGGCAAGCCCTTCCACGTGGACTGGGACGTGGCCGCCGCCGAGAAGGGCGGCTACGACTACTTCATGCTCAAGGAGATCGAGGAGCAGCCGCGGGCCATCGCGGACACGCTGCTCGGCCGGATCGGCGACGAGGGGCGGCTGCAGCTCGACGAGATGCGGATGAGCGAGGCCGAGCTGCGCAGCGTGGACAAGGTGATCGTCATCGCGGCGGGCACGGCGTACCACGCGGGCATGATCGCCAAGTACGCGATCGAGCACTGGACCCGGATCCCGGTCGAGGTCGAGCTCGCCTCCGAGTTCCGCTACCGCGACCCGATCCTGACCCGCGACACGCTGGTCATCGCGATCTCGCAGAGCGGCGAGACCGCCGACACGCTGATGGCGCTGCGGCACGCCAAGGAGCAGCACGCCCGCGTGCTGGCCATCTGCAACACCAACGGCGCGACGATCCCGCGCGAGTCGGACGCCGTGGTCTACACGCACGGCGGCCCGGAGATCGCGGTCGCCTCCACCAAGGCCTTCCTCACCCAGCTGATCGCCTGCTACCTGGTCGGCCTCTACCTGGCCCAGGTGCGCGGCGCGAAGTTCCCGGACGAGATCCAGGACATCCTGGCCCAGCTCTCGCTGGCCCCGGAGAAGGTGCGCGAGACCCTCGACCGGATGGAGCCGGTGAAGGAGCTCGGCCGGCTGCTCAAGGACGAGGAGCGGGTGCTCTTCCTCGGCCGGCACGTCGGCTTCCCGGTGGCGCTCGAGGGCGCGCTCAAGCTCAAGGAGCTGGCGTACGTGCACGCCGAGGGCTTCGCGGCGGGCGAGCTCAAGCACGGCCCGATCGCGCTGGTGGACCAGGACCTGCCGGTGGTCGTCGTGGTGCCGCCCGCGGACCGGCCGCTGCTGCACGACAAGATCGTCTCCAACATCCAGGAGATCCGGGCCCGCGGCGCCCGCACCATCGTGATCGCCGAGGACGGCGACGAGGCGGTGGCCGCGTTCGCCGACACGATGATCTACGTGCCCGAGCTGCCGACGCTGCTGCAGCCGCTGGTCGCCACCGTGCCGCTGCAGGTCTTCGCCTGCGCGCTCGCGGACGCCAAGGGCCTGGACGTGGACCAGCCGCGTAACCTGGCCAAGTCCGTCACAGTGGAGTAGGTCGAGTAAAGGGCTGTCAGATGATCGTGGGCGTGGGCATCGACGTGGTCGACATCGCGCGTTTCCAGGCCTCGTTGGAGCGCACGCCCGGTCTGCTGGAGCGGGTCTTCACCGACCGCGAGCGCTCGCTGCCGACCGCGTCGCTCGCGGCCCGCTTCGCCGCGAAGGAGGCGGTCGGCAAGGCGCTCGGCAACCCGGGCGACCTCAGCTGGCAGGACGCCGAGGTGTGCAGCGAGACGAACGGCCGCCCCTACCTCGTGGTGGCGGGCGGCGTGGCGGCGCGGGCCGAGGAGCTCGGCGTGACCAGTTGGCACATCTCGCTGAGCCACGACGCGGGAATCGCCTCGGCCATGGTCGTCGCGGAGCGTTAGCCCTCATCCAGGAGTTCGCCGCCCCATTCGGACGGATGCACGTCGCGCAGGGTCTGCGTGAAGTGCCAGCGGTGTCCGGCCAGGTCCTCGATGGCGCACTCGCGCTCGCCGTACTCGTACTCCTGCGGCTCCATGAGCACGCGGGCACCGTGAGCCCGGGCCCGCGCCAGCACCGCGTCCAGGTCCTCGACCCGGACCTTCATCGCGGCCACCTCGATGCCGGGCGTCGGCGCGGTCCGATCGCCGTGCACGTCCGCGACGATGATCGCGCCGTCGTCGCCCACCCGCATCTGCGAGCGGTGCGCCTCGCCGATCCGCAGCCGCTCGACGAAGCCGAACGCGGCCGACAGCCACGCCACGGCCGCGCGGACGTCCGGGTACACGAGCTCCGGGATCACCGTCGGGCTGGGTACGGACCGGTTCGTCTTCATGCCGCCAAGTTACTGCGCGGCCGAAGAGCGAGCGGATCATGGGGGCCGGATCAGGGAGCGGGTCGAGGGCCGAGTCTGGCAAGGCCGAGGAGGGAGGCACCCTGGGTTTGGGTGGCGACCGACGAGAACGCGGCCAGGCGAGAGCCATCGGCCCGCGAGCCCGGCCCCCATCCCGCGGTCGCTCAAAGCCGCACCACCGGGGCGGATCCGCGCTATGGTGCGCTCATGTCGGATCCGCACGGCCCGGAACTCGGCCGCCCCAAGTACCGGTCGCAGACGGGCGGCGGCCCGCTGCTGCCCTCGCAGCGGCAGCCCTCCGGCGGCGCGGGGCAGGGCGGGCCGGAGCGCACCGCCAACCTCGCCGTCGTCGCCATCGTGATCGCCTCGGTCGGCTGGATCCTGCCGATCCTGGGCGGGGTCGCCGCGATACGGCGGGGCAACGCGGCGGTGCGCGCGATCGAGTCCTCCGGCGGGGCGCTGGACGGGCTGGGGCTCGCGCTGTGGGCCCGGCGGCTCGGCTGGGTCTACGTGGTGGCCTGGAGCGTGCTGCTGTTCCTCTGGTTCGGCGGCCCGGCCATCCAACTGTTCTACGACCTGGTTCGTCATCTGTTTTAGGGCGCCGCGCGCCCCATGGGGAACAATAGGCCGGAACCAACGGGACCCGAACAGATCACGAGGCGGATGATGACCACTTCCGGGCAGGCCGGGGCGCTGATCGCCGGACGGTACCGGCTGGAGCGGCCGACCGGCGGAGGCACCTGGCCGGAGGAGATCTGGCAGGGCTTCGACGAGACGCTCAACCGGCCCGTGATGATGCGGCTGCTGCCGCTCGAGGGCCAGGTGGAGCCGGACCTCGACGAGCAGGTGCAGTCGGTGGTCGCGCAGGTGGCCCGGCTCGGGCACCCGAACATCGCGCAGGTCTACGACGTGGGCCACGAGGGCGGCCTGCGCTACGTGGTCTCCGAGTGGACCGGCGGGCGCACGCTCGGCCAGATCATGTCCACCGGCCGGCAGCGCTGGCAGCGCACCGTGGACTGGGGCCAGCAGATCGCCGAGGCGCTCGCCGCGCTGCACGGCATCGGCCTGGTGGACGGCGTGCTCGGCCCGGAGACCGTGTCGGTGCTCGACGACCGCCGGGTGAAGCTGACCGACGTCGGCCTCGGCGTCCCGCAGGCTGGGACCGGACCGGACGCGGACGCCACCCGGCTGATCGCGCCCGGCGCGGACGACCAGGCCACCCGGATGATGCCGCCGCAGGGCCAGGACGCGGACGCGACCCGCGTGGTGTCCGGCGGCTCGGGCTCGGCGCCGTACGGGGCGTCCAACGACGTGTACGCGCTCGGCGCGATCCTGTGGACCGCGATGGTCGGCACCCCGCCGGAGGTCGGCCCCGAGGACACCGCCGGACCGGACCTCGGCCCGCTGCGCGAGACCGGCGCCCCCGCCGACCTCGCGATGCTGCTGCAGTCGATGCTCGCGGCCTCCGCCTCGCTGCGGCCCAGCGCGACCATCACGGCGCACCGCTTCGGCGCCCTGGCGATCGAGGCCCGGGAGAGCCGCTCCGACACGCTGCCCACCGCCGCGGTCGGCGCGACCACGCAGGGCCTCGGCGGCCAGGCCACCCAGGCCGTCGGCCCGCTGCGGCCGAACCGCGGCGACGACGAGGAGTACGTGCCGCCGGGCGGCTCCGGCTCCGGCTCGGGCCGGAAGGCGGGCATCGCGATCGGCGTGGTGCTGCTGCTCGTGGTCGCGGGCGTGGTGCTGGCGCTGGTGCTCAGCAGCAAGAACAACAACGCGAACTCGCCGACCGACACCACCTCGGTGACGGCGCCGACGACCAGCCCCGGCGTCATCAGCCTGTCCGCGAACCCGAGTACCAGCAGCGCCGCCACCACGACCAGCGCCGCCGCCACGACCACCAGCGCGGCCCCGACCACGACCAGCGCGGCACCCACGACGAGCAGCGCGCCGCCGACCTCGTCGAGCCCGACCGACACGGCGACCTCCTCGACGCCGACCGCGTCGGACTCCTCGACGTCGCAGGGCGGCGCCACGTCCACCGGGACGGGCACGAGCCAGGCGACCCAGGCGGCGGGCGGCAACTGACGCGGGCCGCGCCGAAATCCCGGCGCGAGCAGCGCTTGCACCGTGAGACAATGGTGTCGGTGGGATCCCGCCGGCACCATGCCTCGGAAGATCGGCCGTTTTGACCGGAAGCCGGGTGCGTCGGTAGGCTCTCGTCTGATGCTGGGGTTGACCCGGCTTTGCCCGTGTGCGCGCGTTCCCCCGGGGGCTGCCCTCCAGGGTGCTGCGATCGCGGCAGTCCCAGCAGTGGACCGCACGGGGCTTGGTGGGCGCGACACACCCGACCTCGTGGGCGGGAGCAAGCACCGCGAAGCCGGACAAACCCCCTGCATCGAAACAAGGCATCCGCAAGGGTGCGACATTCGCCAGAGAACGCCTGGCGACCCGCCTGGCGCGGGTCGGCCGAAGGCATGGCTGAACGAAAGACGGAGACGTAGTGCCTACGATCCAGCAGTTGGTCCGCAAGGGCCGGCAGGACAAGGTCTCGAAGACCAAGACTCCTGCGCTCAAGGGGAGCCCGCAGCGGCGCGGTGTGTGCACCCGCGTGTACACCACCACCCCGAAGAAGCCGAACTCCGCCCTGCGCAAGGTCGCCCGTGTGCGCCTTTCCAGCGGCATCGAGGTCACGGCCTACATCCCCGGCGTCGGCCACAACCTGCAGGAGCACTCGATCGTGCTCGTGCGCGGTGGCCGAGTGAAGGACCTTCCCGGTGTCCGCTACAAGATCATTCGCGGATCTCTGGACACCCAGGGCGTCAAGAACCGGAAGCAGGCTCGCAGCCGCTACGGCGCCAAGAAGGAGAAGAAGTAATGCCTCGTAAGGGTCCCGCCCCGAAGCACCCGGTCGTCATCGACCCGGTTTACAGCTCTCCTCTGGTCACCGCCCTGGTCAACAAGGTCCTGCTGGACGGCAAGCGCTCGACCGCCGAGCGCATCGTCTACGGCGCCCTCGAGGGCTGCCGCGAGAAGACCGGTACCGACCCGGTCATCACGCTCAAGCGGGCTCTGGAGAACGTCAAGCCGTCCATCGAGGTCAAGTCCCGCCGCGTCGGCGGTGCCACGTACCAGGTGCCGGTCGACGTCAAGCCGGGCCGGTCGAACACCCTCGCGCTGCGCTGGCTGGTCAGCTACTCCCGCGCCCGCCGCGAGAAGACCATGACCGAGCGACTGATGAACGAGCTGTTGGACGCCAGCAACGGACTGGGCGCCTCCGTCAAGCGACGCGAGGACACCCACAAGATGGCCGACGCCAACCGCGCGTTCGCTCACTACCGCTGGTAGTAAGAGGATCCAAGGCCGTCGCCGGCCCAGGCCGGCGGCGGACGCGGAAGCCTCACGGAATTCTTCTTCGACTCGCGAAAGTAGACGAGCCACCATGGCCACGAACGCCGCCGTAGACCTCGCCAAGGTCCGCAACATCGGCATCATGGCGCACATCGACGCCGGTAAGACCACGACGACCGAGCGCATCCTGTACTACACGGGCATGAGCTACAAGATCGGCGAGGTCCACGACGGCGCTGCCACCACCGACTGGATGGAGCAGGAGCAGGAGCGCGGCATCACGATCACCTCCGCCGCGGTGACCTGCCACTGGAAGACCGACGAGGTCGACCACACCATCAACATCATCGACACCCCCGGACACGTGGACTTCACGGTCGAGGTCGAGCGCTCGCTGCGCGTCCTCGACGGCGCGGTCACCGTGTTCGACGGCGTCGCCGGCGTGGAGCCGCAGTCGGAGACCGTGTGGCGGCAGGCCGACCGGTACGGTGTGCCCCGAATCTGTTTCGTCAACAAGCTCGACCGCACCGGCGCGGAGTTCCACCGCTGCGTCGACATGATCGTCAGCCGGCTCAACGCCATCCCCCTGGTGATGCAGCTGCCGATCGGCGCGGAGGGCGACTTCAAGGGCGTCATCGACCTCGTGAAGATGAAGGCCCTGGTCTGGAACCTCGAGGCCAAGCTGGGCGAGATGTACGACGAGGTCGACATCCCCGCCACGCACACCGAGGCAGCCGACGAGTGGCGCAACAAGCTCGTCGAGACCATCGCCGAGAACGACGACGAGCTCATGGAGCTGTTCCTGGAGGGCGTCGAGCCCACCACCGAGCAGCTGTACGCGGCCATCCGCCGCGCCACGCTCGCCTCGAAGCTCACCCCGGTCTTCTGCGGCACCGCGTTCAAGAACAAGGGCGTGCAGCCCCTGCTCGACGCGGTCGTGCGCTACCTGCCCTCGCCGCTGGACGTCCCCTCGATCGACGGCCACGCCGTCGGCAACGAGGAGGAGATCCTGCACCGCAAGCCCTCCGACGAGGAGCCGCTCGCCGCGCTGGCGTTCAAGATCATGAGCGACCCGCACCTCGGCAAGCTCACCTTCGTCCGGGTGTACTCGGGCCGGCTCGAGGCCGGTTCCTCGGTGCTCAACTCGGTCAAGGGCCGCAAGGAGCGCATCGGCAAGATCTACCGCATGCACGCGAACAAGCGTGAGGAGATCCCGTCGGTGGGCGCGGGCGACATCGTCGCCGTCATGGGCCTGAAGGACACCACGACCGGCGAGACGCTCTGCGACGCCGCGAACCCGGTGGTCCTGGAGTCCATGACCTTCCCGGCCCCGGTCATCCACGTGGCGATCGAGCCGAAGACCAAGAGCGACCAGGAGAAGCTGGGCACCGCGATCCAGCGGCTCGCCGAGGAGGACCCGTCCTTCTCCGTGCGGAC
>Ga0310811_10003802_pt1 | contig 19027 bp, 18 predicted proteins | sample YCmetagenome_FD_207642 | JGI IMG/M metagenome (GOLD analysis project Ga0310811, IMG submission 207642) | Soil microbial communities from experimental microcosm in Duke University, North Carolina, United States - YC | ecosystem: Engineered > Artificial ecosystem > Soil microcosm > Unclassified ...
CGGTGTCGAGGGTCTGCTTGAACTGCGGGCCGGGTTTCCAGCCGAGGGCGATGAGATCGTGCCCGGTGAGAAGCGGCGGAGGGATGAGGGGCTCGCTGGCGAACTCCTCGCGCTTCGCGAGCAGGAAATCGTAGTTGTCCAGCAGGCCGTGGCTCGACCCGCAGTCGACGCGGTGGAGCTCCAGCTCGTCGTCGATCGTCTCGCGGGCGAGGAACCGCTTCAGCTTGGCGACGCGCATGTTCTGGACGTCCTTGAAGGCCATGTGATTTCGCACGAGTGCGTCGGTGGCGGCGATCTCGGCATTCGAGAAACGCAGGCGGGTCATGATCTGCTGCGTGATGTCCGCGCTCACGTACTCGTGGCCGTTGAAGCGGATGCGCCCGGTCTCGTCGCGCTGGAAGGTCGGCGGCTTGCCGAGGTCGTGGAAAAGCACGCCGAGGACGAGGGGGAGCGAGGCATTTGGCGGGAGCATCTCCAGCATGATGCGCGTGTGGACGAAGACGTCCCCCTCGGGGTGGAACTCCGGAGGCTGTTCGCAGCCCTTGAGGGTCTCGACCTCGGGCAGTAATTCGCGCAGGAGGCCACTTTGATCCAGAAGGTCGAAGCCGCGCAGCCGGCTGGGGTGGGTGAGGATCTTCACCAGTTCGTCGCGAATGCGCTCGGCGCTGACGACGTGGATCCGTGGGGCTCCGGCGCAAATGGCCTCCCAAGTGGCGGGATCGATCTCGAAATTGAATCGGGCGGCGAATCTCACGCCCCGGAGTACGCGCAATTTGTCCTCCTCGAATCGCTGGGCGGGGTCGCCGATGGCGCGGATGAAGCCGGCCTCGAGATCGCTGCGGCCACCGACAAAGTCGAGGACCCGATCCTCGGCGGGGTCGAAGAAGAGGCCGTTGATCGTGAAGTCGCGCCGCAGGGCGTCGCCCTCCGCAGTCGAGAAGGTCACGCTCTCCGGTCGGCGGCCATCGAGGTAGTCGCCGTCGGCTCGGAAGGTCGCGACCTCGAATTCCTGCCCGTCCTCGACGACGACGATGACGCCGAATTGCGCCCCGACGGCGACGGTGCGGCGGAAAAGTCGCTCCACCTCCTCCGGCCGGGCGCTGGTCGCGATATCGTAGTCCTGCGGCTGCGTGCCGAGGAGCAGATCCCGCACGCAGCCGCCGGCGAAATACGCCTCATGTCCGGCCGTCCGCAGGGTGTCGACAATGCGCCGCGCGTTTTTTTCCATTCGCGGATGATGCCTCCTGGGCGGGAGGCCCGCAAGAACCGGGGAAACGCTTGCTTTTCGGCAGGATGGATTCACATAGTCGCGAACGTGGATCGGAAAAAAGACGCCGATAGAAATCGGGCGGTTCTGTCACTCTTGAAATCGGCCGCCAGCTCGGGCGGGCGCTTTCTCTCCCCCAAGGAACTCTCGGTGGCGCTTCGCAAAGGCAAGGCGACCGGCTCCGGTCGTGACCGTGGCGCGAGCCGCAAGGAATCCGACGGTGACGGTATTCCCGTGGGCGGACGGTGGAGGCAAATTCCGATCCTGGGGGCGATCCCGGCGGGATTCGGCGATGCGACGGAGCCGACGGAATTGGGATCGATCCCGGTCGATCTCGAAGCGCTGAACATCAAGTCTCCGTCACGGACGTTTGCCCTGAAAGTACGGGGAGACTCGATGCTCGGCGCTCAAATCGCGGATGGCGATCTCGTGATCATCGAGGCTCGCGAGCCCAAAGTCGGCGAGGTCGTGGCCGCCCTGATCGATGGCGAGACGACGCTCAAGCGATTCGTGATCGAGAACGGACTGCTGTTTCTGAAAGCGGAAAATCCGAAGTACCCTGACTTGATCCCGTTGCAGGAGCTGACGGTGCAGGGCGTGGTGCGCGCGGTCGTGCGGATCTGCGAGCGCTCGGGCGTGACACGATAAATTCGACGCGGGGAGCTCACGCGTAGGCGCGAAGAATCAGTCAAAACGGACGTCTTCCCTCTACTGGCTCCAGAGGACGTACGTCCGGAACGTTTGATCGAAGAGGTATAAAAACCGAACCGATCTATGGGAGAGGGGCGGGCCAGCTATCCGTCCGAAACGGCGAGGCGGGCAGGCCTGCCGAGTTATACAAATTCCCACCGGGATTGTCGGCCCATCCGAAACGGACCGCGACTGGGCTGGCCACTTCGGGACTAGACACCACGACGGTATCGCCGTCGATCCGGGCGTTTGCCCATACGAATTTCTGATCGGAGCCAGCGATTCCGAAGCCTTTCAATTCCTTTGACACCTGGGGTGTCGTGCCATCGGGCGTCCACGGTGGGACGCCGAGCTTCAGACCGCCGCCGGTCTCGCGGAATTTCACTCGGATCGAATTTCCTTCCACGGTCATCGATTCGTAGAGCGGGCCAGAGTCGACGATTTTTTCGTGATAGGCGACGCCTCTCGCGGCGAGGGCGAGACGCTGGCCGACGTTGAACTTGCTGGCGGGATGGATGTTGTCCGGATTGCCGACATCGACGGCCGAGGCCATGCCGGTATTGGGCAAGGCGAGGGTCTTGAGCTGAGCCTCGCGCACCCAGGGCCAGTTGCCCTCGGAGGGAGTTTTGGGGGCGGGCTTGAAATTGGCGAGCTGGACGAAAAGGAAGGGGAAGTCGCCTTCGCCCCATTTCTCGCGCCAGTCGGTGATCATGCGCGGGAAGAGCGTGGCATACTCCACGGCCTCGGCGAGGTTGTCGCCGTTGCTCTCGCCCTGGTACCAGATCACGCCGTTGATCGCATAGGGAATGAGTGGAGCGATGAGGGCGTTGAAGAGATTGCCGGGCGCTCCGAAGCCGCCGTCGGCGGGCTTGGGCGCGGGAGGGCGGGGCTGGGGCGGCTGCGGCTTGGGAGGTGCCGGCCTGCCTGCCGCCTTCGCCTGGTCGGCGGCGATTTTCCATTGATCCTCGGCTTCCTTGAGCGGCTGCTCATACTTCGCATTCCACTCCTTCATGGCGGCGAGGAATTCCTGCTGCAGCTTCGGAAAGGCGGCTTGATTCGCGGCATATTCCGACACGATTTTTTCGTGATCGGCGACGTGGTGAGCGAGGGCGGGATCCTTCTTCAGGCCGGAAAGGCTCGTCCATGCCTCGGCGGGGGTGCCGCCTTTGAAAGACGCAATCATGCCGACGGGGCGGCCGGTGGCCTTGCGGAGATCGCGAGCGAAATAGTATCCGACCGCGGAGAAGCCGTTCCAGGCCCAGTTCGCCGCAAGGAGTTCCGGGCTGCAGACCTGCCATTTGCCGTTCAGGCTGTTCGCCGGGGTGGGCGCGATGTCCTTCTGCGGATCGAGCGCGGTCGCCCAAGGGACGAAGAAAAGTCGGAGCGAGGAATCCTTCGCGCCTGCGATGGCTTGTTTGGCGTTCTCATCTGTCTGGATACCGAACTCCATGTTCGACTGACCGGACGCGATCCACACGTCTCCCACGAGAACGTCGGTGAAGGTGATCTTGTTTTTGCCCGCGACCGTGAACGTTTGCGGCTGGTCGCTGGCGGGGAAGGGCGGGAGCTCGAGTTGCCATGTCCCGTCAGCGCCGGTCGACGTGCTCGCGGTCTTTCCTCCGAAATTCACCGTGACCTTTTCCCCGGGTGAGGCCCAGCCCCAGACCGGCAGCTTCAGCCCTCGCTGCAACACCATGTGCTCGCCAAAGATGCCCGGCAATCTGACATCGGCGTATCCGACAGCGGGCAAAGCCAGCAGGAAAAAACCACAGATAGCCCGGCGGGCGGAGGGGAGATAGGGCATAGGGAGTTCCTTTATCGCAAAACATCCCGGGCGTCTACACGGCGACCCGCAGCCATGGAGGCAGAGTGCCGGTGGTGGGACTCGAACCCACACGATGATTTCTCATCAACGGATTTTAAGTCCGTTGCGTCTGCCATTTCGCCACACCGGCAACTCGGAAAAGATGCGGGAATAATTACGGCTTGGTAAGTGAATTCGACGGGGATTCCTCGAAACGTTGCCCGATGGCAGGGGAGCGGTTTTCTTCGGATGCGTTCGTGTCTCCTGCAACTCTGCGGGCCGTCCGGAGGTCGATTGGCTCGCTGGCGGCGAGCTGACCCGGGCATGGAGCGGTGGAGCTTTTCCGGAAGTCCGCCGCTGCGGGCGGGGCAGTGCTCTGAAGGTTCCAAACTCGTCCTTGACCAGGGAAAGTTTAAATCGTAATTAACCAATCAATTAATTAACCGATTGGTAACACGATGGAAGATGCCTTGAGTCTGACTTTTGCGGCGCTGGCTGATCCGACCCGGCGCGCGATGCTGGCGCGGCTGGTCCAGGGGGCGGCCAGCATCTCGGACCTGGGCCGGCCGTTTCTCAAGAAGATGAGCCTTCCCGCGATCACGAAGCACGTGAAGGTGCTGGAGAGGGCGGGCTTGATCACCAAGACGCGCGATGCGCAGTGGCGTCCGTGCGCGTTGAATCCCGAGGCGCTCCGTCCGGTGGACGATTGGATGGAGCAGTACCGTGTGCTCTGGGAAGAGCAGTTCGACCGGCTCGATGAATATTTGAAAACCGTAACCTCCAAGCAAACCCCATCCCCGAAAGGTAAAAAACGATGAGCACTCCCGCGAAACCGAATGAATTGAAGCTGACCCGTGTCTATGACGCGCCTGTGCGCGCGGTCTGGGAGGCCTGGACCGATACGGAGCAGGTGGCGCAGTGGTGGGGACCGAGAGGGTTCACGATCACCACGCACAGCAAGGATCTGCGACCCGGCGGACACTGGAGCTACACGATGCACGGTCCCGACGGCACGGACTACGAGAACAAGACGATCTATCACGAGGTCGAGGAGTGCGCGAAGCTGGTCTATGACCATGGCGGCAATGACGACCGGCCGCCGCTCTTCCACGTGACCGTGCTTTTCCACGAAGAAGGGGGCAAGACCACAATGGAGATGACGATGGCTGTCGCGACGCCCGAGGCGCTCGAACATATTCGCAAGGTCATCAAGCAGGCGAATGGGAATTCGACCTGGGACCGGCTGGCCGAGTACCTCGAGAAGGAGGGTACGGGAAAGGAGCGGTTCGTGATCAATCGCACCTTTGCGGCGTCGCCGGAGGCCGTCTTTGCGATGTGGGCCGATCCCGCGCACCTCGCGCAATGGCTGCCGCCAAAAGGCTTTACGATGGAATTTCTGACGATGGATGTCCGACCGGGGGGACGCAGCTTTTACCGGATGTCGAACGGTGAGATGACCATGCATGGAGCCTCGGAGTATCTGGAGATCCAGCCGCCCGTGCGGCTGGTCTACAGGCAGCAATTCTGCGACGAGCATGGCGCGACCGGACGGCATCCGATGGCGCCACTATTCCCGGAGACGATGCTGACGACGGTGGAGTTTGTCGCGGAGGAGCCGGGCTCGACCCGCGTGACGGTGACGTGCGAGCCTTACGGCGCGAGGGCGGAGGAAATCCCGGTCTTCACGCAGGCCCGTGGTGGCATGACTGTCGGATGGAACAGCTCGTTCGACAAGCTGGAGGAGACGCTGGGGGCGCGGTAGTTTTCCCTGAGGAGTGTGAACTAAATATGATTGACGGGATTTACCGGATTGACAGGAGATTCGGAGAGAGAAATTGGGGGGGCTCACTCGCAGTTTCCTCTGTTGCGCTCAGTTTTCCGTGAATCGATAGATCACGTTTAGTTCACACACTCTCCCTTGCGGTCAACCGCGGGTTCGGCTCGATTCGTGCTCTTTTCCTGTTTCGTCATGAGCCGTTTTTTTGTCGTTGCCCTTACTGTTTCTTTTTCCGCTTTCATTTCGCACCATTCCTTTGGCTATGGGGCGGACGGGCACGCCATGGTCGGTGCCATCGCGGATGACCGGCTGGCCGGCACGCCCGCCGGAGAGGCAGAGAGGAAATTGCTGGACGGCATTCCGCTCGCGCAGGCGGCGGTTTTTCCGGATCAGATCAAGTCCTGGGACCGCAGTCTGCCCTCGGCTTCGAAGGGATTCCACATCGCAGGGCACCCCGAGATCGAGAAGCAGTTGATCGCCTTCATCAAGGCGAACCCCTACCGGTCGCAGGATCCGGCGGATCACGACAAGGCCACGCCGCCGACGCACCATTGGTTCCACTACACGGATGTGCCGGTGGCTGACGGCGAGACCTACGAGCAGGGGACCACGGGCCGTTCGCAATGGGATATCGTCCATATGACGGATTTCTGCCTGCGTGTCCTGACGGGCCAGGAGCCGGAGGACAATCCACGCGCCATCACCAAGCCCGTCGCCCTCATTCTGCTCGCCCACTACCTGGGGGACATCCATCAACCGCTACATGTGGGCGCCGAGTATTTCAGCAAGGACAACCAGATCGTGAATCCCGACAAGGGCACGCCGGCTTTCGGGGACGAGGGGGGGAATACGCTGCTCGTTCTGCTCACGGGAGCGCCGCCGACTTCGCATAATTCTCTGCACTCGTTCTGGGACACTCCGGCGGTGCTCGGCGCCCTCTCAAAGGTCAAAAAGGACGGCGCGCTCGGCGACTCTGCGGACGCCGCGGCCATCGCGGCTTACCTCGCCAAGACACCGCCTCCCGGCTGGGAAATTCCGTCCGACGTCCCGCTCGACAAGACCGGTGAGTATCTTGCCGACGCAATCCTGCCGCTGGCGAAGACCGCGCATGAGCGGCTGGACTTCCAAGGGCTGCAGCAAAAGGATCAGCGTGGAGAGATCGTCGAGTCAGGCTTCGCCAGGGAGAAGAAGATGCCCGATGGGGTCTCGTATCCGGATTGGGCGGCCGGCGTCACTGCCGCCGAACTCGCCAAGGGTGGCTGGCAACTGGCTGAACTCGTCGATCGGGTCTTCGCCCCGCCGGCACCGGCAGCTGCTCCGGCGAAATAGGAGGTTCCGTCACCTTCAGTGCTGCCGTAAATCCCCTCAACCGTCCCACCGTGGTGGGGGCTCTTTCGCTTCTGCTCGGTTTACGCTTTGGGATTTTCCCGCGCGCTCTTTGGGGCTGGCGGAGGATTTATTTTGCGCCCTCGGTCTGGGCCTTGTGAATGGCCGCGGAGACGGCGTAGCGGTTCAGTTCGCGGCCGTTGCCGACACCGAGTTTCGACTTGATGAGCTCGCGGTGGGTCTCGACAGTTTTAACATGGATGCCGAGTTCCGCGGCGATCATGTGCTTGTCCATCCCATGGCCGAGGAGGTCGTAGATTTCCCGCTGGCGGCGCGTCAGGCAGGTCGTATCGGGAAGGTCTTCGATTGGGATGAGTTTCACGGCTTGGTCAGTGGCCGCGGAGATAGAAACCTGCCCTGTGAAGGCCATGCCCGATGGCGGCTTCAACTCTCCCTGGAGATTGCAAAAGACAGAACGGACAGGCTGATCGACAGGCCAGGGAGTCGCTCCCTTGGCGTGGCGGATGTTAGCAAGCCGGCTGATTTTGAAAATCGGGAGGTCTCCCGAGTCGTAGGAATGAAGGAATCAGCCTCGGAGAACGCGAAGAGCAGGAAGGTCGCAACGCTCCAAAATCGGGGAACCGGAGAGTTGGGAGAGACTGCGGTTCGACCAGCAGAAAAGGGAAACGCCTGTGAAATTGGCGGGACTGGCGATGGATAAACGGGAGGCCAATCAAATCTCCCGGCGGGTCAACTACTCGATGACGCGCGAATAGGGCTGGAACTCGGCATGAATCAGGCGGCCACGCATCGGATCGCGAGTCTTCTTGGCGAGCATTTGTTTGAGAAGGCGGCGAAGCCGGACGCGATTGGAAAGCTTCAACGCTTTGGCCTCACGTGGAGAGGATGATTGAGGGAGGGTGACCATGGCGGCGATGAAAATAGCCGGCCCGATCTTCACTCTCAATCGGGAGACCGGATGATGAAAATATCGGTTGTTTGTCGGATATTCACGACTCGCTCCGCATCGAGCGGGGGAGCTTTTGTTCCGCGACAAATTGTCTCCGGACGCGCTTTTTCTTGCGGCAGCGGCGATATAGGGGGATGCCATTTGATTTTCCGATGCGACGATTTCTTGCTCAGGCCGGGTGTGGCCTCCTGATCTGCGCGGCAGCGTTTGGCCAGGCGTCCAGCCCGGGAACGTCGCCCGCACCCGCGGCGACTCCGGTCCCAAAGGCCGAGATCGTCGCGTTGACGGAAAGCGATCTGGCAACCCTCGTTCCGCCGAGCCCGACCGCCGACAGGAATGTCTTTCTTACCGATAACAGGAAACGGCTCTCCGAGATTGGCACCGATATCCAGACCCGCACCCCGGCGGCCGCCGCTCTCCTCGCGGCGCCGGCCACGAGCGCTGCTTATCAAAGCGAAGGGGCTGCGTGGGCCTCGTTGAAAGAGCAGATCACGAAGCTCGAGGCCGACCTGAAGACCGAGAGTGCCCGCATCAGCGCGGCAAAGGATGCTCATCAACAGATTCGCGCGCGGTGGCGCGCGACCAGCAACTCGCCCGAGAAGCTGCCGGAGGAAGTGACCAACCGGATCACCCGCGTGCAGCAGCAGACCGAGCAGGAGGACCGCCTGCTGGCGAAACAGGAGTCTGGAGTGCTCGAGCTCCAGAACGACGCGGCCAACCGCGAAGCGGCGGTGGACAAGATGATCACCGCCCTGGCGCAGGCGCGCATGGCGGCGATGAATCGCCTGACGATCCGCGACAGTCTCCCGCTCTGGCAGCGCGCCGCCTACAGCCGCGTCGTGCCGGGGGAGGAAAACAAGACCAGCTTCCGCGCGCAGGCGCTCGCCGTCGGGACCTATCTCCGCACGGAAACGGGCGGCGTGGTGCTGCTGCTCGCGATCGGCGCGGCGCTCCTGGCAAGTTTTCGCTGGGCGAGGTCGAGGGCACGGGATTGGGTGGAGAAGGAACCCCGGCTTGCGCGGTCCACTCGAATCTTCGAGGTGCCGACGGCGGCCGCCCTCGTCGGCACGATCGCGATCGCGCCGAGCCTTTTTCCAAACTCACCGCATCTACTCGCAGTGGGGTGCGGGGCGCTCCTCATCGTCCCGCTGCTGATCGTGGTGCGCAAGCTGGTGGAGCCGGTGCTGAGTCCGCTCACCTGGGCGCTGGCGGTTTTCTACGTGGCCGGGCGGTTCCGCGAGGCCGTGGCGCCGTTCCCGCCCATGGCGCGGCTCGTCCTGCTCGCCGAGACGCTCGCAGCGGCCTTCTTCGCCCTCTGGCTGGTTCGTATCTCGCGAGTGCAGCGCCGGCAGAGCACGCGAAATCTATGGCGTATCATGGTGCCTGCGTCGCAGCTTGCATTCGCCGCCTTCGCCTTCGCCACCATCGCGAATGTCATCGGCTTCGCCAATCTGTCCCTTTTCGTGGCGCACGCCATCCTGGGCAGCGCGTTTGTCGCCGTGCTGATCTATACGATCATCCGCATCGGTACGGGCCTGGTGACCTTTGCCCTCTGCGTGCCGCCGCTCTCGCTGACCGCTGCCGTGCGCAAAAATCGAGGACTGCTGGAGCGCCGGTCGTCCTTCATCCTGCACGTGGCCGGCTTCGCGGCCTGGCTTGCTTTCACGCTGGAGGAACTGGCGATCTTCACCCCGCTCTGGAACAGCCTGGGGAGGCTGCTGACCGACCAGTTGAAGTTCGGCCCTGTCTCGGCGGCGACGCTGCTCGAGTTTGCGCTGACGGTCTGGGCGGCGTTCCTTGTGTCTCGTTTCGTCCGCTTCATCCTGGAGGAGGAGGTTTTCCAGCGCGTGCGGCTCTCGGCGGGGATGCCTTTCGCCATCTCCACGCTCCTGCACTACACGATCCTCTTCGTCGGCTTCTATCTTGCCGCCGCCATCCTCGTCGGGGACATGACGAAGTTCACCATCCTGGCGGGTGCGTTCAGCGTCGGCGTCGGCTTTGGCCTCCAGACGATCGTGAACAACTTCGTCTCAGGCATCATCGTGCTCTTCGAGCGACCGGTGAAGATCGGGGACGTTATCCAGGTCGGGACCGATATCGGCACGGTGCGGCGCATTGGCATCCGGGCGACCGTCATGCGCACCCAGGGCGGCGCGGAACTCATCATCCCCAACAGCAAGCTCGTCTCCGACCCGGTCACGAACTTCACGCTCAGCGATCGTCAGCGCCGGATCGACATCGCGATCGCGACTCCGGCCACCGCCGACCCGAAGCAGGTGCTCGAGTTGCTGGTCGCCACCGCCGCGGCGGCAGAGGGTGTGAGCGAGCGGCCCGCTCCAACGGCAGAGCTGACGAAGGTGGCGGCGGGAGTGCTGAGCTTCGAGCTGCACGTCTCCACCCCCGCCGTGGAGGACTGGACACGGGTCCGCAGCGATCTCACAGTCGCGATCAACACCGCTTTTCAGCAGGCTGGGATTTCCATGGCCTGAGAAGAGGGAATTATTTGGTGGCCCCGGGCAGGAGCTGCGGCCATAGAGTTCTCCTCAAGGCATCCCCGGTTTGCGGGATAGTTGGTGGTTTTGAATCTATCGACAATTTTCCATGGCTCCTTCGAAAATCAGCGGTCTCCTTTTCATCCTCCTTAGCGTTTCCCTGCCCGCTCTGGCGGAAGATCCGGCCATCGAGAAGCTGTTGCAGCAAATGACGCTGGTGGAAAAGTTTGGCCAGATCCAACAGATATCGGGTGACTTTTCCACCGGCGGGACCGCCGCGCCGGATGAGAAGAAAAGAGCCGCGGATCTCCGGGCGGGGAAGATCGGATCGATTCTGAACGTCTCCAATTTACAGCGGATCACGGATTTGCAGCGAGTCGCGGTGGAGGAGACGCGGCTGAAGATACCGCTCATCTTCGGTCTGGATATCATTCACGGCTGTTTCACCACCTTCGTCATTCCGTTGGGAAAGGCGGCGGCCTGGGACCCAGCCTCCTGTGAAAAGACGGCCGCCGCGGCCGCGGACGAAGCCGGCGAATTGGGGGTGCGATGGACCTTTGCTCCCATGGTGGATATCGCGCGGGATCCTCGCTGGGGCCGGGTGGCCGAGGGGGCCGGCGAAGATCCCTATCTGGGCTCGGCGATCGCGGCGGCGAAGGTGCGCGGGTTCCAGCACAGTGGCAAATTCGCCGCCTGCGCGAAGCACTGGGTCGCCTATGGCGCGGCGGAGGCGGGACGCGACTACAATACAGTCGATCTTTCCGAGCGGACCCTCCGTGAGGTGTATTTCCCGCCCTTTCGAGCGGCGGTGGACGCCGGGGTCCTGACTCTCATGAGTGCGTTCAACGAGGTCGATGGTATTCCAGCGACGGCCAATCACTTCACGCTCACCGACGTGCTTCGCGGGGAGTGGCATTTCGGAGGTTTCGTCGTGAGCGATTTCGACGCGGTCGATGAGCTCATGCACCATGGAATAGCCGGTGACGGTGCCGAAGCCGCGGTACAGGCCCTGCTCGCGGGCTGCGACATGGAGATGTCGAGCACCAACATCGCCACGAATGGCCCCGCTCTGGTTGCGGCGGGGAAGATTCCGATTGCCGCGGTGGACGAGGCCGTCCGCCGAATCCTGACCGTCAAAAAAGCGCTGGGACTTTTCGAAAATCCGTACGCGATTCCCGCCAGGGTCGATCGGGCGGCGAACCGCAGCCTGGCCCGGCAGACGGCGGCCCGCTCGATCGTCCTGCTGAAAAACGAGGGCCCGATTCTTCCGCTGGCAAAGAGCGTTCCTTCGATCGCGGTTGTCGGCCCACTGGGCGATGATCCGTCGAACATTTTCGGCCCTTGGGCGGGCATGGCCAACGCGGGTAATTCCGTGACGCTGCTCGCCGGGCTCGAACAAAAATTCCCGAAGGCGGAGATCACCTATGTCCGTGGATGCGACATTACGGGTGACGCGGCCATCGACGAGGCCGCGGTCCTCAAGGCAGTACAAAAGGCCGACGTCACGATCCTTGCGGTGGGAGAGAGCGCCGAGATGTCGGGGGAGGCGCACTCGCGCAGCAATATCGACCTGCCAGGGCGGCAGACCGAGCTCGTGCAGTTGGTCGATCGGTGCAAGAAGCCGTATGTCGTCACGCTTTTCAACGGGCGCCCGCTCACGCTTGGCTGGATCGCGGATCATAGCCCGGCGATCCTGGAGACCTGGTTCGGAGGATCGGAGGCCGGCGATGCGATCGCGGACGTGCTTTCGGGTGATGTGAACCCGAGCGGGAAATTGCCGATCACCTTTCCGCGAAACGTCGGGCAGATCCCCCTTTACTATGCCCACAAGAACACGGGGCGGCCGACCTACCTGCGGCCAACCTATGTTTCCAACTACATGGACGTCTCCAACGATCCCCAGTATCCGTTTGGGTTCGGCCTGAGCTACACGACTTTTCATATCTCCCAACCGGCCGTTTCGCAAAAGACCATCGCTCCAGATGGGACGGTGATGGTCAAAGCAATGGTGGAAAATACCGGGGTCAGGGCAGGGGATGAAGTCGTGCAGCTCTATGTGCGCGACAAAGTATCGAGCGTCACCCGGCCCGTCCGGGAGCTGAAAGGTTTCCAGCGGGTCAGTTTGAACCCGGGCGAAAAGAAAGAGGTGCAGTTCAGCCTTGGGCCCAAAGAGCTTGGTTTTTACGACCGGGAGATGAAGTGGGTGGTCGAGCCGGGAGTGTTCGATGTCTTCGTCGGCAACTCGAGTCGCGCGGATGCGAGCGTGAGGTTCGAGGTAAAGGGAGGCTAGTAGCGAACGGTCCCTGGCGCGCGAGATGTGACGTGGACGAGGGGCCGCCTGTTCCTTAACACTCCTTCCATGGATTCATCATCGACCTTGATCGGCAAGGTGGCGGTTATCACCGGTGCCACGGGCGGCATAGGACTCGCCACGGCCCGGGAGTTTCATCGGCAGGGAATGAAGCTGGTTCTCACCGGCCGCTCGAGCGCGAACCTGGCTACGCTCGAGGAAGAGTTGGGCGCGGAAACTCTGGCGGGAAATGTCTGTGACCCGTCGCTGCCCGCGCAACTTCTCGATCTGGCGCTGAACTCCCATGGACGATGCGACATCGTCATGAACAATGCAGGGATCATCGAGGCCGGAACGATCGAGTCCATCGATATCGAAAAAACGTGCGAGATGGTCCGGGTGAATGTCGAGGCGGCCTATCGCGTGGCCTATACCTTCCTCAAACACTTCCGTAAAACGGGGGAGGGGCATCTGCTCAATATCTCGAGCGTATTGGGCACGAAAGTGCGCCCCACGGCCGGTGCTTATGCCGGCACAAAGTTCGCTATCGAAGCCTTGTCCGAAGCGCTCCGGATGGAAGTCGCCGGATCGGGCATTGCCGTCACCAGCATCGAGCCCGGCCTCGTCAAAACGGGTCTTCACCGCGATTGGGCCGTGCACCCAACGGAATCGATGAAGATCAAAGAACCGCTTCGTCCGGAGGACATCGCCCGTGCCATTGTATTTGTTCTGTCGCAGCCCGCGCATGTGCGTGTGCCCAGGATCATGATCCTGCCCTCCGAGCATCAAATCTAGCTAGAGGGCTTCGGCTGGGATTTCGTCCAGATGCGGGCTTCGCGCCGAAGCCAGCCCAACGCTTTAAGTTCTCGCTATCCTGGAGATCCGGACGATGGTCACGGGAATGGATCGCGCGGGTTTCCGAAAATCTTTGCGGATCCTTTTTGTCGACGACCATGAGGATACCCGGATGTCGTTCAGGGCCCTATTTTCCTCCATGGGGCACCAGATCGTCACGGCGGCGAATCTGAGGGAGGGGAAGGCCTTGCTGCGCAGTTCCTCTTTCGACCTCGTTTTCTCCGATATCGGGCTTCCGGATGGGAGCGGATGGGATCTTTTGGAGGGACTGGAGCTCGACCCCGCCGTTATCACCGTGGCCATGAGCGGATATGGAATGGCCGAGGATCACATCAAGAGCCGGAAAGCGGGTTTCCAGCACCACCTCACCAAGCCTCCGCATACCGAGGAGGTCATTGCCATTCTCAAGGAGGCCGAGGCGCGATAGCGACCACGGTTACGGAAAATATTCTCCATTCGCACGCGGTAACGATCCCGGGGTGCTGAACTTTTACCTAAACACCAACGATCAAAAATATGGGCGACAAGTCACCAAAAGCCACGCAGAAGAAATCCTCGCAGAAGCAATCCAAGAACAACGCTTCGAATCAGAAGAAGAACCAGGCGATCGCGTCGAAGCAGGCGGCCGGAGCGGCGAAGAAGAAATAACGTTGCTACTTCGCGAGTCCCGGGGACTCGCGAGGGCGGCGGGGAGCTTTGCGCTCGAGGACGAAGCGGTCGAACCACGACCGCCCGTCGAAGAGCAGGGCTTTCTGGAGGCCGGCATCGAGTTTGGCGACGAGTTCGTCGTAGGCCTCGCGAGCCTCACGGTATTTAGCGGGAGCAAGCTTGCACGGCTCGATGGCGCCGATGTCGTCGAGATGACGTGGGAGGCCGCAGATGTTGGCCATCACCTCGTCGATGACTTCGTCGGCGAGGAGCATCGCGTCGCCGTAGTCGGACTCGCGAAGATTGCGCTCCTTCACGCGGCCGCTCGGCGTCTGGGCGAGCAGCCAGCGGGCGAGGCGGATCGAGCCCAAATTGTCGCGCCGGCGCTGGGCCTGGGCCTCGAGCCAGAGCCACGCGGCCCTGGCATCGCTGCAGGTGGCGCAGAGGAGGAGCAGGGATCGGGGCTCGGTCTCCTCGAGGCCGTTCAGCATGGGCGATTCCGGTAACGTGGCGACGGTCTTGATACGCTCGATCGCGGAAGAGGTGACGCCCTTGATGCCAAGCTGATCGAGCGACTGCTGCCAGAGCTCCACATCCGGCGCGCCTTTGCTCTGCTCGAGCAGGCCGATGCCGATGAGCTTGATGGAGAGGGCAAGGCCGGAGCGAACCATCTCCACACTGCGCGTGCCAAAGAATTTCGACGAGAGCTCGACGGTCATCGCCGTGAGATCATCGCGCCACTTCGCATTCTCCGCACGCCCGGCGCGCCGGGCCGCGGCGATGGCTGCGGTCAGGGGATCACGGTCGTCGGAGGTGGCGAGAAGCATGGGGCTAGATGTCGACAAATTCGTCTGCGACTTCCACCCGTTCGGGCTGGTGGGAGGCAGCGACGCGCTGCAGCTCGTTGAGGATGTCGCGGGCGAACATGCCGTCGATATCCTTAGCGCTCTCGAGCGTGGCGTCGTAGTGCGAGCGCATGGTCTTACGGACGCTTGGGCGGAGTTCAAACGCGATTTCCCAAAGCTGCTGCCAGCTATCGCGGGCGAAGGGCGCGCTCGCGGCCTGCGTGAGCAGTTGTTCGCGGCCATTCTGACCGATGCCGAGGAAATAGAGCGCGTCCACCGCGTAGTCCTTGGTGAGGAAGGCCTTCATCATCTCGTGGGCCCGGATTTCGTCATTGGTGCCGAACATCATGGGACACAGGAAGTTTTCGATATCCTGGCGGCGGATCAAGTAGTCCTCGGGGCTGGGCACCCGGGCGAGTTCGCTCCAGTTCGAGCCGATGCGCTCGAAGGCGGCGAGCATCTGCTCGGGAGTGGCGAAGAGATGAACCATCGATACCTTCGTGATATCGGCCTCGAGCGCGAGTGCGAGGATGTCATCGGCGGGCAGTTCGCCCACGATTACCGCGAGCTGAGAGTCGTCGGACTCTTTGGCCAGGGCGAGCAGGCTGTGCTCGCCGGCCGAGGCGCCACTCGCAAGTGCGGCGCGCACCAGGGCGGTTTGGGGATTTTCAATCGTGGTCATAGTCATTCTCCTCTTCTTCGTCATCCGCGCCGGATTCAGTTTCCTCGGCAGCGGTCTCCGCCACCTGGGCGGTCTTCATTTGCTCTCTCGAATTCAGGATCACCGCGTCCCACATCGCCTGTGGCTGGGTCGCCCACAGGCCATCCCAGGCCGTCTTGGCCGAGGAGGCCACGCGCACCATCTTGTGCGTCCGCAGGCTCTCGAGCACGGTCGTCGGGCACGGGGCGGAAACGATGAGCCGCTCGAGCATGGCTTTCTTCTCGAAGAGCAGCCGGCGATGGAAGGCGAGTCCGATGTAGACCTGGAACTCCGCCGCACTCCCGGCGAGCGCGTCGATCTGCCCGAGCAGCGCGTCGCCCTGCGAGATCAGCTCGCGCTCGGCTTCCAGTTTGCCTTTGGTCCGTCGATAGACGGACTGAACCTGTTCGTTGAATTCTTCCTGAATGCCGTCGGTGATGTTGCTGGTCAAAATGGTTTCAACACTGGTCGAAATAGTCTCCCACGAGTTCGCTGGCGGTCTCGCGCACCGAGGTCACCGGCTTTTTGCTCCAAGTCGCATCGTATTCCCGGCGGCTCTTCGCATCGCCGATCACTTCGTAGGCGCTCTGAATGCGTCGGAAGACTTTCGGCGAGCCGCCACGGTCGGGGTGATGCACGCCAGCGAGGCGGCGATAGGCAGATTTGATCTCCTCCTGGGTCGCGTCGAACTTGAGGCCCAGGGATTGGTAATGCTGCATGCGGGGCGCTACCATGCGCCACTTTCTCCAGATAGCAACCAGGTTGTGAAAGTAAGAAGGCTGAAGGAACAAGGATGAAGACGGAGGAGGTCCCCGTGGCGGTCGTCTTCGCTAGGGGGTCTTCCTGAGTGCTGCTGGGGGCGAACTGGCCGGGCAAAAGATGGTCAGGTGTTTCGGCTCCAGGCGGAGCTTGAGCGGCCATTCGTCGATCGCGGAGCCGTCTTTGTGGACTTCCAACTTTTGCGGGCCGCTTAGTTCGATCTCGCGGGCGTTCAGCGTCACGACCCGTGGTGCGTAGATGCGCCGGCCGGCGCTGATGGACCAGAAATGCCACCAGAGCTCGAGCTTGTTGTATTTCTTGAAGATGGTGACCGTGAGCTGGCCGTCGTCGATACGTGCGCTCGGTGCGACCGCGAAGTTTGCGCCGTAGTAGGGGCCGTTGGACACGGTGACCATGAGGGCCTTCAACCGCACTTTCCGGCTGGGTGTTCTCCTCAGCCACTTTCGCCAGCTCTTCGAGGGCTTGGGAGGTGATTTTGCGCGGACGATGGCCTCGCGGAATGGCCGGTCGAGGCCGATCTCGAAGACCTGGCGTGGATATTTGGCGGCGGTGTGAAAGAGCTTGAGCCAATTGTGAAAGCCGCCCGATTTGATCTCTTCGCCGATGGGAAAAATGGCGGCATCCAGACCGGCGCCGACACACTCGAAGAAGGGCTGGCCATTCACGAATCCCACGTCCATCTGCCGGGTTGCTCCGCGACGGATGAGGCGCGCGGCTTCGAGTGGATCCTCCGGGAGGCCTGCGCTGCGCGAGAAATTATTGTAGGTGCCGCAAGCGATGATTCCGAGTGGAACGTGAGTGCCGACAAGCGCGCCCGCCACAGCCTCCACGGTCCCATCGCCGCCGGCAACCGTGATCCATGGAGCTCCGTCGGCAACCGCGTCGCGGGCCAGTTTCACCGGATCGTCGCCCTCGACGAACTCGTGAAGCCTGGTGCCGGGTGGCAATTCCGCGAGCAGATCCGCGGGCGTAAACTTACCCGCGGTTCCAGAGGCGGCGTTGAAAAGGAAGAATCCGGGTGACTGGCTCATGCGGAATGACCGTACACGAGCATGATGAGCCCGCGGAGGGTTCGCAGGGAGCTAGAAATGGTTTTCCGGCAGCGCTTGCGAGGTTTCCGCCCGCCGAGCCTGGATGAGATCCAATACGCGAACTCCTCCAAGAACGAGCAACGCGGGTTTCAGCAATGCAAGTGCCACTCGCGCCAGCAGTCCCAGAATGCCGAAGACGGGCAGGCGGGTGACCAGCCATGCGGCGGCGAGGCCGAGACCGGCGGATTGCAAGGGGGCGGAGCGAACTTTTGCTTCGAATTTTTCGAAAGATGCCATGGCCTAGCTCAGGTGAAGTTTCTTTTTGAGCTGGCCGACAAGGTCCGGGAGTCCGGAGGTCTCGACCACGGATTGCACCTGCCTCTGCGAGGGCAGTTTTGCATACGCTTCGTCGAGCCAGCTCCGGACAATATCCCTGCGCGCCGCCGGTTTGCCGGAGCGGGTCAGCGCGACGAAGGCCCCGCCGATGAGGGCCGCGCCGCCAATGGCGATCCAAGGGTTCTTCCTGGCAAAGTCGGCGACGGCAGACAACGCGTCTTTTGCACCACTTTGCGCCTGGGTGAGTTTCTCCCGGCCGATCTCGGTCATCTCGTGGATGGAGGGTGTTTCTTCGACGATGTCTTGATTCATAGTGCAGTTGGTTCGTGGATCGATGGGACGCCGGCCTTGTCTTTCAACGGGAACTCGTGGTTTCCGTTCGGCGAGTGGCTCGAACGGTTAAAAGTGGCTTCGAATAGATGTGACGCTGTCCGGATAAATGAAAAGACCCTCCATTTATGGAGGGTCTTCTCGCGTGGTGATTTTTACTTACGCTTTGGGAGCGTTGGCATCGCTGGTGGTCGAGATATCCTCCAAGCCCTCGGCCTTGAAGGCGTCCTTTACCTTATCCAAGTGATCGCCATCGAGTGTGCGAGCCGCCACGAGGTAGTTGCCCTTGTGGAGTTTCTCAGCGTAGGTCTTGGCTTCGTATTCGGGAATCCCGAGACCCACAAGTCCGCCGACGAGTCCGCCGGCGGTAGCGCCTACGGCCAGGCCGCTGAGGGCGGCCATGATCGGACCCGCCGCGATGAAGGGGCCGACACCAGGAATGGCGAGGGCGCCAATGCCCGCAAGCAATCCCAGGACACCGCCTGTGACGCCGCCAGTAACCGCGCCGGTCGTGGCGCCTTCCGGAGCTTTGGTGGCCTTCACATGGCCGAAGTCATGTGTGCCCTCCGTGTCCGGCAGGAGGATGGAGATCTCCGAAGAGGCGATCCCGAGGTTATTTTGCAGGTGATTGACCAAGCTTTCCGCCTGGCTGCGAGTTCCGATTCCGACAACAGATTTTGACATGTGATGGGTTGTTTTATTGGGATTTTTTGACTTCGAGTTGATTGGTGACGGTGCTGGCTCCGGCCATTTTCGCATGTTGGGCGACCTTGGCTTTTTCCTCGTCCGAGTCGACAGGGCCGCGAAGAGTCACCGCTCCACCCTTGGTGGTGATGATCTTGCAGTTCTTCGCATTGGTGGAGAGGGAGTGGTCCTTCATGACCAT
>Ga0310811_10003803_pt1 | contig 19027 bp, 16 predicted proteins | sample YCmetagenome_FD_207642 | JGI IMG/M metagenome (GOLD analysis project Ga0310811, IMG submission 207642) | Soil microbial communities from experimental microcosm in Duke University, North Carolina, United States - YC | ecosystem: Engineered > Artificial ecosystem > Soil microcosm > Unclassified ...
ATACCCTTGCGCAGAAAGCCGGCCATGAAGGCCGCTTCAGGAAAGACCTGACGCTCGCCCGTGCCCAGGATGACGAGTTCCGGCTGCAGCGCCAGGATGGCTTCGACATGGCTGACGTCGAGTGCGTCGGCAGCATCCACCGGCCAGCCCTCGATTGCCCGGTCCGGTGCAAGCAGGAAGCTGCTGTCGAGCGCGCGGTCGATCAGCGTGATGTCGCGTGCACCGACGCGACGAACGAACAAATAACCTTCGGGACGATCGAGCGACAAGTCCATCGGCGAGCCTATCGGGGCAATGCGATCTTCGGTTCGTCGGCGTTGCGACGGAACAGCACCACGACGTGCCCGATCTGGTGGATCTTCTGCGCCTGCGTACCTTCGGTAAGCACGTCGACTTGCGCCTGCCGCTCGTCCTTGTCGCCACCGGACAGTTTCACCTTGACCAGCTCGTGGATGTCCAGCGCCTGGTTCAATTCCTTGACCACGGCCTCGGTGGCACCCTTGTTGCCCAGCAGGACAACCGGGCTCAGGTCGTGGGCGAGGCTGCGCAGATAGCGGGTCTGCGAGGAAGAAAGGGCCATGCGATGGTGCTCGATTCGCGGTAAGTGAACGGCAAAGGGTATCATGCACCACCCCTTTCCCCAATCGGCACACCAAAAACGACATGGCCCGCAGCAAAAGCAGCGCAGTCTGGCTGCGCGAACATTTCAATGATGAATATGTGAAGAAAGCCCAACTCGAGGGTTTGCGTTCGCGTGCGGTGTACAAACTGGAGGAATTGATAGAGCGCGATCGTTTGCTCAAGCCGGGCATCAGCGTGGTCGACCTCGGTGCGGCCCCGGGCAGCTGGTCGCAATTGGTGCGCAACCGCCTGGGCGACAGCGGCAAGGTATTCGCGCTGGACATCCTGCCGATGCAGAGTATTGCCGGGGTGGATTTCCTGCAGGGCGACTTCCGCGAGGAATCCGTGCTGCGCGAGCTGGAGTCGCGCCTGGAAGGGCAGAAGCTGGATCTTGTGCTGTGCGATCTGGCCCCCAATATGAGTGGTGTGGCGCTGGCCGACCAGATCCGTGCGATGGCGCTGTCCGACCTGGCGCTGGATTTCAGCAGGCAGTGGCTCAAGCCGGGCGGCTCGTTCCTGATCAAATTGTTTCAGGGAGTCGGCTTTGACGATTACTTGCGCAGCTTGCGCGCGGACTTCACCCGCGTAACCATGCGTAAACCTAAGGCCTCCCGCGCGCGTTCGCGTGAGGTGTACGCACTGGCGGTGGGGCTCAAGCCTTCCGCCGTGTCACCGGGCGGGAACCGTGCATGAATGAAACAGCGAAAAATGTGTTGCTCTGGGTGATCATCGCGGTGGTCCTGTTCACCGTGTTCCAGAGCTTCAATCCGCATGGCGCGGCCTCCTCCGATCTGCCCTACAGCTCGTTCGTACAGAGCGTGGACAATGGCAACGTGGCCAACGCCACGATCAGCGCCGACCAACCGGCCACCATCAGCGGCAAGCTGAAGGACGGCAGCCCGTTCCGCACGGTCGCGCCGATGCTCGGCTTCTCCACCAACGAAGTGGTCAAGCAGATGCAGAGCAAGGGCGTCGAAGTGCGCCAGGATCCCTCCGAAGGCTTCTCGTTGATCGGCTTGCTGATCAGCTGGTTGCCGGTGCTGCTGATCGTGGGCGTGTTCATCTGGTTCATGCGTCAGATGCAATCCGGCGGCGGTGGCCGCGGGGCGATGAGTTTCGGCCGTTCGCGCGCCAAGTTGCAGGGCGAGGACCAGATCAAGGTCAATTTCAGCGACGTCGCAGGTTGCGATGAAGCGAAGGAGGAGGTCGGCGAACTGGTCGAGTTCCTGCGCGACCCTGGCCGGTTCCAGAAGCTGGGTGGCAAGATTCCGCGCGGCGTGCTGATGGTCGGTCCGCCCGGCACCGGCAAGACCCTGCTGGCGAAGGCCATCGCGGGCGAGGCGAAGGTGCCGTTCTTCGCGATTTCCGGTTCCGACTTCGTCGAGATGTTCGTCGGTGTCGGTGCCAGCCGCGTGCGCGACATGTTCGAGCAGGCCAAGAAGCACGCACCGTGCATCATCTTCATCGATGAGATCGACGCGGTCGGCCGCCATCGCGGCGCCGGCCTGGGTGGTGGTCACGACGAGCGCGAGCAGACCCTGAACCAGTTACTGGTCGAGATGGACGGCTTCGAAGGCACCGAAGGCATCATCGTGATCGCCGCGACCAACCGTCCCGACGTGCTGGATCCGGCGCTGCTGCGTCCGGGCCGTTTCGATCGCCAGGTCGTGGTCGGGTTGCCGGACGTGCGTGGCCGCGAGCAGATCCTCAAGGTACACATGCGCAAGGTGCCGACCGCCAGCGACGTCAATGCAATGACGATTGCGCGCGGCACGCCGGGTTTTTCCGGTGCTGATCTGGCCAACCTGGTCAACGAGGCGGCGTTGTTCGCCGCGCGCGAGAACGCCCGCGAAGTGCGCATGAGTCATCTGGACAAGGCGCGCGACAAGATCCTGATGGGTAGCGAGCGCCGTTCGATGGCGATGAGCGAGGACGAGAAGAAGCTCACTGCTTATCACGAGGCTGGCCATGCGATCGTCGGTCGGCTGGTGCCGGAGCACGATCCGGTCTACAAGGTCACGATCATCCCGCGTGGTCGCGCGCTGGGCGTGACCATGTACCTGCCCGAAGGCGACAAGTACAGCATCAACCGCGTGGCGATCCAGTCGCAGCTGTGCTCGCTGTACGGCGGGCGCGTGGCGGAGGAACTGATCTTCGGCGCCGACAAGGTCACCACCGGCGCATCGAACGACATCGAGCGGGCCACCAAGATGGCGCGCAACATGGCCACCAAGTGGGGCTTGTCCGACGAGCTCGGTCCGATCACCTATGGCGAGGACGAGGACGAAGTGTTCCTGGGTCGTTCGGTGACCCAGCACAAGAGCATCTCCAACGAGACCGCGAGCAAGATCGACGAAGTGGTGCGTGGAATCCTCGATCGCGCCTATGCGCGCAGCCAGGAATTGCTGACGGCTAACCTCGACAAGCTGCATGCGATGGCCGATGCGCTGCTGCAGTACGAGACCATAGATGCGCATCAGATCGACGACATCATGGCCGGGCGCGTACCCGGACCACCGGCCGACTGGACCAGGAATGCCGCAACCGGCGCTACGCCGCCGCCACCGCCGCCGAAGGGCGATGCGGGTTCGGCAGTGGGCAAGGTCGGTGATCCTGCACCGCAGAGCCGCACCGGACTGGACGGTCAATCCTGATTTGGACGGCTATTCGGACGATCGTGATCGTCCCGCGATGTGATGATGGAAGAGGGCGGCCACAGGCCGCCGTCTTCACGTGCTGACTGGCGCCACCGGCATGGTGGGTTTTTCGCCTTTGTGCCGGACAGCAACCCCCGATGAAGAAAGTTTTGCGAAAAGGGTTGACGCACGAGGGCGGAGTCTGAATAATTCCGCTTCTTGCTTCACCGCCTCGATGCCCAAACATCGCAGCGATGACGTAGAAGTTTTTTCAGTGCGCCCGTAGCTCAGTTGGATAGAGTACCTGGCTACGAACTAGGTGGTCGGGAGTTCGAATCTCTCCGGGCGCACCATTTTTATTCGGCGAGGCGGGGTGCTTGCACCCCGTTTTGTTTTCAACGGAAGGCGGGTATTTGCTCTCCGTGAAGACAGATGATTTCAGCGACACAGTGATTCAGAAACACAAGGTGTGCTTCGATACGGATTGACTGAGCGAGGCGGCACCCGTAACATTTCAAGGCTCCGGCGGCGGCATGGCCGGTGATTCGAAAGCGGGGTATAGCTCAGTCTGGTAGAGCGTTGCGTTTGGGACGCAAAAGTCGGGGGTTCGAATCCCTCTGCCCCGACCAGCGACACGTTCTACCTGCAGAGACTGCGCCTGTAGCTCAACCGGATAGAGCATCGGCCTTCTAAGCCGACGGTTGCAGGTTCGAGTCCTGTCTGGCGCACCAGTTGCAAGATTTATGGTGGGTGTAGCTCAGCTGGTTAGAGTCCCGGATTGTGATTCCGGTTGTCGTGGGTTCGAATCCCATCATCCACCCCAGTTTCAAACCCAGGTTTCCTGGGCCGTTAGCTCAGTTGGTAGAGCAGTTGACTCTTAATCAATTGGTCGAAGGTTCGAATCCTTCACGGCCCACCAATCAAGCAAAACGCCGATCGCTTGCGGTCGGCGTTTTGCTTTGGCGCGACAGCAAGGCGCGACGGCGGCATGCCGGTCCCGGCGCGGCCCGTGATCGCTGTCAGTGCTTGTGCTGCAAGGTGGTGCAACCGTAAAATGGTCTGCTTTCGTATAAGGGAATCATCGACTTAGACGATCGTGATCATGGCTGCCGCGATGCCTTCCTGACTTGTCCGGCAAGTCATAATCGGCCGCAGAATCCAGTGGTTACGCGTGTTTGATGAGCTGGGCAAGGCGAGAGTGGCGGAATTGGTAGACGCACCAGATTTAGGTTCTGGCGGTTAACCCCGTGGGGGTTCGAGTCCCCCCTTTCGCACCAAGCCCCGTTGGTTTTCTTGTTTTTTCAGGCGGCAAGGCCGTCATGGTGCCTGCGCCAGGCCCACAACATCAGGTAGTACCAGGAGACGTCATGCAGGTTTCGGTTGAGAGCATCGGCACGCTCGAGCGCAAGCTCACGGTGAAATTTCCCGCGGAGCGGTTCGAGACGCAGGTAAGTGCGCGTATTGCGGAGATGGGCCGCACCGTTCGCCTGAAGGGTTTCCGTCCAGGCAAGGTGCCGACGACGGTGATCAAGCAGCGTTTTGGCGAACAGGTTCGTGGTGAAGTGCTGTCCGACCTGATCGGCAGCACGCTGCGCGAAGCTGTGGAGCAGGAAAAGCTGCAGCCGATCGCGAATCCGGCGATCAACACCACCGGCAAGCCGGAAAACGGTGAAATTGCCTACACCGCGACGTTCGAGATCATGCCGGAGTTCCCGGTGGTTGACGTGGCTTCGCTTGAGATCAACCGCCCGGTGGCGATGGTGACCGATGCCGATATCGACAAGATGCTGGAGACCCTGCGCCAGCAGCGCCGCAGCTTCGAGGAAGCCGATCGCGCGTCCGTCGAGGGCGACTTCGTGATGTTCGAATACTCCGCCGAAGCAGGCGACTACCGCTTCCCGGCCGAAGGCCTGGAGCGTGCGGGCAGCGTGCTGGGTTCGGGTACCTTGTTCAAGGCGCTGGACGAGGCGCTGACCGGGCGCAAGGGTGACGACAGCTTCGAGGCCGAGATTGCCTTTCCGGGGGATTTCCGCAACGAACAACTGGCTGGCAAGTCGGCGAAGGTCACTTTCAAGATCATCAAGGTACAGGAGCCGAAGCTGCCCGAAATCGACGGCGAGTTCGCCAAGCTGTTCGGCATCGACGACGGCGACATGGAGACGTTTCGCAAGGAAGTCCGTGCGAATCTCGAGCGTGAGCTGAAGGCTGCACTGATGGCGCGCCTGAAGTCCGAAGTGGCCGAAAAGCTGGCCGAAGCCCATGCGGAACTGAACGTGCCGAACCTGATGGTGCAGTCCGAGGCGCGCAACATGGCCACCGGCAGCGTGCCGCAGGGTCAGCAGCCGCCGCCGCAGTTGATCGAGGCAGCCATGCCCATTGCGCGCAAGCGCGTGGTTGCGGGGTTGTTGATGGGTGAGCTGGCTCGCAAACAGGGAATCAAGATCGATCGCAAGCGCGTTGCTGAACAGCTCGCCGCGATCGCATCGACCTACGAAGAGCCGGAGAAGGTCATTGAACTCTACAACGGTGACCCCCAATTGATGTCTGGGCTGCAGAATCGCGTGATGGAGGATCAGGTGGCCGAATGGGTGGCAGAGCATGCCAGGACCACCCAGCAGGACCTGAGCTTCGACGACGTGATGCGCCCCGCCAACGCCTGAACCTTTACAGGCACACTCACCGGAGAGCTGCAAACATGGCCATGGATCAGATCCAGAACCTCAATTTGATACCGATGGTCGTCGAGCAAACTGCTCGCGGCGAGCGCTCCTATGACATTTACTCGCGCCTGTTGAAGGAGCGGGTGATTTTTCTGGTGGGCGAGGTCAACGACCAGGTCGCCAACGTGCTGGTCGCGCAAATGCTGTTCCTTGAATCGGAAAATCCGGACAAGGACATCCATTTCTATATCAACAGTCCCGGCGGGGCAGTGACCGCGGGTCTGGCGATCTACGACACCATGCAGTTCATCAAGCCCGATGTCAGCACCATGTGCATTGGCCAGGCATGCAGCATGGGTTCGTTGCTGCTGACGGCCGGTGCCAAGGGCAAGCGTTTTTCGTTGCCCAACTCGCGCGTGATGATTCACCAGCCTTCGGGTGGCGCGCAGGGCCAGGCGACCGACATCGAAATCCAGGCCCGCGAGATCCTGTACATGCGCCAGCGCCTGAACCAGATCTACGTCGAACACACCGGGCAGGCTATCGAAAAGATCGAATTGGACATGGAGCGCGACCGCTTCATGAACGCGGTTGACGCAAAAACCTATGGCCTGATCGACGACGTGCTCGACAAGCGCGCTGGCGAGACGGTGAAATCGGCCTGATTTCCGGGTTCTACCCCCGAGTCTCGAGAGGGGCTCCGTGTCTGCAGGCAGACGCGGGGCCCTGTGTTATTCTCGCGACGCATTCAGATTTGTCAGTGGGACCGAAAGTATGAGCGACGACCGGCAGGGGCGTTCCAGCGACAGCGGCAAGATCCTCTATTGCTCTTTCTGCGGCAAGAGCCAGCATGAAGTGCGCAAGCTGATCGCGGGTCCGTCCGTGTTCATCTGCGACGAATGCGTGGAGCTGTGCAACGACATCATCCGTGAGGAACTGGAAGAAAAGGCCGCCTCCGGGCGCACCCAGTTGCCGAAGCCGCGCGAGATCCGCGAATCGCTGGATCAGTACGTGGTGGGACAGACCCGCGCCAAGAAGGCGCTGGCTGTGGCGGTGTACAACCATTACAAGCGGATCGAGTCGCGCCAGAAGAGCGATGACATCGAGCTGGGCAAGTCCAACATCCTGCTGATCGGCCCGACCGGCTCGGGCAAGACGCTGCTGGCTGAAACGCTGGCGCGCCTGCTCAATGTGCCGTTCACGATCGCCGACGCGACCACGCTTACTGAAGCCGGTTACGTGGGCGAGGATGTCGAGAACATCATCCAGAAGCTGCTGCAGAAGTGCGACTACGACGTCGAGAAGGCGCAGTCGGGCATCGTCTATATCGACGAGATCGACAAGATCTCGCGCAAGAGCGAGAACCCGTCGATCACTCGCGACGTGTCCGGCGAAGGCGTGCAGCAGGCGTTGCTGAAGCTTATCGAGGGCACCCTGGCCTCGGTGCCGCCGCAGGGCGGACGCAAGCATCCTCAGCAGGAGTTCCTGCAGGTCGACACCAAGAACATCCTGTTCATCTGCGGCGGTGCATTTGCGGGCTTGGAAAAGGTCATTCAATCGCGCTCGGAGAACACCAGCATCGGTTTCTCGGCCGAGGTCCGCAGCAAGGAGCGTACGCAGAACCTTGGCAAGGTACTGGCCGATGTGGAACCTTCCGACCTGGTGCGTTTCGGCCTCATTCCCGAGTTCGTCGGCCGCCTGCCGGTTGTGGCGACGCTGGATGAACTTGACGAGGCGGCGCTGGTGAAGATCCTCACCGAGCCGAAGAACGCGGTCACCAAGCAATTCAGGAAACTGTTCGAGATGGAGGAGGTGGAACTGGAGTTCCGTCCCGAGGCGTTGCAGGCGATCGCGAAAAAGGCGCTCAAGCGGAAGACCGGCGCACGCGGCTTGCGTACCATTCTCGAACAGGTGCTGCTCGACACGATGTATGAGTTGCCTTCGTTGGAGCACGTCAGCAAGGTAGTGGTGGACGATGCCGTGATCGAAGGTCAGGCCGAGCCCTACCTCATCTATCGCGGCAACCTGCAGCAGCGCGTGGCGGGAGAAGGTGGCGACGCCGCCTGATCCTTACCCGCGATCTCCTCGATGATGACGGCCCCGGCAGTGTTCCGGGGCCGTTCTGCTTTTTGCGCTCTCCAACTCTTGCGTGAACGCACGATTGCCTCCACTTGACGTAATAACAGGCCCGGCGCAGTGTCGGGATGAATCCAGATCCGAACCCGAGGGACCTCTCTTTCATGGCCAAGAACGCCCCCCTTCCTGCTGTGCTGGACGTGTTGCCGGTGTTGCCGTTGCGCGACGTCGTGGTTTATCCGCACATGGTCATTCCTTTGTTCGTCGGCCGCGACAAGTCCATGCGTGCACTGGAGCGGGCGATGGAGGGCGAGCGGCAGATCCTGCTCGTCGCGCAGAAAAGCCCGGATATCGACGATCCCGAGATCGCCGACCTGCATCAGGTCGGCACGCTGGCCGGAGTACTGCAACTGTTGAAGTTGCCTGACGGCACGGTCAAGGTGCTGGTGGAGGGCCAGTCGCGGGTGGCAGTGGAGGATTTCCGCGAAGAGAACGGCATGCTGATGGCGCGTTCGCATATGATCGAGCCGGTCTACAACGCCAAGGAGCGCGAGCTCGACGTGGTCTCGCGCACGCTGATCTCGTTGTTCGAACAATTGGTCAAGCAGAGTCGCAAGCTGCCTCCGGAAGTATTGGCCAGCCTGTCCGGCATCGACGACCCGTCGCGCGTGGCCGACTCCATCGCCGCGCACCTTTCCGTACGCATGGCAGACAAGCAGAAGGTCCTGGAAACTGCCGATGTCGGCAAGCGGCTCGAGCTGTTGATCGGGCTGGTCGATGGCGAGATGGACCTGCAGCAGGTCGAGAAGCGTATCCGCGGGCGAGTCAAATCGCAGATGGAAAAGAGTCAGCGCGAGTACTACCTCAACGAACAGATGAAGGCGATCCAGAAGGAGCTCGGCGACAACGAGGAGGGCCCGAACGAAGTCGAGGAACTCCAGAAGAAGATCGAGACTTCCGGCATGCCGAAGGCCGTGTTGACCAAGGCGCGACAGGAATTCAACAAGCTCAAGCAGATGTCGCCGATGTCGGCCGAGGCCACCGTGGTACGCAACTATCTGGATTGGCTGGTGGGTGTGCCGTGGAAAAAGCGCAGCAAGGTGCGGAAGGATCTGCAAATGGCGCAGGAAGTGCTCGACGCCGACCACTTCGGGCTGGAAAAGGTCAAGGATCGCATCCTGGAATATCTTGCCGTGCAGCAACGCGTATCGGCGATGAAAGGGCCGATCCTTTGCCTGGTGGGGCCACCGGGCGTGGGCAAGACCTCGTTGGGACAGTCGATCGCCAAGGCGACCAACCGGAAGTTCGTGCGCATGAGCCTGGGTGGAGTGCGTGACGAGGCCGAGATCCGTGGTCATCGGCGCACTTATATCGGCTCGATGCCAGGCCGCATCGTGCAGAACATCAACAAGGTGGGTACTAGGAATCCGCTGTTCGTGCTGGACGAGATCGACAAGATGTCGATGGACTTTCGTGGTGACCCGTCGTCGGCACTGCTGGAGGTGCTCGATCCGGAGCAGAACCATGCGTTCAACGATCATTACCTCGAGGTCGACCTGGACCTGTCCGAGGTGATGTGGATCGCCACCGCGAATTCACTGAACATTCCTGGTCCGCTGCTCGATCGCATGGAAGTCATCCGCATCCCCGGCTACACCGAGGACGAGAAGCTCGGTATCGCTCAGAAGTACCTGCTGGCCAAGCAGCTCAAGGCCAACGGCCTGAAGCCCGAGGAGCTCAGCGTGGACGAGGAGGCTTTGCGCGACATCGTGCGGTATTACACGCGCGAGTCGGGCGTGCGCAATCTGGAACGCGAAATCTCCAAGATCTGTCGCAAGGTGGTGAAGGAGCTCACGCTGGGACAGGTGAAAAAGACCAAGCCGGCAGCCGCATCGAAGACGGGCAAGACCAAGGCCAAGTCCGGTACCGATCGGGTCAGGGTCGGTTCGGCCAACCTTGGCCATTACCTGGGCGTGCGCCGGTTCGATTTCGGTCGCAAGGAATTGCAGAACGAAGTGGGTTTGGTGACCGGCCTCGCCTGGACGCAAGTTGGTGGCGAATTGCTCAGCATCGAAGGCTCGGTGGTGCCGGGCAAGGGCAGGCTGGTGCATACCGGCCAGCTCGGCGATGTCATGAAGGAGTCGATCCAGGCCGCGTTGTCCGTGGTGCGTGCACGCGCCGATCGATTGGGTATCGACCCCGAGTTCCACCAGAAGCTCGACGTGCACATCCATGTGCCCGAAGGCGCCACGCCCAAGGATGGCCCCAGCGCGGGCATCGCCATGTGCACGGCATTGGTATCCGTGCTGACCAAGGTGCCGGTTCGCTCCGAAGTGGCGATGACTGGCGAAATCACGTTGCGCGGCCGGGTACTCCCGATTGGCGGACTCAAGGAGAAACTGCTGGCGGCACTTCGCGGCGGCATCACCACGGTAATCATTCCGGAGGACAACAAGAAGGATCTTGTCGACATGCCGGCCAACATAACCTCGTCGCTGGAGATTCACCCGGTGCGTTGGATTGACGAGGTGCTGGATATCGCACTGGAGCACCCGCTGCAGCCGAACCCCGTCAAGGAGGAGGCACCTGCCGCATCTGCCGGCGAATCGGCGGAAGTGCATTCTCGGCCGCATTGACCCGTGTCGGTTTATCGATGATGGGCGTTCCGGATTCGTCCGGTTTGCGGCCGTGGCCATTCTTCTGTCCGGTTTCGTTTGATCGACCCTCCGGTGCGGTAGTCGTCTGGCGCCGGTTTTGCAAGCGATTTCGTCATATGCAGACAAGCCGAAAACGTTGCTGTGGCTTGTGTTGCGGATTCCGGCAAGGCACTGGTATAAAGGCCGTACCGCAGCCCGGCGTTGCATGTCAGTGCAGTGATGCGGGGTTACGTTACGGCGCTTAACAAGAGCCAGCCATCCATGCCGGCGTGCCAGGTCTCCAGGACTGACCACGCTGGTGAAAATCCGAACAAGGGAGTTTTTCAATGAATAAAACTGATCTGATCAATGCCATCGCCGAAGCGGCCGAGTTGACCAAGGCCGATGCAGGGCGCGCTCTCGAAGCCTACCTGGAGGCTGTGCAGAAGTCGTTGAAGAAGGGCGAGGATGTTTCGGTGGTGGGGTTCGGCACGTTCACCGTGCGCAAGCGCGCTGCTCGTACTGGCCGCAACCCGCGCACGAATGAAGCGATCAAGATCAAGGCCTCGAAAGTGCCTGCTTTCAAGGCTGGCAAGACCCTCAAGGATGCCCTAAACTAAGCGGCTGACGCTTGGTTTCGGGTGCTTAGCTCAGCGGTAGAGCGTCGCCCTTACAAGGCGGTGGTCGTAGGTTCGATCCCTACAGCACCCACCAGAAAAATGCGGAGTGGTAGTTCAGTTGGTTAGAATGCTGGCCTGTCACGCCGGAGGTCGCGGGTTCGAGTCCCGTCCACTCCGCCACAGTTCGCAAGGGCGCCCGCGTGGCGCCCTTGTCATTTAGGCAGTTTGCGTCTGCTGCCTGGGTCGATCGGACATGCGTGCCGGTGCGGGGGCAGCCCCATCCGCGAGCCACGCGCTTCATGCGCCTCAACCACGTGCGGGAAGATTTCAATGCTGCAGGCAATGCGTAACAAGATGCATGGATGGCCATCCATCATCCTTCTGGGAGTTTGCGTTTTCGCGATGTCGCTGTTTGGCATGGAGAGCTACTTCACGTCGCGCAATGATTCATTCGTGGCGAAAGTCGGCAGTCACGAGATCAGCCAACGTGACTTTCAGGATCGGGTGAATCAGCTGCGACAGCAGACGAGCGCCGAACAGGGCGAGCATTTCGACTCCAGCATGTTCGAAAAGCCCGAGGTCAAGCTGCGTATTCTAGACGGCATGATCGACCAGCAGTTGCTGCTCCAGGCCAACGCCGACTGGGGCCTGCGTGTGGCCGACAAGGCCGTGCGCGATTACATCGGGGCGATCCCCGCCTTTGTGGTCAACGGGCAATTCGATCCGACCAGCTATCGCGCATGGCTGGCCAGCCAGCGCAAGACGCCGGCGATGTTCGAGGACGACATACGCGCCTCGCTGGCGACCCGGCTGCTGCCGGACGCGATTGAAGCCAGCACGTTGATCAGCGATGCCCAGATCGACCAGTTTCTCAGCCTGCTGACACAGCGCCGTGATCTGCGCTACTTCATGCTGCCACGACCGACGCCGGCGGACAGCAAGGTCAGCGATGCCCAAGTGGAAGCCTGGTACAAGGCACATCTCGCGGACTACATGAATCCCGAGCAGGTCTCGGTAAAGTACATCGAAGTCAATGGCGCCGACCTCAAGCCGGATGTTGCGCCAAGTGATGACGAATTGAAGAAGCGCTACGAAGACGAAAAGCAGCGCTTCGTGCAGCCCGAGCAACGCCTGGTTTCGCATATCCTGGTCGACGTGCCGAACAATGCCACGCCAGACCAGCAGAAGGCGGCGCTGGCCAAGGCCGAGAAGATTGCAGCGCAGGCCAATCCCGGCAATTTTGCCGAACTCGCCAAAAAGGATTCGCAGGATCTCGGTTCGAAGCGCCAGGGTGGCGATCTTGGCTGGCTCGAAAAAGGCGTGACCAATCCGGCCTTCGATTCGGCGATGTTTGCATTGCAGAAGGGCCAGATATCCAAGCCGGTGCTGTCGCCAGACGGTTATCACATCATCTGGCTGCGTGACGTTCGCAGTGGCGAGTCCAAGCCGTTTGCCGAGGTGCGTGACCAGTTGGTCAAGGAAGCTCTGGCTGCCGCACGTGACCGGAAGTACAACGAAGTCGCGGGCAAGATGTCGGACAACACCTATCAGAACCCGACTTCGCTCGAGCCCGCAGCCGCGGCGCTGAACCTGCCCATAAAGAGTACGGGGTTGTTTTCCCGCAAGGGCGGCGAAGGGCTGGCGGCGAATCCCAAACTGATCGCTGCCGCGTTTAGCGACGATGTGCTGGTCCAGGGCAACAACTCGGGTTTGATCGATCTCGGCAACGACCACTCCGTGGTGATCCATATCGACAAGCATGTGGCGGCGGCTGCACGACCGCTGGAAGAAGTGCGCGCCGACGTGCAGAAGAAAATCCTGGATGAGCGCGTTGCGACCGCCGCCAAGAAGCAGGCGGATGAAGCGCTGGCGCGTCTGCGCAAGGGCGAGGCGATGGCGGCCGTTGCAACGTCGGTCGGTGCCAGTGTCACCAGTGTCAGCGAAGCCGTACGCGGACATGCCGAGGTCCCTGCGCCGCTGATGACGCAGGCGTTCCTGTTGCCGCACCCGGTTTCCGGCAAACCGCAGTTCGCCGCTGTGGACATGCAGGGTGGCAACTATGCGTTGCTGGCCGTAGACAAGGTGCAGGGTGGCGACCTGTCCAAGGTGCCGCCGGAGCAGCGCGACGTGCTGCGCCAGCAGATGGGCCAGGCGTATGGTTCCGAGGCGACCCGCGAGCTTCTCGATGTGCTCAGGGCACACGCCAAGATCAAGGTGAACAAGAACCTCATGTAACGGATGTTCGACGAACTGAAACAGAAAAGGCAGCCGATGGCTGCCTTTTCTGTTTCAGTCTTGAATACCGGAATGTAAACGCCCGCATCGTCGCTGTCTGTGCCTTGCGCTTGCTATATCCAAGCTGCGTCAGGTCGATCGGATTCAATCGGTCCCGTTCACTTGCAGGACCTGGCCAGGTTTGAGCGTATGGCCCGTGAGCTGGTTCCAGCGGCGCAATTGAGCAACGGACACCGAGCAATCGTGCGCGATCTTCCATAGGCTGTCGCCAGGCCTGACCGTGTAGGTTTTCCGTGAAGAGGCATGATCGCGAGGGTCTGTCGGGCGCATGTCGGCGCTGGCCGAGGTGGATTGATTCAGCAAGGCGTCGCGAAATTGCTGCACATGGCCACGCGGAAGCAGCAGGTACGAATTGACGCGTGGATTGACCAGGTCACCGCGGAACGCCGCATTGAGATCCTTCAATGAATCCACCGGCATGCCGGCATGATCGGCCGCTCGCGCCATCGGTATCGGGTGCGGAATCGGGATCCGGACCAGATGCTTCTCTTCGGACAGATGGGGCAGGCTGACATTGAAACGGGCCGGCTCGCGCACGACACACGCTATCGCCAGCAACCGGGTCAGATGCTCGCGGGTCACCCGACGTACCGGCCATGCCGGAATCACCGGCTCGTCCGCGGGCAGACCGTGCTTCCGAATCATCTTTCTTATCGAATATTCGCCAGCGTTGTAGGCGTAATCGACTACGCGCCAGTCGTGAAACCGGTCGTGATATTGCTTGAGCAGCTTCATCACGGCGTTTGCGGCTGCGTTTACGTCCAGGCGGCCGTCGTAGCGGTCATCGATGCGAAGCCCCATGGCATCGGCCGTGACCGGCATGATCTGCCACATCCCGGCGGGTCGATGCCGCCGGCCGGAGACCGGCTGGAAATGGCTCTCCACCCAGGGCAGCAATACGAATTCACCGGCGACGTCGTACTGGGCGGCTACCTGCTGCACATAAACCAGGCGGGGCATGACCTCCAGCAATCGTTTCTCGAACTGGCGTGGGTGACGCGTGTATCGCCTGGCCTGAAGCAGCACCGAAGGGTCGGCATCGCAGTCCGCCATGGCAAAGCTGCTGCGCAGCCGCTCCCATACATTGCTGTCCGTGGGTGGGGGCTGCGGTGCCATTTCCACCGACGGTGCGATGGGCTGCCCGGCGGCAGGCGCCACCGGAGTCGTCTCCACCCTGGCCGGGTGCGGTTTGCCTGATGGCACGTTGGCGCAAGCCGTCAGTACCATCGACAGGATCAGCGGCAGCAAAGGGACCCGTTTTTTCATCCGCGAAATCCATCCTTGGCTGTCCGAATGGCGGCAAAACGGGCCACCCGGTCAGCGCCAGTGCCGTGTCGCTTTCGACACCATTCGACGACCGCATCGGTATCGACGCGCAGGAACGGGTTGGTGTCCAGTTCGCTGCGCAGTGTCACCGGGAGCGTGGGATGGTGGCTGGCTCGCAACGCGGCGACTTCCAGTAGGCGCTGGCGCAAGTGGGCATTGTCCGGTTCGATGGTGCGTGCAAAGCGCCCGTTCGCTTCGGTGTATTCGTGCCCGGCGCAGATCAGGGTGGCGCCCGGCAGCGTCGACAGGCGATCGAGCGAGGCGAGCATCTGCGCCGGGGTACCCTCGAACAACCGGCCGCAGCCCAGGCTGAAAAGAGTGTCGCCGCACAGCAACAGCCCGGCGCCGCTGTAGGCGATGTGACTGAGGGTGTGGCCGGGAATCGCGATCACCTCGAAACGCACTGCCGGCGACATCAGTTCGACGAGGTCTCCGTCGCCGACGCGATGGGTGGCCTCATCGATGCGGTCGTCGTTTGGTGCGTAGACTGGTACGTCGTGCTGCCTGCGCAGTGCGGCGGCACCTCCGATGTGATCGTGGTGATGATGGGTCAGCAGAACCGCGCGCAAACGCAGTTTTTGCTCGGTCAATGCACGCTCGACGACATCCGCATCACCGGGATCGACGGCAATCGCATCGCCGCTGTCGTCGTGCAGCAGCCAGATGTAATTGTCGGTCAGCGCTGGCAAGGGTGTGATATGCAAGATGACTCCGCTGCGTTCTCGGGGCACCCGAGGGATCGGATGTGGCCCTTGGCGACGACGCAGCCATCCGGGGCGCGTATCAGGCGGTCGACTATAAAGAGGCTGGAAGAGCGGCTCGTTAGCTACGCGTTAATCCGGTGGGGATGGTTCATTTCACGCGCATTCCCCGTCTGCGGTGATCTGCCAGCTGCTGCCAGCCGTTACACTCTGGATACCGATGGGCACCGGGCCGGCTGCATGCGCCAACGCAATCAAGACGTCTACACCAGCGCGCCAGTGCACCGGTTGCTGGAGGAGCAACTGCGCGTATTGATGCCGGATCTGCAGCGCTGTTTCGGCTCGCATGCCTTGCTGCTTGGCGCGTCGCCCGATGACGGCCCGCCGGCGCTCCCACTGGTCGGTTGCTGGACCAGCCTGCATCTGCGCAACAACCGTTATCGGGGCGATCTGCAAGCGGCAGCGGACGAACCGCTGCCCTTTGTCGATGATGCATTCGATTTGGTGTTGCTGCGCCATGCGCTGGAGGTCGCGCCGGTCGCCTCGGCCTTGCTGGACGATGCGATCCGCATGTTGGCGCCCGGCGGAGTGCTGGTGGTGACGGGCATACATCCGCTCAGTGGCTGGGCGCCGTGGCTGCGCTGGCGCGGGCATGGTGCATCGCAAATGCCACGACTGCAGTTGCCGTTGCGACTCAGGCACGGGCTGCTGCAGGCAGGGCTGGAGATCGAGCGGGCGCAACGGGTGGGACGCATGTTGCCAGGCCTGCCGATGATTCCGACGCAAGGAGGTGTACTGGGCGGCGGTTACATATTGTTTGCGCGCAAGCAGCGACGGGCGATAACCCCGCTGCGGTTCAGGCCGGCGCCCGCGCGGGTACCGGCCAACGGTCGATGGTCGCCAAGCATTCGGCGCAGTTCGGCGTCATGACTTCAATGGGATATGTGAGCAGCGATGAGCGAAGTGGAAGCATTTACCGACGGTGCCTGTCTGGGCAACCCGGGCCCGGGTGGCTGGGCTGCGCTGCTGCGGGCAAAAGACAGCGAACGCATAGTCGCAGGCGGTGACCCCGCCACCACCAACAACCGGATGGAATTGATGGCGGCGATCGGTGCGCTGGAAGCCTTGAAACGGCCGTGCCAGGTGACCCTCACCACCGATTCGCGCTACGTGATGCAGGGCATCGAACAGTGGATGCCGAAGTGGCGCGCGAACGGCTGGCGCACGGCCGACAAGAAGCCGGTTAAGAACCAGGATCTGTGGCAGCGACTGTCCGCGGCGGTCAGCACCCATCAGGTGCGCTGGAAATGGGTGAAGGGCCACAACGGTCACGTCGAGAACGAACGGGTCGATCAGGCGGCACGCGAACAGGCCGAGTTGCTCAGGGGCCGGGCATGAGGCAGGTCGTTCTCGATACCGAAACGACCGGACTGGAAGTGCGCCAGGGTCATCGGCTGGTGGAAATCGCCTGCGTCGAGCTGATCGAGCGTCGACTCACCGGGCGGCACTACCAGACTTATCTCAATCCGGATCGGGCGATCGATGAAGGTGCCCGGCTGGTAACCGGCATCGAGGACGAGTTCCTGCTCGACAAGCCGCGCTTTGCCGACGTGGTGGATGACTTCCTCGCCTTCATCGACGGCGCGGAGTTGGTCATCCACAACGCCAGTTTCGATATCGGCTTCCTCGATGCCGAGCTGGCTCGGCTGGACAACGGCGCAGGCCGGATCAGCGATCGTTGCAGCGTGCTCGACACGCTGGCGATGGCGCGCGAACGCTACCCGGGCCAGCGCAACAGCCTCGATGCCCTGTGCAAGCGGCTGGGCGTGGACAACTCGCGGCGCGACCTGCATGGCGGCTTGATCGACGCCCAGTTGCTGGCCGACGTCTATCTGGCGATGACCACGGGGCAGGGGGCCTTCGAGCTCGGTTTCGAGGGAGCTGTCGAACAACGCGATGCCGTGGTGGTCGCGCCGGTGGTGCTACGGGTGCGGCCGCGTGTCCTGCATGCTTCAGCCGACGAATTGCTGCGGCACGAGCAGCGGCTTGATGCGCTGGACAAGAGCAGTGCGGATGGCCAGAGCGTGTGGCGTCGGCAGGGTTAAAAACAAACGGGCCGTACCCGCAGGATTCAGCAGGAACGCACGAGCAGCACGGTGACATTGTCATCGCCGCCGCTGTCGAGCGCGTCCAGCAGCAATTGATCGACACATTCCTGTGCGGCCAGGTCGTTGCGCGCCACCGTGCGCGCAATCGTCGCGTCGCTGACACCTTCGGTCAGTCCGTCGCTGCACAACAGAAAGCCCATGCCCGGTTCCAGCTGGCCGCGTGCCATGCCGATGTGCAGTTGCTCGGTGGCCGTCACGCCCAGCGCCTGGGTCAGCACGTTGCGTTGCGGATGCTGCGATGCCTGCGCCGGGTCGAGTTGCCCGGCTTCGACCAGCGCCTGCACCAGCGAATGATCGTGGCTGATCTGCCGCAGCTCCTGTTTCCATTGGTAGATCCGGCTGTCGCCGACCCAGGCCACTTCGTAACCGTCGGCGGTGGTCCGCAACGCGGCGATCGTGGTGCCCATCGGCAGCACGTCGAAGCTGGGCCGGGTGTGTGCCAGCAACCGCTCGGCCGCACCGTTCACCGCTTCGATCAGGCTGTGTCCGCGACTGACCAGTTCGACCACAGCATCGCGCACCAGTGCCGACGCCACTTCGCCGTGCTGGTGGCCACCCATGCCGTCGGCGACCAGGAACAGGCCCAGCGAGGCATCGGCGTAATAGGTGTCTTCATTGCGCGTGCGACGCAGGCCGACGTGGGTGCCGTGTCCGAATTCGATCATGGTCTTTCAGGTAGACGAATGGTGTGGAGCATGACGGATGTGGGGGTGGGGCGCAAAAGCAAATTTGTGGGAGAGCCAATGCAGATGCAGGTGCATTCTCGGTGGGACTTCGAGGCGCTTGGAAGTTTGCGGGGATTGTTCGGCCCATCCTGGGCCTCACCCCTTCGCGCTGCGCGCTACGGGGCCAGCCTGCGGCTGTCCAAAATTGTTCCAGACAATTTTGTCGAACCGAGAGGGTTCGTCCACACCTCCCTCTCCGCCAGATACGCAAAACGCCCCTTGCGGGGCGCTTTGCGTATCTGGCGGAGAGGGAGGGATTCGAACCCTCGGTACGCTTACACGTACGCCTGATTTCGAGTCAGGTACATTCGACCACTCTGCCACCTCTCCGGAGGGGTGCGCGTGGTCCGCGCGAGCCGGCAAGTTTACGCGACGGGGTGGGCGGAGACAAGCGGCGTGGGGCCGACTTGCCTCCGATCCGAACCTGGTCAGCCGGCCTTTTTCTTGGCCAGCCGCAGCCAGGTGTCGACGACGGTATCCGGGTTCAGCGACAGCGATTCGATACCTTGTTCCATCAGCCATTCGGCCAGGTCGGGGTGGTCGCTGGGACCCTGACCGCAGAT
>Ga0310811_10003804_pt1 | contig 19022 bp, 13 predicted proteins | sample YCmetagenome_FD_207642 | JGI IMG/M metagenome (GOLD analysis project Ga0310811, IMG submission 207642) | Soil microbial communities from experimental microcosm in Duke University, North Carolina, United States - YC | ecosystem: Engineered > Artificial ecosystem > Soil microcosm > Unclassified ...
ACGCCAACGTCGTGTTCGATGCCGCGCCCGCGCCCGCGCCCGCGCCGACGCTCGACGCCGCGCCCGCGCCGCCGGCTCGCTCGGCGACCGCCAACCCCGACGAGATCGCGCGCATGCGCGCGCTCGCCGATCACGAGCCGAGAGCCGCGATCGCCGGCCTCGAGACCCTCACCACCGCGTACCCCGACGATCCCGCGGCGCAGTACGCGCTCGCCGCCGCCTACGCGCGCGCGCACCAGCGTCGCGCCGCCGTGCAGCGTTACGCGGTCACGCTCCGCCTCGCGCCCGAGTACAAGGACGACGCCACGCTCCTCGACGACGTCGTCGCCGCGCTCGGCGACAACACGTCGAACGATCTCGCCGCCGCGCTGATCGAGCAGGCGATCGGCGCGTCCGCGATCCCGCACCTCGAGACCGCGACGCACTCGCACAGCCGCTCGCTCCGCTATCGCGCGACCAAGCTGCTGGCAAAGTTGCGCTGACCGATCGCGTTCGCCGCGGTCACAAAGGTCACAAGCGCGGGGCCCCCGCGTCTCCAGGCCGTCATGTGCGAGGGACGATCTCTCGCCGACGAAGACGAACCTGTAGGAGACACGAAGATGAACAAGAAGACCCGCAAGACCACCCTCAAGACCCCGGTCCGCACGCGCACGGAGAAGCTGACCGAGCAGGACCTCAAGCTCATCGCCGGCGGCCGCATGCCGAACGAGCCCGCCTGCTCGTGGTCGGCGAACCCGTACATCAGCTGCTGATCGCGGCGGTCACATCCACGACCCCGCGCATCCCACGCCTGAAGGAAAGACGATCATGAACAAGAAGACCCAGAAGAGCACCCTCAAGCAGCCCACCCGTCCGCGCAGCGAGAAGCTGACGGAGCAGGACCTCAAGCTCATCGCCGGCGGCCAGCGTCCGTCGCACGAGCCGGCCTGCTCGTGGTCGGCGAACCCGTACATCAGCTGCTGATGCTGATGCAGACCCGGGCTCGCCCGGGTCGAACCCTTTATGCGCTCCATCGATCAGATCGTCCGACGCGCGACCGGCTTCGACGCCGAGCACCGCATCGACGTCGGCCGCCTGACCGAGCGGCAGCGCGCGCGCTGGCGCAGCGTCGTCGCCGACGGGGACGACAGCTTCTTCGCGCGCCGCGTCGCGTGGGATCGGCTCGACCGGCCCGCGCGCGCCCAGGCGGAACGCCCGGCCTGGGCGGCGCTGCTCGCCGACGTGATCGATCACGCGCGCGGCCGCGACGTGATCCGACCGTTCGTCGAGATCGCGCGCCGCCGGCTCGGCGCGATCGATCCGATCATCTCGCGCACCGCGCGCCGCGATCTCGAGCGCGCCCTGCGCCGCCAGCTCCGCTTCGTCGGTGAACCGACGCTCGCGCAGCACCCCGACGCGACGCTCGAGACGATCGCGCGCCGCTATCCGGTGCTCGCGCGCGTGTGGGCGACGATCACGGAGCAGTGGATCGTCTCGACCGGCGAGCTGATCGCGCGCGTCCGCGCCGACGCGCCGCTGATCGCCGCGACCTTCGCGCGCGGCCGCGCGATCGGCCGGCTCGCGCGCGTCGACGCCGGGCTCGGCGATCGCCACCGCGACGGCCGCACCGTCGCCGCCCTCACCTTCTCGTCGGGGCTGCGCCTCGTCTACAAGCCGCGCCGGCTCGGGCTCGAGCAGGCGTTCGGCGACTTCCTCGCGTGGTGCAACGATCGCAGCGGCGGCCTCGAGCTGCGCGCGCCCGCGATCGTCGCAAGAGGCGACTACGGCTGGGTCGAGCTCGTCGAGCCGTCGTCGTGCCGCACGCGCGCCGAGATCGTCCGCTTCCACGAACGCGCCGGCATGCTGCTGGCGATCTTCTACCTGCTCGGCGAGAGCGACTGCCACAGCCAGAACCTGATCGCGTGCGGCGAGCACCCGATCCCGCTCGATCTCGAGACGCTCTTGCGCCCGGCGCGCACGCGCCCCGACTCGCCGTGGTTCGACGTGAAGATCGAGCTCGAGCACGACGTCGCGCGCACCGCGATGCTCCCGTTCTGGGCGCGCAGCCGCAAGGGCGGCGGCATCGGCCACACGCCGTACCCCGAGGGCGCGATCGGCGGCGGCACCGCGAAGATCCCGCCGAACCGCCCGCGCCTGCGCGGCGCGCCGGTCGCGCCCGAGGCGCACGTCGAGGACATCGTGCGCGGCTTCACCGCGATGTACCGCGTCCTCGAGCGCCATCGCGACGCGCTGCTCGATCCGGACGGCCCGCTCGCGGTCTTCGCCGCCGATCACGCGATCCGCTACATCGCGCGCGGCACCGGGATCTACGAGCTGATCCAGAACGCCGCGCGCCACCCCGACACGATGCGCGACGGCCGCGAGCGCGCGATCGTCTTCGACGCGCTGTCGCGCAACCAGCTCGGCGAGCCGAAGCGCCCCGCGTCGTGGCCGATCGCCGCGCACGAGATCGCCGCGCTCGAGCGCGTCGACGTCCCGCTGTTCCACGCGAGCCCGATCGATCGTCACCTGCGCCTCGACGGCGGCGGCCTCGCGCGCGATCTGTTCGCCGAGAGCGGCCTCGACGGCGTGCACCGGCGCGCGCGCTCGCTCGATGATCGCGATCTCGCGCGCCAGGTCTTCCTGATCCGCGCGCACTTCGTGTGCTTCACCGCGCGCCGGCCGCCGCGCCGCCGGCGCCAGATCGAGCGCTGGCCCGACGCGCGGGTCCCGAGCGCGGATCGATGGATCGATCGCGCGATCGCGATCGGCGACGAGCTCGAGCGCACCGCGCTGCCCGGCAAGGACGGCGCGCTGACCTGGCTCGCGCCCGAGATGTCCGATCTCGGCCGCTACCAGCTGATGCGGCTCGGCCCCGACTACGGCGGCGGCGCCGCGGGCATCGCGCTCTTCCTCGCCGCGATCGATCGCGTCACCGGCGCCCGCCGCTTCGCCCCGATCGCGGAGCGCGCGCTGATGCCGTTCCGCGCGCCGGCGCGCGAGGCCGACGGCCTGCGCGGCATCGCCGCGACGATCTACGCGCTCACCGCCGCCGGCGATCTGCTCGGCGACCGGTCGCTCCACGACGACGCGCGCCGCATGTTCGCGCTCGTCACGCCCGCCCGCGTCGCCGCCGACAAGTCGCTCGACCTCACCGGCGGCACGGCGGGCCTCTTGCTCGCGGCGCTCGCGCTCCATCGCCGCACCGGCGACGCGAAGCTGGTCGCGATCGCGCGCGCGCTCGGCGATCACCTGCTCGCGCGCCGCGAAGACGGCGGCGTGTGGCGCACCGGCGACGGCCACGTCGGCGTCGGGTTGTTGCACGGCCAGAGCGGCTTCGGCCTCGCGCTCGCGCGGCTCGCCCGCGCGACCTCCGCGAAGAAGTATCGCGCCGCCGCCGAGGCGGCGTTCGCGTTCGAGCGCACGCGCTTCTCCCGCGATCACGGCGAGTGGATCGACACGCGCCCGCGATCGTATCGCGGCAGCGTGTGCAAGGGCGCGGCCGGCATCCTGCTCGCGCGGCTCGGCGCGCGAGCGATCCTCGACGTCGGCGAAGACTGCGACACCGCGATCTCCGCGTGCGCGAGCGTCGGCATGCTCGAGATCGATCACGTCTGCTGCGGCAACTTCGGCCGCATCGAGGCCGAGGCGCTCGCCGGCGACGTCCTCGAGCGCCCCGCGCTACGCGAGGCCGCCGCGCGCAAGGCCCAGGCGTTGGTCGATCGCGCCGACGCGCTCGGCGGCTTCTCGCTGCTGTCACCCGCGCGCGCGATCGCGCACCCGTCCTTGTACGTCGGCGTCGCCGGCGTCGGCTACACGCTCTTGCGCCTCGCCGCGCCGCGCGCCCTGCCCTCGCTGATCTCGTGGGAGTGATCATGATCGCCAACCCGAACACGCGCATCGTCCGCCAGTCCGAGCAGATCGTCGGCATCGAGTCGCCCGTCAAGGGCAGCGGCCTCCGCATCTGGGCGCCGACGACCGAGGATCGCCCGCTGCTCGCCGCCGCGATCCCGGTGATCAACGGCGCGTCCAACGGCGCCACCCTCGCCGACGATCTGCGCGCGCGCCTGGTCGAGCACGGCATCCTCGTGCACCGCCGCCAGGTCTCCGCGCCGTCGCTGCACGCGTGCGCGCTCGAGGTGGTCGGGCCCGCGCCCGCGGCGGACCAGCTCGTCCTCGCCGCCGCCGTGCGCTTCGAGCCGCGCGGCGGCGTGCCGATCCTCTCGCGCGATCTGCCGGCGCGCGGCCTCGATCTCGACGGCCCGATCGCGTGGGTCGAGGATCCGGTGACGCGCATCGCGTTCCCGTATCACGTGCCGGCGCGGTGGACGCGCGCGCTCGCCCGCACGCTCGAAGGCGCGCCGATCGCGGAGCTGACGGCCGAAGCGCGCGCCGCCTTCCACGCCGCCGGCATCCTCTTGTCGCGCGACGATCTGCGCGCGCACGCGCGCCGCGCCGCCGCGATCCTCGATCGATCGCGCGCGCAGCTCGCGACCCAGCTCGCGACCACGCCGTTCGAGCTCGGCATCCCGCGCCTGCAGCTGCGCGCGCTCGCGCGTCACTACCGCGCGCTCGACGAGCAGGGCTGGTTCGGGCCGTCGGCGCAGGCGCCCGGCCGCGGCGTGATCTACGAAGAGCCCGCGAGCATGTTCTTCCATCGCCAGTGCGGCGCGCTCGCGTCGGCGCTGATGGGCGCGCGGTGGAAGCCGAGCTACTGCTACCTCGCGCGCTATCGCCCGGGCGCCGATCTCCCGCGCCACGTCGACCGCGAGCAGTGCGGCCTGACGATCTCGATCCAGATCGAGCTCACGCCGGCGCGCGCGCGCCGCGCCGCGTGGCCGCTGTGCGTCGAGCTGAGCGCTCCGAACAAGCAGATCCTGCGCGCCCGCATGCTCGACGGCGAAGGCGTCGCGTTCCACGGCACCAAGCTCGCGCACTGGCGCGACCCGCTGCCCGCGCGCGCGTCGGGCACGTACCTGTTCATGCACTTCGTCGAGGAGTCGTTCCGCGGAGCGCTGCACTGATGCGCCTCGCCGACGTCCTCGCCGCGCACGACGCGTACCGCCCGTTCACCGCGCTGCCCGACAACCTCGGCGACGGCTTCCTCTACTGCGCGAACCCGATCTTCCGCGCGGTGCGCGATCGCGCGACCGCCGCCGGCGTGCGCTTCACGACCGACGACTTCTGCGGCTATCGCGTCGCGCCGCTCGCCGCGCTCGGCCCGATCCTGCGCGCGCGGAAGATCCCGTACACGGACAACGTCGGCGTCCTGCGCGCGTCGGAGCGCAAGCGCCCCGGCGGCGCGCTCGCCAACGTGATGCCGATCAAGCCGAACGTGGTCCTGCACGAGGCCGCGCACTGCGTCGCCGATCGCGTGCTCCCATCGCCGCGCGGCCTGACCAAGGCGCGCACGATCGCGCTCCGCTCGGCGCTCGGCGAGTCGTTCGCGAACGCGTGCGAGGTGCTCGGCATGGCGGCGGCGACCACGCGCGCGCACCGCTACTTCTACGATCAGAACAGCTTCACGAGCGTGTCGCCGCGCATGCAGGAGGCGCTCGCGCAGACGGTCGATCAGATCGGCTGGGCGGCGACCGCGCGCACCGCGTTCCTGTCGTTCGTCCTCGCCAACACGATGTCGAAGACGATCTCCGACGAGACCTGCGCCCGGGTCTGGGACCTGGCCGGCGCCGGCGCCCCGGCTCGGAAGAAGGATCGAGGCGCCATCGAGGTTGTCACACGCGTCGGCTTGACCCTCAACCTGAAGTTCCGAATGGAGACCGCGGCCTTCTTCATGCGCTACGAGCACGGCATCGAGCAGGATGTCTTCCGCCTGAACGACTACGACGTGCTCGCGGTGTTCGAGCGCGATCGCGCGCTGCGCGGCTCGATGGACGAGCTGTGCGCGATCCTCGCGGGGGCGTCGTGACGTTGCGCCTGCGCATGAACGAGCGCGCGAAGATCTCGCTGCGCCAGGTCGGGCGCGATCGCAACCCGGTGCTCGTCGTCGACGACGTCCTCGCCAACCCCGACGAGATCCGCACGCGCGCGCTCGAGAGCCGCTACCGCCGCGGCGAGCAGGTCCGCTACTACCCCGGCTATCAAGCCGACTGCAGCCTGCCCGGCATCGACGAGCTCGCCGCGTGGGTCGCCGAGCGCATGTGGTGCGACGCGTACGGCCGCGAGCGCGGCACGCTGATCGACGAGGCCGACTGCCCGCGCCCCGTGTTCAGCGCGCTGTCGCCGCAGCCCGACGGCAAGTACCTCAACATCCACGTCGACGGCCACAGCTGGCTCGCGGTCCTCGTCTATCTGTCGCCCGGCGAGGACCGGCGCTCGGGCACCGCGTTCTGGCGCCAGCGCGAGCACGGCGTCGAGTCGATCTACATCGGCCCCAACGCGATGAAGACGATGAGCCTGGTCGACGCCGTGTTCGGCACGCGCATGGTCGAGCGCGTCTTGCCGCCGCTCGGGCGCTCGACCGCGGCGACCTTCGAGCAGTTCGCGAGCGATCTGTGCGAGCGCGACGTCAGCCCGCCGTTCCCCGAGCGCTCGCACGGCGCGTGGGAGCGCACCGGCATCGTGCGCGCGAAGTACAACCGCCTCGTCGCGTACCCGACGTGGATGTGGCACAGCCCCGCGATGCGCGACTACGCGCCGCCGCGCTCGCTCGCCGAGGCGCGGCTCACGCTCAACGCGTTCATCCGCCATCCGTTGCTCGAGCCGCGATCGCTCGTGCCGATCGCGCCGATCCGAGGCGTCGCATGATCTCCTTGACCCTGCTCGACACGCAGTGGCCCGGGCACATCCCCGATCTCGCGCCGGCGATCGAGGAGATGGGCTTCCGTCGCTACTGGGCGTCGGAGCACCACTCGTCGTGGCAGAGCGCGAGCCCGATGATCACCGCCGCGCTCGCCGGCTCGGTCACCGAGACGCTGCGGGTCGGCACCGCGGGCGTGATGCTGCGCCTCGCGAGCGTCGCGCGCGTGCTCGACGACCGCGCGATGCTCGAGCTCTTCTATCCGGGCCGCTTCGATCTCGGGATCGTCGGCGCGCTGCCCGATCAGGCGACCGTCGATCGCTACGCGCACGATGCGATCATCGCCGACGGCGATCAGTATGTCGCGCGCGTGCGCCGCCTGGTGGGCGAGGTCCGCGCGCGCGATCCGCGCGCCGAGCTCTGGCTGTGCGGCAAGAGCGAATCGGTCGCGCGGCTCGCCGGCGAGCTCGGCGTGCGCTTCGCGTTCCATCACTACCTCGCCGGCTCGCCGCCGGACGGCGAGCTCGCGCCCGCGCTCGCCTATCGCGACGCGTTCGTGCCCGCGCCCGGCCTCGACGTCCCGTGGCTCTCGATCGCGGCGTACGGCGCGTGCGCGGGCAGCGAAGCGCAGGCGCGCACCGAGTGGGAGGCGTACTTCGAAGGCCGCCCCGCCGGCCGGCCCTCGTTCCTCGGCACGCCCGACGCCGTCGCGTCGACCCTCACCGCCCTCGCCCGCCGCTACGACGCGCGCGAGCTCGCGCTCGACTGCTTCGCGTCTTCCTACGACGCGCGCAAGGACGGCCTCGCCGCGATCGCCTCCGCGCTCGCCGTCACATCGGTCACAACGCGCGAGCCCTCGGTCTCTCGGGCATGAAGAAGAAGACCCTCCCCAAGCTCCGCCTCGACAAGCAATCGCTCCGCGTCCTGTCACACGACGAGATCCGCGACGCCGCCGGCGCCATGCCCGATCCGTTCCCGCCGTCGTGGTTCCGCTGCGGCTTCACGATCTGGTGCGACTGATCGATCTCACGCTCGCGGCAGCCGGCGTTTGATGTAGCCTGGCGCCGGCTTCGATGAGCGCGCCCGCCGGCAACCGAGCGTCGCGATCCGCGCCCGTGGATCCCGCGGCGCTGGAGACGCTCGTCACGTGGTTGCGCGCGCTCTTGTCCGAGCGCCTCGAGGCGGTGCGCGCCGACGGCAAGCACGCGATGCGGTCCGAGCTCGAGGTCTTGCTCGCGGCGCCGTCGCGCGTGACCGGGGCGCCGCCGATCCCGCCGCCCTTGGCCGAGCTCGCGCGCCGGCTCGACGCCCGTGCCGACGAGACCGCGATCCTCGCGGTCTTGCTCGCGATCGCGATCGACCCCGCGCTCGGGCGCGCGGTCGGCCTGCTGTGCGATCCGCTCGCGCGCGACGTCCCCACGCGCGAAGCGATCACGAACGTCGCCGGCCTGCCCGCGTCGCATCGCATCACCGCCGAGGACGCGCTCTCGCGCTGGGGCTTGATCGTCCGCACCGATCACGGCCTCGCGCTCGATCCGATGATCGAGGCGCGCCTGCTCGGGCGCGCGTGCCGCGACGCCGCGTCGGTCGAGCACGTCGCGCTCGTCCCGGTGAAGGCGCCGCTGCCCGGCTGGCCGATCGACGAGCTCGCCGAGCAGGTGCGCCGCGCGATCGCGGCGGGCGCGCGCGGCGTGCGGCTCTGGATGCGCGGCCCCGAGGGCAGCGGGCGACGCACGATGTTCGCGTCGATCGCGCGCGCCGTCGGGCTGGTCGCGGCGACGGTCGCGCCCGACTCCTCCTCGGGCGGCGTGGTGCGCGCCGCGATGCGCCTCGCGCGCCTCGAGGATCTCGCGCTCGTCTGGCTCGATCGCGCGCGCCTCCCCGCCGATCTGGCGCCGCCCGCGCTGCAGGCGTGGCTCGACCCCGAGCCGCCGCCGCCGGCGCCCCCGGGCGTCGCCGCGATCACCGTGCGCGTGCCGCTCCCCGATCGCGCGGCGCGCCGGCAGGCGTGGGACACGCTGGTGCCCGCGTACGCGGGCTGGTCCGAGGCCGATCGCGCCGCGCTCGTCGACGGTTGGACCGCGCGGCCCGGACAGCTCGTCGCCGTCGCGTTGTCGGGGGCACGCTCCGCCGCGGAGGCCGCGGCGCGGCTGCGCGCCGACGCGACCCAACAGCTCGAAGGTCACTGCGAGATCCTCGACACCCCGTTCGAGTGGGACGATCTGATCGTGCCGGCGCCGCTCGCGACGTCCTTGCGCGAGCTCGCCAACGAGGCGCGCGCGTTGCCCGCGCTGTGGGACGATCCCGAGGTCGGGCGCTTGTTCCCGCAGGGACGATCGATCGCCGCGCTCTTCTGCGGACCGCCCGGCACCGGCAAGACCATGGCGGCGCAGGTGATCGCGCGCGCGGTCGGGCTGCCGCTCTTCCGGATCGATCTCAGCCGCATCGTCAGCAAGTACATCGGCGAGACCAGCCAGAACCTCGCGCGCGTGCTCGGCGCGGCGCGCCACACCGACGCGGTCGTCTTCTTCGACGAGGCCGACGCGCTGTTCGGCCGCCGCACCGAGATGCACGACGCCCACGATCGCTACGCGAACGCGGAGACCGACTACCTCCTGCAGGCGCTCGACGCGTGGCCCGGCGTCGCGCTCCTCGCGACCAACAAGCGCGGCAACATCGACCCCGCGTTCGTGCGCCGCATGCGCATGATCCTCGAGTTCCCGCGCGCCGACGCCGCCGAGCGCCGGCGGATCTGGGCGCGCCTCGCGCCGTCGTTCGTCGGCGATCGCGCCGTCGCGCTCGCGCCGCTCTGCGCGCGGGTCGCCGACGGCGTCGAGCTCAGCGGCGCGCAGATCAAGGCGGCGCTGCTCACCGCGCGCGCCGCCGCGCTCCACGCCGGCGCCGCGATGACGGCGGAGCACCTGGTGCGCGGCGTCGAGCGCGAGCTCGAGAAGGAAGGGCGCAGCCTGCCGGTGCGCGAGCGCGCGCAGCTGCTCGGCTGATCGCTACGGCGCCGCCTCGAGCGTCGCGCACAGCTCGCCGCCGCGCGCCGCGGCCTCCGCGGTCTGCCGCGGTCCGCCCGCGAGGCACAGGAAGTAGCGCGCGCCGATCTCGATCGCGCTGTCGGACCAGTAGTTCTCGCCGCTGCCGCCGGTGTTGTGATGATCGTGGCGATACGCGTGCGCCGTGCGCCGCTCGCCGGTGCCGGTCGACTCGAGGTAGTAGCTCGCGCTCGCGCGCAGCTCGGCGATCGCGTCGTCGAGCTTCTTGGCCGGCTTGAACCACGTGATCGACAGGATGTCGCCCCCGCACGTCACGAGCACGACGTCGCCCATCGACTGCACCGTCCCCGCGCACCGGATGCGCAACCCGAAATCCGGGATCGCCGTCCATGCGCTCGGCACCGTCGCGTCGATCGTCACGACCGGCGCCGGCGCCGGCGCCGAGGTCACCGGGCTCGGTGACGCACACGCCGCGATCACGAGCGACGCGCAGACCTTCACGCGCCCTCGTCGTAGCGATACGCCCACAGCTCGATCGACGGATCATCCGGGCTCGACTGCGAGACGAGCTGCCCGGCGTCGTTCCACCGGAAGCGCACGACGCGCTCCGTCGCCAGCTCCGCGCCACTGTGCTCGCGCGCGACCAGCAAGCGCCCGTCGGGCGACCACTCGAGATCGATCGTCGTTCGCGCGCCATCGAACGCGCGCACCTTCTCGACGTGGGACAGCCGGTCCGCCGCGTCGAAGCGCGCGGTCTTCTCGGTGAGCGTGGAGCCCTTCGCCGACTCGATGACGTGGACCGTGCGGCCGCCGTCGCTCCACTGCCACGTCTCGATCGGCTCCCGTTGCTTGCTGAACTTCCGGAGCATGTGGGTACCGGCCGGCCGATCGCCGACGTCGTACGTGAAGACGCGCTCGTGCTCGGGCTGATCGGGGGCCTCGTCGGTCGCCTCGTCGAAGTGGCGGATCCGATCGATCCGCGCGCCGTTCCACACATAGACGTCGCGCCACCTCACGCGCCCGGGCTCCAACGACGTGCGCACCTCCGCGAGCCGGTCGTCAGCGGTCCACGCGATCTCGTAGCGCGAGAACGTGCCGTCGATCCGTTCCATGACGCGCGGCTGACCCGCCCCGATGTCCATCGGCCAGAACGGGGCCGGCGCGAGCGCGAACCCGGCGATGTCGGTGATCATCCCCAATGCGAGCTGGTCTCCATGATGTTGTCGTTGTTCGTCTTGGCCGCCGAGGCCACGCTCAGCACCATCCCGTCGGTGACGTGATAGGGCCCCGCGTCGACGTCGTGGTTCCGCGCCATCGCGAGCTGCTCGTACCACGTGCGCTCGAGGTAGGCCAAGGCAGGCATCAACGCCGGCTCCATGATGTCGTTCATCTCGGAGTACGCGTGTCTCATCGCGCTCGGGATCGCCGTCCTCAGCTGCGAGGCGTGGGCCGTCAGCCATCCGATCGGGTTCGTGAGCGCCGTGATCGGTGTGATCGTCGTCGGCGGCGGCGTGCTCGCGTTGGTCAACGTCCGGACCGCGATCTCGTAGTCCGCCGCGTCCGCGGCGCCGAGCGCCATCGCCATGCCGGTGTCGAACCAACCCTTGACGCGCGAGGCGGGCGTCGCGACGTAGTCGTCTTCGTCGTCGGTATCGTCCGCCGGCACGGGGCGCACGTGCAGGTTACCGCGCCGATGCGTCACTGCGCCGAGCAGGATCGCCGGCATGCCGGCACCGCGATGCGAGCCACTGCCGGGATCCAGCGTGCCCACTGCGATGTTGTCGACCGCGTCGACCAGCGGTCCCGATCCTCCCCGCAAGGTGAAGCCGATCTGATCGTGGAAGAGCGTCGCGACGGCGCCCGTCATCGGTGGGAACGGCCTGAAGTCGCGATTCGGATGGCGCTGCTCGAAGAGCTGCACGAGGAGGTACTGGGTCGTGTGGTGCGACTGGCGGTTCGGCTGCCGGTGCATGTACGAGTCGCCGTGAGTGGCGATCCACAAGCCCGGCTGCGCCGGATCCGCCGGTGCGTTGATCGACGCGCCCCAGAACTGCGACGCGGTCAAGATGCTGGTGATGCGACCGAGCTGCGCCGCTTCGCGCCGGATCTGCGCCGCGAAGGTGCTGTCGAGCGCGAACCCCGAGCTCGCCCACGGACGATCGGCGAAGCCGCGCGCGAACAACAGGATCCGCGCGGTCGCGCGAATCACCGGATCGGCGATCTCCGTCGAGCTGAACGAGCTGTTGCCGAGCATCTGGTCCCAGAGATCGCGCCCCGCGCCGTCGTACGGGATCACGGCGAGATTCATGGCCTCGAGGACGGCGGTCTCGAGCGGGTCCGTCGCGTTCAAGCGGTCGCCGCTCATCCGCAGGGTGAGCTTGATCTCGCAGCCGGTCTCGATGACGAGGTACCGCTCGAGCTTGAGCCGGAAGGTCGTCACGTTCAGGTGCGTGATCGGATGTTGCGTCGAGTCCGTCGCGACCCCGCTGGTCTCGCTCGAATCGATCGCGAGATCCTCGATCGCATTGCGGATGTGATCCCGCTTGGTCGTGAGCCACGCCTTGATCTGGGTGACGACCGGACTGAACGTGCTGGTCGCGCCCGCATCGATGTTGCTGCCCGAGAAGCCGTTGATCCAGTCGGCCATGGCCGCCCCGACGTGCGAGACGTCGTGGCGGACCTCCTCCCCGATCAGCTGCGTGCCCGTGGTGGTGGTCGTTTGATCGATGTGCTCGATCTCGAGGTGCGCGCGATCGGGGTGCGTCACGTAGTTGACGAAGCGCGTACCGAGCCCGATGAAGTCCGGCTGCAAGCCGCGCACGGAGGTCGGAGGGATCTCGGCACCGCGTCCCTCCGCGAACGTCCGCGCCACCGCCTCGGCTTGCGGATCGAAGTGGAGGCCGACGCCCGGCTCGCCGACCTGTGGCGTCGCGTCGCTGCCCGGCGGTCGTGGACCGGTCTGCTGGAGGACGTGCGCGAGCTCGTGACGGATCACGCGCGGGCTCGCGCTCGCGCCCGGCGCAGCGTCCGGCGCGAGGATGATGTGGCTGCCGGTGGTGAGCGCGCGCGCGCCCGCCGCATCGGTCGCGCGCTCGGCGTCGAGGCCGGTGTGCAGACGGACGTGCGAGAGGTCTTGCCCGAGCTCGCGCTCGAAGCCCGCGCGCTCGAGCGTCGACAGCGGCCGGCCGCCGCCGAGCTCGAGATGCGCCGGCGCGCGCCGGGTCGCGCCGTCACGCGGCAACGGCGCCAGATCGAGGAAGTCAGCGCCGGTGTGCTCGACGTTCACGCTCGTCGGCGCGGGAGGCAGCTCGCCCGGATGGCCGGGAAGCGCCGTGTAGATCGAATTGAGCGCGTCGCGGACCCAACCCTGGACGGGCGTGATGAACATGCTGACCAGATCGTCGACGAAGCCGGTCAACGTCGCGAGCAGCTCGCCCGGATCGAAGCCCAGCAACGCGCGGATCGCGTCGCCGATCATCGTGCGGATGTGGTCCCACTGGTTGACCGCCTGCAGCAGCGCCTTGACGATCTCGTAGCCGGCCATGTACTTGCCGCCGAGATCGCGCGCGATCATGTCGAGGAAGATCTCGACCATGTCCTCGGTCGTGACGAGCTGGTTCGGGAACCGCAGGCGCCCGATCGCGTCGACCGCGCCCATGAACAGGCTGCGGATCGAGCCGAAGATCACGTCGTCGACGCCGCCCAAGCTCCGCGCTTCCGCGATCACCTCCGCGATCACGTAGATGTGGTCGGCGATGAAGGCCAGCACGCGCGCGAGCAGCGGGTGCTCGAGCACGAACGCCTGGATGTCATCGCGGACGTCGTGCGCGAAGCCGACGACGCGCGCCACCGCGCCGAGGATCGCGCGGCCCATTGTGGCGAGCCGGCGCAGGATCCGGCCGACCCAGCTGGTCGTGCGGCCGGTGTTGGTGTGTGCGTGCGCGGGCTGCGAGAAGCGCTCGAGGAACTCGAGCCGCGGATCGAGGAGCAGCGTCTCCGCGAGCGTCTCGACGCGGAAGTTCGACCGGATCTGATCCCACATCCCCGTGATCGCTGCGCGCGGATCCTGGATCAGCGCGCCGACGATCTCGATGAACTGCGGGTTCGCGAGCGTGAAGGTGACGGCCTTCAAGATGCGCGCGTACTCGGCGGCCTGCCCTGCGACCGGGAAGAGATCGACGATGTCGAGCGCGAGCCCGACGACGAACATCGTCCCCGTCTCCATCCCCTCGGCGAGATCCTGGAGCTCCTCGACGGTGGCGTTCATCATCACCGCGTACGAGAACTCGGTGAGCATCGGCTCGTCGCGGAGCGAGTTCGTGAGCGGGAACGTCTGCCCGTCCTTCACCACGGTCAGCAGCGTCTCGCCGTCGTACGTCGTCGTGACGGTGCCGTCGACCACCAGACGGCGGTCCATCACGTGCAGGCCGTCGCGTCGGATCAGAGGCGGGTTGAACGTGAAGCTCTTGTCGACGCTGATGACCTCCCACGTGATGCCGTCGATCCGGAACGGATGCGCGGGCCCGAACGGGCGCGCGTCGTCTTGGATGGACGTGACCGAGCCCGGGTCTTCGATCGTGTGCTGTCCCCGGGTGCCGACGATCCCGAAGTCCTGCTGATGCTGTGCCATCGTCGCGAACAGGCCGTCGTACGTGTTCTGCAGCGCGGTCTGCCGATCGGGGATCCATGTCGATGCCGGCTGCTCGTCGGGGCGCAGGAAGTTGTCGAGCGCCGTCGAGGTGCCGAGGTACGCGAGCGTGTGCTCGACGACCGGCAACCAGTCCCACGCCATCTCCCGATCCCAACCCTTCATGACCCACTGCCCGTCGACCTGCTCGACCAGCTTGTCGCGGAGGACGGTGGCGATTCGCAACAGCGCGGCCGCCTGGTGACCGTCGCGTTCGTTGTCGTCGTCGATGTGATAGAGGAAGTGGATCTGTAGATCGTTGAGCGCTTCGGCGGCCGCCTGGCGCTCGAAGACCTCGCGTCCGAGGACGCGCGTGTGCTCCCAGGCGTTCGCGGTCGCGTCGTGCGCGTTCAGGAGCGGTAGGACCATCGTGCGGATCACGCGCTCGCGCTCGTGCACGAGCGCGGCGCGCTGGCGATCCTCGAGGTGCGCCCAAGTGTGCTCCTGGTCGGTGCGCAGCGTGCCGGCGAGGCCGATGCGATCGAGCGTCGAGCCGACCTGTTGGCGGCGCACGCGCGAGACGTCGAAGACGTGATCCCAGACGAGGAGCCACTGATCGTCCGAGAGGGTTTGTTGGAGTTGCGTGATGGTCACCGCGCCGCCGCCACGATCCGCGGCGTCGGCAGCGGCGAGCGCCGCGTTCACGTCGGGGATCGCGCGGAACGCGAGCTTGCGGGTCCGCCGGACCGTATCGGGCGCGTCGTATACGAGCCGCACGAACCAGTCGCGCCATCGATCGAGATCCGCCGCCGACCCGCCCATCTGCGTGAGCTCGTCGGCGGTGGGCGCGTGTTCGGGCGCCACGACGTCGATCGCGGCGTCGGCGGCGAGCGCTTGGTTGACCTCGGGGATCGTCTGCAGCGTGATCTGACGCCGTCGCGTCAGCCCGTCCGCGTCGGCCATGATCAGCGCGAGGAACGCGCTCCAATAGGCCTGATCCGTCGGCAGGTCGTGGAAGTCCTGCGCCGAACGCGGCGTCGCCGGCGGTTGAACGGTGACGCGATCGAACTGCGCCAGCAGATCGTTCACGTCCTGCGAGGCGCGCAGGTACGGCACCATGCCGATCGGGCTCGGGATCCGCCACAGCACCAGGTCGGGCTGCTCGATCGTCGCCTGCGCCGGCGGGATGACGTAACCGAACCCCAGCGCCGACCAACCCTCGATCAGCGTCCGCGTGATCGGGTGCGCGCGCAGGAGGCGGCGCACGGGCGTGCCCGGATCGGAGCCGTGGAGATAGACGAACCCGTCGCGGCCGATCGTGTGACGCACCGGCCGGAGCGTCGAGCCCCGCTCGGTGTCCTGCGCCTGGTTCAGGATCGGGATCTGATCGATCGCGAACCGCGAGCCCTCGGTCCCGCCCAGCAGGGCATCGATGTTGTCCGCCAGCCGCTGGTAGTGCTCGTTCTGGTAGAGGAGCACGAGCTGTTCGACGGAGAACTCTTCGATGCCCTCGATCTGCGAGTTGGGTAAGTCGCGCGCGAGTTGCGAGATGGGACCTTCGGGGTGCGCCACGAAGGCCGTCGTGATCGCGAGGACGTCGTCGTCCTGCTGACGCCCACCGGGGAGCTGCTCGTGCGCGGTGACGATCAGCCTCATGGCGTCCGCGATGTCGGGGAACCCGGCGAGATCGGCGAGCTGAGCCAGCATGAAGGCGGTCCGCGCGCGGTGATCGATGCGCACGTCCTCACCGGGCCAGTTGGTGACCGGTGGATCGAGCTGCGAGATCGGACCGGACCAGTGCGCGCGAAAATCATCGTCGGTGGCGCGGTCGTATTGCCGCACGCGCGTGCGATAGCTGGCGAGCGCGACCATCAACCACGACGCCTGCGCGAGCAGCGTCGTGCGATCGGTCGGGATGCGCGACGGATCGAAGCTGATCGGGTGGGTTCGATCGCTCCACGCCGGGCTGATCACGCCGATCACCCTCGTCTGGATCGGACCTTGGAAGTCGTCGAAGCTCGCCGTGGCGATGCGAACCCGTTGCTCGTACTCCGCCGCCGTCGGCAGCGAGCCGTCGGTGCGACGGGCGTAGAACGACGTGGCGTGGGTGGTGAGCAGCGTGCGCAAGCCGGGGAACGGCTCGGGCCGCGCGCTGAGCGCCTCCAACGTCGAGTGGTCGAGCCCGCGCGCGGCCGCGGCCGGATCCTCCTCGCCGGTGAGGCGGCCGAGTCGCCAGAAGTCGAGCGACCACTGCGCGACCGCGCCCAGGGCGGGCGCGAAGTCGCGCACGAGGAGATGGCGCACCTCCGCGCTGAGCGTCATGCCCTCTTGCGTGCCGGCGCGGATCGCGTCGGCGTGGTCGTGCACGAACGCGGCGTACGTGACGATGCGCGACGCGATCGTCGCGCGTTGATCGAGGCGCTCGTCGCGCGTCGAGACGGTGCGTGACGAGCTGTCGGGCGGCTGCAGGAGCGCGATGCGGATCGCCTCGAGCCCGAGGATCGTCATCAGGGCGACCTCGGTGAGCTCGCCGGGGTGGAGCTCCGCGTCGTGGACGACCTGCTGGAGGTCCCTCAGCAGGAGGACCTGATCCCGTGCGGTGTTGCTGTCGTGGATCGGGGTCTCCCAGACGCCCGAGTACGTGCCGATCAGGTAGGCCGCGGTCATCGCGATCGACTTGCTCGGCTTCGCCTCGCCCAGGATCGGCAGCGTCTGCCAGATCTGCGCGATCCGATCGAGCAGGTGATCGGCGCCCACCCGATCGACGTACGCCGTGTAGACGGCGGGATCCGGGTTGAGCGACTGCGTCTCGTCGAACCGGACGAGCAGGCGCACCGCCGCGGCCGTCTGGCTGTTCCGCTTGAGGCCGTCGAAGAGCGCGGCGCGCGCCTTCGCCGGCAGGTCGGCCAGGTGCGGCGCCGCGCCGCCCGCGACCGCGAACGCCGGATCGACGGCGTCGTTGATCACCGCGGTCGCACGTTCGGTCCAGAACGCGGTCGCATCCGGGGCGGCGGTCCACGCAGCGGACAGCGCGTCGATGCGAGCTGCGGCGTCGGACTCGCCGGCCGCGGTCGCGAGCCGCGACCACTCCGCGAGGATCTCGGTCGTGGTCAGGTCCCACGGCGTCGCCGGGAACGGCTGATCCCACGCGAGCGGCTCCGCCGCGCCGGTGCGCTCGCCGGCGACCGGGCGATCGCGATCGTCTTCGCCGTCGAGCCGCGCGGTCGGGGAACGTGCGCGGCGCGGTCACCGCTTCGTCGCGGCCGAGGTAGACGTGCGCGCCGGTCGCGACCGCGCGCGCGCCGTGCGTGGCGGCGGCGGCGTCGGGGCCGCTGTGCACGCGCACCGCGGCGAGATCGGCGGCGAAGACGCGCTCGAGGCGCTCGCGGATCGTCGGCGGCAGCGGACGGCCGGCGCCGCCGAGATCACGCGCCGCGGGCGCGGGCGAGAGATCGTGCGCGGCGATCATGCGACCGCTCGCCGCGCGCGCCACCGCGACCTCCGCCTCGGCTTCGAGGCGCGCACGCGAGGCCGGCGCCCGCGGTCGCGCGATCGCGGGGGCCTGCGCCGGTGCGCGCGCCGGGGCCGCTTTCGCCGTCATCGGTCACCGCGCGATCGTGATCTCGCGGTAGAGGACGCGTCCGGTCTGGACCGAGAACGGCTGCGCGTCGCGGTGGAGCTCGGTCTTGCTGTCGAGGACGACCACGCGCATCGTGCCGGCGTCGCCGACGGACGCGCTGCGCTCGTCGCTCGGGCTCGGCGCCTTGTGCTCGACCATCACGAGCGGCTCGCGCTCCGCCTTCGCGGGCGCAGCGTGCTCGAGGATGATCCGGAACACGCCGGTCGCGTCGGTGCGCGCGTGCGCGATCGCGTGATCGCGCGCGTCGATCACCTGTACGGTGAGGCCGAGCACGCCCGAGCCCGCGCGATCGATCACCCGGCCCGCGATCGCGGCGCCCTGCGCCGGCACGTCGACCGGGGCGAGATCGGCGCGACCCGCCATCCGCCGCGCCTCCGCGAGGTGATCGGCGTGCACCTTCGCCGCCGCCGCGGCCGCCTTCGCGCGCGGGTGCGCGGCGCCGTACTTCGCCGCGACCCGCGCCGCCTCGCGTGCGCGCGCGCCGGCCCGCGCCTTCTCGAGCCCGACCGCCGCCCGCGCGAGCGCGCGCAGCGCCGAATCCGCGCCGCCGAAGACGTCCTCGAGGGAGACCGTCGGAGAGTTTTCGCCGTTGGTGGGACGCTTGTACGCCATCGATCACTCCTTGTAGAGCGGCATCTTCGACTTCTCGAACGAATCGCCCGCGAGCTCCTGCTTGCCGCACGCGCTCTTGTTGAACAGCTGGATCAGGACCTGGTTGGGCGTGCTCACCTTCTGCGCACCCGACGCGACGATGCAGCGCGTGGTCTGGTTGTGCGCGGTGATGTTCATGAGCACACCGACGCTGAAGATCGAGTACCCGATCAAGAAGAAGCCGGCCGGGACCATCGACTCCTTGACGCGGTTGCCGACCACGCGCGCCGACAAGCCGATCGCGAGCGTCGTCATCAGCACGATGTCGATCAGACGATCGACCTCGATCTGGTTGTCCGCGCACGCGACGTCGTCGAGCGTGAACAGGTTGACCGCGGACAGCACGACGCTGTTGGGCGGCGCGAG
>Ga0310811_10003806_pt1 | contig 19005 bp, 21 predicted proteins | sample YCmetagenome_FD_207642 | JGI IMG/M metagenome (GOLD analysis project Ga0310811, IMG submission 207642) | Soil microbial communities from experimental microcosm in Duke University, North Carolina, United States - YC | ecosystem: Engineered > Artificial ecosystem > Soil microcosm > Unclassified ...
CAGAGCGAGGAAGGGGTACACCTGCAGGATGAGATAGATGAGGAAGTTGCATACAGCCTGAAGTGAATGAAGCACTCGAAAGCGCCAGTTTCGCTCTATTTGACTGAGATGAGGACCAAGGAGTTAACTGGCACAAGGTGAACGTAACATAGCATCACAGATATAACCAATAGCTTACAAGGTGGCAATCTTCATAAATGCGGTCGGTCCCTGCACAAGTGTGAGGCGCCCGCGCCCTGGTGGACGGGAGGGAGAAAGAAGTATTGAGGTATCTCAGAGCATTGCTGCATGTCAGATGCAATATGCAGCACCCCTCGCCTCGTGTAGTGCATGTTGCAATTCGATATGAAGATGTATATCTGGAGTGCGCTCGATACACGACAACAGATACTGAAGAGGTCAGGGCAATTGAACACTACTGGCCTATTTTACTTACCGATAGATCTGCTGCACTGAGCAGGCGAGGACGTCCACTTTCACTTTCCAAGGACTTTCTGACAGCAGAGCCTGTGAGACGAGAGAGCCGAATAACTCGGTCGATAGTTCGGCGGCTTGTGTTAGTGACTTTTGCTATGGCCGCCTTAAATGACATTCGGACTGATATAGTGACCCATTATTGATTCGTGGCTGCTAGAATGTGACGGCGGTTTCCAACCATGGTGCGAATGGTGTCCGAAGACAGTGTCATCATATGCTGTTCAGTGTTGAATCTGCACAAAGCCTCGGCGAGTCGGAAGTCACCTAGAGGCCAAGAGTCTTGGAAGTCTCCGAAGTAAACTAAGTTGACACGTTTCAATCTTGCCAACTTCCCACGGCCTGGCGCTCTTCTTCCATGCTCTTCTTTCCAAAACACGAGCAGAGTCTGACGTTCGTCAAGCACAACCCTTTGCTCCGTAATTCGAAGCAGATGCTTGCGAGCAACGTCTCGATCTATAGCCTCTAAGCCTAATGTCTAAAGTCTCGCAGGTCGCTAAAGCTGTTAAAGTCGCCAATCTAGTCTTCCAAGACGCCACGTTTGACTTGAACCTCCCATCGTCGATAGTGCTTGGCAAGGCTTTTATCTGAAACGCTGCGACCTTTCCTCAAGTACAAACCTTTGCTTCGTAATTCGCAGCAGATGTTGTGGTCAAAGTTTCAGTAGTCTCTAACCCCAATATTTACAACTACAAATCTTTGCTCCGTAATTCGAAGCAGATGTTGCCAAGTCCTCTAAGCGACCAAAGTAACCAGCTACCACGTTTGACTTGAACATCTCACACCAGTGCTCTTCACCCCGACGTTCGTACAAACCTTTACTTCGTAATTCGAAGCAGATGTCGTCGAAGTCTTGGAAGTCTCCGAAATTTGACTTTGAACCTTTCGCGCCAGTGCTCTTATATCTAAAACCCTCCGACCTTGGTCAAATAATAAACCTTTGCTTCGTAATTCGAAGTAGATGAGATGCTGTCGCCAAAGTCTTGGAAGCCTCCCAAGTGACTCGCTACGTTTGGCTTCAACCTCCCACGGCAGTGATCTTCTATGCAAAACACATCGACGTTCCAAGGCCTCAAGTGCAAACCTTTGCTCCGTAATTCGAAGCTGATGTCATTAAAGTCTCGGAAGTCGTCAAAGTTGCCAGAGTCTCTAAAGTCCCAAGTTGCCATGTTTCACTTGAACGCCACGCGACGATTCTTCTATCTAACACACTCCGACTTTCGTCAAATGCAAACCTTTGCTCCGTAACTCGAAGCAGATGTCGTCAAAGTCTTGGAAGTCATCAAAGTCGCCAGAGTCTCTAAAGTCTTGGAAGTCACCAAAGTCTTATAATTATAAGTCCTTGAAGTCATCGAAGTCGTCGCAGAACTTCTAAATTTAGTTACGCAAACAACTGACAAATGATGACCGAATTGCCATTATGGAATATTAGTTCTTTGAACCACTTCTGACAATCGATATCCTTTAACGTGTCAACATCGACGTTTGACTAGATTATTAGTCTGTATCTCAGACTAGTCATCTCTCCGGAAAGACAACTTGGTCGTCGACCCTTTCCCTCTTTAGGATGTGAAACGCAATTCTCATATACCTCCATCGCCATAGGACGTTGTTCGTAACACTCTGCGTCCCCATATCGCCTCACCCCCAAGTTTTCCTACTGTAATTCAGCAGTCCTCTCCCCGTTGTCCCGCTTCCAAGAACGCAATCAATGGAAACCATGCTGACATTCCTACGTCAGGTAGCGTGCTCTCTCCAATTTCTTTTGATCTCGCTGTTTCTGATCTTGATCATCTGCTGATGGCCCAGTATAGTGGGGCGCTCTGGCAGGTCGGGTCGGGAGTGCCAGAGGTCATGGCACAGTAGCAGGAGTCCTGGCTCGTAGTAGGTAGTCCTGCGGCGTGTCGTAGTCGGTCCTCGATAGATAGAGCCGCAGCCTCCCGCTATAGAGGTTTGGCCTTGGTTCCCTTGCAGCCTGTGCCCGGTCCACCAGTGCTACAGTGCCAATGGGAACAAGTGCGGGCTAGCATGCGCCCGAACGAGTATAGGCTGCAACTCACAGTAGCAGCACATCCAGCAGTCGTGCTTTATTGTAGCCGTCTAACTGTAATACACATTTCTGGTATAACTTAGGGTAATGCGAATATATTGCATGCGCACAACCTAGGACAATGATGCACAAACGCACATTTGCACATGTGCTCCTACTAGTCTCATTTCTCTGGGGAGGTTCTCTCGCTCAGCTAAGAGTGCGCGCCTGCGAAGTATCGTGGTGAGTGGTATGCGGCTTATAACAAAGTTAGGTGTGTGGATGTAACTTTCGCATGAAAGTCTACCTGATAGCAATATTATTGATCCACATTCCACACTCAAACGTGGAAATTCCATTTCGGTGCTGTAGACAATGCTTCTGTGAAGTTGTGAATCCTTCAACTGTCGTCAAATGTAATATTTTTTGAGATTGAAGCCCAGTGAAAACTAACTGGGGTTCGAGAATGGATGGGGTTCCGTGAAAATTGTCTAAGCATGGGCCGTCCACCTTGCCTTAGAATATTAGAAACTCCGGTGATGCGGAGAATATATCTGGAAATCAAATCAACTGAAGATTGACTGAACGTCATGCTTATGTTGCTGGAACTAAGAAATGGCCCTGACAGATGCTGATCGATATCTACTAAGTCGCAGCATACCTTCATGGCCGTCGGAGTTGCAACGGTACTCGAAAGCAGTGATACTGTTAGCTTATTTACTGGTTTCTCAAGCCCGTTCCCTAACCTGACCTTCTTCCTAGCGATCCTTTGTTAGGCGCTGATTATAGTATTCAGTCCAAACAAGTTGACGCATTCCGGTATGAGATTACATTACATAGTTCAATCGAAATTCACTGAAGCTGGTGATCAAACAGGGATGAAATGCAGGGCGATTGGGAGGGGATCGTGCACCCATCGGGTGTCATGTACTATTTTGCCTGGAAGACGGTAAGCAACACATGGTCATGTCCAACTCTGTGGCTCTTATGATTGCACAGAAGACATATACGGGAACCGACATAAAGAGGTACTCGCACGATCGACTACATAACCTGAATAATTGGATATGCGCAGCACGCAGAAGGCTCCAAGAAGACACGTGGTTCCTGGTCGTCGAACCCGTTGCAAAGCAGGACGGTGATCACTATGAATATTACTGCGCGGACACAAAGCAGCGTGTGGTTGTTTGGTTTGATGCGTTTGATGCGAGTCTGCTTTTTCAGGAGTGTGCGTTCGCACGTGAGTGGAACCATAAACGTAAGTTACAATATCCTACCAACACACGATACGCTGTCCAACTCAAAAACATAGGCCTTGAGCTCGAAGCACAATTTTGGTAAAAAATATTGGTCGATAAAATAACACCACTTGGACATTGACGGGCATATAAATCAGGAAGCATGTTGATTTCTTTCCGCGTCATTACGAAATGAGGCCTTCTGATGCGAATGAGCTACGAGCTCACTTGGAATGGTTCTTAGCAGGTAAGAGATAATTGTTCATATGCCACACAACGAAATTAAACGTGCATTATAGAAGGACTGACCTTGGAACAATCTACAGCAGCTTCATTGTTTCAGAATAATGAACAAATGGAGAAAATAATATCTCGTATCATTAGATTCGGTATGTGAATCGAATATGATAGCGCTTTATTTTCAGACGGAATCATGCAGAGAGTCTCCTTTCGTCCAACGATTTCATGACAGAGCAAGGGGTAGCATTTTGTGGTATGTCTGCTTCGCCCACTTATGCAGTGAAATAAATGGAACCCACCCCTAAAATCATAGGAAGGATATGGAGCATCTTACGTAGGTCTTTTGCGACTGACACAGGTAAACTTTTGTGTTAACTTATAGGGCCCTGAATAAGGTCATCATCAATTTTTGAACTACTATGGTTTGCCGGAAGCTCGTTTGATGCGATCTCACTCTGTGGAAGGCTTCAAGCGAAAGCGAACCCTTCCCCTTTTGCTTGCGACTGCTGCAATGTTCGGAGTGCCAGCACTTGTTTTAGAACATATTGAAAATATCCATGTCGACGGTATTGTCAACTCATTGGACATTAGGCAGTTCGTTGACCGTTTCAATGATGACAATGTGAAACACAGCACTTTAGTACGCACATTTTCCTATATCGAAGTCAGAAAGCTGTGCAAATTTACATCTTATATTATCAAGGCGGGTGTTATTTTAGCGGTGGACGCTAGCATACTCGCCATTCCGGATATCGGATCTCAAGTGATAACTAGGACACTGTGCTCTCTTTCACTCATTTTCGGTGTCCACTGCATACTTGCAGGTGTCACTGCTCGACACTTTGGTGAAAAGATGAAGTCTCTGGAATTTGCAGTATGTGTAATCTACTAGTATTTTTTCTACATGCTGATTTGGTACTACATGTAGTCTCAACATCTCAATGACAATCTTACCAGAGTTGCGGTCATTTACAGTGCCCCCTCTTTTTTGCGGACCACTAGGTAATCAACTTGTTACAAGGCGTGCAGATGATGTTAATCATAAGCCAACAGTGTGGTTTTATCTACTCTGGGCTTTCTTGCAGGAATCTTCACAACACCAGATCATTCTTTCATAACAACAGTTCCATGCACAATTGCCGTCTCCATCCTAGGAGGTTTCTTCTTTTGGTCATCAGTCATCATATTCCATCAGCATTTGAGACATGGAAGCGGGACATTACATTAAGTGTCGTCATGATATAAATCATGAGTTCTGGACATTCTAACTATAAGTATATGGATATGGAACATAAAAAAATAGTGCCTCCAGTCTGCCATTCCCACTGGTCATTTTAGATGCACTGTTCGATGGATGAGATGACTTTATAATAATGTACGTAGTGGTAGAGCTATCATGTTTGTGAATATTAATAGAAGGATAGCTTGATGCAAATAATGAGAGAGTTATACGTATAACTGTGCCAATTAGTAGGGTAGTAGGGTGGAGTGTCTTCAATGTCCAACAAGATTCATAAGCGGGTCTTCTATGCAAATTATTTCTCCCTAATGAATATTGAAGCCGAGCTCTGAGATCACATCTGTAAATAAATATGGAAAAGGTAAATCAAACTGGACTCGCCTTACATCTCACAAACCTCACACTCCTGGTGACATGAATACATCTGCCTTGTACTTTGTGCCAAGACGACCGAGCACAGCTGCTCAGGCAGTCAAGTCCACGATTCATGGACAATGACATATCATGTGAAACATTCGCCTTGATGGCAGATGGAAGCTGAGTGTTTATGACATTCTCAAAAACATCGCGTTGGTGCTTTGGTCTGTTAGAACATGGTGTATGTACCAAAGGTGTAACGAAGACTTACTACAAGTTGTTTTCCCTCTCTCTTTCTCGCACCGATACTGTGTGAAAAAAGACTATGCGCCATAAAATTGCCTGGTAACAGCGGAGAAACAATTGAGCTATCATCATTGCATGCAGGAACAGTACGACTTCAGACTTACAAGAAAGATTTGATTGATCACGTTGAATGAGTCTTGTCAATGTTGTGATGGTTGCCTGATTGCAGTGAAGGAAAAGAAGGGTCCAGGGAATAAGCGCATAAGTCTTGGAAATGTGGAGACTTCCACAAATAAAAAATCTGACGATTGTCCACTTCCACTAAGTTTAAAACAAGAGCAATTGTGGATGATTCACGCACTGGAAATGATGCATCGATCATCACATTGGTCACTGTGATGGCTTTGCGAAGCGAGTGGAATCTATGGAGCTCCATAAAATCTTCGCCCGTTACATGATGTTGATGACGGGGTTCCTTGTTGATTACTTTGCCCTGATGAATCAATGATACTTCGGACTTCCTTGTTTCAGTGTCATGGTGACGCAGGGCCTACATACAACTTGTAATATACATTAGTCTCTAAACGCGGAGTCTCAGACTGGAACATCTTGCACTCATTTATCAGATTCCTCTATTCACACATAACCGGCCTCTTTGTTACTTTCATCTACCAAAGCTTTCACTGCTTGGGCGATTTCCACCGCACCCTGAAAACAGCCATATTAGCTTTAGATGCTCGATCTTACGAGGTGCTCACTGGAGTATCAGAATGGCAGCATATGGATACTTCAGCTATGTTTGCTCCAATGTCAAGTGGCTTGCCTCCGAGTGTAGAGACTTTGTGGAACCTCAGAAGGTTTGTTACCTATGATCAGATGAGAAAGAGGAATGAGAGGCTGGATGCTGCGACTGCCATAGGCCAAGAAAGGTATTCACTCGTTGGCGCACAACCTCGATGGGTACTGGATTATGCTTCCTAGAGTCTAAGACACATGTGAATCAAAGTAACATGCGATAGCAGAGGAACTAACTTCGTTATCAACAATTTCCCCTCATCATTGTAATCAAGGTCAGCAAACCACTCTAAAATTTTCTCGTTACTTAGCCATGCAAATGAGTACAGTGGTGACAAACCTGCAATGAACGGCACGCCGAGTTCTTCTGCAGCTTGTTGATGAGCTGTTCCAGCGAGTCCCATAAAGGCTACGCCTTGAGGACTGGCAGCGCTAGATTTGAAGATTTTGGTGACACCAACAAGTGCCCGTGCAAGGTCTATGGAGTGTGCTGTCTGACCATAGACAGAGCCATGGGGTTTTATCTATAATGTATGGCTATCTCAGCCACTGGACAGTGGAAATCGACACGGAAAAACGTACGTGATTCATTGGAAGGCCATAGCGTTTCAAAAACCCGTCTAATGCACCTACTTGATAGATGAAGCAGGACTCCAGCTCGTCCTGCTAATTCGTGAATGTTTTAATGCATTTTCATTGATTGATGACATTGCTTACCGGCTCAATTGCCATCTCGCGACGCCCAAAACCTTGTAAATCAGGCAAGGAAGGGTGGGCACCCACGAGGACATTGTTGGACTTGGCGAGTGCGACTGTCTTGTTCATAACCGAGAAGTCGCTGAGCATATCAATTAGCACATGAAAAAGTAACAAGCGGGACTCAACGAAGCATGGAATCCACAGGCAACATTTGCCAAATGGATTGTCTTCATAAGACCTTCGTCATCTCCCTGTTTGGTGCTCTCTTGAAACAAACGATACGATGTTCATCGTGCGATACATACGATGGTATACAAGGAGAAGCCCTTGTGCAAAGTTGACGTGACGAACGACCGCTGAAAATGGCATTACTTACCTCTCCCATATCACAGTTTACAGTAGCTTTCAATGGTTTGCTCATGATATCTGTGAAATAATAGCAGTAATTGAAAGCAGGTGAGTCCCGAAGACCTCGGCCCGCGGTTGCACATACTGGTGGCTGTGCCCATGACAGTGTGACTCGGAAGGGCACTGATCACAAGATCCCATTTGTATCATGAAGTATCAATAACATCCCAGCCGTCGTATATCAGAATCGCATGAACAACTGTGAGAATAGTCCGGAAAGATGAACAATATTAATGGGTAAGCATTATAAGCTTCATTTTTACCCAAACACTAGGTTTTGCCTCATTTGATAGGACTCGACATCGACAACGACTTAAGTGTCTGATAATTCACAAGTATAGATGACTGGCGTCACCTGGCTCGGAACTATATCACTGTGAATCTGTCATACGGCGATCAGCAATGGAGTTACTACTTGGACATACAATGTTAGTGTGTGCGGCTTTGGCCCTTATCAGACTTTCCTCTTGACAGGCTGATATATATAATGCCTCGAATCACCGTACGAAGAGAAGCCCGTCCCGACGTCACGTATCACCACTAACATGGTACTCGATAGCGAACATGCTAGCCACAAGCTGTTGATTGCAAACCGAGGAGAGATTGCCGTTCGAATCATTCGAACTGCCCAACAGCTGGGTATGGCAACAGTAGCCATTTACACCTCGTCAGACGCCCTCTCCCCTCATGTTGCTATCGCAGACCAGGCTGCTCATTTGCAGAACTGCACCAGCGACCAACAACAACTAGCATCAGGGTCAATGCTGTATATATCAAGTGCTATCATCAACTCGATACGCAGACAGTATCAGGTTACCATGGTTCATCCAGGTTATGGATTCCTCTCGGAGAATGAAGAATTTGCTCTTTCTATAGAGGCAGCTGGGATAATCTGGCTTGGTCCGAAACCAGACGTTATTCGGATCATGGGTCTGAAGCACGAAGCCCGAAGTCTTGCTGCAAATGCTGGTTTGCAGCTTGTTCCAGGATCCCAGAGACTTGTAAACATTCTCGATGAGGCCCTAAGCATCTCAAATGCGATTGGGTTTCCTGTGATTCTGAAAGCGACAGCTGGGGGAGGAGGCATGGGCCTTCTTGTTTGTCAAAATAGCAGCGACCTTTATCAATGCTCGACAAAGGGCAACTGTAAGTATGATAGTCGACACACTTGTTGAAGCTGAATCCACAATTCCCTAGTCACTGTTTCATAATTGGGGCGGGGGGGTTTATTAAACGATATTACCCTGCAGCACGTCATATTGAAACCCAAGTCAGTATCCATGAAACTTGAATTCACCCTGTGCTTCATTTCAGAGTAACAGGTGTTTGGTAACGGACTGGGCGATGTGGTACACATGGGGGAGAGGGAATGTAGTGTTCAAAGGAGACATCAAAAAGTTGTAGAAGAGGCCCCGAGTCCATTCGTTACAAGTCATCCAGGTAAGTTATCGGGAGAGTTGGTGGAGTAGCGTGTGTTGATATTTCACAGGTCTTCGTGAAAACATGTGTGATGCAGCCATCAAACTGTGCAGGACCATCAAATATTCATCTGCAGGTTGGATAGCCTACAATTATCGGCGGTCGTATCTTACTTACTGCGAGCCAGGTACCGTAGAATTCCTTGTGGACGATGAGTCGGGGGTATTTTTCTTTCTTGAAATGAATACACACATCCAGGTGCGTGGTGTGGTGATCAATGCAAGGAATCACCTCCTTTAATTGTATGCAGGTTGAGTATGCTATTACAGAGGCTATACACCCTGGCCTGGACCTCGTAGAAATGATGTTAGCACAAGGAATCGCACATCGATCTTAAGCGAAAGGTCTTGATCATGCTAGTCCCAGCATGACGCAAGCTATCTATGACAAGAACCTTGTTGAGTCTCGTGTCCACGCCATCGAAGCCAGAGTCTACAGTGAAAACCCCTCCGAAGGCTTCAAACCCAGTCTACAGTTTGTGGAATTTCCCACAAGAGAATTGGCTTCGCGTTGACAACTGGGTATGTATGTCACATTGTGTCTACACTTTACCTTCAAATGTAAACTTTGCAGGTGTCAACAGGAACGGAAATGACACGATTCTTTGATCCTTTGATATGTAAATTAATCGTGACTGGTTCAACACGAGAACAAGCAGTTTCCAGAATGGTTCAAGTATTGGAAGCTTGCAAAGTCTTTGGCCCGCCGAATAACCTGGCCTACCTCGCTTCGATATGCGATAACACTATTTTCAAGGAAGGGGGGGCCACGACACAGTTTTTGGATAACTTTTATTTCTCCCCGAGGTGCGTGCGGTTGGATGTGAACCAAACGACCCAGACTAATTTATTTTGAAGCGCATTCACTGTCCTATCAGCTGGTATTGAAATTATTATCCAAGAACTACCTGGCAGGCGTATTGGGCTAGGCATCCCACAAAGCGGCCCCATGGATTCTCAGGCATTTAGCGCAGCCAACATACTTGCTGGCAATACACCGGAGACGGAAGCATTAGAGATCGTCACCCTCCCCAGCGCTGGATGCAAGCTGAAATTCCACAGCTTTGCTATTGTAGCGATAACCGGCAAGCCAGCGACTGTCAAGATCAACGGAGAGCAGGTTTCAATGTGGGCCCGCCTCACCGTCTCCAAAAATGCGGTCCTTGATATTGCATGCCAGGCCTGCCTAGTCCTGGGTTCAGGGTATATCTAGCAATGAGAGGCAGCTTCCCTGAAGTGCCACAATATCTTGGATCTAAGTCAACGTCGATGGGCCTTGGAGGCTATCAGGTACTCCGAATTCTACATTTAGTCAAAACTCAACTTTTATTCACCATCCCCCCAGGGAAGATCACTTAGAGTCGGCGATCAGCTTACTTTAGGTTCACAAACATCATCGGAGCAAGATGAGACAGGTCCAGTAGCCTTTCTGCTTCCCAAAAGCCTCATCCCGGTTTATCCTCAAGATTGGGTCATCCAAGTCTTGGCAGGACCACACGATGATGCGGAAATTTTGACCCCTAAAGGAAACACCAAGTTTTACTCGACGAAATGGTCCGTTAGTTCGTCAAGTAACAGAATGGGGATACGGCTGGAGAGCAATCAAAGCATAGATTGGGCCCGTAATACTGGTGGCGATGGAGGATCTCACCCGAGTAACATCCTAGATAACGCATATGCGTTAGGAACGATTAACGTGAATGGAGATACGCCCGTTATCTTAACGAACGAAGGTCCAGACATGGGTGGGTATGTCTGCCTGTGCACCGTCGCAACTGGTGAAAGGTAGGCGACTCTCAATTTAGATCAAGGATTTGCTCATTGGTACCCATAGATGGAAGCTGGGGCAATTTAGCCCTGGTAGTACGGTGACCTTTCACAAGACTTCATGGCAGGATGCACAATCTTGTATGAAAAATTCGCTCAGATGGATTGAGGCCGTGCAGGCCGTTGTCGCTGGATCTCAACCGTATATGGGCTTCGTAGATGGTACTTTTAAAGGTAGGGAATTATCTGGAATCCTACACAGAAATGGGTGGTTACCAGGAAGCTTGAGACCTGCTGTAACATTCCGGCAGGTATGTCCACTACATCACGATCGCCACTGATCATCACATCTAATACCTGAGGTGCTGTATCAGGCTGGCGATTCCGCTATTCTAATAGAATATGGAGAGATGCATCTAGATTTCGTTCTTCGAGCGCGTGTACATGCGCTAGAATCGGAAGTGCGCAAGAAAAACATCAAAGGCATATGGGCGTTCGCCCCTTGCATTCGTTCCACAATGGTGCGTTTCCTGTTATCGTCAAGATCTTGGTCTGATTGGATTTGCTAGTACCATTATGATCCCTCGGTGATCTCCCAGGCTGACATACTCGCCATCTTATTAAACATGGAGCGCTCGTTGCAGGATTCTGCATCAGACCTCCGGTTCCCCGGGCGCAAGGTAACGTTCCCGATCGTACTCGACGATCAATGGAGTCGCGATGCATTATAACGATACATGCAAACTACCAGAAATAGTGCTGTTTATTTACCCAGCAATGTTGACTACCTCGCGCGAAATAATGGTCTGGAGGGTGGTATCGATGAGGCGCTTCAGAAACTGATGGATTCTGCTTGGGTATGTGTCCTTTAAAATTATCATTACTGTAATTCGGCGCTTAAATAGAACCAAAGCTCGTTTTTGGCGTCGGATTTTATCTTGCTTGTCCTTTCTTAGTTCCGGTAAGGAGATATCGACGGAACGATTTTTGCTGTTAAAAATAGAGCAGATTGACCCGCGATGCCGACTTGTCGGGCAGAAAATGAACCCTTCACGAACATACACTCCTAGCGTGAGTTTTATTCGATCGAAAAAAATCAAATGAGGGACATGTTAAATTGTTGCAGGGAGCGGTTGGCATCGCTGGTCCCGTGGCAGCCATTTATCCCGTCGTATCACCTGGAGGATACCAACTGTTTGGGCGCACACTTCTGGCGTGGCAAACCTGGGGAAAGGGGCCCGATTTTGCCTCTGATAGACCGTGGCTGCTTCAGCCATTTGACCAGGTGCTTGGTTAATGCAAGTCTGCTGTTTGCTTCTTTACTAAACGCAACTTTGCAGGTCATCTTCGAACCTGTCAGCGAGGAACTTTATCTTGAGGTGTATCCTTCGTTGGAGGGGTATTTCTGAGCTGACATATTACGAAGATTGAACAGGAATTCTATGCTGGACAGTATAAGTTTAAGGCAGGTGATATTGTTGATACCTCTTGCAGAGTGAATGATTGGTAGCGATGAAATGCGGTGATAGATCGAGCCAGTGGTCTTCTCTATGCCAGACTACATCACATTCACTAACGGCATAAAACAAGAAATTGTGGAGTGTAAGCGAAAACAGGCACAAGGAACAACGAGAGAGGAAGCACAGTAAGTGAGGCACTGCACATCAAGCTACAACCTATTAATAACAGGTGATACTGTAAGTGAGACCGAACTGTTACGTGCATGGCAAGCACAGAAAGCTGCAAAAGTTCTGCCTACGGTATTGGCGGATGACACAGGTATGACCAATGGATTTCGGATGTCGAAATCATGTTAACTGACTCGTCCGTAGACATTGAACCTGGTAGCACAAGCATCACTTCCTCCTTATCAGCGTCTATTTGGAAGATCAAATGCCAGCCTGGGGACGTCATACAATCTGGCGATGATATTCTGGTCATCCTCGAAGTAATGAAGACAGACTCTGACAGAGATCAATGTTCTTGCGGGAGAAGAAAATGTTGGAAAGGTAGTGAAAATTTTTGGTAAAGGGATTATGGAAGGAGCAAGTGTTCAAGTGGGGGACATCCTAGCATGGTTTGAATAGGTGTGTAAAGTTGTAACATTGGACTGCCTAAGTCGGAGAGGGTGGCGGGTCTTGAAGAGAGCTTATGCATGGAGTTCCTCCCGACGACTACAAATTGCATTTGCACAATATAAGATGACCTGTTCGTTCGCATCACTGCCCCGAAAATTGTTATCGAATCAGTTAACTCACTTCGCTCGCTCTGAAACGTTGGGATACAAATGGGCAAGTGATGATTCCGCAATACCTCAAGGATTCACAAAGTATGTACCAGCCACGAAATTTAACTTTCCCGAGCTTCACGTAGCCCCACGTATCAACCTCGCCAGGACCTCAAAATCTTTGACAACAAGATCCACCTCACCACGGTCCTTCCTGCCACGCATGCTCTCCCTTACCTCGCGCGAATCTTCAGCAGGGTGTGGTACATATATCGTCTTGAAGCCTACGCTTGCAACAGCGATGAGGTCGAATCTGTGCGCAGTAACCATTGCTATATTGTGAGGAGGTAAAGAAAGGTGGTATGCTGCGGATTGGTAGACCTTTTTGTTCCTGCACAAACGTCAGCTGTGAGAGGATAACATAGGGATCGAGACGTACGGTTTGTAGGATCCGAACAGTCAGATACAATCCCAGGGAACACCTTGGTTCTTTGCCTGTGGCACTGATTAGAGGAAAGGTATAATGTGGCAACTCGATTACCAGATCGAGAAGTAATCTGAATTTTCCGTTAGATAGAGCGAGGATGTTGACATGGTGTTTAAGTTCTGTCAGGCCAGGTATCGTGTCCTGATACGCTATTAAAATTAAGGGGTGATCGGTCGACCGGTCAAGTTTGTCTCTGCACTTTCCTGAAGGAAGTTCGTACTATCCAAGTTGTGCCAGATCATGATCAGTTCTTTACGACCGGATTCGTCCCAGACTTCTACAAGATGAGACCAACGCGGGGTGGTGAGCATATCGTCCAGTATCTGCAATATGGTCAAATATGGGCCATGTGCACAGAGAAGGAATCACTTGTCGATGCATGATGTCTGCACTGACAATTGAACGTGCACGTCATGATCTGGGGACCAAGATCGAAGAGCGATGGATTTATACATGAGGTAATATCCGGCTCTCCATTCTTCTGCAAAATCGACTACGTCCTGTGAGCCTAATAGATGAGATCAGTATGAGTTCATTTTACATGAATGTGAAATTTGCTATTTACCTTCGAGAAGTAATCCTTTGCTGAGGCAGGCGACTTGACGAGTAACTGTGCTGTGCCAGTCAAGAACAATACAGAATACATCGAATAAGCAGGCGTCTATATTGCGGAGATCGGGGTGTTTGGTGCTCGACATGGTCGGTGTGTTTCAAGGATAAGCTGGAAGGAACGGGATCAGTTGCTACTAGTCACATAGTGGCGTGTACCACTGCACACGCGCAGGTGTATGAGGATAGGGAGGATACCGATGCAAACTAGCGCGTCATGACTTGGTTGGAATGGACCTCAATGATCGAAGGATGAATATGTACTCTGAGTCTGAACAGTTCATGGCCGTTTTTGTGTGGAGGTGGAATGTATGTTGAAAGGCGCCTAGTATCACCTAGACTAGTCTTGATGCAAGATGCTATCATCGAAAACAATAAATATAGCACTGAACTAGCCGCTGCCAGCTGTTGTACTGAATGTATGTAAGACTTCCAAGACATACCACAATTCGTCAATGATATTACGTAAACGTCATAGTAATACTATGATACACTTTAAATCCTCCTTTAACCGCGGCCCTAACTCTCATCTAACTCTAACCTCCACCCATTAACATTAGCATTAACTGGTGCCTAGTTCTAAACCCGTCTCTATTTATCTTAACGAGGAAATTCCTTGTTGACATTACAATATGCCCAAGAAGCCAAGACTTCAACACCCCGATCTCGCTCACTCTGACCTCACCCCCGAGGAAAGGCAACGCGAACGGATAAGACGATGGCTCGCCAACGAGAAATCTGATCCAGGTAGGGCCCTTGAGATCAAGGAGCGGAACACCGCAAACAAGCGGGCTTGGAGAAAACGCAAGAGAGAAGAAATGGAGAAGACCCGACAAACCGCACGCGAAAGCACCCAAGGCAACCCTCCTCCAAAGCGGCCTCGGGCTTCACCTACTGAAACGCCTTCCGGTCTTGATGGTCCATCTAACTCTGCTCATGACCCCATCCCCACTGCTGAAACGCCTTCCGATATTGCTGGGCCATCTAACTCTGCCCATGACCCCATCCCCACTGCTAAAATGACTTCCGGTCTTGATGGGCCATCTAACTCTATGCACGGACCCATCCCAATCGATCCAGTCCTCCTGAACCAAGAGGCCCCCATAGTCACTGGTACTCCCCGTCTAATGTGCGACGTCGAAGTGATGACAGACACACCCGACTCCCTTATCCACTCGCCCTCCCCTCCACACATCCAAACACCTCCCTCACCCGCCTTGTCTGTACTCACCGACCTGGATTCCCGCGATCTATACACGTCAATAATTGGCTCTCAAGTCCATGAACAGTCGGAAACAGTTCAATGGTGCGATGGATCCACCACCGTCCTTCCATGCATCATGAAGGACGGCATCAACATATGTCAAGAAGACGCCAATGCTGTGTCTTTTTTTGCGTCCCTTCCAGAGTCCCTCCCCGAGATTTCACAAAACGTCGTCCACTTACAGTATAGCGACTGGTGCTCCAAAAGTCCACAGTTATGCGACGAGATCTCCGCAGCGCTTCGCATCAGTAAAGCCGTCGTCATCCGACAAGTCAGCGCACCTGAGCCTGCAACCCTTGACCTGGATTACCTTGAAGATCGCGGTATGTCCGACCTCATGCGTGTCGTGGTACATGGTGAGCCTGTTGAAATAATTTATTTTCTGACTTGTTATAATGCTATAACCAGACGCCGAACAACGGACGAAGGATTTCACGTATCCCCACCAACACGCCACCCTTGCGCAATTTATGAGCAATATATACGACCCTCACAAGATCCAGTGTATACTCGACGTCCCATTTTCACAAGGCGGTCTCCCATCATTCATGAGGTGCGTAAACAACTCTCGTATGCCGTTACAACGCTAAACTGTCTAACCTCAGCACTCTCGACCATGGCATCGTTAATGGATGGAACCAATCCACCGTCGACTGCCCTATCCATGAAAACGTGCACCCGGACAACTTCACTGTGCGTTCGTGGGCTTTGCTCCATGGGCCTGCCTATTGGACCAATCCCCACCACGACTCTGATGGTGGCGCGACTTTTATCCAAATCGAAACCGGCCAGAAAAAATGGGGCCTTTTTAGGCCGATTAACGAAGACACGGTTACTCGCACCAACCTCTCCGAGATGGCCCTTACACTCGTGGATCTTTACCGAAACCGCGAAAATATCCAGGAGAATTGGCATGGCGAAATCGTAACTCTCTTGCCTGGCGATATACTGTGAGTCCATCCTGACATAATATTGAGCACTTACTTAGAAGTGCAAGTATACAACCCGCCGGGCAGTTCCACGCGGTTTACACGCCTGTTGCCTCGTTTGCGACAGGCGGGCATTTCTACAACTACGAGTTCATGCATTTAACCGAACTGTCTCGTTACATCGACCACAAACTAGGAAGGACTCTCACTAATCAAGTTCACGAACACTCCCTCGCAACGTTTCATCGAATGCTTGTCAACCTACCACGCATATCGCGTCGCGTTAGTAAGTTCATTAATCGCTTGATGTTGGTCGCCTGTCACACGACTTCCAGAGTTATACAGCCGCCCCCTCATCGCCCTTTGTACGATGGTCTTAGAGTGTGACAAATACGTGGCCGCTGGCACTCAAAAATCGCATGCAAAAACGAGCACGACCAAACGAGCGCATGATATCGCAAATGCTATAATCAAATATTTCTGGACGAACATAAAGACCGCAACCAAGGTGTATCGCAGGAAGGAAACAGATGGCAGTAACAGCCAAATGCATCCAGGGCAGCTTATCAGCAGGGAAGAACTACTTACATGCCTTGAGATGTTTACGACATTTTGATACCAAATTGCTCCATGCATACCTACCTATAATATACCATTCCAGACATACTGTATCATACTATACCACCATAACACTGGATTAGTAAGCATTTTTATTTCGGGACTCACGCTCGTCAATGGTAGGCATCTGCCTTGTCTTCACTTCCTTAAGCTTCCGGGGCGATCCATCTAAACATAGTGGGTGACTTCCCGTAAGGTTTTACAGACAAAACACGTCTGTAAATATTTTGACAACTTGACGTCGGCTATTTTACAGACGAGTATATGTAAACCGTAAGACATAGAACATGAAATTTACAGGAGTTTTTCTTTAATCTGGGCTCTCAGGCTGTCATGGATATCGAAGCTCTAATGCAGCACGCTTTCGCTGATGATGAGACGCTGGAACTACAAGCAGCCCTCATTAGTGTTCTCATTCTCGACGTGGAAGAGGCCCGTCTTATGAAAAATCGTGTTCGCAATCCATCACGGCTGTATCTGTGCCGTCCTCAACTTCTCCCAAACCCTCGTGTCATGACACCATGGACGCAGCTTTATGAAAGCTACAATGACCGTGCTTACATTACTACAATGGGATTCGACATTACTACATTCCATCAACTTCTTGACAGTGGATTCACTGACAAGTGGAACCCTACCCCAATCCCCCCTCTTCGTCCGAGACAGACTCATTCAAAGGGATTGGAGGCTTGGAGGGAGGTTGAATGGGATGAGGGAGTAATGTTCCAGTGTTGTAAAGGGAGACATCATGTGCGCGGGAAGGTGGCAACTCCGCATCACGATAGACGACGTGGGGAGGATGCATCCCTGAATGGCCTGGACCCTCAAGGAAGTTCGAATTATCACGCGCGTTGTAAGATTCTGCTGGCCCAAAGGGTTCGAGCTATAGATGATTAGCATCAGAAAGATCATCTGGCTTGCTGCAACATTCACTGCGGAAACGAGAAAATAGTCCTACCCTATTCCGAGATAGATAAGTTGTATAATCATACCCAAACCTGATGACAACAGTAAACCCCACCCAAAGTCGATGTGCTGCAAATTTTGAGAGATCCTGGGAAGGTCACAAATGTGATCAGACCATTTTCCGACTTCGCCTTATCAAATTTCCTGACCAATACCTACACTTCGCAAATACCTGTTATTCCATGGCTATTCAGCTCTGCAAATCCAAGATTTCGACATCGGTTTACAGTAGATTTGCAGCAAGGTAAAATTTCGAAATTTTGTTCAAGTCTTCCTTACTTTACTACCACCACCAAGCTCGAGCTGCCCGTGCGGGCGAGATCATTCAAGTCCACTTTCGAATGCAGAAGACCACATCCTAAGATAAGTGCCATTTAGTCAAACTGAACTAATGCTAACTATTGAATTGCCTACTGCTATGTATGCTATTGATATATCCACACGACTCAGAGCCTCTCAACTCAGAGCTGCCATCTAGCGCTGCACATGAGTCAGGACTGGCTGCGGAAGATCTGTTGAGTTTTTCTTACTAATTTGTCTTCATTCATGTTGTTGAATAGCGCATATATTTTAGAAACATGCTGCTAAGAGTCTCCATAAGAAAACGGAGTGCAAGATGTATGCGCAAGGAAGCTGGTAAGCACCTGTTATATCTTGTTGCGCATGCTCTAGGCTCATTTGTGGATGGTTTGGCATGACATAGGGGCGTCTCTGAGTAGTACCTTGGAGTGCGCACATTGTGGAGCATCAGGTAACAAACCACCATTTGACAAAGGTTTAACTAGCCTTATTTAATGTATAATATTTAAAATATATATCATAATTGTAGATTCTAAGGGTAAATTTGTAAGTGGGTATTGGTTACAGCTAGGTTATGTCTATATATCTATCTGTTTTTGTGGGCGAAGGGCCTTCGGCCGCCCCCGTCCCCTTA
>Ga0310811_10003807_pt1 | contig 19003 bp, 16 predicted proteins | sample YCmetagenome_FD_207642 | JGI IMG/M metagenome (GOLD analysis project Ga0310811, IMG submission 207642) | Soil microbial communities from experimental microcosm in Duke University, North Carolina, United States - YC | ecosystem: Engineered > Artificial ecosystem > Soil microcosm > Unclassified ...
GCGTCCACAGCGGATCGGACGACTCGACAAGCGTCGCGCCGAGCTTACCGCCGAGAATATCCTTGATCTCTTTCGCAGCCGCGCCGGTCACCGGCTCGTCGGTGTTGTAGCCGGGACGCACGGTCATGGACTCGCGCAGGACGCCGAGCCGCATTCCCTTCAAGGCGCCGGCGGCGCCGGAGGCCGTCGCGTGCACCGCGTAGGACGGCAAGGCCGACGAGCGCGGCACCGTGGTGAAGGGATCGCGCGGGTCGTAGTAGCCCTCGTGCGGGTCCTTCAGCGCGTCGAGGATCCTGGCGCAATCGCCGATCGTGCGCGCGAGGATGCCGGAGCGGTCGACATGAATGTCGGCGCCGATCGCGCCGCCGTCGAAGCCGAGCAGCGCTTTGTGCGGCAGGATGAGCGCCACTGAATTGTGATTGGCGGGACCGCGGCAGGATGCGCGAGTCTCTTCGCCGAGGCTCGCCATCACCATGTTGGTCGAGACCGACACGCCCGAGCCCGAGCTCGAACCGAGCGAGGCGGCGCGCGTCGTATCGTAAGGATTGGACGGGTTACCGGCCCAGGTGCTGCGCTGGTAGCCGACCGTCGAGGGCAGCACCTTCCCGGGCTTGCGCCGCGCCAGCGGATCCTCGGGGCGGCCGTTATATTCGGTGTTCACCGCCTTGGCGAAGATGATGGCGCCCTTCTCGCGCAACTGGTGCACGAGCACATGGTCGCGCGCGGGAAAGTCGATGTCGTAGGCGGCGTCGCCGCCGCCGGTCGAGCGCATGTCCTTGGTGTCGAACGGATCCTTGAACGAGAACACGACGCCGTACATCGGCATCTTGTCGAGATCGGGATTGCGGCCGTAGAGCGCGTCGAGCTTGGCGGCGCGCTCCAGCGCGTCCGGCTGATGGCGGAAAAATTCGCAGACCGGCGGCGCGCCCTTCGGCAGCGGACCCTTTGAGGGATGCAGATCGTAATCGCCGCGGCAGGTGACCGAGCGCTCGCCACGGATGTTGAGCGTGGCCAGCCCGTTGACCTGGCCGGCGTTCGGCCTGCCGACCGTCATGCCGAACTGCTGCGCAACCGAAGGGTCGGACGCGGTCGGCTCCATGCGGCCGAATTCGAGCGGCGGGCCTTTGTACCGGTCGAGGTCAGGCAGGATGTCAGATGCCTTCACCGTCTCGCGCGGAAACGCCAGCGGCGCGCCGCCGCGCACCGTGCCGGGCGCGGACGGCGCGTCCGCGCCGTCGGCCGTCACCAGAAGATTGGATGTGCCGTTATAGGCGCGCACGCGCGCGAGATAGTGCTCGACGACGCCGACCAAGGTGATCGCGCCGGCGCGGATCGCGGCGTGCAAGTCGTCGATCGTCGCTTCTTCAAGAACGAACGGTTTGGCCGAGGCGAAGGGCTTGTTCATTGCGGCGGAGTCCGGCGCTAAAGGAAAGGCGCCCGGAATCTACCCGCCGCGGCCGGCGCTGTCGCGTCTCTTGGCAAGAAACGTCGCCGCACCGTCCATTTATGTCATCACCGGGCTTGTCCCGCTGATCCCGCTTAGAAAGGCATCGCCCTCATAAGCGAGATGGCCGGGCGATTAGCGCGTCACGCCCGTCTTCGACGGGCTGTGCCCGGCCCTGACAAGAAAAAATTTCACCGCGTGAATTTCTTGTACTTGAGCCGATGCGGAATGACGCTGTCCGTGCCGAGCCGGCGCATCTTGTCCTGCTCGTAGTCCTGGAAGTTGCCCTCGAACCATTCGACGTGGCTGTCGCCCTCGAAGGCAAGAATGTGCGTCGCGATGCGGTCGAGGAACCAGCGATCGTGGCTGATGATCACGGCGCAGCCGGCGAAGTCCTCCAGCGCCTCTTCGAGCGCACGCAGCGTCTCGACGTCGAGATCGTTGGTGGGCTCGTCGAGCAGCAGGAGGTTCGCACCGGTGCGCAGCATCTTGGCAAGATGCACGCGGTTGCGCTCGCCGCCGGATAGCGAGCCGACCTTCTTCTGCTGGTCGGCGCCCTTGAAGTTGAACGACGCGCAATAGGCGCGGGAATTCATCTCGCGCTTGCCGAGCTGGATGATGTCGTTGCCCTCGGAGATTTCCTCCCAGACGGTCTTCTTGCCGTCGAGCGCGTCGCGCGACTGGTCAACATAGCCGAGATGCACGCTCTCGCCAACCTTGATGGTGCCGCCGTCCGGCTTTTCCTGGCCGGTGATCATGCGGAACAGCGTGGTCTTGCCGGCGCCGTTCGGGCCGATGACGCCGACAATGCCGCCGGGCGGCAATCTGAAGGTGAGGTCGTCGATCAGCAGGCGGTCGCCGAAGCCTTTCGACAGGTGGTCGAAATCGACGACATTGTCGCCAAGCCGCTCGACCACCGGAATGGTGATCTGCGCCACCTGGTTGACCTTGGCGTTGGCGATCTTGATGAGGTCTTCGTAGCGCTGGTAGCGGGCCTTCGACTTGGCCTGCCGCGCCTTGGGCGAGGACTGCACCCATTCCTGCTCGCGCTCGAGCGTGCGGCGGCGCGCTTCGTCCTCGCGGCCTTCCTGCTCCATGCGTTTCTGCTTCTGCACCAGCCAGGACGAGTAGTTGCCCTGGTAGGGAATGCCGCGGCCGTGGTCGAGCTCGAGGATCCAGCTTGTGACGTTGTCGAGGAAGTAGCGGTCGTGGGTGACGATCAGGATCGCGCCCGGATAATTGCGCAGGTGGCCTTCGAGCCAGTTCACGCTCTCGGCGTCGAGATGGTTGGTCGGCTCGTCGAGCAGCAGGAGCTCCGGTTCCTCGAGCAGCAGGCGGCACAGCGCGACGCGGCGCTTCTCGCCGCCGGACAGCTTGGCGATGTCGGCGTCGTCGGGCGGGCAGTTGAGCGCGTCCATCGCCTGCGTGACCTTGGAGTCGAGGTCCCACAGGTTCTGCGAGTCGATGATGTCCTGGAGCTTGGCCATCTCCTCCGCGGTCTCGTCGGAGTAGTTCATGGCGATCTCATTATAGCGGTCGAGCAGCGCGCGCTTTGCCGCGACGCCGATCTCGACATTGCCGCGCACCGACTTCGATGAATCGAGCTGCGGTTCCTGCTCTAGGTAGCCGACGCGGGCGCCCTCAGCGACCCAGCCCTCGCCGGAATAGTCGGTGTCGATCCCGGCCATGATCTTGAGCAGGGTCGACTTGCCCGAGCCGTTGACGCCGAGCACGCCGATCTTGGCGTCCGGGTAGAAGGACAAGTGGATGTTATCCAGCACCTTCTTGGACGGCGGATAGGTCTTGGTCAGACCCTCCATGTGGTAGATGAACTGGCGTCCGTTCATGGCGATGCTGAACCCCGATTTTGACCCGAATCCACGGCGGCGCGAGGGCGTGCGCCCTGCGCCGGATACCGTTGTCGGGAAGACGCGGCTGATGTAGCGAGCGCCCCCGGAAAGAGCAAGCCGGGCAAACCCTGCGGTCGGCCCGGCATCAACTTCTCGGAAAGCTTGTAACAAAATTTTGGACGGTTCGACCTTTCGCCACCTCGCTTTAACCCCTGATGCGCCAAGATTTCCGGCGATGAACCCCGCTCTCGCCGCAAGCGACAGACAGGGGAGCGGGCGGATCAGCCGCCGGCAAATTCAAGTGGGTATCAGTGTCATGACTCGGGCCATCGCGGTCCTCTCGGCGGCGCATCTGCCGCAGCCCTTCGCAAACTTCGCGCACATGCTCGCGGGCCTGTGGCGCGAGATCACCCGCGACGCCGTCCGGCCGTACCGGCCGGAACTGCATTACATGCGCGGTCCGGGACCGGCCTGGCACGCCAAGAACGGCAGCCGCATCGGGGCCTGAGCACCCCCTCTTTCCTTTCGGATCGGCCGTCCTAATCTGGCGCCGCCCGGGCCCCCCGGGCGATTTCCAGAACAGGGCGTAAGGCAATGATCCGCGCGGCGATCCTCGACGACTACCAGAATGTGGCGATGTCCTTCGCGGACTGGTCGCCGATCGAGAAGGATGTCGAGGTCAAGATCTTCACCGCGCCGTTCAAGAGCCGCGATGAGGCGATCAAGGCGCTCCAGGGCTTTGCCGTCATCGTCGGCATGCGCGAGCGCACCTCCTTCCCGCGCGCCGTGATCGAGGCGCTGCCGGACCTGAAGCTCCTCATCACCACAGGCGCCAAGAACAACTCCTTCGACCTCAAGGCGGCGGCCGAGCATGGCGTCACCGTCTGCGGCACAGGCGGCTTCGGCTCGCCGACCACCGGCGTCGTGTTCGGGCTGCTCCTGGAACTCACCCGCCGCATCGGCTTCGAGAATGCCCGGCTCAAGGCCGGCCAGCCCTGGCAGGTCACAATCGGGCCGGACCTCGAAGGCATGACGCTCGGCGTGCTCGGCCTCGGCAAGCTCGGCCAGCGTTCCGCTGCGGTCGCCAAGGCCTTCGGCATGAACGTGATCGCCTGGAGCCAGAACCTGACACCGGAGAAGGCCGCCGCCGCCGGCGCAACTTACGTCTCCAAGGAGGAATTGTTCGCCAAGGCCGACGCCGTCACCATCCACGTGGTGCTCAGCGACCGCTCGCGCGGACTGGTCGGCGCCGCCGATCTCGGCCGCATGAAGAAGACGGCCTACCTCGTCAACACCTCGCGCGGGCCGATCATCGACGAGAAAGCGCTGATCGCGGCGCTGAAAGCAAAGCAGATCGCCGGCGCCGGCCTCGACGTGTTCGACGTCGAGCCTTTACCGCTCGACCATCCCTACCGCGCGATGGACAATGTCGTGATCACGCCGCATCTCGGCTACGTGAGCACGCAGAACTACGCGAAATATTTCCCCGACATCGTCGCCGACATTCGCGCGTTCATCGACGGCAAGCCGGTGCGCGTCATCAGTTGACGGCGGGCTGGTAGAACCGCACTACGAACTGTGCTATCCGCGCAACGCCGCGGAGCGCAGCGCGCAAATGTCATGCATGACGCAGCGCGCAAATTTAGCGCAATCCGCGCGATTAGCCTTAAACAAAACTATCGTTGTGGGTCCGGTGCGATGTACCGCGCCGCTGCCGTGTTCATACGCCCATATGTCACCGCGATGACGGTGGACGAGAAAGGGCCTCTAGATGAACCGAGCGATGATACCGGACGCGATTGTCCCGACGAGCTTCGGCCGCCGCAAGGTCGTGCCGCGCGCACTGATCGCGGACGGCAAGGCGCATATCCGCAACTTCCTGCGCGAGGCGCTCGAGGAGATCGGCTTCATCGTTTCCGATTGCGCTGACGCGGCGCACATCGCCTTCACGGTCGCGGAGCATCATTCCGATCTTGTTGTGCTCGGCCTCTCCGCCGGCGGCATTGCCGCCAGCGCCGCGCTCGAAAGCCTCGGCGCCAGCGGCTTCGCCGGACGCGTGCTGGTATTCGGTCCGCCGGCCTCGCCCATGGTGACCGCCGTCGCGGCGCTCGGCGAAGAGGTCGGCCTTGCCATGCTGCCCTTGCTGCCGACGCCGTTCAGCGACCAGGACCTGCGCGACCGCGTCACGCCGCTCTTGCCGAAGGAGCAATTCCCCGCGCCCGCGATCGACGTCGGCGAAGCCCTGCACGGCGACTGGCTCGAACTCTGGTATCAGCCGAAGGTCGACGCGCGCTCGCTCGCCGTCGCGGGGGCCGAGGCGCTGGTGCGCATGCGCCATCCGACCTGGGGCGTGTTCCCGCCGGAGCGGTTCCTCCCCGACGACGGCGACCCGCACTTCTTCGCCTTCTCCGAGTTCGTCGCCACGCGCGCCGCCAATGACTGGCGCTACATCCTCGACAGCCACGGCCCGGTCGAACTCGCCATCAACCTGCCGATGACCTTCTTCGAGCGCGACGATGCGGCGGCGGCGCTGTCCGCGCTGTTGCCGCGCCATCCGGCTTTCGCCGGCGTCATCGTCGAGTTCGACGCCGCCGATATATTGCGCGACCCCGTCCACGCGCTGCGCACGGCGCGGTTGCTGCAACTGCACAACATCGCCTGCGCGATCGACGACGTCGGCCCCGGATGGCCAGGGCTGCTCGCCTTCGATACTTTCCCGTTCGTCGAGATCAAGGTCGACCGCGGCTTCGTCGCCGGGCTCGCGACCGACCGTCTCAAGGAGACGACCTGCCGCAGCATCGTCGAGTTCGCCGACCGTGTCGGCGCGCGCACTGTGGCGGAGGGCGTCGAGACGCGCGCCGACTTCCTCGCCGCGCGCGCGCTCGGTTTCGACCTGATCCAGGGCTTTTTCTTCGCGCGGCCGATGGAGGCGCCGAAATTCGTGCGCCGGGTGCTCGGCAAGCCGATGACGATGGCGATGGACTAGAGCCGGTCGGAAGTCCCGCCAGCGGGCTTGGCCGGGCTCGCCGGCGCCGCCGGAACAATCAGCAGTTCGGATGGCACGAGTACAGGAAGGTGCCGGTGCCGGTCGGCTGATATTGCTGGTAGAATTGATATTCGCGGTAATCGAACGGCTTCGTTCCGATCAGGCGCTGCCGCGGCGCATTCAGCGCCAGTGGCACCGAATAGGAGAACTTCTGCTGCGTCGAGCCGATCGCCTGGATCTGCGCGCCGGACACCAGCGGACCGTTCAGGCAGTCTTTTCCGATGTGGCCGAACTGGCACTTTTGCTGGGCCGAAGCCGGAAAGGTCTGGCCGACCAGGGACACTGCGAGAGCGATCGCCGTCATCAAAGCCGTGCGTTTCATCGCCGACACTCCTCTAGAACGTGATGACGCCGCCGCCGGTCAACAGCCAGCCCTGGCTGTTGATGGCGGGGATGACCGGAGCGAAGGCGTCGTTGCCGCCCTCGTGCGTCCAGATCCGCTCGATGCGGACATTGACCGAGGTGGTCGCGCTGGTGGCATAGCCGCCAACCGCGCCGAGCGAATATCGCTGCTTCGCCGGAATGAACTGGAAGGTGGTCGAGCTATAGGCGTTGGCGTCGCGCTCGAGATAGCTGGCGACCGGCCCGATCGACCACGGCCCGTTCGAATAGGTCGTGTCGAGGTTGATGCGATACACGGTGTTGTTCGAGTTGAAGGCTTCCAGCACCAGCGCGTTCACTCCGCCCGGGTTGACGTCGTTCTTCCGGCTGTAGGTCCAGTAGCCCGAGAGCGTCGACCGCCACGCGTCGTTCCACGCATAACCGGCCGTGCCCGACACCGTGACGCGGTCGCCGGCACGATACTGCGCGATGCCGTCCTGATAGGTCGTGCTTTCCTTGGCATAGGCCACGGACGTGTTGATCGAGAACTGGCCGATGGCATAAGCCGCGCCGAGCGACAGGGTGGTCACGTCGCCGGGATCGAAGTTCACGCCCGGCTGGGCGAGCGTCACCGGATCGATGTTGCCTTCCTTGGTGAAGGCGTTGCGCTGCGTGTAGCCGACGCTGGGCGTGATGATCAGGTCCTTGGTGATCGCGAAATTGGCGCCGAGCGTCGGCGCGAAATTCCAGCCTTCCCCGTAGGTCGGCACGTCCACGAGGTCGGGATCCATGCGCGCGAAGCGGTCCGCCCCGTACAGGGCCGCCTTGCCGGTCGGCGCATTGATGTTCATCGAGAGGAACGGAACGATGGCGTCGAGCGCGGTGTATGTGGCGGTCCCCGACAGAGCCGTATCGGTCAGCGTCGACACTTCACCGGTCAGGCCGGGAGTCGACTGGCGCGCGAAGACGTAGCCCGAGCGCAACCCGAAATCGAATTTCCAGTCGGCGAACGGCGAGCCGCTCGTCAACAGAGCGAACGGCACATAGACCTGAGTGCCCTTGCCTTGACCGGACAGCGGCGGCGCGTAGGTGGGAAAGCCGTAGGTCGAAGTCCAGCTCGAGTAGCGGACATCGAGGGTCGCCGTGCTGGTCCAGACTTTGTCAGCTGACTGACCGACCGCCTTCACCGGCATCGTCGGCAGGTCCGCCGCACGCGCTTCGACGACGGTTACGCCCACAGACGGCGCCAACAAGAGCGCCGCGACTACCAACCGCTTCATTGCCGCCCCACTTTCAATTCCAACATCGCTCGTAACGTTCTTCCGGCGGAATTGGAAGTCGATGTTTCGTCGTTCCGGCGTTTTTCCGTGAAAAAATCGCAATCCGATATGTTGGCGGCACGAAAGTTCCAGATGGAGGGCCTTTCGTTTGTCATCTCGCTGACAGTCGCCGTCGTGGCGCCCGCCCTGCTCGCCGATCATCGCAGTGCGCAAAATGGAACTCGCGACTTGCGCAATCGCGCTTTTAACTTGTCATGATTTGTAATTTTTAATTGACGCTCGATGTCGGTCGTATAGCTTACCCCGGTAGTCTGCCGCGCCCGCATATTGGGCAGCGACGGCCGCGGTGAAGCGGCGGGCTGCTTGGCTGGCTGCGTTGGGAGCAATACAAACGGCGCCGCTCACGCGGCGCCGGCGCGCTGTTGCTATTGCTTTCTTCGCTGGCCGCGGCCGCCGTTCACATTTGGCAATGCCATGGGGAAATTCATGAAACTCCGTCTTCTGATGTCCGTCTCGATTGCGGCACTGCTCGCGTCGTCATTTGTCGCGCGCGCCGACGATCTGGAGACGTACCAGTCGGCGCTCAGCAAGCTGACCGCCACCCCCGAAGAAGCGCGCAGCGCCGAGACCAGGCAGGACATCCAGAAGCTTCAGACGCTGGTCCAGCAGCAGATCGAGCTGAAGAAGAACACCGATCTTGCGCAGCAGGCAGAGCAGCAGCTTCCCACCCTGCGGCAGCAGTATCAGGCCGCCCAGCCCGCCTATGACGCGCAGGCCACCGAGGTGGCGAAGGCGCTGGACCGGCTCGACGCACTGAACAAGATGTACAGCGGACAAAGCTCCGCTCAAGCAAAGCTGACTCAGGCGATCAAGGATCAGCAGGCAGCGGAAAACAAGATCAGGACGATGTCGCCCAGCGACCCGAATTACGCGGCCGCGCTCAAGGACATGGCGACGAAGCAGTATCTCGCCGGTGTCGCGGCCGATGTCGTCAAGGATCCGAACAACGGCTTGGCCAAACTGCAAAGCGCCAAGCAGGATTACAACGAGGCCAAAGCCCGGCTCGACCAGTTGAACGCCGCTAAAAACGACGCCGGCCAGAAGCTCAAGGCCGCGACGAATACGCTGAACGACGCGCGCGACGCTGCAACCTTGGCCAAGGCCAGGATCGAGCAGGTCGCGCCGACGCAGCAGGGCGGCGCGATGTCGCTGGTCAACAAGGCGGCGGCCGACGTCAAGACCGACCTGGCGAAAGTGGCAGCCGCGAAAGCGGCGCCGCCGACTGCCGGCGGTGCGGCTCCGCTCGTCGGCGCGAACGCGGGCGCGGGCGCGGCCGGCCTCATCAATAATGGCGGTTCGACGCTGATCAACAATGGTGGGTCGACGCTGATCAGCCCGAACGGTGGGACCATCGTGGCTCAAGGGGCCGGCAATCTCGCCGGCGGCAACGGCATCGTTGCGCAAGGGGCCGGCAACGTATTGAGCGACAACGGCCTCGGCATTGTTGCGCAAGGCGCGGGTAATATCGTCGCTCAAGGAGCAGGCAATATCGTTGCCCAAGGCGCGGGCAACCTCGCCGGCAGCAACGGCATCGTCGCGCAAGGCGCGGGCAATATCGTCGCCCAGGGCGCCGGCAATCTGGCCGGCGGCAACGGAATCGTCGCCCAAGGTGCCGGCAACATCATCAGCACGAATTCAGGCGGCATCGTCGCGCAGGGTGCTGGCAACCTGGCTGGCAGCAACGGCATTGTCGCGCAAGGCGCGGGCAACCTCGTCACCGACAATGGCTCCGGCATCGTGGCTCAGGGCGCCGGCAACCTGATGGGATCGTCGGGCATTCACGCCTACAAGCTTTCGTCCGTCGACTCGCCAGCCATCGACGTCGCAGCGGAAACCCAGAAGACGCAGGCCGACCTTTCGAGCCGCACGGCAGACGTCCAGAAGGCGACGAAGGATGCCGCCGATGCGCGTGCGGCGCTCGCCGCGGCGCAATCGCCCTACGACGCGAAAGCGGCCGAGGTGGCGACGAAGCTCGACCAGATCGACGCACTGAATAAGATGTACAGCGGCTCGGCCAGCGCCTCGGCCAAACTCACGCAGGCGATCAGGGATCAGCAGGCGGCGGAGAAGAAGGTCCAGAGCATGTCGCCGAAGGACCCCAGCTACGCCGCTGCGCTCAAGGACATGGCGACGAAACAGTATCTCGCCGGTGTCGCGGCGGACGTCGTGAAAGACCCCAAGAACGGCCTGGCCAAGCTGCAAAGCGCGCAGCAGGACTACAACGAGGCGAAGGCGCAGCTCGATCAATTGAACAAAGCCAAAAATGATGCCGCACAGAAGATCCAGGACGCGCAGGCCCGGATCAACACCGCCAACGCAGCCATCCAGGCGGACAACGCCACGATCGCATCCCTGAAGGCGGCCGCGCCCAGCGGACCGGCCTTGGCTGGCGGCAGCACGTTCAGCCCAGTGGGCGGTCCGCAGGCCGGCGGGCTCGCACCGGCGGGAACGGCGGGGCTCATCAATAATGGTGGCTCGACCCTGATCAGCCCGAACGGCGGCACGCTGGTCGGCAACTCGGGCGGCACGATCATCAGCAATGACGGGGCAAGCAGGGCCGGCAGCAATGGCGGCGCGATCATCAGCACCAATAGCGGCGGCATCGTCGCGCAGGGTGCCGGCAATCTCGCTGGCGGCAACGGCATCGTGGCCCAAGGCGCGGGTAACATCGTTGCGCAAGGTGCCGGCAACATTGTTGCCCAGGGCGCGGGCAATCTTGCCGGCAACGGCGCAGCCCCGATCATCAGCACCAACAGCGGTGGCATCAGGGCATTCAAGGATGTCTCGCCGTCCGAGTCGGCGCAGGCCTCGACGGCTCCGAAAGCCGTCGCCGGCGGCGGCTTCAGGCAGGATACTCAAATCACGATCAGCAGCGCCAATGACGGACCGAACGCGCGCACGAATTCCGGCGGCGCTGTCGTTGCGCCGTCGGTCAGCGTCGGCCCGAGCACGATGCCGAAGGGCTATGACCCGAACGACTGGACGACCTGGCCGAAGGCCGACGTCGCGAGCTTCATGCCGCCGGGCAAATCGGTGCAGCAGTTCAAGGCCAGCGCCGAGCAGGATCTCGCCACCTACAAGAAAAACCTCGCGGCCCTGCCCGCGACCGGTCTGACCAAGTCGCAGCAGGACCAGAAGGCGGGCATGGAGGCGCAGATCCGCTCGCTCGAATTCCAGGTCGACACGGCGAACCGTGCACTCGGCCTGCCGAACTCGGCGACCGCGACCGCCGTCGCGACGACGGCTGCACCGCCGCCGCCGGCGGCGCTCGCCCCGGCGCCGGCACCGGTGCCGGTGATGTCGGCCTCGGCGATCGCCGCAACGGTGACACTGTCGAGCGACCTCGCCACGGCACAGCAGCGGGTCAATGACCGCGCGCAGCAGATGGCGTCGGCGAACCAGCAACTTCAGCAGTGGCAGGCGCAGCGGGCGGCGACGACCGATCCGGAGAAACTGAAGGGCCTCGACGCGGCCATCTCGGGCGGCAAGTTCCAGCTCGACGTGATGCAGCAGGCGCTCGACCGCGAGAACAAGAATGTCGCCGACCTGCAAGCCTCGGCGGCAAAGGTCGCATCGCTGCCACCGGCGCCGGCTGCGACGCCGCCGGCCGCACCGGCCGCCGCGCCCGCTCAGCCGGCGGTGCCGCTGAAGATCACGACGACGGAGCAGAAGGGACTGGAGCAGGCCCTGCGGACGATCCCCGGTAAGCTATCAGCGCCCGAGAAGAAGACTTTCAATTCGCTCTCGGTCTTGGCGCAAAAGGCCGTGTCAAAGGGCCTCACGCCCGCGGAAGGGGCCGAACTCCTGAGCGGCATCCGCGCCCTGGCGCAGAAGCACCCCAAGGGCATCGAACGCTACAAGCTCACCAACCTCGCCAATCCGCGGCACGAGGGCGGCGGGCGGGCCGGTGCGCCGGAGCATCCGGTGCAGACACATGCGGTTGTCCCGGCCGCGCATGGCCCCTCACCGGCCGCGACCGCGCCGGTGCATCCCGCGGCCATCGCCAAGCAGATGCCCGAGCCCGCGGTGGTGAAGCCTGAGGCGTTAAAGCCGCACGAAGTGCACGCCCATCCCGCCGCGCCGGAGCACGGCCATGGCGCGACGCCTGCGCACGCGGTGAGGCCCGAGCCGCCAAAGCCCGTGATGGCGCGTCAGCATCCCGCGGTCGCGCCGAAGCCGGAGACGGCCCACCATCACGCGCCTGTGGCGCATGTCCCCGCACAGGTGAGGCCCGTTGCGGCGCCGCCGAAGCCCCACGTCGCGAACGTGCCGAAGCCGGTCGCGGCGGCCGTGCCGCCGAAGCCGAAGGCCGTCGTCGCGCCGCCCAAGCCGGCGGCGCCGGTGATGCAGCCGATCAGGCACTGAGGAAACGGACTTCAAAAACGAAAATGCCCCGGCCTTGCCCGGGGCATTTTTTTGCGCCGCGGATTCCGGTCGGCCGCCTTACAGCCCCAACAGCCGCGCGGCATTGTCGTAGGCGACGGCCGCGCGCAGGTCCTCCGGGATCGCGACGTCGTCCATGAAGTGCCCGGCCTCCTCCGCGCTCTCGAACGGATAGTCGGCGGCGAACATCACCTTGTCGCGGCCGAGCGCCGCGACCGCGCAGATCAGCGGCTCGCGCGCATAGACGCCGGACACGGTCACGACGATGTTGTCCTTGATGTACTGCGACGGCTCGCGGCCGAGCTTCACATTATAGAGCTTGGCCCGGCTGTCGAAGCGCCAGAGCAGGTAGGGCAGCGTCTCACCCATGTGGCCGAGCGCGACCTTCGCCTTCGGGAAGCGGTCGAACAATCCTGAGAAGACGAGCCGCAGCGCGTGCGAGCCGGTCTCGAAGCCCCATTCCCAGGTGGCGCGGCGCAAGGCCGGGACGCCGTCGAGTGCCGGCGCGGGCACCAGCGGGTCGGTCGGGTGGATATAGACGAGCGCGCCGAGGCTCTCGGCCGCCGCCCAGAACGGATCGAGCGAGCGGTCGTCGAGATAGAGGCCGTTGGTGTGGCCGTTGATCATCGCGCCCTTGAAGCCGAACTCTGTCACGCAGCGCTCGAGCTCGCGCGCCGCGCCGGCGGCGTCCTGCACGGCGAGATGGGCGAAGCCCGCGTAACGGTCCGGGCGCCGCGCGACCTGTTCGGCGAGGAAGTCGTTCGCCTCGCGCGCCTTGCGCGTCGCAACGGCTGCATCGCGCTCGGCCTGAACGCCGGGCCCTGACACCGACAGCACGGCCTTCGCAATGCCGGCCCTGTCCATCGTCTCAAGCCGCGCCCCGTCGAAATCGGTGAGCTGGCGGTAGAGCCTGTCGACGTGCGGCGTCGGCACCTCGGTCATGGTCGGACGCCAGTAGTCGACCAGGCCAGGCGACAGGAAGTGCTCTTCGAGCGCGATCTTGCGGACCATCACCTGCGATTCCCTGGGCACGCGCGCGGCGCGATGCCGCTTGTTCTCGTCTCTTGTACCGTATATTGGGCTATCGTGTCCCACGATACAAGGCGACAGAGATCACCGGATGGGACCGGCAGGGAGCGTCCGATGGCATTGCCCGCGAGCGGCCAATCCGGCAACGGCAAGAACCAGGTGCAGGTCATCGCCCGCGCCGCCAGCATCCTGCGCGCGCTCGAAGACGAGAATTCGGGTCTGAGCCTCGGCCAGATCGCCCAGCGCGTGAACCTTGCCCGCTCGACCGTGCAGCGCATCGTCGCCGCGCTGGAAAACGAGAAGCTGGTGATCGCCGCGACCCCGACCGGCCGCGTCCGCCTCGGCCCCGCCATCCTGCGGCTCGCCGCTTCCGTGCGCAGCGATTTCACCGCGCTGGCGCGGCCGCATCTCGAGAGGCTGTCGGCCGAATTGCAGGAGACCGTCGATCTCGCCACGGTGAAAAAGGACCATCTGGTCTTCATCGACCAGGTCATCGGCTCGCATCGCCTGCGCACCGTGTCGGCGGTCGGCGAGACGTTCCCGCTCTATTGCACCGCCAACGGCAAGGCCTACCTCGCGCAGCTCACCGACGCCGCGGTCGAGGCGCTGATCGGCAAGACCTATGCCGCGCGCACGCCGCGCACGATCACCCGGCTCGACGCCCTGCTCGCCGAGCTCAAGACCGTGCGCGCAACCGGCGCCGCCTTCGATCACGAGGAGCACGCCAGCGGCATCTGCGCCGCCGGCGTCGCGCTCTACGACCCGCTCGGCAACGCCGTCGCCATTTCGGTGCCGGTGCCGACGCAGCGGTTCAGTGGGCGCGAGAAGGACATTGCCGACGGCCTCATCGCCACCAAGCACGCGCTCGAAGCCAGCATGGCCGCGGCGCGCTGACGAGAACCACCGACTCAACTCTGCTCACGAAGAAGGAGGATGCCGTGGCCAAGAAAATTCGCGGCGTGATGTTCGAAGAAAACCTCAGCAACAGCATGGGGCTTCAGTTCTTCAACCTGTCTCATCGCTTCGGCTATCAATCGCCGAACTGGCCGTATTTCGAGGATGTGAAGATCGAGCGCATCCACTACATGGCGAAGTCCGGCGTGCTGTCGCAGCGTATCACCACGTCGATGCACAACACGACGCACATCGACGCGCCTGCGCACGTCGTGCAGGGCACGCCCTTCATCGACGAAGTACCGCTGCCGCATTTCTTCGGCTCGGGCATCGTCATCTCGATTCCGAAGAAGAAATGGGAGCCGATCACCTATGACGACCTCGAAAAGGCCGCGGGCAAGATCGTGCGCCCACGCGACGTCGTCATCGTCAACACCGGCTGGCACAAGCTCTACGAGGACTCCGAGGACTATTTCTGCCGCTCGCCCGGCTTCGTGAAGTCGGCCGGCGAATGGTTCGTCGAGAAGAAGGTCAAGGTCGTCGGCCATGACACGCAGGCCAACGACCATCCGCTCGCCACCGCCATCGGCCCTCAGCGCAACGGCCCGCTGCATCCGCACCTCAAGGACGAATATTTCGAGTGGTCCGGCGGCCGCGACTGGAAGGACGACTTCCCGGAATGGGAGCCGGTGCACCGCATCCTGTTCACCAACGGCATCCTCGGCATCGAGAACGTCGGCGGCGACATCGACAAGGTGACCGGCAAGCGCTGCACCTTCGCGTTCTTCCCGTGGAACTGGGACCGCGGCGACGGCTGCATCATCCGCCTCGTGGCCATGATCGACCCCGACGGCAAGTATCGCATCGAACGCGGGGAGAAATTCTGATGGAAGTCCGCAAGCTTTCGCAAGCGAAGTCTTACGAGGCGCCGAACCACCGCAAATACGAGTCGCTGCGCATCTTCGGCGCCGAGACCGGCGGCTCGCAGGCGCTGGTCTTCGGCATTTCGCACTTCCAACCGGGCGGCGGCGCCGGCCCCGACGCTTCGCCACCGGAGAAGATCTATCACATTCTCGACGGCGAACTGACCGTCATTGCCGGCGGCAAGGAAGTGGTCGCAAAGAAGGGCGACACGGTCTTCATCGCGCCGAACGAGAATCGCGAGATCGTCAATCGCGGCGCGGGCGTGTGCACGCTGCTGGTCGCGGTCGCCGCGCCGAAGTGACGGGCCACTCGGCCCGTCATCGCGGGGCTTAGCCCGACGATCTCGCGCCAAAAGGCAGTGCCCACCTAAGCGAGATGGCCGGGACAAGCCCGGCCATGACAGCGAAGAAAGCTATCAGGGAGAAACATCATGTCCGACACATTCCTCAAGAACCCCCTCTCCCTGTTCGACGTGCGCGGCAAGACCGCGATCGTCACCGGCGCCTCGGGCGCGTTCGGCGCGCTCGCCGCAAAGGTGCTGGCCGGAGCCGGCGCCAATGTCGTGCTGGCGGCCAGCAAGGAGACCGAACTCGGGAAGGTCGCGGCAGCATGCGAGGCGCTCGGCAGCAAGGCCGCGGTGATCGCGTTGCGTCCCTCCTCGGAAGGCAATTGCGATAAAATCGTCGCCGCCGCGGTCGACACGTTCGGCGGCGTCGACATCCTGGTCGTCGCCTCCGGACTCAACAAGGTGTCCAAGATCACCGAGCAGAAGCCGGAAGACTTCCTCGAAGTGCAGGACGCCAACGTCACGCAGTCCTGGTTGATGGCGCGTGCCGCCGGCAAGCAGATGCTGGCGCAAGGACGCGGCGGCAAGGTGATCCTGACGTCGTCGGCGCGCGGGCTGCTCGGCCACCCGGCCGGTTACACCGCCTATTGCGCGTCGAAGTCGGCGGTCGACGGCATTACCAAGGCGCTCGGCTGCGAATGGGGCGAGACCGGCATCACGGTGAACGCGATCGGCCCGACCGTCTTCCGCTCGCCGCTGACAGCATGGATGTACGAAGACACCGAGCGTGCGCAGACCGTGCGCAAGGGCTTCCTCGCGCGCGTGCCGAAAGGCCGCCTCGGCGAGCCGGAGGACCTCGCCGGCCCCCTGCTGTTCCTCGCCTCGAAGGCGTCGGATTTCTACACCGGCCACATCCTCTACGCCGACGGCGGCTACACCGCCGGCTGAGGCGCTATTTCTTCTTCTTGGTCACGTCCGAAGCCCCGGTTACGCCGGGGTTGAACGAGGGCGGATCGCTGGCCGGGAAGCTGTCGTCGGAGGATACGATGACCTTGTCCTCCTGCTCCTTCATCTTTTCGCGCTCGTCCTCGGCCTCTTTCTCGACCGGCCGCTGTTTCGCCGCCGAATGTCCGCCGTGGTCGGTCATGTCGCTCCTCCATTATCCTGTCTTGAAGGAACTCCGGACGGGCGCTGACGTTCCCGGCGGCGGAACCCGCCACCCATGAGGATAGAGAGGACAGCGCGTGCACGCGGCTTCGGCCGCGCGCAACGCCTTCAGCGATCGGATGTTCGGAACGGGATCGTCCGTCGCGGGTCACGTCTCCGCTGCGCAAGAACGGCAGCGCGACAGTGACGGTTCCTGCGGCGAGCCTGAACGGAGGAACGAGCGGGCCGCACGGCGGCGGCCCGCTCGTCTACCGGATCAGTTGATCGCGGTCAGGCGCTCCGGCTCGCCGGCCGGTGCGCCGAACTCCGCCGACAGCGCGTTCGCCGCCGCCGTGATCTCCTCGCGCATCAAAGCAAGGTGCGCGTCGGTCGCTCGCATCAGCGGCGTCGAAGCGCTGATTGCGCCGATGACGGTGCCCGCCTGGTCGCGGATCGCGGCGCCGATGCAGATCACGCCCGGCAGATGCTCCTCGCGGTCGAAGGCGTAACCTTCACGGCGCACCTTGCACATCGCCTCGTGGAAGGCGGCAGGGTCGGTGATGGTGTTCTCGGTGCAGCGCTTCATGCCGTTGACGAAGAAGCGGTCGAGATCGCTCTCCGGCAGCCAGGCGAAGATCGCCTTGCCGAGCGAGGTCGCGTGCGGCGCTTCGATGCGGCCGATGCGGCCGGTATCGACGCGCACCGCGTGCCGCGCCTCCTTGACCGCCAGCATGACGACCGTGTCGCCCTGCGGCGTCGCGAGATGCACGGTCTCGCCGGTCGCCGCGTTGATCTTCTCCAGATAGGGCTCGGCCCGGCGCGGCAGGTCGACCTGGAGGCAGGCGTGGCTGAGATAGACGATGCGGTTGCCGAGCGCGTAGAGGCGCCGGCCCGGGATCTTGGCCACGAAACCGCGCTGGATCAGCGTCGCCAGCAGGTGATGGCAGGTCGAGATGTTGAGGCCAGTGCGGTTCGACAGGTCGGTCAGCGTCGTCTCGCCGCCCGCCTCCGCGATGGTCTCGAGCAGGTACAGCGCCCGGTCGACGGACTGGATGCTGTGGCGTTCGCCTTCGGCGCGCACGCGCGGCGGGCGGACCTTTGAGCCCGGTCCGGGCAGAATTTTTGCTTCCATTGGTTTTGTTTCTCCCTGCCCAAATGGAAATGTCACAGGGCGAAGGAGTCAACCTTTTTTCAGCATCGCCAACGTTCTTTTCTTGGGCTGAAATAAAGGAGCCCGTATGCCGGACTTCATGCGCTGCAAAACGACGACGGCCGGCGCCGTGGCCGGCCGCCGGTCGTCCGAGACTGCCTGATTGTCAGGGGTTGGCGCTGCGCAGGCGCCGGGCGGCGCGCATCCGCCGGTCCTGTTCGTAGACCGCCAGCACGAAGACGGCCAGGAACGCGACCGTGAAAAGCCACCCGAACACATCGGTCGCGGTGGCAACTTCGCTGCCGATCGGCCCGCCATCATAGACCAGCGCGACGGCCTCGCCGGCCATCGTGATTGGCAGGCAGATGGCCATGGCGGCAAACAGCACGAGCTTGACGGGGCGGGTCAGCAAATGGGGCATGGCAAATCCTCCGCTGGTGCGGTTTTCGCGCATCGCCCCCGATAACGCTTGTCCCCGTCAGTATTTCCGCCGTGCGCTGAAAAACAATTGCGACACGACCGCGCAGGTCACGGGGAACCGGCGAGCCCGAGTTCAATCTCGATTGCACCGCACAACATCTGCCCGAGCGTGATGTGCATCTCCTGAATGCGCGCCGTCGTGCGCGACGGCACCACCAGGATGTGCTCGGCGAGGCCCGGCAGGTCGCCGCCATCCCTGCCGGTGAGCGCCGCGGTGACGATGCGCATGGCCTTCGCTTGCTTCAGCGCCGCGGTGACGTTCGGGCTCTTGCCCGACGTCGAGATGCCGATCGCGACGTCGCCCGGACGGCCGAGCGCCTCGATCTGGCGCGAGAAGACGCGCTCGAAGCCGATGTCGTTGGCGGCGGCGGTGAGTGCGGAAGTGTCGGTCGTGAGCGCGATGGCCGCGATGGCCGCCCTGTCCGCCTTGTACCGGATGGTCAGTTCGGTCGCGAGATGCTGCGCGTCGGCGGCGCTGCCGCCATTGCCGAAGAACATCAGCTTGCCGCCGCCCTTGAGCGAGGCGACGCAGGCGCCGGTCAGGGCGGCGAAGGCGGGGCCGAGCGCGCCTTGCGTCTTCCGTGCCACATCGTGGTGCTCGGCGAATTCGGCGTTGAAGAAGGCGGCGAGATCCACGCGTTTTCTCCCTCAGGCGGCTTCGCCGCGGAATTCGGGCACCGCGTCGCGCAACAGACCGTAGATCGCGCCGC
>Ga0310811_10003809_pt1 | contig 19001 bp, 19 predicted proteins | sample YCmetagenome_FD_207642 | JGI IMG/M metagenome (GOLD analysis project Ga0310811, IMG submission 207642) | Soil microbial communities from experimental microcosm in Duke University, North Carolina, United States - YC | ecosystem: Engineered > Artificial ecosystem > Soil microcosm > Unclassified ...
CCGAGCTGCGGTTTGCCGTGAATCCCCGCCTGGTCAACGCGCTCGGCGAGCGCACCGAACCCTACGCCGGGCCGCTCGCGATTCTCGTGGACGGCATGACCGGGAGCGCCTCGGAGTGCTTTGCCGGTGGCATGCAGTCGCTCGGGAGGGCCAGGGTGTTCGGCCAGACGTCGATGGGGCAGGCGCTTCCGGCGCTGTTCGATCGCCTCCCGAACGGGGACGTACTCATTCACGCCTGGGGGGATTTCGTGACCGGCACGGGTGTTCGAATCGAAGGCCGCGGCGTCGTCCCGGACGAACCGGTGGCGGTCAGCCGGGGAGACCTCCTCGCCGGCCGCGACGCGACGTTGGAAGCAGCTTTGGCGTGGATAGACAGGGCGAGATAGAGGCGGCCCTTACGGTTGCGCTTGCGTCAGGCCGTTTGATACACTTGCGGCTACCTGCAAGCGGTTCTTTCCAGCCCATCATCAGTCAGGACCAATCCGGGGGAAGTAAGTAAATGGAGCAGCGCCCGCTGCGTCTCGGCGACATTGTGGACGACTATTGTCCACGCGAACGGCGCGTTACCGATCATGCCGTAGTGGCGATGATCGAGGACGCCATCAAACAGACACGCTGCACCGCCTGCGATACGGAGCATCCGTACAAGGGCGGCAAGGCCCCGCGCCGGAAGAAAACGCCGACGACCGGGCGGCTGTACAAGGAAGTCCTTGCAGGCATCAAGGACGCCGACGGACCGCCTGCCGACGACGGCGAACCGACGATCGCGGCATCCTCAGACGAAGCGATCGAGACAGAGTCCGTCGAAGAAGCTGCTTCCGAGGGCTCGCTGGCCGTCGAGGCGCTCGAAGCAGCGGAGCCGCCGGATGACACCACTCCGCTGACGCTCGAGGAGACCGGCAACGAGCCGGAAGGGCCGATCGCCGACGAAGGCCCCGTCCATCGCCCGCTGATACGCGCGACGCTTCCGCGTCCGGACGGCGTCAAAGTCGAGCGGCCGATTCCCGAGTTCACCATCCGCCACAACGGCAACGGCCGGCCGCATGGCAACGGTAATTTCCGCGATGCCCGTGGCGGAGGCAAACCACGCGGCAGCGGTCAGCAGCGTTTCAATCGAGGTCCTGGCGGGGGCGGCGGCGGCGCGCGGCACGGCCGTGGAGGGCCCGGCTTCGGCACCGGCCGTCCTGGCGGCGGCGGATCACGGCGCCGCGGCCGGTAGACATTTCCGAACGACACCGACCCGGGTTCGGCGGAACGGGCGCGGATCCTGATCCTGTGTCGTCCTTTTGAAGCTCTCGATGCTCACCGGAAAGACAGGTCTCGTCGTCGGCGTTGCGAACAAACGATCCATTGCCTGGGCGATCGCGCAGGCCGCATCGAATGCCGGCGCGCGGGTCGCGCTGACGTATCAGGGCGAACGTCTCGAAGAGAACGTCCGCGACCTGTCATCGGCGCTGACGAACCCGCTCATCCTGCCGTGCGACGTCACCGACGACGCGCAGATTGCGCGGGTGTTCGAGGAAGTCGACCGCGAGTTCGGCGGTCTCGACTTTGTCGTCCATGGCGCGGCGTTCGCCCCGCGCGAGGAATTGTCGAATCCCTTCGTGCAGACTACCCGCGACGGATTTCGAATGGCGCTGGACGTCAGCGCGTACTCGTTGATCGCGCTCTCGCGCGGCGCGCTGCCGCTGATGGAGCGGCGGGGCGGCGGCAGCATCCTGACGCTGACGTACCTCGGCAGCGATCGCGTCTTTCCCAACTACAACGTCATGGGCGTCGCGAAGGCTGCGCTCGAATCCGCCGTGCGATATCTCGCGGCAGACCTCGGCCCGAAGAACGTCCGGGTCAACGCGATTTCGGCCGGCCCGATCAAGACCCTCGCGGCATCCGGCATAGCGGGCTTTTCGGGAATCCTGCAGCTGTATCGGGAACGGGCGCCGCTCCGGCGCACGGTCGAGACGTCGGAAGTAGCCGACGCCGCCGTTTTCCTGCTCAGCGACGCCGGCCGGGGAGTGACCGCCGAAGTTCTTATGGTCGACGGCGGCTATCACGCGACGGGGATGTAGCGGGCCTAGCCTCCGACCTTCAGCTCCGACTTGACGTCCCGGACGCCCGGAATGCGCTTGGCCGTCGCGACCGCCTTCTGTTCCTCGTCCGCGGATTTGACCTGACCCGACAGCGTCACGACGCCGCTCGCCGTGGCCACGTTGATCGCGGTCGCGTTGACGCCCGGTTCATTGAGGAGTGCCGTCTTCACGCGCGTCGAGATCGTCGCATCGTCGGTAGTCGACATCGCGTGGCTGGCCGCTCCGCCTGAGGATGCGCCGCAGCCGGCGGATGCCACCGGGCAAATCAAGACGCCCGCGACGACCAGTGCCCGGAGATACTGCACTTTCTGCATTGAAACAACCTCCGGGGAGCGGTCGCAGCAAACTCCGTCCCAACCTTCTTCACCGTTGTTCCGTGTGGATGTTGGGGGATGGCACGCCCAGAGAGGCCAGCGCCGACGTCAGGTCCGTGACCATGGCTGATGGTCCGTATACGAATGCCATGGTGTGTGGTCCGGCGCCGAGCCGATGGAGGTGCGCCGCACCAGCCCGGCCGCGGCCGTGGCGCCATCGGCCGGTCTCTCCCGTCAGCGTCAGTTCCAGCGAAATCCTGCCTTCGCGCTCGAGCGCGCGCAGTTCACGGACATATGCGAATTCGTCCGGGCGGCGCGCGGAGTAGAGCAGCCGGATCACCGGAGCGCGCACCGTCGCCAGCGCATGGATCAGCATCGATCTGACGGGCGCGATACCCGTCCCCCCGGCGACAAAGAGGAATTCGTGCTGCGCTGGCGAGTCGGGAAACGTGAAATTGCCGAGGGGTCCGTGCACGTGAATGTCGGCGCCGCGCGGGATCCGCTCGACAGCCGCCCCGAACCGCCGCGCGGCATCCACCTTCACGAGGAACTGCAGCCAGCCTTCGCGCGCCGTTTCCTCGGGGGCGGAGGCGATCGAATACGGCGTCAGTTCGTCGCCGGCAGAGAGGCCGACCAACGCGGCCTGTCCAGCTTTGTAGGGAAAAGGACGTCCGCCGAGCGAAATACGGATGGTGCGGCTGGTCGGTGTCTCGCGACGGTTGCTGACAAGCTTCACTGAATTCTGAATTGAAGATTGCACTTTACAATCTTCGATTCACGATTCCCTGGCTACAGTATGCCCGTAGCGGCGCGCTGGATGGCGAGATCGTCCAACTCGTGAGAGACGGCCGGCGCGGCCTGAGACCGCCGCGCCGAGTGCATCTTCCGCGCGCTCTTGTCGAGATACATCCGGCTGTCGGCGGTTGCGAGCAGCGCCTCGTACGAATCGCCGTCTGCGGGGAACACCGCCGCCCCGATGCTGACACCGAGCGGCAGCCGCTTGCCCGGCCGCGCTTCGAAATACACCTCGTCGATGCTCTTCTGCAGCTCTTTCCGCTTCGCCTCCGCCTCTTCCCCATTACAGCCGGAGAGGACGACGATGAACTCGTCGCCGGCGTAGCGTACGCAGATATCGTACGGCCGGATCGCCGCACGCAGGACGCGCGCGACCTCGCACAGCGCACGATCGCCGACATGGTGCCCGTGCTGATCGTTGATCTCCTTGAAGTGATCGAGATCCATGACCATCAGCGTGACGTCGGCCTCGAGGCGCTCGGCCCGCGCGAGTTCCCTCGTCAGATGCATGAAGAGGAAGCGCGTATTCGGCAGGCCCGTGAGGGGATCCGTCAGCGAGTCCTCCTGCGTCTGCTCGAAGAGGATCGAGTTGTTGATGACGGCCGCCGCCTGCTCGGAGACCCGATCGAGCAGCCGTCTGTGGTCGTCGCGGTAGAACGCCGCTTCCGTCGAATAGACGGACAGGGTGCCGATGAATCGCTCCTGGAACATGAGCGGGCAGACGAGAGCAGATTGCAGCGCCGTTGTAGGCTCGAACCCCGCGGCTTCCAGATCCGCGCTCGGCCGAGCGTTCACGAGCGGCCTGCGGTTGCGAGCGACCCATCCCGTCAAGCCGTCGCCGCTGCGTACCGCGACCTGCTGCACCTTGTCCGCGTCGGTGCCCGTCGCGAACCGGCAGCGGAGCATCTCGCTTTCCTCGTCGAACAAGAACAGCGCAGCGCACGAGAACGGCACCAGGTTGCTCAGCTTCGCCGAAATCAGCGCCATCGTGTCGGACACGCCAAGGCTCGTCCCCATGGCCTGCGCGATTTCGTAAAGCGCGTAGATCTCGCGATGCGCCAGCGCGATGTCCTCGAAGACGTTCTTCTTGCTCGCCTCCGGCATCAGACCCGTCGCCGGACGTCCGGGCTGGGCTGGTTCTTCAGCGATCTGGCGGCGTACGACGGTCTGATCCAGCGCAGCAGCTTCGGTCTGTAAGGCCGGCAGAAGATCGACGAACGTCGTCACGACCGACGGATCGAGCCCGCGGCCGGATTCCTGTTTGAGCAGGGCGATCGCGGCGTCGAACGTCATCGCCTTGTGGTACGGCCGCTCGGCCATGAGCGCGTCGAAGTAGTCGACGACCGACAGGATGCGGGCGCCAAGTGGAATCTGCTCTCCGCGGAGACCCGATGGATATCCCTTGCCGTCCCATCGTTCGTGATGGCTCAGTATCAGCGGCGCCACCGGATAGGGGAACGGCACGGAACTGACGATGTCGGCGCCGACCTTCGGGTGCGCGCGGATCTTCTGGAATTCCTCGGCCGTCAGCGGACCGGGCTTCGAAAGAATGTGCTCGGGAACGGCGAGCTTGCCGATGTCGTGCAGCAGTGCGGCGGTCTTGACGCCCTGGATGTCGTTCTCGTTCATGCCGAGCGCGCGTGCGACTGCCGTCGCGTAGAGCTGCACGCGGCGGATGTGGGTGTGCGAAGTCTGATCCTTCGCGTCGATCGCCAGCGCAAGCGCTTCGATCGTTGCGAGGTGCAGGTTGCCCAGCTCGCGCACGTGGCGCTGTTCGTCTTCGATGCGGCCCAGATACACCTTGTAGGTGTGATAGGTCAGGTAGAGCGGCGCCGCCGCGAGCGGCGCCAGCCACTGGCCCGAAATGTCCACGAACCACGCGGCGAGCGCTGCGGCGCCTGCGCCGACGAAATAGCTTGGCGCGCTCCAGAGGAAGTTCTGACGCCACACAGCGGCGAGCGACTGACGCGTCGACAGCGTGACGGCCGTGGCGATGATGACGGTGTTGAGCAGGAAATACGTCGTCGCCGCGCCGACGAGCGCCTTCGGAAGCGTACCGAGATTGATGACGCCGGGCACCCCGCCGAGCCACGCGTGGACGGCGCCGGCCCCCTGCACGGTCACGACGAGTGACGCCATGCTGAAGAGCGTGCGGTGCAGCGGGTTCTTTGCCTCGATCCGGAACGTGCACTGGCTGAACGCGCTCGCGGCAGCGACGAGCATCGTGTCGTTCGGCCCGAGGAGGAGCAGCGATGCGAAATCGACCGCGTACGAGACGGACATCGTCGACGACTGCCGCGAGAGCGGCAGGTTCACCTTGAACATCGACGTGACCGACGACATCAGCAGCAGCAGGATGAACAGCCCCAGATGGTGCGTCAGGTCTCGCGGGAAGAACCAGACGAGCATGACGGCGCCGGTCGCGATCATCGCCGCGACGTAGATCCGCGCGGCAATCGGCAGCGACTTCATTGCGGCCTCCTGCCCGTCGCGGTGTCCGCGCCCCACGTCACGTCGGCGCGCCATGACGGCGACGACATCTGGAGCGAGCGGACCGCGACGCGCTGGTTGCCCCAGATCACGTGCCCGCTCCACGCCGTCGGGTCGGTCTGCCCTGCCGCGGTAACGCTGCCGGTTGCCGCGAGCGTGGCCGCGGCTTCGACGGCACCGCGCGCGTTGAGGAACCCTGCGCCCTCGGTGAGCGCATCGTATCCGGCGTGCGTCTCGGCGGTGTATTCGAGGATTGCTTTCACGAGATTCGGCGTCAGCGATGGATTGGCCTGCAGCATCAGCGCGATCGTGCCGCTCACGACCGGCGACGCCATGCTCGTACCCGTGAGCGACAGGTATGGCTGGCTTGCCGTCGTCACCGTGCCCCACACGCGAGCGGCGGGCTTCGTGAGAAACAGGGTGCTGGATGGATCGGCCAGCGATTCGATGCTCACGCCGGGAGCCACGAGATCGGGTTTCGCGAGCGAATCGATTGCCGTCGGCCCGCGCGAACTGAACGGCGCCACGATGTCGTCCCGGATCGAACGGGAGCCGCTGTGCGCGGAGGCGCCGACGGTCACGACCCATGGCGCGTTGCCTGGCGAGCCGATGCCCCCGTACTGCGTTTGCCCGCCGGCGTTTCTGCCGAGATTCCCCGCGGCCGTGACGACGACGATGCCGGCGTCGACCGCGCGCTTTGCCGCGAGCGCCAGCGGATCGTCGAGGTACGATTCGGTCACCAGCGCGGCGACCGACAGGTTGATGACGCGGACCCCGAGCGTGTCGCGATTCGCGATCGCGTAATCGATCGCCGCGATCACGTTGCTGATGTAGCCCTGGCCCGTTTCGTCGAGGACTTTCTCGACGAGCAGCGACGCCGCGGGTGCGATTCCCCGGCGCGAACCGCTCGAGTCGGATCCGTTCCCCGCGAGAATGCCCGCCACATGGGTTCCATGGCCGTAGTCGTCATACGCGGCTGGCTGGAAATTCACGAAATCGACGAACCGGGCGATCCGGGATGCCGAGAGATCGTCATGCGAGTCCATCACGCCCGAGTCGATGACCGCGACCGTGACCCCGCTCCCGTCGTATCCCAGGCGCGTTCGGACCCAGTCGGCGCCGACCGCCTCGGACACGCGCTCGGCCGGGCCGACTGCGGCGGGGGCGTCTTCGGTCACCGCACGCACGACCCGACCGGCGGCGACCGTGGCAAGCTCCGCGTGAGCCGGCAGGCACACGAGAGCGAGCAGCGCCGAAACCAGAAGGCGGCGAACCATCATGCGTTGCTTGAACTGCCTGGGCGGTGCAAGCGCGCTGCCGCAGGAGACGCCGCTTTCGTCAGCAGCTAAATGGCTGATTTCTTGGTGGTTACTCGTATTTGACACGGCGAAATTCTGGCCGCGGCCGGCGCCTCTCGAAGCGCTATGTTCCGTTCCGCGACAGTCGCACCGATAAAGGTCATTCGCGCTCGACAACATCGGCTATCCGCGGTCGGCGGCGGCGCGCACGTCGCCGTTTTTGGCCCGTGCCCGTACGCCAGGTTTTGCTTCGGTTTCGAGCGCGTATTCCACGATTTTCCGGTACAGCGTTCCTCGGCTGATCTCGAGGACTTCAGACGCCTGTTTCTTGTTCCACTGCACGCTCTCGAGGACGCGCAGGATGTGCGCGCGCTCGGCCTGCGCCAGCGACGGCAGCCGGTCCGACGACGATTCCGACGGCGCTTCGGGCGCGTGGAGGAACTCGATGTCGGTCGCGCGGATGACGCGTCCCGGCGACGACAGCGCCGCGCGCGAGACCGTGCTCTCGAGTTCGCGGATGTTTCCCGGCCAGTGATACTGCATCAACAGGTCTGTGCCCTCTTTGGAGAGCGACTTGCCGTCGAGCGGCAGCCCGTTCGCCGCGCAATAGCGCGCGAGGAATCGCTGCGCGAGCACGGGGATGTCGCTCGATCGTTCCCGCAGCGACGGAAGACGGATCGAGAAGGCGTTGACGCGATAGTACAGATCCTCGCGGAACCGGCTGTCGCGGACGAACTGCTCGAGCGGGCGGTTCGTTGCGGAAATCAGCCGGAAGTTGACTTCGATCGACGTGTTGCCCCCCAGCCGCTCGAACCGCCGTTCCTCGAGCACGCGCAGCAGTTTTGCCTGCGCGACGATCGACATGTCGCCGATCTCGTCGAGGAAGAGCGTGCCGTTGTTCGCCAGCTCGAGTCGGCCCTGCTTGCGATCGTGCGCGCCGGTGAACGCGCCCTTCTCGTAGCCGAATATTTCCGACTCGAAGAGCGTGTCGGGCAGCGCCGCGCAGTTGACCGCCTGGAACTTGTTCGTGCCGCGCCGGCTCAGCTCGTGGATCATCCGCGCGACCACTTCCTTGCCCGATCCGGTCGGCCCGAGGATGAGCACCGAGATGTCCGACTTCGCAGCCGTGCGGATCCACTCGAAGATGACGAGCATCTTCTCGTCGCGGCCGATCATCTCGCGAAAGCGCTGGACCGCGGGCGAACGGTCTTCGTGGCTGACCGTGGCTCGCCGTTCGAGAAACGCATCGAGCAGCTCGCGAAGGACGTCCGTCTCGGGCGGCACGAACTGATATTTCGAACCGTGCCCCGCGCCGGTTTTCCGCGCGACGCCGAACGCCACCAGCTCGCGCACGCAGTTCTCGACGTCCAGGCGCAGCCGTCCGAACGTCTGCATCAGCGACTCGACGTCGAACGCATCGTCGGGGCGGGCGCACAGGAACCGCAGGATCGCCGCTCGCAGCGGCGACTGCACGAGGCCCTGGAAGCGGGACTCCATTTCGGCGGGATCCAGGCGCCGGGCGGCGACGGGTACGGTGTCGTTCGACATGCGTTCAGGCAGACGGCGGCTGCGACTTCCCGTAGTAGGCGCCCTGGAATTCGTTGATCAGGCGTTTCATCTCGATGGCATCGTGTTTCAGGTGGCCGTGGCAGGTCACGGGATCGGATCCGCCGCTCGTTTCGATGACGACGTTCGAGAAAAACAAATTCGTATCCACCTCCACCGACGAGATGTGCGCCATGTGGATCGAGTGCTCGCGTCGGCCCAGCCACTGGGGGGTGTACTGCACGACGCTCGTCGGCGTGACCGCGACCTGCGTCGGAAACAAGTGATTCCCCTTGCTCCACCGACTCGCGCGGAACACGTGCTCGCCCGCGACGAGACGTCCGCGGGAGAGAACCCACCAGACGAGGAGCGCAATCACCGCCCCGACGATCGCGACGGCGGTCCAGACGTACGGAAGAGCGGAGTGCATGTTGATCGCGGTCGCCCGGCGAGGGTGGTACGTTCGCTCCGGAAGGCGCCGGCTGTCAAGTGTATCGGCCGGAACCCGTTTGGGCTGCAGCAGTTTCAGCTATGATCGACACATGCCGCATCGTCCCTCGACAGACGCCAAGGGCGCGCCGGGTGGCCGTGGACGGGGCGCCGGCGCCCCGTATCTGTCGGGAAAACAGATTCGGTATTACCGACCCCGCGGGAGCGCCGACGTTCGTGCCCTGATCGACGGCGGTTTTCAGGCCTTCAACGCCGGGCGGCTGTCGGAAGCCTGCCACATCTTCGCCGACAAGATGCTGGCGCCCGAGAACGACACGACCATCGGGCTGACCGTCGCGGGCGCGCTGACGCCGGCGGGGCTCGGCGGGTGCGTCATCGAGCTGATGGACCGCGGCCTGGTCGATTTCATGATCAGCACGGGCGCGAACCTGTATCACGACCTCCACTACGCGCTGAACTTCTCGCTCCATCGCGGTTCGCCATTCCTGGACGATGTGGAGCTGTACGAGCACGGGATCATCCGCATCTACGATGTACTGTTCGCGGCAACGGTGCTCCTCGAGACCGACCAGTACATCCGGGACTTCCTCGAGCGCGCAGGCTTCGAAGGACCGATGTCGACGTCCGAGTTCCACTACCGCCTCGGCCAGGATCTGCTGCAGCGCACACCGGACTGCGCGGAATACTCCGTGGTCGCCAAGGCGGCGCAGTGCGGTGTGCCCATCTACACCTCCTCACCGGGCGACAGCTCGATCGGGATGAACATCGCCTACCACGAGCTGATGAACGGCAGTACGTTCATGATCGATCCGAACCGCGACGTGAATGAGGTGTGCGCGATTATTCTTGCGGGGAGGCAGAATGGCTGCGTAATCCTGGGCGGCGGCTCCCCGAAGAATTTCTACCTCCAGGGTCAGCCGACCTTGTGGGAGGTCTACGGAATTCCCAAGGGTGGCAACGACTACTTCATCCAATTGACGACGGACCAGGTCGTGTGGGGCGGACTGTCGGGTGCCACGCCGTCGGAAGCGGTGAGCTGGGGCAAGGTGAACCCGGGCGTGCTGCCGGACACGGTCGTCGCCTACTGCGATTCGACGATCGCCTTTCCGCTGTTCTGCGAGTACGCGGTCGGATCGCAGCACAACCGTCGCGCGCGTCGGGAACTCGTCCACAAACGCGAAGCCCTCGTGGCCGACCTGCTGCGGCAGGCGCGGGAGGCGAAAGGAAAGCCGATTGAAAGCGAGCCGGCGGAGATCGATCGGCACCGGTAGCCGGCGCGGCCGGGTGGCCCGGGTTCTTGGGCCTCGAATGGGTGCTTGGTAGCTGCAAGCTGTGGGAACGCTGTCATCTGAATTGTCGCCGATCGTCGAGCGTACGGCCGATCAGCCGCGCATCTATGCCGACGCCAATATCCCGACCGGGGTCGTGGCTTACATGCGCGAACGGCTCGGGTGGGACGTGTTCTTCGTGCTCGAAGACCACGCGATGCGGCGCGCGCGGGACGTGGAGCACTTCCGCCTCGCGCGGCAGCTGCGACGGACGCTCGTGACGCTCGATCGCGATTACCTGGACGACCGGCTGTTTCCGCCCGAGGAAGGCGCCGGCGTCATCGTGTTCTCGGCGCCGGACGAACGCTGGCTGCAGCGGCTGCTGAAACGCGTCGACCGCGAAGCGTTTTCGGGCGGCGCCGCGCTTCCGTTCGCCGGGCGCAAATTCCAGTGCCACATCGGACAGACGGATGGCGAAGTTGGCGCGCACGCCTGCGAGTAAGTGCCAGCCACGATGATCCGCCTCGCCGGTGCGGATCTCGTGCTGCCCGATCGCGTCCTGACCGGCACGGTCGTCATCCACGGCGATCGCATTGCCGCGATCGAGAGCACGGTTTCCGCGGCGCCCGCCGCGGCAGGCGTTGTGAATTTCACCTTCGCCGATCACTACATCGTCCCTGGATTCGTCGACGTTCACGTGCACGGAGTCGACGGACATGATTCCCTCGACGGTGGAGACGCGATCCGCCGGATCGCGGAACTGCTGCCGCGATACGGCGTGACGGCATTCTGTCCGACCACGATCGCGTGCGATCCGGCTGCGCTGCGTGCCGTGCTGCAATCAGTCGCGGAGGCTCGAAGTTCGCGACCTGCAGGCGCGCGCGTACTGCCCGCGCATCTCGAAAGCAACTTCATCAATCCCGACTTCAAGGGCGCGCAGCCGTTCGAGTGCCTCCGGGTCCCGTCTGCGCCGCGGGGCGCATTTCGCTGGGGCGGCGACGACATCCTCGACGAGATCGCCGCGGCGCGGCCGGATGTCGGCATCATCACGATCGCTCCGGAGCTGGACGGCGCGCTGCCGCTCATCGCGGACCTGGCGTCGCATGGACATCACGTCTCGCTGGGCCACTCCGGCGCGTCGTACGAGCAGGCCTTGCAGGGCATCCGCGAAGGCGCCCGGCAGGCGACGCATCTCTTCAATCGCATGACGCCCGTCGGGCATCGCGAACCCGGGTTGGCGGGTGCTGTCCTCGAGTCCGATGACGTGGTCGCCGAACTCGTCTGCGACGGCGTCCACGTGCATCCGGCGATGATGCGGGTGGCGCTTGCAGCCAAACGGCCGGAGCGTATTATGGCGATCACCGACGGGACCGCCGGCGCCGGTCTCGCCCGCGGGTCCCGCGCGGTACTCGGCGGACGCACGATCACGGTCGGGGACGCCGCGTACCTGGACGATGGGACGATTGCGGGAAGCGTGCTCACGATGGACCGCGCGTTCGCGACGCTGACGGGTTCCGCTGGCTTGAGCCTGAGCGACGCCGCGACGGTCTGTGCAACGACCCCGGCGCGGGCGCTGGGTTTACAGGGATTTGGCGTGCTGGCGGCTGGCGCCATAGCCGACCTGGCCGTGCTCGATCGTCAGTTTCGGGTGGTACAGACGTGGATTGCTGGCAATCTCGTTTACTCGGAGGGGTCATGAACGCACTGCGGAACTCTCCAGGGCAGACGGCCGTCAAAGCCCGTATGAAATGCGTACTCCCCGCGGCCGCCGTGCTGGTATCGGCCGCGCTGACCGGCGGCTGCGTCGTCGTCGACTCGCAAGGCCACATCACGCGCGACGAGAAGCGGTTCACCGTCAGCGGTACGCCGGATTTGCGGCTGACCACCTTTGACGGATCGATTGAAATCCGTGCCGGCGCCGATCGCGAGGTGATCGTCGAGATCGAGAAGCGCGGTCCGACGCAAGAGGAAGTCGACAAGCTGCAGGTCGACGCGAAGCAGGATGGCGATCGCATCGAGATCGAGGTCAAACATCCCTCGCATGACGTGGTCTTCGGCTTCGGCCACATGACGCCCACTGCCAGGCTCATCGTCACGATGCCGAAGTCCGGCAACGTCGTCGCGAAGAGTGGAGACGGATCGATTCGGATCGAGCGCATCACCGGCCATCTCGACCTGCGTACCGGCGACGGCAGCATCCGCGCGAATTCAATCGGCGGTGATGTCACGCTGCAGACGGGCGACGGATCCGTCGCGCTCGACGGCATCACGGGACGGCTTGACCTGCAGACGAGCGATGGAAGCGTGACCGTCGCTGGAACGCCGGATGTCGCGAGAGTGCATACCGGCGATGGATCGATTACGTTCCGGGCCGAGTCAGGCGCGGTGATGAAGGACGACTGGTCGTTCACCAGCGGCGACGGCGGCGTGTCGCTGTATCTGCCCGGCGATTTCTCCGCCGAGCTGGATGCGTCGACCGGCGACGGCTCCGTGCACAGCGACCTGTCGGTTGCCGGCGGCGGCGGCGACAACGGCGAACGGAAATCGCTGCGAGGCCAGATCGGGCACGGTGGCAGGCTGCTGAAGATACGGACCGGCGACGGGTCGATACGCCTCCGCTCCAGCTAGCGTCGACGAGGCGACTCTCGCATTCAGGGAGCGCTGTAGGTCGCGACAGAGGTCGGCGTTTCCCACACACGCACGGCGACAATGTCGAGGCCCTGCTCGCGGGCCTTCTCGAAAATCAATCGCGCAATCCGCTCGACGGTCGGATTGCTTTCCAGCAGATACATCGGTTCTCCGAGCTTCCGCATCGGCTCGACGAGCGGGTCGTCCTCACGCAGGATCATCTTGTGATCCAGCTCGCGATCGATCCAACCTTTCACGATGCGCTTGATGTCGCTGAAGTCGGCCACCATGTTCCGATTATCGAGACGGTCCGTTCGGACATCGACCTCGACGGACGCGTTGTGTCCGTGGGGATGCTTGCAGACGCCGTCGTAGTCGAGCAGGCGGTGCCCGTAACAGAACTCGATACGTTTCGTCACCAGGTACATGTCCGAAAAGTATAGCGCCGTCCTTCTCTCAGGCGGTCTGGACAGCGCCGTGTTGCTGGCGTTTGCCGCGCAAACGGCGCCCGTCGTACCGATTTACGTGAGCGTCGGGTTTGCGTGGGAAGCCCAGGAGCGCCGGATGGTCGAGCGCCTGCTCGCGTCGCCTGTCCTGTCCCGCCTCGCCATCGCACCGCTGGCGACGTTGTCGTTCGACATGCGCGACGTCTATCCGCCCTCGCATTGGGCCGTTCGGGGCGACGCGCCAGGGTTCGATACGCCGGACGAAGACGTCTATATCGATGGACGCAACATCACGCTCCTGTCCAAGGCGTCGATCTACATGGCGCGGCACGACATTCCGCGGGTTCTGATGGGGCAGCTGGCGAACAACCCGTTCCCCGATGCGAGCGCGGAGTTCTTCGGCGCGATGGCGCGCGCGTTGAGCGTCGGCCTTGCGGCGCCAATCGAGGTCGCTACGCCGTTCACGACGAAATCGAAGACGGACGTGATCCACCTCGGCCTCGAGCTGGGCGTCCCGTTCGAGTTGACGCTCTCGTGCATGCAGCCGGAAAACGGCCAGCACTGCGGCCGCTGCAGCAAGTGCCGCGAGCGGCGCGACGCGTTCATCGAAGCCGGGGCCGACGACCCGACACCCTACCGCACGCGACCGCTTCGTTGAGCGTTCACCTCTTGAAAGGCAGCTCGTAGGAGAAGTACCCGAACACGCCGGCGGACGTCGTCCCCTCGCTCCATGAAACGGGAATGGCGAGACCGATGATGATCTGCGTTTCCGGATCGAGGTTCCAACCGCCGCGAATCCCTGGCGATATCGTGAACGTTCCGGTCCGTTCCCTCGTGACCAGAGGACCCTCCTGCGACCCGGTCCGCGGTGTCGCCGTGACGCGCTGATCAAATGACAGGACGGATTCGAGCATCAGGTTCACCATCGGCGCCGCACGGTAGATGGCGCTGCCGGCCACGGCTGGCGTCTCGAGCCAGACATGTTCGGGCGAGCGGAGCCAGGTGATCCCGGCGTTCCCGTGGAAATACCAGTCTCCACGCTGCTTGCTGAACGGGAGGTTCGTCTGGATGCCCGGTGAACTGGGCCCGCGGCCGCTCGGGAGAATCGCGCTGAGGCGCGGCGCAAACGCCGGCCGCCCCGGACCCTCCTCATAGACCTGCAGCCGGTAGTTCACGAGCAGATCGCCGACGCCGGACGAATCGAAGGGCAGCGTGTACGACAGTTGATGACGCACGCCCGGCACCGGCCATTCCTGTGTGTACGTCAGCAGCCATGCATCGTTCTGCCGGCTCCAGTTGACGATGTTCTGTACGATGCGCGGTTCCTGGTTGAACGCCTCTTCCACCAGAAATGAGTTGTCGACGATCTTGAACGGATCGGCTGCCGGCGGAGGCGCTGCGGCCGGCGACTGCGCGAGAAGCGTGAGAAGGATGACGACGTTCACGCCGCATAATCCTAGCCGAAGGTGCGCCTGCGCGCCTGCAATCCGACGTGCGAAGATGGACACGGACACGCGGTACCGGATGACGAGATCTCTGACGAACGCGTTCGAAAGCGAAGAGAGCAAGCGCCGCTACGTCAAAGGACTCTTCGCGACGATCGCCGACCGCTACGATCTCATCACGCGGATCCTTTCCTACGGGATGGATCAGCGATGGAAGAACAGGCTGGTCCGGTCGAGCGGTGCCGCGCCCAACATCGCAGCGCTCGACCTCGCCTGCGGTACCGGTGACATCGCCTTCGCGCTTGCGGCGCGTGGAGCGGCCGTGACAGGCCTCGACGTGACACATCGCATGCTGCAGCTTGCACGCTCGAAGCGTCCCTCCTCGGGCCAGACGCCAGCCTTCGTGACCGGCGACATGATGGCGCTGCCGTTCTCCGACAGCGCGTTCGATCTGATCACGACGGGCTATGGCATCCGCAATGTGCCGCGGATCGAGACCGCGCTCGCGGAGATTCACCGCGTGCTCCGTCCAGGTGGTGTCGTCCTGTCGCTCGACTTCAACCGTCCCGAGAACGGCGCCGCGCGCCGTTTCTATCTCGCGTATCTCTCCGTCGTCGGCTCGACGCTCGGCTGGATCCTTCATCGGGATCCCGATACCTATCGATACATCCCCGAGTCGATACGACGATATCCGGGTGCGCACGGCGTTGCCCGATTGATGGAGAGCACCGGATTCGTCCACTGCACGGTCCAGCCGCTGCTGAGTGGACTCATGGCGATCAATTCGGGAACGGCGGCCAAGTAAGCATCAAGGGGTACGAACTGCTATGCTGCGGCGGATGGACGTTTCAGACGTGCGCCGCCGGTTGCGAGCGGTCATCGAGGACGCCAGGCGCCGTGCAAGCGAGCGCCGCGCGCTCCTCGACGAGGCGACGCGCGCGTATGAGGCCTTTCTTCCGGAGGTCGCCGTGCCGGCGTTCCACGCGGTCGCTCAGGCGCTCGTCGGCGAGGGACTCCGGTTCAAGGTCTTCACGCCTGGCGACGCGGTGCGCCTCACGCCGGAGTACTCGCAGGAAGACTTCATCGAGGTCGCGCTCGATGCCACCGGCGACACACCTTCGCTCGTGCTTACATCCTCCCGCGGCCGCGGCCGACGGCGTGTCGTCGTTGAAACGCCGGTTTTCGAAGGCCGCGCGATCGCCGAAATCGTTCAGGACGACGTGATCGAGGCGGTGTTCGAGGCGCTGCCGCCACTCCTCGCGCGCTGAAACGCCGGCTCAGGCGATAGCGCCGGCCGTTCGAAGCGACGCGACCTGGTCGTCGCTCAAGCCCACCTCGTTTTGCAGGATCGCCGCCGTGTGTTGGCCGAGTGATGGCGGAGGTGTGCGGATCGCCGGAGACGTCTCCGAGAGCTTCATCGGATTGCCCAGGACCCGCACGTGGCCGGCGATCGGGTGGTCGAGCGGCACGATCATCTCCCGCGCGGCAAGCTGCGGGTCGGCGAGTGCTTCTGTGACGCTCCGGACCGCGCCGCAAGGGACGCCGGCGTCAGTGAGCGCGCGTACGACGCGATCGCGCGTCCAGCGGACAAAGATCCCGCTGAGCACGCTCCGCAGCTCGCCGTAGTGATGCACGCGGTCGCTGTTGGTCGCGAACCGTGCATCAGACGCAAGCGCCGGCGACTCCAGGACGGCCGCCATCCTGCGGAATTGATCGTCGTTTCCGACCGCCAGCACGAAATCGCCATCGGCCGTTGCAAACGTGTCGTAGGGCGCGATGGAGGGATGCTGATTACCCATGCGCCCAGGCGACGTGCCCGTCGCAAAGACGATCCCCGCCTGATACGTGAGAAGTGACGCGACGGTGTCCAGCATCCCGAGGTCGACGAGCTGACCGCGGCCGGTGCGGGCACGCGCGAGCAGGGCCGCGAGTATGCCTTGCGCGGCGAAGAGGCCCGTCGCCAGATCGGCGATTGCGACGCCGAGCCTGAAGGGCGGCCCGTCGCGGTCTCCGGTGATGCTCATGAGGCCGCCTTCGGCCTGCATCACCGCGTCGTACCCCGGTTCTGCGCGTCGCGGTCCCGTCTGTCCAAACCCTGAAATCGAGCAATACACGAGGGATGGCCGCCTGACCGCGACGGCGGCGTAGCCGAACCCGAGACGTTCCATCGTTCCGGGCCTGAAGTTTTCCACGATGACGTCGGCGCGATCGATCAAAGCCTCGACGATCGGCCGGGCGCCGGGATGTTTGAGGTCGAGCGCCAGCGATTCCTTGTTCCGGTTGACGCTCAGAAAGTACGAGCTCTCGCCCTCGAGAAACGGCGGACCCCACGCGCGTGTCTCGTCGCCGCGCCCGGGCTGCTCGATCTTGATGACCCTGGCACCGAGGTCGGCGAGCTGCATCGTGCAGTACGGCCCAGACAGGACACGGCTGAAGTCGAGGACGAGGAGTCCGTCCAGCGGGCGCATCCTACCGCTGCCCCCGCCGGATCGTGAGGAGGTCCGTGATCAGCGCGTACGCCGTCATCGTCAGTCCGCCGCTCAATTGACAAATCGCGACATCGCCGAGCAGGTCGGTTTCGAGCACGAGCGCGTTGGCCATGCCGCGCAGGCTCGCGAGGAGATCCGTGTCTGGGAGTTCGACCGGACGCACCGATGCGGCGATGCCGTTCGCGGATCGGCGAGCCGACGCGACGAGACGGACGCGGGTGCCGCGCGCGCGCGCTGCCATGGCGAGGCGAGCCGTGGCGTGACCGATGCCTTCGCGCTCGACCGCCTGCGGCGTCATCCGAGCGCGCAGCAGGACATTGGCCAGCGCCGACGTCTTTGCAGCGGCATCCCAGCCGTCGACGTCGAGCGACGGGTCGGCCTCCGCAATGCCCTCCGCCTGCATCCGCGCGAGCGCGCCGTCGAAGCTCTCTCCTTCTTCGATCGCGGTCAGGATGTGGTTCGTCGTGCTGTTGATGACGCCTCTGAAGCCGCGAATCTCGACGGCCGGGAGGGTGTCGCGCACGAGATTGAAGACGGGGATGCCGTCCATGACCGCGCCCTCGAACAGGAACGAAACGCCGCGATCGGCGGCGAGCGCGCTCAGCTCTTCGTACGCGAACGCTGCGGGTCCTTTGTTGGCGGTCACGACGTGACAGCCCGCCTGCAGCGCCGCACGAACGTGGTCGGTCGCCGGCTGGCCCGCTCCAATGTCGAGCAGTGTCGTTTCAACCGCGATTTTCAGATCGGCCGGGGAGTCGGCGAGCGCGCGAATTGCGTCGAAGCTGTTTCCGGCATCGCCGAGGCGCGACATGGGATCGCGATCCAGTACGCCGGCCAGGTCTACCGCGTCGACACCCGACGCGTTCGCGATCGAGCCGTGGCGCCCGGTCGAGATGGAGACGACGCGGCAGTCGAGGTCGTAATCGAGCGAGAGCCAGTCGCGGCGCTCGTCAAGCAGGCGCGCGAAGCGCCGGCCGACGTTGCCGAATCCGATCAGCGCGAGGTCCGCGCGCATATCGACGGGAGCATCGTTCGGAAGTGTAGTCGAATTCGTTGCATACGTTATCCTCTGAGGGTCGATGACACTCGATGTCCTTCCACGGCTCGTATTGATTCCCGCCGGCGAGTTTTCCATGGGCGCCGCGGATGGGGACGAGGACGAACGTCCGGTCCACACTGTTCACGTGGACGACTTTCTGATCGGCGTCCACCCGGTCACGAACGCCGAGTACGCGCGGTTCGTTCGCGACACGGGCCACCGCGCTCCGTCGATCTACGAGCTGCCGCTCGTCGTGAGCGTCGGCGGCATCGAGCGCGAACGCACGTTCCGTCTCACGGCCTCCCCGTACGAATGGGTCAAGTCGCAGCCGTCAGCCGACCGGCTCGATCATCCCGTTACGCTCGTGCGCTACGACGACGCGTCTGCGTACTGTGCGTGGCTGGCCACGGTGACCGGGCGCGCGTTCCGTCTTCCGACCGAAGCCGAATGGGAAAAGGCCGCGCGCGGCGGCGTGGAGTCGAAACGTTATCCCTGGGGCGACACGTTCGAGACGCAGATGGCGAATTTCCTCCGCGATCCTGCCGCACGGGAGGCCGCTGGCACGACCAGATGCGAGACGTATCAGGCAAACGGATTCGGTGTGTACGACGCTGCGGGCAACGTCTGGGAATGGGTCCAGGACTGGTACTCGCCGACGTACTACGGTGCCTCGCCGCCTCGCAATCCGACCGGACCTCCGCGCGGCC
>Ga0310811_10003810_pt1 | contig 19000 bp, 18 predicted proteins | sample YCmetagenome_FD_207642 | JGI IMG/M metagenome (GOLD analysis project Ga0310811, IMG submission 207642) | Soil microbial communities from experimental microcosm in Duke University, North Carolina, United States - YC | ecosystem: Engineered > Artificial ecosystem > Soil microcosm > Unclassified ...
GCGGCATCATTGTTCTGCCGGGCGATCTCGATCCCGTCATCCGGGACCTTGGTATTGATAAAGTCCCGTTCAAACTGCTCCCTTGTCGGTCGCGCCGCGATCACCGTCGCCGGCAGATACTGCGCATCCACCGTCATCAGCTGGATCAAACTGATCTGGTTGCCTTTAACCGTATCCTGGGCGGTATTGTACAGGATGGGCTTGTAGCCGACACTCGTAAATTCTATCTGGTCCCCCTTCAGCACAACGATCGAGAACACCCCCTGGTCGTTGGAAAAGGTCCCCTGGTTCCTCCCCTTCACCACGATACTCACCGCGGGTATCGCCTTCAGGCTGTCAGCTGTCATAACGACACCATAAATCTGTACAACTGAATCTTTAAGCTTGTCAAATTGAGCATGTACGGCAAAGGGGGCGGACAAAAGCAGAAAGTATAGTACAAGTTTTTTCATTCAGCTCAAAATTAAACTTTTAATTACTCAAGCACAAAATTCGTAAACAAAGTACGGCCCGCAGTGGTTAATTTTGTCTCAAAATAGCCTTTTTAACAAAATCTTGCTAAACTGGGCGGAGCCCAGTTTAAAAATCAAATAAATATGACCTCTGAAAAAGTTTTGGCCGCCCTCAGCAACGTACAGGAACCCGATCTCGGCAAGGATATCGTGACGCTGAACATGGTGCAGAATCTCGAGATCGACGGCAACTATGTTGCCTTTACCGTGGTCCTCACCACCCCGGCCTGCCCAATGAAGGACCACATCAAGAACGCCTGCGTCAACGCAATAAAATTGCTCGTCAATAAAGATGCCACGGTGAACGTCCGGTTCACTGCCAACACCACCACGCAACGCAAAGATGCGCGCGAAGTATTGCCGAAAGTAAAGAATATCATCGCCGTCGTCAGCGGCAAAGGTGGGGTAGGGAAGAGCACGGTGGCTGCCAATTTTGCGCTCGCACTCGCCCGTGGCGGCGCGAGCGTCGGACTCATGGACGCCGATATCTATGGCCCAAGCGTTCCGATCATGTTTGGCGTCAGGGGCCAGCGCCCGATGATGACCGATGGCGGCGAGAACGGGAAAGGCCTGATCGTTCCGCTGGAAAAATATGGAATCAAGCTAATGAGCATCGGCCTGCTCGTCGATGAAAAGAATGCCGTGGTCTGGCGCGGCCCGATGGCCAGCAGCGCGATCCGCCAGTTCGTGACCGACGTATTCTGGGACGAGTTGGATTACCTCGTCATCGACATGCCCCCCGGCACCGGCGATATCCATCTCACCCTCCTGCAGACGGTACCGGTCACCGGTGTCATCGTCGTCACCACCCCGCAGGACGTCGCCCTCGCCGATGCAAAGAAAGGCATCGCGATGTTCGGCCAGGCACAGCTGAAAGTGCCCATCATCGGGATGGTGGAAAACATGAGCTGGTTCACCCCCGCCGAGCTCCCCGATCACAAATACTATATCTTCGGTAAGGAAGGCGGCAAACGCCTCGCCGAAGAATATGATATCCCCTTCCTCGGCCAGATCCCGCTGGTACAAAGCATCCGCGAAGGCGGCGACAAAGGCGTCCCCATCATGATGACCGATGACGCCATCACCAAAAAAGCCTTCCTCGACTTTGCCGGCAATGCCGCCCGCAGCATCGCAATGCTCAATGCAAACATCACCAAAGAAAAAGTAGCGGAAACAGTCGCTTAAAACTTAAAATGAGAGTTTGGCCCTGCAATAGTTCAGAAAGGCCCGGATCAACTGGAACAACACGAGCCCAAGCACCATCCCGCCTACCAGGCCGCAAAAGCCGCCAATGCCCAGCACGGCAACCCGGCTGAGATGGAGATGATAGATGCGGTTGATCAGAAAGAAGGCGATCTCCCCGATCAGGATACCACTCAGACAACCCGTGACAGCCACGACCGTTTTAAAGCCGGCGCCGATGCTCTTCCGGTAAAGCCCTACAAGCACACCCGCGGAGAGGACACCCGCAGTCACAAGGCCCAAAAGCACCAGCAATGCAATACTTACCAGCATCGATCCGACAAGCGTAGCCCCGACGACGATACAGACAAAAGCAATGGCAATAGCCAACAAAAAAACATTGAATTCCTCATCCGGCCGCAGGCCGGAATCCGTTTGAGCGTGCAGCCCACCCGCGCATAGCAACTGCGCAGCGATCAGAAAAAAGGTTAGCGCTCGTTTCATGGTAAGTTAGGTGTACCATAAAAATACGTATTTTCCGTAACTTACGGCATGTACATCCCCCGCCGATACGAAGAAAAGGACACCGAAAAGATCCACTCATTCATCCGCGAGAACTCCTTTGCCATCCTGGTTTCCATCCAGGACGGCCGCCCCATCGGCACCCATATCCCCCTCCGGCTCGAGACCGGTGCGGATCGAGAAGCCTGCTTGATGGGCCATATCTCCCGCGGCAACGAACAGAAGCATACCCTCACCGCCGGCGCAAAGGTCCTCGCCATCTTCCCCGGACCCCATGCCTATGTCTCGCCGCGCTGGTACACCGAAATGAAGGTGCCTACCTGGAACTATATCTCCGTCCACATCTATGGAACCATCAGCATCGTCGAAGGCGAAGAGCTCCGCGCCGCCCTCTCCCGCCTCATCGATACCTACGAACATCCCCAGCCCCAACCCGTCCACATCGACGAGATCCCCGAAAAAGAACTCCAGGCCGATCTCCGCGGCATCGTCGGCTTCCGCATCTCCATCGACGAGATCCAGGCCGCTTACAAGCTCAGCCAGAACCGCGACCCGCAAAGCTATCACCAGGTGATCGATCACCTCTCGCAAGGCGATGAGACGGCCCGCGCCGTCGCTGCGGAAATGGCAAAAAGGAAATTATAGTACCTTTACCCCATGACGCGTCAGCAGCTCTCCTCCTTCATCCGTAGCACCGGCTCCTATCTCTGCGTAGGGCTCGATTCCGACCCGGCTAAGATCCCCCCGCATCTGCGCAGCCGTAAAGACCCCGTTTTTGAATTCAACAGGCAGATCATCGACGCAACCAAAGACCATTGCATCGCCTACAAGATCAACACGGCCTTCTACGAAGCCGATGGGGTCAAAGGCTGGGAGACCATGGAACGAACGGTCAACCATATCCCCAAGACTCACTTTACCATCGCCGACGCCAAACGCGGCGATATCGGTAATACCTCCGCGCAGTATGCCCGCGCCTTCTTCGAAACCCTCCCATTCGATGCGATCACCGTCGCCCCCTACATGGGGGAGGACAGCATTCGCCCCTTCCTCGAATACAAAGATAAATGGACCATCCTGCTGGGACTTACCTCCAATACCGGCGCAAGCGATTTCGAGCTGCAGCCCGCCGGCGACGGACCCCTGTATGAAAAAGTGCTGACTACCGCCGCCCGCTGGGGTACGCCCGACAATCTCATGTATGTCATCGGCGCCACCCAGGCCGCTGCCTTCACCCGCATCAGGAGCCTCACCCCCGATCATTTTTATCTCGTCCCCGGCGTCGGGGCGCAAGGCGGTAGCCTCGAGTCGATCTCGAAAAAAGCCATGAACAAGGACATTGGCCTCCTGGTCAACGCCAGCCGCGCCGTCATCTATGCCTCCTCAGGCGAAGACTTCGCCGCCGCCGCCCAAAAGGCAGCCTCGGGTTATCAGGAAGAAATGCGGAATTATGTCAGCGCGGTCACCGCTGCCGGTTGATATTCCTTCTCGCTTTTCGCGATCACCAGCGTCGCCACCCCGTTTCCGATAATATTGGTGATGGCCCGGGCCTCACTCATGAATTTGTCAACGGCCAGCAGAAAGGCCAGCCCCTCCACCGGGATCTTTTGGATGGCCGTCAGCGTCGACGCCAATACAATAAACCCGCTTCCGGTAACACCGGCCGCCCCCTTAGAGGTGACCATCAAGATACCCAGGATGGTCAGCAGCTCACCAGGGCTCAGCGACACATTGTACAGCTGCGCCAGAAAGATCACCGACATCGAAAGATAAATAGAAGTGCCATCGAGATTGAAGGAATAACCCGTCGGCACGACCAGCCCGACCACCGGCTGGCTGCAACCCATCGTCTCCAGCTTGGCCATCAGCGAAGGCAAGGCCGCCTCCGAAGAAGAGGTCCCCAGTACGATCAGTATTTCCTCCCTGATATTCTTCAAATAGGTCCAGACGTTCAATTTAAAATACCGCAGGATCAGCCCCAGCACCACGAACACAAAAAGGATCATCGTCCCATAAACAGTAAGCATCAGCTTCCCAAGCGGGATCAGGGTCCTGATCCCATATTTCCCGACCGTGTAGGCCATCCCACCGAAAGCGCCCACCGGCGCCAGCAGCATCACATACTTGAGCGCTAAAAAAACATATTTCGAGACGTTTTTCAACCAGCCCAATATCTTCTCCCGCTGCCTCATCAGGTTGAACACGATCCCCGCAATAATGGCCGCCACAAGCACCATCAGCACAATATTCGTCTCGAAGAATTTGACCCAATCGATCCCCCTGACCCCCTGTTTGATATATTTGGAAGCATCCTGTATCGGCAGTCCCTTCTTATCGATCAGCCCCGGTTTCACCAGGTAGGCCATCCCGATCCCGATAGCCAGTGACAGGGTCGTCACTACCTCGAAATACACCAGCGCCTTCACGCCGATCCTGCCCACCTTACGCAGATCGGCCATGCCGCAAATACCCGAGCTGATCGTCAGGAAAATAATAAAGGGAATAAAGAACTTCACCACATTCACAAACCAAACCCCAAGGGGTTCCATCTTCACCGCCGTAGCCGGCGCAAAATAACCCAGCAGCACCGCCGCTACCAGCGCCAGCACCACCGCAAAAGTCAGGTATCTGCTCATAAAAGTTGTCCCAATATATGGCAAAACCTGTAGACGTCTTCAAACGAATTGTACAACGGCGCCGGCGCCACGCGGATCACCCCCGGCTCCCGGTAATCGGTCACCACGCCCTCTTCCTGTAACTCCCGCTGCACCTTCCGGCCCCGCTCCGGATCGTTGAACAACAAGGACAACTGGGCGCCCCGCCGGTCAGGCTCCACGGGCGTGATCACCCGAAACACCGGCCCCTCCAACGGCGCCAGCAACGATGCCAGGTACGCCGTCAGCTCCCGGCTCTTGGCCTGCAGCCGCTCAATCCCCGCCTCCTCGAACAACGCCAGGCTGGCCCTCAGACAGACCATATTGAACACCTGCGCCGTACTCATGCTCCAACCCTCTGCCGTCGCCTTGGGGACAAAACCCTTCTGCATCTTGAAACGCGAAGATTCATCATTCCCCCACCAGCCCCCCAACCTCGGGATCGTTGGGTCCGTCGTATGCCGCCGATGCACAAACGCCCCGCCGGCGGCCCCCGGCCCTCCATTCAAATACTTGTACGAACACCATACCGCAAAATCCACCTCCCAGTCATGCAGCCGCAACGGGACATTCCCCACCGCATGCGCCAGGTCATACCCCGCCAATGCCCCCGCGGCATGCGCCGCCGCCGTGATCCGCTGAATATCAAAAAATTGCCCGGTATAGTAATTCAGCCCGCCAATCAACACGAGCGCCAATGAATCGGTCGACCGGTCGATCGCTGCAAGAATATCCTCCTCCCGGATCAGCTTTTCTCCCTCCCGGGGCGCCACCTCGATGATCGCTTCCCGCGGATCATACCCATGCCACCGCACCTGCGTCTCCACCGCATACATATCCGAAGGAAAGGCGCCGGCCTCCATCAGTATCTTTCGCCGTTGTCCCCCCGGCCGGTAAAAGCTCAGTAATAAAAGGTGCAGGTTTACCGTCAACGCATTCATCACGGTCACTTCCTCTTCTCCACAACCCACGATCCGCGCCAGCGCCCCCCGTAGGCTCGCGGGATAGCTCATCCAGGGATTCCGGGCCTGCCAATATCCCCCGATCGCCAGTTCCCGCCAGTCGGTCAGCTCCTGTTGAATGGAATCCTCCGCACCCACCGGCTGCAGTCCCAGCGAATTCCCGCAGAAATAGATCATTTCTCCCTCCGGAGCCCTCGGAAAATAAAACCGGGAGCGAAAGCTACCTAGCTCATCCTCCCGGTCCTTTTGTTGCGCATAGGCCAGCGCCTGCGCGATATCTTGTAGCATGCTCACTTGTTTTCGTGCAAGTTAAGCATTGCCTCCGTAACTCTAAGTCGCCACTATTGCGCTTCGTCGTCGGTTTCCCGGTCCTTATCCTTATCCTTATGCTTGTTCTTGTGCTTATCCTTCCCCTTATCATCATCTCCCTCATCGTCATTGTTATTATCCCCAGCCCCGGTATAAGAAAGCCGCACCGATCCAAAGCTGCTCTTGATCCGGATCTTCGCCCGGCCATCACCCGCCTTCCCGCTGTAGTCCTTGTCGAACTTCGGGCCCCAATCCTCCTTATCCTCCCTCGCCTCGGCGATCGTGAAATCACTTTCGTTATGGAATTTCCCAAAGCTGGTATGTACGTCGAACTGAGCCGACAGGTCCTTGTTCACCACCAACCGGATCCCTGAATAAGACTCGACCACGTTCAGCTCGGTGATCTCATCGGCCACATTGAACTGCACGTTCTGCGAGAATTCACTATTGATCCTTACCGTCCCATCCACCTTCCCGATCCGCGATTCCTTGTTGAACTTGAAGATCACCTTCCCATTGTTCACCGACGTAATATAGGCCCTGCCGAACTCTACATCGATCTGGTCCACATTGTCCAGCTTGCCCGTGTTCAGGCTGCCGAACTTGCTCGTCAGCGTTACAAGCCCCTTGAAGGCCGGAACCTCGGTCTTCCCAAAGCTGTTGGAAATATCCAGCCGGTTGGACGCCGGCATATGGATGACGTAGTCGATATAAAATCCGCGTTCATTCTCCCCATGCCGGTTCCCGTTGTTGTTATTGTTGTTGATCTCCCCGACCTTGGTTTTGAACCAGATGTCTTTTCCATCCCGGCCATCCTTGACATCGATCTTGTTCATGATATTCTGCGCCCGCTCTTCCGTAGAGGCCCTGACGCTGATCTCGATATCCACCGTGATCTCGTTCTTGTCCCAGGTCGAGACCACTACATTGCCGAACTGATTGTCGATCTCTAATTTGTCATCGGCGGTGACATTATACTGTTTATTGATCAGTCTCTGCTTCCTTACGTCTTCATCGCCATTGGCTGCTAGTGCCATCACCGGAGCAGATAAGACCAGGAGCACAGTTGCCAGACTAAGTAGTCTTATATGCTTTTTCATATTCTGTCTTTTTTGAATGGTTGATTTGTTTGATAATGTCGAGCTGATGGTTCAGCAGTTGCATCTGCAGTTGCAGGTTCTGTAACATCGCCTCGAGAAGTTGTTCACGATTGGGGTTCTTAGGCAATTGATCTTGCAGGGTATGATAGACACTGTCCAGCTTATTGACATCGGAGGCGAACTGCCGGTACAGCAGCGGTTCGTCTTTCTCGATGGTTTTCAACTGATTGTGTTTTATCTCTACAAGCTTTGCGTAGTGGTACATTTCTTCGTCCATTGAACTCTCCAGCTCATTGGCCTTCTTTTCATCGGCCTTGGGCCGGATCGTGGCCAGCGTAGGCTCCTCCTTGCGGATTTGGCCCTGGCTACTGTCTTTGACCGGGCTGGGGTTCTGAGCTACCTGGTTTTTTGGGCTATCCGCTGGGGTCTCCTGGGGTTTAGACAGGTTATTCGTCGTCGCGACATCCGGGTTCACCTTTCCTGTCCGGGTGCTGAAGAACCAGGCTCCACCCGCGATCAGGATGATGGCGGCGGCCACGGCGCTCCATCTCCTCCAGTCCATCTTAACCAGGGGGGTCTGTTTTTTTTTCCCGGGGTCAACGTCCTGTAGGATCTTCTCCCATACCTTCGGGTCTGGACCTTGTTCGTCGAATTCTTCCCGGTGATCCTTGACAAATTGTTCTAACCGGCTGTTCATGATGCTCCTTGTTTTAAATACTGTAACAATTTTTGTTTGGCCCGCATGTACTGCGTTCTTACCGTCCCATGCGTGACCTGCAGGATCTCTGCAATTTCTTCCTGGTCATATCCTTCAAAAAGGTAGAGGGTCAATACCGTTCTGTACCCGTTCGGCAGTAATCCAACCGCCTTTTTGATATCCTCGACCTTCAACGCTATCTCATTTTCATCGGTGCCGTCCTCGTCCGGCAAATGCCCGATATTGGTCTTCTCGATGTCGATCAGGTCCATCTTCCGTTTGCGCAATTGGTTGATGGATTTATTGATCACGATCCGTTTTAGCCATGCGCCGAATGTGGATTTATAGTGGAAGTCTCCCAGGCTGCGGAAGGCGTCCGTAAAGGCCTCCTGTAAAACGTCCTCCGCATCCCCCGTGTGGTTGACAATGCGCAAGCTGGTGTTGTACATCGCCTTGGAATATTTCTGGTAAAGCTCGCCATACGCCCGGGAATCCCCTCGCTTGCAGCGCTCCACCAGTTCGTCGTGTAGTATTGGTTCCGTTAATTCCAATTCAGCTATTTTAGCGTTAGCGTTCATGTACTAATAAGTACACAGGCATTTTTCGGATGTTGCATGAAAACTCAAAAAACAGGCAATTTGCTTATTTTCGCCAAAATTGCTTCCATGCCGGTCAATTCAAAAATAGATATTTTCCAAAGCCCTGACTACTACCTTCTTGACGAATTATTAACGGATGAGCACAAAATGGTCCGCGACGCCGTCCGGAACTACGTCAAAAAGGAGATCTCCCCCATCATCGAAGACTGTGCCCAGAACGCAGAATTCCCGCAACAGATCGTCGCCCAGCTGGGCCAGCTCGGGTGTTTTGGCCCCACTATCCCCGAACAATATGGTGGCGGCGGGCTGGATTACATCAGCTACGGGCTGATGATGCAGGAGCTGGAACGCGGCGATAGCGGGGTCCGCTCCACCGCCTCCGTCCAGGGCTCCCTGGTCATGTTCCCCATCTACGAGTACGGCAGCGAAGCACAACGCAAGAAATACCTCCCAAAACTGGCCTCCGGGGAATGGCTCGGCTGCTTCGGCCTCACCGAACCCAACCACGGCAGCGACCCCGGCGGAATGTTGACCAATATCAAAGAAGCGGGAGATCATTATGTGCTGAACGGCAGCAAGATGTGGATCAGCAACGCCCCCTTTTCGCAGGTGGCCGTCGTCTGGGCCAAGGATGAGGAAGGGGTCATCCGCGGCCTTATCGTCGAACGCGGCATGGAAGGCTTTTCCACCCCCACTACCCATGGAAAATGGAGCCTCCGGGCTTCCGCAACCGGAGAACTGGTCTTTGACAATGTCAAAGTCCCCAGGGAAAACCTTCTCCCCAATGCAAAAGGCCTCAAAGGCCCCCTCGGCTGCCTTACCAAGGCCCGCTATGGTATCGCCTGGGGCGTAGTCGGCGCCGCCATGGATTGCTATGACACCGCCCGGCGCTATAGCCTCGAACGCATCCAGTTCGACCGGCCCATCGGCGGCTTCCAGCTCCAGCAGAAAAAGCTGGCCGAAATGTTGACGGAAATTACCAAGGCCCAACTCCTCAACTGGCGGTTGGGCTCCCTGATGAACGCCGGCAAAGCCACCCCCGCCCAGGTCTCGATGGCCAAACGCAACGGCTGCGAGATAGCCGCCGACATCGCCCGCAACGCCCGCCAGATGCTGGGCGGCATGGGCATCACCGGCGAATACCCGATCATGCGCCATATGATGAATATCGAGAGCGTGCTCACCTACGAAGGGACGCACGATGTACATTTACTCATCACCGGGATGGATATCACCGGGCTAAACGCATTCAAATGAAGATATTTCTCATCGGTTTCATGGGGTCCGGCAAAACACACTGGGGCCAACGCCTGGCGGCAAAGCTGGGCATGCCCTTCTACGACCTGGACAGCATGATCGTCGAAAAAGAAAACCGGAGCGTTGCCGAGATCTTCGCCGAAAAAGGGGAGGAGTTCTTCCGCTTCCTCGAAAAAGAAACGCTCGAAGGCATCACCGACAACCAGGAAAGCTTTATCCTCTCCTGCGGCGGCGGTACCCCCTGCTTTTTTAATAACATCGAGTTCATGAAGAAGAATGGCAAGGTGATCTGGCTCAACACCTCCGTGGATGTCCTCCGCCAGCGCCTCCAGCGCGAACGGCTGAGCCGCCCCCTCATCGCCGAAGTCTCCGAGGATGAGCTCCAGCGCTATATCATCCGGAAATTGAGCGAACGCCGTATGTACTACCAACAGGCCGACGTCACCGTCAGCGAAGAGAACACCAACCTCGACGAGCTGATCCGCATCCTCCTGCAGAACGAAACGCCCGATCGAATGAAAGAAGAGCTATAAGACCCTCTAAAAGAAGAACTATGAACCGTAATTTCCTGTCCGTGGCCGCCATCCTTGGCGCCCTTTCCGTTGCCCTCGGCGCCTTCGCCGCCCATAAGCTCAAAACCATGGTCGGACCCGACACCGTCGCCATCTTCGAGACCGGCGTCCGCTATCAGTTCTACCACGTCTTCGCCCTGCTCTTCGTCGCCTTCCTCTCCGAAAAGATCCATAACCGCTGGATGATCTGGGCCGGCAACTGCTTCATCATGGGCATCATCTTCTTCTGCGGCTCCCTCTACATCCTCACCGCCCTCACCATCGCCGAGAATACCCACCGCACCCTCGCAGGCATCGCCACTCCCATCGGCGGGGTCTTCTTCATCGCTGGTTGGATATTTCTCTACTTGGGTGTCAAGGCCAAGGACAAGAACTAAAGCTGTAAGTAAAAAGTCGTCCTCGTCCCCTCCTTATTCTGGATATCAAAGCCCCCGTCGATCGAGGTCATCCGCTTTCTCATATTATTCAATCCATTCCCAAACTTCCGCAGCTTCTCCATATTGATCCCCACGCCGTCATCCTGGATCTCGATGACCAGCCGGTCCCCGACCGCCACATTGATCTTCACCACCGAGCTTTGCGAATGCTTCGCTACATTGTTCAACGCCTCCTTCACCGACAAAAAGATGTTTCGCCGCTTCTCCCCGCTGATCTCCCGCGGCGGGATCGATGCCGGCATCGTGAACATACAATCGATCGTCGTGTTCTCGAAGAATTCCACCGCGTAGCTCCGGATATACGCCACCAGGTTCTCCACCGAATCGTTACTGCTCGTCATGGTCCAAATGATGGTATTCATCTTGTTGATGAGCTCGTTTGCGCTGTTCGAGATCTTCTCGATCTCCGGCAGGGTCTGATCCTTCATCTTGCTCTTCACGATCTCGCTCATCAGCCTTATCGCCGTCACACCCGAACCGAGCTCATCATGCATATCGACCGAGATGCGGTTCCGCTCGTCCTGCTTGGCCGCCAGCACGGCCACCTGCTTCTCCATCTCCTTCCGCTCGGTCTCCAGCTTTAGCTTTTCCTCCTTCTGGATGCTGGCGATGATCTCCATCTTGTTCTTATACGTCAGCGCAAACAGGAAAAAGAGCAGCTCGATCGTGATCCCCAGCTCGTAATAGAACAGCGCCAGGTTGAGCACCGAGACGCCCGGCACGATCTTGATGCTCATCATGATCATCGCCTGGGAAACGATGCTCAGCAGACAGAGCGAGATATTCCCCATGACGATATAGTTCATCAGCCGGTTATTGTAGGTCAGTCCCTTGATGATAAAAATGATGGAGGTGGTCAGCAACAACAGCTTCGTAGCCGTCTCGAAATAATCCGCAAACCGGAAGTCCGCAACAAAGAAATACGCGAGGGTATAAAGAAGGGTCAGCCCCGCAATTCCCCAGGAGCCCCAAAGCAGGTAACGGTCCAGCGACCGGTAATTCTTGCTCGTCTCCAGGAACTTCCGATGGAATATAATATAACAGATATAGCCTGCCGAAAAGATGATATTGTCCAAAAAACTCTCGAAAAAGAAATCGAAGGCGGTAGTGACATGGTTAAGGGTGGCCTTCAGGAACAGCAGCACGCTGATACAGACGGAATACCCGACATAGTAAAGGAACTCCGGTTTCTTGCTCTGGATATACTCGCTGATGGCGTAAAAGATCATCATCAGCATGACCCCGGCAAAAAGATCCGTGATGGCATCGATGCTGGTCTTGTTCTTATGCGTTAGCACGATACCCTCCCGGATCAGCGTATCCCGGGTGACCGTCGGGTTGACCGAATTGGTCGGAGCCTTGATATAGGAAAGGGCGGCAAAAAAAAGCCCGCTGTCCCGGGCCGCCAGCGTGATCTTCCGGTATCCGAGACTGTCAGCATCATCCGGCACCTCCCTCGGCAGGACCACGACTCGCGACCCTACCAGCCGGTATAGCTGGATCGTATCGGCCAGCCACCCCGGACAGAAGAATACGTTCTGCGGGCTGTCGCTGCGGTTGGCGAGCAGGAACCGCAAGTAAAGCTTCTTGTTCACCAGCTCCGGCGCCACGAAATGCAGGTATTTCCGGGTATTTTGCCGGTAAGGGAAGGCAGGCAGCTGCTGGAGTGGGGGATTCCGGTCATCAGAAAAATAATAGCCCGTATTATAGGAGATATCGTTGAGCAACCCCGTCCTGGCCAGGTCGGCCGCCAGGGGCGGTAAACTATCCTGCGCCCGGCTCCCGAGCCCCAATAACAGCAGGATCAGGCTAAAGCAATAGGCTTTCAAAAGGTTCACGAGGCCATTTTTTTAAAGGTAAAGGAAATAATTATAATATTGCGTGTCGGAACCGGACGGAGTCCGGTTCGTAAACGATAGTTTACAGATATTAGACTCATCTTTGTATCCAATGGCAAACCGACTCAAGTCAAAAAAAAGTCAGAAACCGGCAGAGAAACTCAAGTCTGACAAGGAGTCCCCAGTCAAGGTGAAGCAGCTCGTCAAGGACGAACGTACCCACAAGATCACAGGGGCCGTTTGCCTGCTGGTTTCCCTCTTCCTGTTCATCGCCTTTACTTCCTATCTCTTCACCTGGAAAGAAGACCAGGACAAGGTATTCCAGCATGGCGCCTCCATCCTGCTGCCCTCTTCCCACGTGAAGGTGAACAATCTCCTCGGCAATCTCGGCGCCCTGGTCTCGCACGAATTCTTCTTCAAAGGGTTCGGCCTCGCCTCCTATTTTTTCTGCTCCATCTTCTTCATCATCGGCGTCAACCTGCTCTTCGCCCGGAAGGTCTTTTCCATCAGCCGCAACCTCCGCTATGTATTGGCAGGACTGCTCTTCTTCTCCGTAGCGGCTGCCTTCGTCACCCATGGCTTCAGCTTCCCCTGGGGCGGCGCCGTCGGCGATATGATCAGCGAGTGGCTCACCAGCTTCCTCGGCTGGATCGGCACCGCAGCCCTCCTGCTGGTAGCCGGCCTGGCCTATATCATCTGGCGATTCAACCCGGTATTCAAGATGCCCAGCCTGCCGAAGAAGGAAAAGCTCGAAGCCCTGACCCCCGAGCTCGTGACCGAAGAAGTGGCGCCCCTGCCAAAAGAGCCAAAAGAGCCGAAGGAAACCAAAGGGAAGAAAGGCGCCAAATTATTCGTCGACGAATCCTTTGCCAGTAAAGGCAATATTCTAAAAGAGGACAAGGGCGTCGTAGCCATCGCCCCACCGCCCGAAGAGGTGGAACCGGAGATCGAGTTCACCATCACCGAACGCGACGAGCCCGTCGAAGAAGAACCGCCTTTTGCAATCGAACCGGAACAAGACGAGGACGATCTTGACGAAGAACCGGCAGAAGAACCCGCGCCACCGCTGACGATCCCGCCCATCCCCCCGGTCGCCAAAACCCAGCCAGGCAATCTTGAACTGGAGATAAAGACCGCACCGCCCATCGAGGAGACCCTCGCCGGTGAGGATTCCCTCCTTCCCGCTGACATGCCGGACTATGAGCCGACCCTTGATCTCCGCGACTACAAATACCCCAGCCTCGATCTGCTCGAAGCACACGGCAGCGAAAAGATCGTACAGGATGCCTCCGAGCTCGAGGCCAATAAGAACCAGATCATCAATACCCTCAAGAACTACGATATCTCTATCTCCAAGATCAGCGCTACCGTCGGCCCCACCGTCACCCTGTACGAGATCGTGCCGGCCGCAGGCGTCCGCATCTCCCGGATCAAGAACCTCGAAGACGATATCGCCCTCAGCCTGGCGGCCCTCGGCATCCGGATCATCGCTCCCATCCCCGGCAAGGGCACCATCGGGATCGAAGTGCCAAACGTGAAAAAGACCGTCGTCAGCATGCGCACCCTGCTGTCCTCGGATAAGTTCCAGCATAGTAATTTCAACCTGCCCATCGCCATCGGCAAAAGGATCGATAACGAGAACTTCATCGTCGACCTTTCCGCTATGCCGCACCTCCTCATGGCCGGCGCTACCGGTCAGGGGAAGTCCGTCGGCCTCAATGCTATCCTCGTCTCCCTGCTTTATAAGAAACACCCCTCCCAGCTGAAGCTGGTCCTGGTCGACCCGAAAAAGGTCGAGCTGAGTATCTATCGGACCATCGAAAAACACTTCCTCGCCAAACTTCCGGGCGAAGAAGAGGCGATCATCACCGATACCAAAAAGGTCATCCACACCCTCAACGCCCTTTGTATCGAGATGGACAACAGATACGATCTCCTCAAGGAGGCAAACGCCAGGAATATCAAGGAATACAACGAGAAATTCATCAAGCGCCGGCTGAACCCGCAGAAAGGCCACCAATACCTGCCCTTTATCGTGCTCGTCGTGGATGAGTTCGCCGATCTGATCATGACCGCCGGCAAAGAGGTCGAAATGCCCATCGCCCGCCTCGCCCAGCTGGCCCGCGCCGTCGGCATCCACCTCATCATCGCCACCCAACGCCCCAGCGTCAATATCATTACCGGTACCATCAAAGCCAACTTCCCCGCCCGTATCGGCTTCAAAGTCTCGTCAAAGATCGACTCCCGCACCATCCTCGATGCCGGCGGAGCCGATCAGCTGATCGGAAAGGGCGATATGCTCATCTCCTACAATGGCGAGATCACCCGCCTCCAGTGCGCCTTTGTCGACACCCCCGAGGTCGAATCGATCACCCAATTCATCGGCAAACAACGCGGCTATCCCGAGGCATACAAATTGCCCGAATATGTCGACGAGAAGGACATGGAGGCAAAGGATTTCGACCTGGGTGACCGCGATCCGCTCTTCGAAGAGGCCGCAAGACTCATCGTCGTCAACCAGCTGGGCTCCACTTCCCTCATCCAACGCAAGATGAAGCTCGGCTATAATCGCGCCGGCCGCCTCATGGACCAGCTGGAAGCTGCCGGTGTCGTCGGACCCGGCCAGGGCAGCAAACCCCGCGACGTGCTGATAAAGACCGAGATGGAGTTGGATCAGTATTTGAATCCTTAATTGGACTATCTTTGCGGCGCACCCGCGGCGAAGCCGCGCGCACTAACTTACCTAAAAAACGTAATGTGAATACAAAATCGCTCTTCTTTTGCCTGCTCTTCGGTGCATTCGGAACAATTGCTCAGGCTCAGAACAACAGCCTCGGCAAGAATGACCCCGACGCAAAAAAAGTGCTCGACGGACTAAGCGCCCGACTGAAGTCCTACAAGGCGGTCCAATGCGGCTTTTCGCTGACGGTCACCGACTCGAAAGACAAGGTGCAGGGCTCCAAGAACGGGACGATCCAGATCAAGGGTAATAAGTATCATGTAAACGTCGTCGGCGGCCAGGATATCTTTTGCGACGGCAAGGACGTGTGGACCTATGACAAATCCTCCAACGAAGTCACCATCACCAAGTCGGACCCCAACACCCAAACGATCTCCCCCGAAAAGATCTTCACAAATTTTTATGACAAGGATTTTCTCTACAAACTGAACGGAGAATCGAAGGTCGGGACCCGCACCGTACAGGAAGTGGAGCTGACCCCCACCGATAAGACAAAACCCTTCTTCAAGGCCCTGCTCTATATCGACAAGACCCAGCACACCCTGGTCACCATCAAATGGTTCGATAAGTCCGGGAATAAATACACGCTCACGACAAAAAATCTCAACGGCAACGCCGCATTCACCGACGCCCAGCTGGCCTATAACAAGGCAAAATTCCCCGGCGCAGAAGAGGTCGACCTACGGAATTAAGAACCCCATCTAAAAGTAGAGATATCCAATCCCGCGAGGTCCAGCACCCGGTCCACTACCGTGGCCGCCACCTCCTCGATCGTCTTCGGCAAACTGTAGAAAGAAGGCGTAGCCGGACAGATAATCCCCCCCGCCAGGGTTACCGATTCCATATTCCGGATATGCATCAGGTTGTAAGGGGTATCTCTTATAACACAGATCAACTTCCGCCGCTCCTTCAGGATCACGTCGGCCGCACGGGTGATGAGGTCGGAGGATACCCCTGTCGCGATCCGCCCCAACGTTCCCATACTGCAAGGCACGATGATCATCGTGTCATACTTCCCCGAGCCCGAGGCAAACGGCGCCATAAAATCCCGCTGCGAGAAAAAAGGGAAACCATGATTCGACCAGGCCGTATTCCCCAGCTCCGTCTGCCACACTTCCTTGGCATTTTCCGACATCACGACGGCCACCGACTCCCACTGCCCCTTCAAGGGGGCCAGCCGCTCCAGCAACAGTCGGGCATAGATCGAACCACTGGCGCCGGTGATGGCAACGACAATTTTACGCATCGATAATTCGTTTATCTTTACAAAGTAACACCGAAAGCTTGAAACCGAGCTCGAAAATTCTGATTCTCAGCGTGCAACCGCGAGGTTCCATTCGACCATTGAAAAAACATCAACTCCGGATGAAACTCACATACTTATTATCCATTTCCCTCGCCGCCGTGCTCCTGTTGGTCCTCCCCAGCGCAAAGAACCCGTCGGCCCCCGTCACCTGGCTGAGCGTCAGCGAAGCCGCCGTCAAGCTGGAAAAGGGAAAAAAGCCGGTCCTCATCGACCTCTACACCACCTGGTGTGGCTGGTGCAAACAAATGGATAAAAAGACTTATTCGAACAAGGCTGTCGCCGCCTACCTCAACGACAAGTTCTACACCGTTAAATTCGACGCCGAAAGCCGGTCGCCGATCACCTGGCAAGGCAAGACCTATAATTACAACCCGCAATACCGCGTCAACGAATTTGCCCTCTATCTCGCCCACGGCCAGCTCGAGTTCCCCACAACGATCATCATCGCCCCCGGCGAATCCCCCCAGGCGATCCCCGGCTACCTCGAACCCCGGGACATCGAACCCCTCGTCAAATATTTTGGGGAAGGGGACTATCGCACCCGCGGTTTCGACGACTACCAGCGCAATTTTCACCGCAGTTGGTAGATTTTTTACTATAACGTTTTAGCCCCACGGGGTCTACACAATACTTCTAAAGGATTATATGTAGGAAATTTCGTTGACGAAAATCAATTAAATCATCAGTATGTCAAAAAAACACTACCCTACATATTCAATTTCAGTAAGACACACTATCTTTGTTTTTTCATAGGATAAGGTTTAATGGTTAATGGTATTTGATTAGTGCAGCCCCGCGTAAGCGGGGCTATTTTATTAAAAGAAAACCCCACCGTCAGGTGGGGTTTTCCATATATATTGAGGCTATCTATGCCTCGGCCATGTCAGGTATCGCCGCCACTTTGTACTCTCCCGCATCCAGCTTCTTCTTCGTCGCCCGGAATGCCTCAAGCGTCCGCTGGATATCCTCATCGGTATGTACCGCCGTCGGCACCAGCCGGTAAATGATATGCCCCTTCGGAATGACCGGGTATACGACGATCGAACAGAAGATATTGTAGTTCTCCCGCAGATCCATCACCATCGCCGTCGCCTCGGGAACATCCCCCTTCATATACACCGGCGTCACGGGTGAATCGGTCTTGCCGATATCGAACCCGCTGTCCCGCAAGCCCTTCTGCAGCTTGTTGACAACGTTCCAAAGCTTTTTACGCAGCTCCGGTTGCGTCCGCAACATCTCCAACCGCTTCAGATTTCCGATCGTGATCGGCATCGGCAGGCTCTTGGCAAAGATCTGGCTCCGGGTATTGTACCGGATATAGTCGACGATCGCCCGGTCTCCGGCCATAAAGGCCCCGATGGACGCCATCGACTTGGCGAAAGTCGAGAAATACAGATCGATCTTATCCTGCACACCCTGCTCCTCGCCGGCGCCGGCGCCCGTCTTGCCAAGAGTTCCAAAACCATGGGCATCATCCACCAGCAGGCGGAATTCATACTGATCCTTCAACGCCGCGATCTCCTTGAGCTTACCCTGGTCACCAGCCATCCCAAAGACGCCCTCGGTGATCACGAGGATCCCGCCGGTACCTTGTTTTTCGATCAACGCAGTAGCCCGTTGCAGCTGCTTTTCGCAGTCCTCCACATCATTATGCTTGTAGACGTAACGATGTCCGGGATGAAGCCGGAGCCCGTCGATGATACAGGCATGGCTCTCGGCATCGTAAACGATCACGTCATGACGACCGCAAATGGCGTCGATGGCGCTCATAATACCTTGATATCCATAATTGAACAGGGTAGCGTCCTCCTTGCCCTCGAACTCGGCAAGCTCTCTTTCCAACTGCTCATGGTAGTTGCTGTTCCCGCTCATCATCCGGGCGCCCATCGGGGCCGCCATCCCGAACTTCGCCGCCGCTTCCGCATCTACTTTCCGGATATCAGGGTGATTGGCCAGGCCAAGGTAATTGTTAAGACTCCAAACTATCTTCTCTTTCCCCCTAAAGTTCATCCGGCTGCCGATCTCGCCTTCCAATTTCGGAAACGCGAAATAACCGTGTGCTCTTTCCCGGTGCTGACCGATAGGGCCGTTGTGCTTCGTTAATTTTTCAAAGATATCTGCCATATTATTATGAAATTATTAAGCTTGCTGCTCCCGCAAAAATAACGCATTTGAGGATGCAGTTTTGCCGAAATTTTCGCCCATGAACCGGAAGCCCCTCCTGACCATCGCTTTAGGCTTATTCATCCTGGCCTCCTGCAACCCAAAAAAGACGCCCGGGGTCAAACGCCCAAAGCTGGTCGTTGGCATCGT
>Ga0310811_10003811_pt1 | contig 18999 bp, 11 predicted proteins | sample YCmetagenome_FD_207642 | JGI IMG/M metagenome (GOLD analysis project Ga0310811, IMG submission 207642) | Soil microbial communities from experimental microcosm in Duke University, North Carolina, United States - YC | ecosystem: Engineered > Artificial ecosystem > Soil microcosm > Unclassified ...
AACATGGTGACTTCAGCATGAAAGGGATAACTCGGCGAACAGCAGCTCGGATTATCGCTGGTTCCCTTGCCTCCGGTGTTGTCCTTCCCTCGCTATCATCGCAGCTTGCTGTGTCAGAGCCGCGACCAGGTGCTCTTAACCCCGAAGAAAATGCTTTCCTCGACGAGATGGAGCGGCAAGCATGTCTTTATTTTTATGAGCAAGCCGATCCTGCAACAGGACAAGTTCTTGATCGAGCCAATAACCACACAACCACCGGTCAAATGGATCCTCGATTTGCTTCGAGCATCGCCGCAACGGGATTTGGTTTAACCGCACTTTGCATTGCTCACAGCAGACGATATCTCCCGGCAGAAAATATTCGTCGACGCGTGCTGTCCACACTCCAATTTCATCTAAGACCGATGCCCACCGAGCACGGTTTCTACTATCACTTCAACGATGTGAAGACCGGCTTGCCGCTGTTAAATATTGAGGTCTCGCCTATCGACACGGCGATTCTACTCTGCGGTATTCTCACCTGTCGCGCATACTTCAAAGATCCGAAGATCACAGATCTTGCAACTCAAATTTACAACCGCATTGATTGGCCATGGATGTTGAATAACGGCAAGACCTTCGCATTGGGATGGCTACCCGCGACAGGTTTTCTTACTCCGCGATGGGATCACTACGCAGAGATGATGATGCTTTACCTCTTGGCTATCGGATCCACTACGCACCCCATCGACCCATCGTGCTGGAGCAGCTTTTCCCGGCCTCGAATTCGGTTCAATAAATTCAATTACATCAGTGGTCACGACCCTCTATTTATCCATCTCTATTCCCACGCATGGTTCGACTTTTATCGCAAACGCGATGCCTTCACGGATTACTTTTCAAACTCCATTACGGCAGTTCGTGCACACAAGGCCTTCTGTCTCGGCCTTAATCGCGGCTACACCGACGACTACTGGGGTGTAACCGCTTCTGACTGGATGCACGGTTATACGGCTTGGGGCGGTCCCCCGCTTATGGGCCCTATTGATGGCACCGTCGTGCCCTGCGCAACGGCTGGCTCCATGCCGTTTCTGCCCAAGGATTGTCTGCGGGTTCTCCTTTCACTCAAAGAAAAATTTGGGCAGTATGCCTGGGGACGGTATGGACCATGCGATGCGTTTCATCCCGATTTGGCTTGGTATGACACAGATGTGTTGGGAATTGACCTCGGCATCAGTCTCCTCATGATCGAGAACTTCCGCAGCGGTCTGGTATGGAAGACCTTTATGAAAAACCCGGAAGTTTCTAATGCGATGAAGCTCGCGGGCTTTCGCAATTACTAGCTTCTAACTACGCTCCGCAGTCCGGAGAATATGACCGCTAAGCCACCTTTTGGATCTGTCCGTCTTCACCATTTTTCGAACCGGGCTTGAAAGGAGCAGCTTCGTCCAAAGCATCACGTGATTCCTTGCTCAACGGTTTCTCGTGCAGCAGCAGTTCCGTCGCCCTGACAATCGGGGTTGCATGGAACCAACGTTGGAATGCCTGATCTCGCAGGAGATTGGTAAGAGCGAGCAGGCTCATTCCCTGGTGGTGGGCCATCCATGAACGAACCATTTTTGGTTCACGACCTTCCGTGTAATCAGCTGCTTCGTAAAAACCATAGTCGCCCAGCCAGCCCATTCCTTCCATTCGTCGAAGATTCGAGACAGACTCATCACGAAGTAGCGGAAGGGCTAGGAAGGTCGAGTAGGGTGAGATCACCGGTCCATCTTCGGCGCCATATTTCAACGCCACCTGGGGAACACCCCAAGCCTGGTAACCATAACGTCCGGAGTCATCCGTTTTGGCAAATCCAGACTCTGAGATACCCCAAGGCATGTTTTTCACGTGGTCGCGTTGGATTCGTACTACAGATTCGAGAGTCCGAGTAATCAGAGTATTCGGATAGGTGTGCATCCAAAGGGCAGGCATCATGTACTCGAACATCGTTCCCGTCCACGATAATAAACACGCGCGTCCTTTCACCAGAATATGAGAACGATCGAGTCTGAACCATGATTCTTGGTCAATATCTCCCTTGGCTACAGCAAGGAAGAAAGCCATTCTCGCTTCAGAAGCCAGCAGATCATAGCAGGCGCCATAGAGCTCGCCTGTTACACCGTCGTATCCGATGGAGAGCAGCTTTCTCGTTTTAACAAGCAGAAAACCATACTGCATCGCATCGGCATATTGATTTGCTTTTTCTACGATTAAAGTCAGGTCTTCGCATAACTTCTTGAGACGTTCTTTCGCTGCTGGAAGCAATGCAAGTAGCTCCTGAGCAATCCCCTGTTCTCCTTGGATCAAGGATAACTTTTGCTCCAGCTCTGAGATATAGGGAACCGCTTTGGCAAGCGAAAGCGGCTCACGAGGGCCAACCGCCCCTCTCTCACCAAAAAGACCGTCAAATCGCGATGATAACCATGGCGTATAAAGTTCGAAAAACTGCGCATTGTTTTCCCGACAGCGTCTTCTTTCTTCATTCACCCATTCTTTTGTTACATTGGAGCTTTCCCCTCCAATTTTCTTTTGAGCGATAAAAGGCTGCTTCAATAACTCAAGGGTGCCGGAAGAGAGTGAGTAGAATGAAGCTGCCAAATTTCCGCTATCTACAGCAGAAACAATGCGTGGCGAGATAGGCTGCAGGGTCTCGATGTCATACCAGTTGTAGATATGACCTCGTTGTTTTTCCAGTTGTTCATAGGTTTTGAATGTGCCCAGGGTTGCCTCAACAAACTGAACCGGAGTAATAAAGCCAAACTCGCATGCGGCCTGTCGTGCATTGATCAGCATTCCAAGATTGGTTGGGGACAACTTTCTCACCTGATGCATCCCCTTCTCTTCCACATTGTCGGGAATCAACCAATGATTCTCAGGTCCACCAAACTCTGCGAAATACCTCCATATTAGTAAAGCCTGCTGCTCGAGAAACTCACGATCTGCTGTGTTGAGCGGCCCCTCAATTGCGCGCGGGGGTGAATTGAGCCAGGAGCTCACGGCCGGTGCGAGAGCCCAAAGGACCAGCACTGGTGAAGCGGCAAATAATGAATCAGGACGCGCCAGCGCCAATCCCATGGCAATAGTCAGCGAAATTACAGGAGATAACTTGAGATATGTATCGAGTGAGCCTTTCCCGCTGTTCGTCTCCGATTGTGCAGCCGTCTCCCAATCCAGCAGATTGTTTCCCGAGAGGAAAAGCCTTACGAGAGAGCGCACAATTGCATCGAGCGACAGCAACATATGGTGAGGAAGGAAGATCAGATTCAGAAGAGTAATCGAGAGCGAAGAGATAAATGTTACGAAGGCATCGCGGAGACCTGCGAAGCTCCTCTTCAATAACGCTCGAACCAGATTGAACCCCAGTTGCACCAGTCCTGGGAGCAAAATCAGTAGTAATACGGTTACAGTCCAGTAAAGTGCACCTCCCGGAAGGAAGAACCATCCGAAGAGGAATAAGAGGAATGCAATCGGTTCAATCAAGCTGCGTCGCAGGTTATCAAGAATCTTCCAACGTGAGATGGTACTGATAGGGTTCAATACCAACCGTCCATACTCATCGGGCACTACGTTAAACAACCAGCGAAGGATCTGCCAGTCACCCCGAACCCATCTATGTTTCCGCTTCATATGGGCTGAGTAGTGAGAGGGATAATCATCAATCACTTCGATATCGGAAACGAGTCCTGCCCGTGCATAGGCGCCCTCGATCAGATCATGTGAAAGAAGTGCATTTTTGGGGAAACGATGATTCAGAACTTCGTGGAAGGCACTCACATCATAGATGCCTTTACCCGTAAAAATTCCTTCCCCGAACAAATCCTGATAGGCGTCAGAAACCGCGCGCGCATAAACATCGAATCCCGTCTCTCCGGAGTATAGAGCGGCCAATCTTGATCGAGATGCAGAGGATACACTCACTCCAACGCGAGGTTGAAGAATTCCATAGCCTGCGGTGACGATACGGAGTTTCGGATGAATAATGGCTCGATTCAGCGGATGTGCCATAGTTCCGATCATCCGTGCTGCCGTGCCGTGAGGCAGCTGCGTATCGGAATCCAGAGTAATGACATAACGAATATGTTCCAGCACGCCAAGAGGACCAGCTTTGCGAGGGAAGCTATCATGTTCCCCTTCCAACAGACGATTCAGATCCAGTAACTTACCGCGCTTACGCTCCCAGCCCATCCAGACGCCCTGACGGGCATTGAAGGCACGATGACGGTGCAACAAAAGGAAGGAGCCCATCTTTCGATCGGCATATTTTCGATTAAGCGCATCAATCGACCGTGTAGCCAGATCAACCAGTGGTCCTTCATCGATTTGCGAAGGCCGCGCGGCAGTGTCCGGTAGATCAGTTAACAAAGCAAAATGAAGATTAGGATCCTGATTCGATAGATAGCGAGCCTCAAGCTCATCCAGCAGATCCTGTACCTGCCGCTCATTCAGCAGTAGTGTCGGCACCACAACGAGTGTAGAGAATTCCTGCGGAATTCCCTTGGAGAGATCAAGTTTGGGCAGTGCTTCCGTCTTCATCAGAGTCGTCACCAACCCGTTCACAAGGTCGACTGCTCCTTGCGTCGCCGGCAACAATGCCATCAAAAGCGCTGCCATTACCGGCCAGAACTCATGATGAGGGATCAGCGGAAGAATCATTGCAGTAATAAGAAGAAGGGCAAGAATGAACGTGCCAAGAATGTAGAACTCCTCGTTGTAGGAGCTAATGAGTTCTCGCAATCGTTCCATTGGGGTCGGCCGGAAACCAATGCGCAGTTTCAGCTCACGGACGCCATCGGCGAACAGGTAATAACCAATATGAGACTTTCTTTTTGCCATCCGCGGGTTTGCATATTCCAGCCGTTCCGCTGCCTGAGCTAACTCAAGCGCAACCTGAGCTGTCTGCACTTCATTGGTATCGGCATTTCGCGCCAACTCTGCAATACGCAACCGGTATGCGGCGCGCGTCTCCTCTTCCATCCTTGCAAAGATGCCACCTGGATCAAGCCGCAACACAGGATCGAATGCAACGAGGGGTTCCAGAGTGTCGCGCCATTCAATCTGATTCATACGCCGCAGGCTATGAATGGACGCCGAGAACGGAGACTGCTCAATCGGTGGTAGTTCTCCTGCAGAAAAGGCTGCATCTGCCCTTTGAAGAATAAACTCCAATTGCGCGATCTTCAAAGCATCGGGCAACAATTCGATCTCGCGCAACCGAAGAGGATGATGCCTTTGAATCTGACCGACATAGATTGAAAGCGAGCGTGGTGACCAGATTCCATCGACTGCTTTCAAATAACTACCTGCCAGGTGGATTACCTGCGGAAGCAATCCCTCCGGCAGGAGATCGGCTACGGGCACATTCTCAAAAGTGCTGACTGCGCTGTCACCCCGAGGAATAACTGACTCAAACATTCTGGAGCTCTCCACCAGTTCAAGCCGAGGCGTAAGCTCAGTCGTCGAAGTTCCCTGTTTCCAATACGGCACACGCGAGGACAGCCACTGACGCAGATGATCGAGATAACGCACAAGATCTTCATGGCTCTTTCCGGGTAGTTGCGCGCGCAGCCTGTGTGCGAGTTCGTCAGCATGCTGCCGCAGTTCTGTCTCGCCGATCGTCGGTTCTTCGGGCAGACCCGTGGTAGCCGTCTCCTGCACCGGAGCCGTCAAAGGCGTCGCATGCGCTGGCGTTAGATCTTCAGACAATGCCATCGAACTCAAATTTACCTTTCTGTCATATCCATCTCAGAGAAAACGTTCCGGTTTTTGGAACAAAGATGCAATTTACCGATAGCTCGCGGCTTGCATCTCAAACATGCCCGCATAGACGCCACCAGCCGCCATAAGCTGTTGGTGGTTGCCTTCTTCAATCAAGCGTCCGCCGGAAAGAACTACAATACGATCGGCCATCCGAACTGTCGAGAATCGATGCGAGATCAGCAGAGCCATCTTCCCTTGGGTGAGTTCTGCAAACCTCTCGAATACCTCCAACTCGCTGCGAGCATCAAGAGCTGCAGTTGGCTCGTCCAGAATAAGCAACTGTGCATCACGCAGATAGGCTCGAGCCAGTGCAATTCTCTGCCATTCGCCACCCGATAACTCTACGCCGCCCTCAAACCTTCTTCCTAACATCTGGTCATAGCCACTAGGCAGTTTGCCGACTACGGTATCCGCCAAACTCTTATGCGCGGCGAGTTCGAGTTGAGAACGGTCATTCATGCGATCAATTCTTCCAATGCCGATATTCTCGCGCGCTGTCATCTCAAAACGCACAAAATCCTGAAAGATTACACCGATATGACGGTGTAAATCCTCAAGCGAGTACTCCCGCAAGTCCACGCCATCCAGAAGAATTTGTCCCTCGGTTGGGTCATAGAGCCGGGTGATTAGTTTCACCACTGTGGTCTTGCCTTGTCCGTTTTCGCCGATCAGCGCAATGCGCTCTCCGGGGCGGAGCTTCATATTGAAGTTCTTCAAAATGGTCCGTGTCGTACCGGGGTAGGCAAACGAAACATTCCGAAACTCAAAACCTCGTGAAATCGGCTCAGGAACGTGCTTGCCATTTGGATTAGCATCGACCTTCGGCTTCATCTCAAAAAACGCAAGCAAGTCGGTCAGGAACAATGCCTGGTCTGCAATGCCGGATGCCGTCGAAAATACTTGTTGCAGATTGGAGCTTGCTTGCTGAATTGCCGTAGTAAGGAAGTAAAACTGACCGATGTCGTATCTGCCACCGAGGGTTCGCCAGATGACATAGACATAGGCCCCGTAATAGCCAAGCGTTCCGATCACTCCTAACAATCCGCCGATAAAGAGCTTTGCACGGGCCAGTGCAACATCTTCTCGATAGATCTGGTTCGCAAGACTCGTGAACCGATCCATGAAGAAGCGATGCAGGCCAAAGAGCTTGACCTCTTTTGCACCCTCCCTGCTGCCTGCAACCTGACGCAGATAATCCATCTGGCGCTTGGCTGGAGTCTGACGGAAGTTCTTCGCATAGCCAAGAAACGCAAAGTGCGTCTCCCCCATAAAGGATGGCAGTACGCCAAGTAGCAACAGAAGTACAAGCCACGGAGAAGCCCACGCGAGCGCCGCTGAAAAGGTCAACGTGGTAATTACTTGTTGCACTAGGCGGCCCATTTGTTGGATGAGGACAAGGCGGTCGGTAGCCTGTACACGAGCACGCTCCAACCGGTCATAGAAGACGGGGTCTTCATAGGTTGTCAGGTCCAGGCGTGCCGCCTGATCCATTACGCGCACACTCACATGCTGCGTATAGCGATTGGCCAACAGCGCATCGGAGTAATCAATGCCCCGCATCAAGAGTCCCAATACAACATTCAGGGCGACTTCGAGTGCGACTAGATGCCAGAAGTTTGCGTCGAGCGATTTTCCGTTCAGCTTGTTGGCAACATTATTGAGGATGTACTGTGCAACTTTGGCTACCCCAAAAGGAACCACAGCGACAAACACTCGTAGAATCAGGCCCCACGTTACAACCCAGGGTCCCGATTCCCACAAGATATGGAGCACAGGAGGAACGTTGCGGAGAGCTCGCAGACGGTCCATCCAGGGGCTCTGAGCTTTTGCAGAGCTTAGAGAATCGGTCATGTTCAGTCTTCGTAAACAGCTGCCTTCCCACCAAACCTAATTGATGGATGCCTAAATCTATCAAGGCGTTGGATATAGCTTCTTTTCAGAGCAGAAAGGCAAGCATGGCATAGATCGCCTTATCGGGATATCGCCCACCAGCTCAACTATTTCGGCGGTAAACCGTAGACGGATGCGACAAAATTTCCGAAACAACGATTATCCGGCGTGGCCAAACGTTTTCCTTAGAGACTATCACTTTACTCATCCATATCTTCTGCCGGCTTCTTCGCTGTCGTCAGGATGCGTTCCGATAACTGTTGAGGGACCACGTCATAATGATCCATGTCCATGCGGAAGGTCCCGCGTCCTTGGGTGATTGCAGTGAGTGTAGCTCCGTAGTTCAGCATCTCGGCCATGGGAACCTCGGCTCGGATAATAGTTCCAGATCCCGCGGTTTCCATTCCCTGGACGCGTCCTCGACGACCGCTCAAATCCGCCATCAGGGCTCCAGCAAACGCATCTGGCGCTTCGATCTCCACCCGCATCACCGGCTCAAGCAAGGTTGGCTTAGCTTGTTCCATGCATTTTCGGAATGCAATCCTGGCGGCCAGCTTAAACGACATCTCGCTCGAGTCCACTTCGTGATAGCTGCCGTCGACTACAGTCACCTTAAAGTCCACCACGGGATATCCCGCAAGATATCCCCGCCCCGCTGACTCTTGGATTCCCTTCTCCACTGCTGGGATAAACTGCCGCGGAATTGCTCCTCCGAAGATATTGTTTTCAAATACAATTCCGCTTCCACGCGGCAAAGGCTCCATACGAATGCGGCAATCGCCAAACTGCCCATGGCCACCTGTCTGTTTCTTATGCTTGCCCTGCGCTTCGGCACGGCCACGAATCGTCTCTCGATAAGGCACCTTAGGTGCCTTCAGGGTTACCTCTGTGTGATAGCGTCTCTTCAACTTCGACACAATTGCTTCAATATGCGTCTGCCCCGACCCGGCTACCAGAAATTCGTTCGTATAGGGATCGCGGAAAAAACGGACCATCATATCTTCTTCCATTAACCGATGGAGTGCTGGGGCCAACTTATCCTCATCAGCACGGGATTTGGGCTCAATCGCATAGGTCATCACTGGCTCCGGGGCTGTTACCGGCTCCAGAAAGATTTCATGCGCTTTATCTCCCAACGTGTCTCCACTCAATGTGGAACGTAGCTTTGGAACCGCGCCAAGATCGCCTGCATGCAGTTCTTGAATTTCCATCGGTTTACAGCCCTGCATCACCGAAAGATGGGCCAGTCGTTCTGCTTCGTGCCGCGTAAAATTCTGGACTGTTACGTCATTTTTCGCGATTCCGCTCACGACTTTAAAGAAAGAAAGTCGCCCCATGAATGGGTCCGTCATCGTTTTGTAAACATAAAGAGCCAACGGCTCCTTATCATCAACTGGCCGTAGCACCATTTCTTCCTGCGCATAGCCATTGCCATTCTTCGACACCTCATTCCCATGCACAACAAGAATCGAGCTTGCGGCGCGTGCTGCGATCGGCTCACGTTCGACTGCAGCCGGTGCATAGATCTTTAGGAAATCGAGCAAGTGATCCGTCCCCACATTTCTTAAGCCGCTTGCGTACAACACCGGAAAGACCCGATCTTCCCGAATTGCCTCATGTAACGCTCCAATCAAGTGATCTTCCGGAATCGTGCCTTCACGGAAGAACTCTTCCATCAGTTCATCCTTACCTTCGGCAACCAACTCAACCAAAGCCTCATGGGCCTCTCGAGATTCCTCTTCCATTCCCTTGGGAATCTCTCCAGACTCCCCTTTACCATTGCCATCCGGGGTATAGAGATACGACTTCATCGTTACAAGATCCACAACCCCGTGGAAACCCTGCTCATCCATAATGGGAAGTTCTACAGGGACGACCTGTCGTCCCCACCTTGCCTGCATCGCTTCAATCATCTGCTGCCTAGTATCGGCTTTGGGATGATCCTGCTGGTTCACCACAATGGCACGTGGGAGCGCAACCTCGGTCGCATAACGCCACACACGGTCGGTCATGGTCTCCACTCCGGAGCACGCATTGACTACCACGAGTGCCGACTCCACAGGCATCATCGCTGCCCGCGCTTCGTGCACAAACATGTGAAACCCCGGGGTATCGATCAGATTCACCTTCACGCCATTCCATTCCGCAAAGGCTACCGCATTTGCCATTGTGGTCTGTCGCTGCACCTCTTCTTCGTCATAAGCCGTCACGGCCGATCCATCCTCAACACGTCCGAGTTCCTGGGTCATCTTCGCGGCATGCAGCATCGCTGCAATAAGGGATGTCTTGCCACTATGAGCATGTCCCACCACAGCTACATTCCGAATCTCACTTCCTGGATAGACCCTCATAAGAAGTACCTCCAAGCATTCGACGGTCGTACAGCATCAGCCGTAGCGTCGAATTGCATCTTTTGCTTGCCAGGAACTACAGCCACAGAAAGTATGGCCCTGCTTGCGGCAGTACCGTGCCGTACACCTTGATCTGGCCTCGCCGATCTGCCATCCGTCTTCACCAAGGAGGCACCCTCTTCTCCCAACCCAGGTAACAACCAGGCCGAGATCCACCTTAGAAACAACGGCCCGAAGGCACCGTTTTCATCGCGACGGTCGCTAGCCCGCCAGCAAGACAGGGATGCTATCACACATCGCGACTGCTCAGTCAACGGCTGTTTCCCGCTTCTATCCTGTTCAGCTTTTGACCGCCATTCAGTCAAGGTTAGAAATCCCTTTGGCTTATGCTGGAAAAGCTATTGCCACGTTTTGGCCTCCACGGCCTCAGGAGCGATGAATGGAAAATTTTCGGCTAAAAGTCTTTCGTACTGTTGCCGATACCATGAGTTTTCGCAAGGCAGCCGAGATACTCCATCTCAGCCAGCCAGCCGTGAGCCAACAAATTAGAACGCTTGAAGAGGAAGCTGGCGCCCGGCTCTTTGATCGCGCCGGAGGAGATCGGCACAAAAGCCAGATTGCCTTGACTGAAGCCGGATACGTTCTGCTGAACTATGCAAATCGCGCCGCCGTTCTGATGGTCGAGGCTCAACGTGCCCTCGCAGTACTGAATCGTGAGGTCAACGGAGAGCTGAAGTTAGGTGCCTCGACAACAGTAGCCCAATATCTTCTCCCGCGGATCCTTGGCGCCTTTCTCAAGCAATACCCGCATGTCCATATGTCGACGGTGAGCGGAAATACAGAGGAGATCGCCGAGGCTGTCGCGGAACAGAAGGTATCGTTAGGCATTATTGAAGGGCCGGCGATGCGTCGCGATCTCAAAACCCAGGCCATGGCTCCCGACGAGTTGGTGCTCATCGTTCATCCCGAACACGATTGGGCTCGTCGTAAAAACGTCATCTCCACTTCAGAATTGAATTTAGTCCCCTTACTGATGAGAGAGAGAGGATCGGGCTCACGTCGAGTAGTTGAGCGCGCTCTGAAAAATGTGGGACTTGCGCAGAAAGATCTCAAAGTCATTATGGAACTCGACTCGACAGAAGCCATCATCTCTGGAGTAGAGTCTGAGCTCGGTGTGGGCTTCGTGTCACGATGGGCGGTCGGGAAGCCACTTCGCCTAGGAACCGTGAAGGTTGTAAAGGTGGCAGGGCTCCGTATCGTACGGGAGTTTCGGTTCGTCTGGCCTGCCGGAATGGAGCTCACCGGTGCGGCACAGATCTTCTATCGCTTTGCCCTGGCGTCCACAAAAGAATCGTAAAAGACAATTCAGCTCTATCTATCTACTCAGTTTCACGCTGAAAGAGCTCTCCGCCCACAGGACGTCTTACCGATTTGGAAGATCCGATGCTCTGCACGGCTTGACGCGCAGGAGGACGGGAGAGAAAGGCCAGCAGATCGCGCATTTCCTTCTGTAGCTTTCGCAACTGTTGTTGTGGTGACGCAACAGTTCCTACCTCGATACCAAGCGACATTTGCGGAGCCTTCTGCCTTTGTTCCGCCTTAATGACCTGTCGAGCCCCGGAGATGGTATAGCCTTCGTTGTAAAGCAGTGACTTAATATGCAGAACTACTTCGACATCGCGGCGGCGATACAGACGCTGTCCCGTTCCTCCCTTGTGAGGTTTCAATTGAGGAAATTCACTCTCCCAAAAGCGGAGCACGTACGTCGGGATATCGCACAGACGCGAAACTTCGCCGATGCGAAAGTATAGTTTGTCCGGGATCTCAGTTCCTGTGGCCGGCACATTCTTGCGAATTGGCTGGTGCTGCGCCATGCCTTAGCTCCAGAGGGTTTTTACCCCACCTAAGTATAGGACAACCCTCTGTCTCCTCGCGTGCAGGTTTTACTTGCAGGTACAGAAATGCGACTTTTCTTCTCAGCAAAGGCTCCTTCGTGATGAAATGGCAGGCGTTCCTTGAATGACAAGCGGCCACCGGTATATAGGAACTTCCCGTTGCCCGCCAACGTATCCCCCCATGAGGAAGGCGGTGAAAGAATGCGAGCGAAATGGATGCCCCTCACAGCGGCGCTATTGACCGGGGTCCTCATTTGCGGCTGCCGTATCGATTCGGAGAAGCATGGTGACAATCAGAATGTTAAAGTTGCCACGCCGTTCGGTGGCGTCCAGGTCAAGACCAATGAAGCAGATGGAATCTCCGGAATCGGCATACCTGTCTATCCTGGAGCCCAGCCAGTCAAGAAAGATAAGGATAACGGTTCAGCCGATGTAAATCTTAGTTTTGGACACTTTCAGCTGCGAGTAAAAGCCGTCAGCTACAGAACGCCCGACAGTCCGGATAAAGTCAAAGCCTTTTATCAAAATGTCCTTAAGCGGTACGGTGCCGTGATTGAGTGTAACCACGACCAACCTGTCGGGACACCCACCCAGACGGACGAGGGCTTAACTTGTTCTGACGGTGATCGCAAACACGCAATGACAACCGCAGATACGTCCGGAAAAACTGAGCTCAAAACCGGTTCCAAGCAGCACCAGCATATCGTGGCGATCGATCCTGAAGACGCCGGAACGAAGTTCGGGCTTGTCGCTCTCGATCTTCCCAGCCGTATGTCTTTCGGAACCAACAATCCTGATCAGCGCCAGTAACCCCGCTTGCCGCCCATGTTTTGCCTGGGATAGCTTTGATCTATGCATGAGTTATGTCACCGATGTGGCGGCGAGCTGGTTTCCGGCGGCGAGTCCGTTTTCTGCCCGCATTGCGGAGCACCGCAGATTTACCTCCCCGAATCCGTGGCTACCGACATCATGGATGGCGAAAGTTCGACTGGAGTGCTCCCCCCTCCGCCTCCGCAACAGGTAGAGTGGAAGACTGCGATCTTCTGCGCTATTCTCGTCTCCCTGATCGCTTCAGTTCTTAGCGCTCTCTCCACCAAGCTGCCCGCGTTCTCATTCATTAGCTGGCTTTGGACTGCAAGCGCATCGGTGATTGCTCTGGGAGTCTATCAACGGCGAAGACCCCAGGCCCGAATGGACGCCATCGTGGGCGCTCGCATCGGAATTGTCGTTGGACTCGCACTGATTGCTGCAATCGGCATTACGATGGCGACTGCGGGAGTGATAGCGCGTTTTGGCCTGCACACCATGAGCAACTTCGATACCGAGTTACACGCACAGATCGCCAAGGCCGCAGCTGCCAATCCTCAGCCACCGGAGGTGGCTCATTACCTCTATTCCCCTGAATTCAAAGCCGGAATCATGCTTGCAGGCTTTTCCATGCTGGCCGCTCTGATCATGGCCCTTTCCACGCTTGGCGGAGCTGTCAGCGGGCTGCTCCGGACCCGAAGAACCTGAATCTATAGAAAATCGAACATCCTTGCTACTGATATCATCACCGGGAGCCTATGAGTAACGAAACGCAAGTCCAGAATCCTAAGATTCGAGAGAAAGGCCGACTTATGTCAGCCTCCGAGATCGAACGAACTCTGGTGCGGCTGGCACACGAGATCGTCGAAAAGAACAATGGCGGCAACAATCTCGGCTTGGTCGGAATCAAGCGCCGTGGCATCCCGCTCGCGCAGCGTCTTGCTGCCATGATTGAAAAAATTGAGCGGCATCCCGTAGACACCGGCGTACTCGATATCAGCTTCTATCGCGATGATCTCTCCACCAGCGATCCTAGGCCCACGGTCAAGCCAGGAGATATCGGTTTCGACGTGACAGGCCGCAATATCATCCTGGTAGATGACGTCCTCTATACCGGACGCACAATTCGCGCCGCGCTCGACGCTCTCTTTGACCATGGCCGCCCCAAAAGCGTGCAATTACTCGCTCTGATCGATCGCGGGCATCGCGAGCTCCCTATTGAAGCGACTTATACTGGCCGCTCGATTCCGACCTCGAGCCGCGAGATCATTGAAGTCAAACTGAATGAAATCGACGGCCAGGAACAGGTTCTGCTGGTCGAAAGGGTGGACTGATCGGCAAGATGCAAAAGGCAAGTCAGGCTCCGTCAGGTCCATCCGCATATGCTCAGGGTTCTTTATTAAGCATTACCCACCTATCTGTTGACACAATCTCGGCCCTTTTGTCCGAGACCGCAAGACTGAATGATCTGGACTCTGCAGAACGAGTTCAGATTCTGAGGGGCCGCACCGTCGCCCTGCTCTTTTACGAATCGAGCACCCGAACCCGGACCTCCTTTGAGCTGGCAGCAAAGTCTCTTGGGGCTACCACCACTCTCGTCAGTGACAAATCGTCCTCAATTGAAAAGGGCGAAAGCCTGAAGGATACCGGACTTACCCTTCGTGCTTTGGGTGCTGAATGTATCATTCTGCGCCATGCGGCTTCGGGGGCGCCGTTTGTGCTAGCCCGCGAGACCGGTCTTCCAGTCCTTAACGCCGGGGATGGCATGCATGAGCACCCCTCTCAGGCTCTGCTCGACCTAAGGACCATCCTTACTCGCCTCCACGGCGAGGATCACGCTCGATCGGTAAACGAGCAGACGCTTGATGGCATAACCGTTGCCATCACTGGCGATATCCTGCACAGCCGGGTCGCTCGATCGAATGCCCTGCTCCTGCCAAGGCTGGGGGCGCGGGTGTTGCTCTGTGGCCCTGCACAGCTTCTTCCGGAGACTGCCCTAGACCTCGGCCCCGGAGTCGAAATCGAGCGCGATTTTGACCGTGCTCTCTCTCGCTCTCAGGTTGCCATGATGCTACGTATCCAGAAAGAGCGCCTGGCGGGCCTCGAACTTGACCTGGGCGACTATATCGCTCGCTATCAACTGAATGGAGAGCGCCTCGCGGACTTTGCGCCAAAAGCACTCGTTCTGCATCCAGGTCCAATGATTCGCGGGCTTGAAATCTCAGATGACGTTGCGGATGGGCCGCAATCCGCAATCGAACAGCAGGTCAAGCATGGACTTGCCATACGATCGGCACTCCTTGCAAGAGCTCTCAAAGCCGGCGCCTTCCAACGAGGAACTCTATGAGCGACCTTCTCATCCTGAATGGCCATTTGATCGATCCTGCCAATCAAATCGATGCTCCCCGAGATCTACTCCTTCGGGGTGGCCGAGTCGCTGCTGTTGAGCGTCCGGGAGTGCTGGTTGGTTCACAGGCCGCCGAGACCATCGATGCCTCGGGCCTTGTCGTCGCTCCCGGCCTCATCGACGTTCACGTCCATCTGCGGGAACCCGGCCAGACTTACAAAGAGACGATCGCCACAGGAACGGCTGCAGCAGCGGCGGGCGGATTCACCACTGTGGTCGCGATGCCCAATACAGTGCCCGTCAACGACACAGTAACGAAATTACGGTGGATGCTCGATTCTGTGCGCGGTTCTGTGGTGAAGCTGTTCGCAATGCCTGCTGCCACACTTGGAAGCATGGGGGCGGAATTGACCGACTTCGAGGCGCTTCGGCGTGCCGGAGCGGTCGGGTTTACCGATGACGGCAAGCCAGTGCTTGAAGATCACATCATGCGTGCCGCCCTGGTAGCAGCAGCCCGAGCTGAAGTTCCTGTCTCGCAACACGCCGAAGACACCCGCCTTACGGGGGGCTGCAGCATGAACGCCGGCGCTACGGCCTTTCGCTTGGGACTTCGCGGCATGCCCATCGAAGCCGAGGCCCGTATTGTCGAACGCGATATCCGGTTGCTGCGTGAAATCGAGCAGGCTGAGGGTCTACGGCCTCATCTGCATGTGCAGCACGTTTCGACCGCCCGCGCCATCGACGCCATCCGCAAAGCCAAGCGGGAAGGACTGCACGTCACCTGCGAGATCGCTCCTCATCACTTTGCGCTCACCGAAGAGGCTGTGGGTGATTATGATACGCACGCCAAGATGAATCCCCCCCTTCGCGAAGAATCGGATCGTGCCCAAATGGTAGATGCACTGCTAGATGGAACGGCGGATTGCATCGCCACAGACCACGCACCCCATGCGGCGTTTGAAAAGAAGCAGGAGTTCGATCGAGCGCCCAACGGCATCACGGGACTAGAGACAGCCTTAGGACTTGCCCTGCGCATCCTGCATCGGGATCATAATTTACCGCTCTCTCGCATCATCAACCTGATGAGCACAGCTCCTGCGGCGATCACTTCGCTTGCAGGTCGGGGAGCACTCGGCACCGGACACTTAGCCGATGTCTTAGTCTTCGATCCCGGCAAAGAATGGACCTTTGACGCTGAAGCCTCTCGGTCAAAGTCGCGCAATACACCGTTCGACGGCGCTCCAATGATCGGTCGCGTGTGTTATACCCTCTGCGAAGGCCACATCGTTTATCGAGGCTGAAAAGAACCTCAGGTACGAGTAATCATCACTTCGGTCGCCTTGATGAGCGCAGCAGCTGTCTGCCCCTTCCGAAGTTGCATCTCCCGGGCAGCGTCCGCAGTGATGATAGAGGTGATCTTTTGATCACCGATCGAAAGCACCACCTTTGCCAAGAGGCCTTCGATCTTCACCTCCACGACCGTGCCCATCAATTGATTCCGACCGCTCACCTTCTGAAAGCGCTCTCGAGTCTCCGCCTTTGTAGGTTTTGCCTTTAACAGCGGAGCCAGTGCACTTCGCTCAATCAGATGATGGCCTCCGGGAGTTTTCACCGTGGCCAGTTTGCCTGTCAGAATCCACTGTTTGATCGTTGGATAGCTAAGACCAAGTTCCGCGGCGGCTTCTCGCGGTTTCAAGAAAGCGTCAGAGGTAGAAATGGGACACCTCACAAAAATACGAAGGAACTATACCCCATAAAGTGTAGTTCCTTTAGCCCATGGTGCACACTCTCACAAGTTTTGCAGATGAAGCACCCCCCTTTGAAAGGGGATCTCTCTATAAAACGAATATTTTTGTTATATAAAAATCGTGTATTTTCGAAATATGCCGCGCCGCAAATTCCTTTCCGCATGCGTCTTTTTGTCTTTTCTCTTTTCTGCAGCCATTGCGCTGGCCCAGAGCGGCAGCGGGGATCTTGCTGGCAGCATCACAGACGCAAACGGGGGCGCAATCAGCGAAGCCAGAATTACTCTTTCCTCGGAGACGGCTCTTGGAATCTCCATCACAACGGAAAGCACCTCTTCAGGGGATTATGCAATCGCCTCGCTGCGTCCGGGCATCTATACCGTTGAAGTCTCCGCACAGGGCTTTGTCACAGTAAAGCAGTCTGGAGTCACCATTCACACCGGCCAGCGTGAGCGGATCGACGTTAGGCTTCATCCGGGCGCGGGAGATCAGGTAGTCAACGTCTCCGCCGATGCCTCACTTCTTTCGACCGAATCCGGTTCTCTCGGCACCGTGATCGGCCAGAAAACTATAACAGCACTGCCTCTCGATGGCCGCAATATGGTTTCGCTCGCCACCCTGGCCCCGACTGTCACCCTCCCCCCTGGAACCCTTCTGCCACGCATCAACGGCGGCCGCCCTCGAACCAATGAATATCTCTACGATGGCGTGGCAGCGCTTCAGCCCGAACCCGGCCAAGTCGCATTCTTCCCGATCATCGACGACCTTCAGGAGGTCACCATCATGTCCAGCGGTGTCTCGGCGGAGTTCGGTCGCTTTAACGGCGGCGTCGTCAATGTGACTACTCGTGGAGGCACCAGCAACTTTCACGGTGAGGTTTACGAGTTCCTTCGCAACGAAGCACTGAACGCGCGACCATACTTTACTCCGACAACCTCAAGCAAACCTCTCTTTCGCCGCAACCAATACGGTGCTGCCCTTGGAGGGCCCGCGCTTCCCCGCCATCTCTTCTTCTTTGCCGACTATCAGGGAACCAATCAGGCTGTTGGTGTGGTGCGCACCAGCACCATCCCTACCCTTGCACAGCGCGGATTTCCAGACGCGAACGGACAACCCACCACAGGACTGAACTTTGGACCCACGAAGATCTATGACCCGGCGACTACAATCCAGAATGGAAACAGCTTCACCCGCACCGAATTCCCCAACGACACGATTCCCCGGAATCGTGTCGATCCGGCGGCATTAGCTCTGCTTCAACGCTATCCTCTACCCACTCAGGCAGGAACCGCGAACAACTACGTCCGCGTCGGTAATGATATCGACCACCAGAATCAGTTCGACATCCGGTTCGATGCCCAACTCACTTCGAAGGACCGGGCCTTCGCTCGCTATACTTACTTCCACGATGTAGAAGAACCTGTAACGCCTCTGCCTGACGGAAGCGGTGTCATCACAGGGACTATTCTTTCCACCGGCAACGTCACAGGGCTCTCACGTACGCTCGGCCAGCAGTATGTCGCCAATGAGACCCATAGCTTTAACGCCCGCACCGTCAACGAAGCTCGCTTCGGGTACACGCGACGCGCCCTCGGCCGTGGTGGAGTCGTTCTCCCCGTTGCTGCCTCGGATGCACTTGGAATCCCAGGAATCCCCTCCAATGCAGCTTTTGAAAACGCGCTCCCCGTGTTCGCCATCGCCGGCATCACGCAACTCGGATCCTCACCCAGTACCTTCTCGAATTTTTCGACCAACGTCACCCAGTTCTTCGACATGGTCACGCGAGTTCAGGGAAAACACGCCCTTAAAGCTGGCATCGATCTGCGTTGGGAGCACCTCGATGCCGTCCAACCGCCGAACCCGACTGGAAATTTCAACTTCTCCACTCTATTTACCAATCAGGGTGGTGTTACGAACTCCGGCAGCGCTCTTGCCAGTTTCGTACTCGGACAGGTCAATACCTTTTCTATCGATCTTCAACGCAGCACCATCCGGCCACGCGCTCACATCGCTGAGTTCTTCTTTCAGGATGACTGGAAAGCCACCTCTCGCCTCACTGTGAATGCTGGCATCCGATGGACCCTCAACTTCCCCTCCACTGAGGCCCACAACCAGGGAGCTGTGTTCAATCTCGCGACCCAGCAGTATCAGTATCTCGGTCAGGATGGATTTCCACGTTCCGCCCG